>VFQS010002871.1_pt1 | contig 13652 bp, 8 predicted proteins | sample 3512361 | NCBI WGS metagenome assembly VFQS01 (sample SAMN10412375, study PRJNA504923) | tailings metagenome | isolation source: Relicate 1 Philex TSF3 active mining | place: Philippines
ATTCCCCCCCTCGCCCCCGCAGGGGGAGAGGGGTCGGGGGTGAGGGGGCAACACCGCCCTAAACCCACCCACACCATCTCTCTGCCCCCGGCCAGCACTCAGCAGCACAATCCGTCACGCAAAGCCGCAAAGGCCCACCAAACTGAAAACTGAAAACTGAAAACTGAAAACTGAAAACTGAAAACTGAAAACTGAAAACTAACCGAGGATAAAAACTTCAATGCTCCCGGAGACCACACACTCCCGCGCTCAAAACGCCCTGCCTTTGCCGCACAAATCTCGGGTTCAAGCCCGAGCCACAGTTTTCCCGCGAGTCCGCAAAGCCTCAACACGGCCAAACTCACCACTCCGGATGCAACTGCTTCATCTCCACAGCCAGCCCCGGCAGAAATGCCGGCGACGATCCACACAACACCGCATCAGCACCCGCCCCAAATAATGCCTCCGCATCACTCACGCGGCTGACCCCACCCACCGCCGCCAGCTCCAGGGACAAACCGTGCCTGCATATCAGCTCTCGCACACGCCCCACCACCGACACCGTGGCCTGATGAATGCCACGCCCCAGGACTCCCGCACGCCGATACTGCTCGCCAAACACCGGAACACCGTCACAACGCAGAACCTCGCGAGTCACACAGTTCACCAGTGTCACGCCGTTCGCGATCCCATTCACCGACCGCAGAAACTCAGACATCCGCTCGTCCGACGGAAATACACCCAATTTCAGCAACAACGGAACATCACCAATCGCAGCCCGAATCCGCTCCACCACCCGCACGCTGGACAGCACGTCGCAATACAAGGAACCCTCCGCCGAACACACGTTCGGACACGACAGATTCGCTTCAATCACCTGAGCACCCGACTCGACAGCCCAGCCCGCACACAATGCATAATCATCCGCTGTCTGATCAAGGGTCCAGCCAGGCTGCGGACTGGCGACCACCGAAACAATCAATAACTGACCCTCCAGCAGCTGTCCGGCTGCCCACCGTATGTCCGCGCGCCACTGCACCGGAGCAAACGAAGGCATGCCGAAACACACCGCCGAACTGACGTCCCGCGGATCACCCTCCCAGCGCTCCACAACCGTCACTGGTCCGTCCGCACGACCACCGTCATCCACCAGCACCCAGTTTGGCAGAGGATAACAGGCACGAGCCTCACTGCGGACCGTCTTCCACGTCAACAGGTCAAAACCACGCCGAGCATACGGCAACAGCCAGTTGCTGTTAGGCAGAATTCCCGCCGCTATGCCGAATCGGCTGCGAACCGGCAAACCCAGAAATCGCTTCAGCGGTACACCCGGGACCACCGGATCCGCACCGTAGAATTGCGGACCGCGAATGCAGTTGTGTTCCCATGACAATGCAGGATCGTAAGCACAATACATTTGACTGCAGGCTTTCAGCAGGAAAAAGAAACCTGCTTCCACATTCGCCCATCTGCAGATCAGCTTCCAGTGCAGACTGATTGAAATCTCGAGGGAATAGGGAACCACCTACCCGACATCGCCCCCCCAAAACACTCACAACACACGCCTCACAGCACAGACATCGTTTTTTCAATAAACAACATCGAAAAAACCGCACCATCCAGCCAGGTGGGACTACCGCAGGATCTCACTCACCACCCGTGGTTCCACAACCCCCGTCAAACGCTCCTTCAAACCCGCCCGCTCCACATACAAATCCTCATGCCCCAGCCCCAGCAGATGCAGCATGGTCGCATGGAAATCCGGTACACCCACCCGCCCGTCCACCGCCGCAAAACCCAACTCATCCGTCGCACCATGCACCACACCACCCCGCACACCTCCGCCCGCCAGCCACGCCACCATCGCATTCTTGTTGTGATCACGACCGGAACTTCGAGGATTGCGGTCAGCAGCCAGCTGTGAAATTGGCAACCGCCCCATTTCACCGCCCCACACCACCAATGTCTCATCCAGCAATCCACGCTGCTTCAAATCCGTCAACAACCCCGCAATCGGCCGATCCGTTCGCTCGCAGGCTGCCGGCAATGCCGTCCCAATGCTGGAATGATTGTCCCAGATCTGACTGTTGATAAACAACTGCACAAATCGCACACCGCGTTCCACCAGTCGCCGGGCAATCAGACAGCGTCGACCATACGAATCCGTCGGCTCGCGACCGATCCCGTAGAGCTCCAGTGTCGCTGCGGTTTCCTGCTGCAGATCCAGCGCATCCGTGGCCGAAGTCTGCATCCGCGCCGCCAATTCCCACGCCTGTATTCGCGACTCCAGACGGGCCTGCCCAGCCCGCTGCTGCTGATGCCTCAGGTCCAGCCGCCGAATCAACTCACGCTCAACCTGCGTCACATTCGCCGGCTCCTGAAAGTCCGGACTGACATTCAGCACCGGAGCCCCCGTGGCGCGAAATCGAGTTCCCTGGTATGACGCCGGCAGAAAACCGGCCGTCCAGTTGTCGATTCCGTTGACAGGTAACCCCTGAGGATCCTCCAGCACGACATAGCCAGGCAGGTTTTGATTCTCACTGCCCAGTCCCCACGTGATCCACGCACCGAGCGATGGCCGTCCCGTAAACTCACTGCCACTGTGATATTTGTACAACGCCGGTTCATGCGTCAGGTTCGTCGTGTACATGCCACGCAGCAGCGCCAGCTCATCCGCATGCCGCGACAGCTCCGGCAACAGCTCACTCACCCACATCCCGCTGTGACCATGCTGCGCGAATCGAAAGGGACTGCCCAGCAAGGCACCCGCAGCATCCGGAAACTCCACTTCACCCGCAATCCGATCAAAATGCTCCTGCCCGTGCCGCCGAGTCAGCTCGGGCTTCGGATCAAACAGATCCATCTGACTGGGGCCGCCGTTCATGAACAGATGGATCACAGATGTGGCCGTTGGTCGCTGTGTCGCCCTCCCCGGACGACCAGGCACAACAGACAACTCACCGTGCCCAACCTCCCCGCGCAATTCCCCGTCCAGCAGGCACATCACTGCTGCCGCTGAAATGCCCCCGGCCAGACTGCGAAATACCGCCCGCCGACCGCCCATCTGCTCAATCCTGGCTGCCATCAGTCCACCATCACAAAAGCCGCCGAATTCAGCACGGCATGACACAGATTCTGAAAGCCCCGCAGCTCCGCCGACACACCACTCACAGCACCGCTCCCCGACGCCTCCAGGTCCGCCTGCCGCCACGCCTCAACCAGTTGCTGCAGACTGCCTCGCAGCTCGTGCAGCTCGCCAGCCTCCGGCTCACGCTGCACCGCCATGCGGTACAGCCAGCGAATTCGCAGGTCACGAGCCTCCTCGGTGGACTGCAAAGGCTCAGCCTGCACAGCCTCCCGCAGCACACGCTCAGCCAGACGCCCCGACAACTCATGCACCTGCCCGCCATTCAGCAACTGCAGCGTCTGCGGAGCAGCCAGGGACTCGCCTCGCTGCACACAATTCGGCCCCATCTGCGGATAATCAAAACTATCCAGCAGACTGGGAATCTGCGTCCTGCGATGCAGCGCGAACACACTGCGACGCCACACTCCCCCTTCAGACCGCACCGTCACCAGGCCATCACCTCGCACCTCCAGCGGATCCGCCGGACCGTAAAACCTGTCACTCAAAGATCCGGACACCAGCAGCAATCCATCACGCAGCGATTCCGCATCGACCCGCCGCAGCGGCATCCTTGACCACAGCCGATTCTCCGGGTCCAGACTCTGCGCCGTCTCCGTGACCTGCGACGACTGCTGCCACACCGCCGAATTCAACAGCAGCCGATGCATCGCCTTCACACTCCAGCCACTCTTCACAAACTCCACCGCCAGCCAGTCCAGCAGCTCAGGATGCGATGGCCGCGCACCGGCAATGCCAAAGTTGCCCGGAGTCTCTACCAGTCCACGTCCAAAATGATGCATCCAGATCCGATTCACCATCACTCTGGCCGTCAACGGATGATCCGGTTTGGTCAGCCAGCGAGCGAAGGCGAGCCGAGCACCGGTTTTGTCAGCCCCCGGCCACGGCGGCTGATACGACAGCAACGGCCCTGCGGGCTCCAGCACTTCCGGGACTCCCGGCTGCACACGCCGACCCGGCTTCAGATAATCACCCCGCAGCAGCACCCAGGTCGGTGACGGACGACCACGCGACCACAAAGCACGAATTCGAGGCTCAGCGGGGATCTGCTTCTGCAGCCCCGTAATCTGCCCGTCCAGCTCCCTGCGCACCGACTCATCCGCCGACTCACGCCGCTGCTGCAGCTGCTCAATCTGCTGCTCCAGTGACTGCTTCTGCTGCAACCATCCAGCCCGCTCCACCGCTGTCACATGCGGCAGCAGTCGCTCGTCCAGCGGCTTGAGCCAGTCATGCTCGTCCCACGCATCCTTAAACACCGCCGACAACCGGTAATAGTCCGTCTGTGACAGCGGATCAAACTTGTGCGAATGACAGCGAGCACAATTGATGGTCAGCCCCAGCACCGCGGAACCCAGAATCTGCAGCTCATCCGCAATCACCTCCAGACGGTCCGGCACAAACGCCGTGATGTTGGCAAACGTGCGGTCCGGTGCCGTTCGCAAAAAACCTGTGGCCACCAGATTGTCGTAAAGCTCCTGAGTCACCTCCGGGGCAGCCCCATAATCTGCCAGCTCATCCCCCGCCAGCTGCTCATGCAGAAAACGGTCGTACGGTTTGTCTGCATTGAAAGCCTGAATAACGTAGTCTCGGTAACGCCACATGTCCGCACGAATGCGGTCTTCATTTTGAGCCCCCTCGGAGTCCGCGTAGCCGGCCGCATCCAGCCAGTGCTGCCCCCAGCGAACTCCATACTGCGGCGACTGCAGCAATTGATCAATCAGCCGCGAAATCCTGTCCGCACCAGGATCCTGCAGCACCTGCTGCACCTGCTGCCATGTCGGCGGCAATCCCGTCAGATCAAAGTACAGGCGACGCACCAGCACCGCCGGATCCGCAGGCTCAGAAAACGTCAGACCCGCCTGCTGCAGCCGCTGCAGCACAAAGTTGTCCACCGGCGTCTGCACCCGCCCCCCACCGGACACTGCCGGCAGATCTGCCGCACGAGGCGACTGGAAGGACCAGAAATCTCGCGCCCCCGCCGGCAGCTCTGACGGATGATCATCCGCCACAGCCGACTGTGGCATGCCAGCCGCAATCCACTGCCGCAGCAGTTCAGTCTCTGAGTCCGTGATCGGCTTAATCATCGCCTCCACCAGACGACGCACCGGTGGCATCTGACCGCCGGCAATCTTCTGCAGCATCAGACTGGAATCCGGCTGCCCGGGAATCGCCGCCGGCCCCGATCTGCCGCCACGCAGCAGACTCTCGCGAGTCCTCAGGTCAAGACCACCCTCCTGACGAGCTGCCCCGTGACAAGCCGCACACCGCAGCAGCAGCAATGCCTCAATGCGGTCTGAAGTCACCGTCGGAAACTGCTGCGGTCCCGGCAACCGTGCCCCCCCGGCAATCCAGCGCCGCAACAGTTCAGTCTGCTCAGCAGACAGCCGCGGCTCGCCCTCCGGAGGCATCACACCGGACTCAACTACCTGCAGCAGCAGACTCTCTCCCGGCTGCCCCGGCACCACCACCGCGCCCGATTCTCCGCCACGTACCAGTCCGGCCTGAAGATCCAGCCCCCCGGAATGCTGCGAACTGTCATGACACGACTGGCAATGAGCCTGCAACAGCGGCTGAATGTCGCGAACAAAATCCGCCTCCTGCATCGACAGGGCTGTACCACCGCCACCGCCGACCAGCACCAGCAACACCAAAATTGCAGTCGTCAATCGCATCACAAGTACGCCGATGCACACAAAAACAAAAGACAGGCCCGACCGCAAATCATACCAACCCGGCGGAAAGCATGCGACCTGCAATGCGCTCGAATCCGCCCAGTCACCCACTCTCGCCGCTCCTCACACCCAGCCAGTGGCCGCGAGTGCCTCGCGCTTTTTCCACTGCACCTCAAAAACACCAAATCCCCCCTCGCCCCCGTGAAACGGGGGAGAGGGGTCGGGGGTGAGGGGGACAATGGCGTCCATGCCATAGAAAGGAGATCAGAGAAAGGAGAAAGGAGAAAGGAGAGAGGAGAGAGGAGAGAACACACCACTCACCTGCGCTTCATCCGTGGCGAAAAAACACCCCTGATGCGTCACATTGGAGTGCGGATCTCGGGCTGGAAAGCCCGAGCTACGAGAAGAAACACCCGCGGACTCCCGTCCGCGGCTCGCCAAACTGAACACTGTCCGCTCTTCAAAACGCCAGCTCAGCCGGCAGATACTTCCCCATCAAATCCTCGTAATAAGGACGCAGCTGCCGCCAGTCCGGAGGCGTCGGGCACTTGGAATACAAATCATACGGATTGAACTTCCGCACCCACGGCAGCATCGCCCGATCATGCCGGTCACACAGCCAGTCATACTGCTCCTCCCGATGCCACGCGTAAAACGAATGATACCGGATCATGTAAAGCGCCGGTTCCGGCAGGTACGGTCGCAGCACATGATACAGATACTCGTCATGCCCCCACGACATCAGCACGTTCCGCAGTCCACAGCCCGGCTCATAAATACCCGGTTCACTGCTCAACACCGGATCCGCAGCATCCGGATTGTCAGCAAAAAATTCGCTGTAAACGATCCGCTCGCTGAACCGGCACCCCACAGGAAACGTGTCACCCACCACCGCCCACTGCGGCTGGCCCCAAAGACACAAAACCTTGCCCAGATCATGCAACAGACCGGTCAGCACAAACCAGTCCTCATGCCCGTCCGCCCTGATCGCTTCCGCACACTGCAGCAAATGCTGCAGCTGATCCAGTTCAATATCCGGATCCGAATCATCGATCAGAGTATTCAGGAACTGGAGCGCACCAAAGGGACTCATCCGCTGTCGCTGCAGACCCAGAAATTCGGCCCGCCGCGCCCTGACGAATTCCAGTGTCTGATGACGATGATTCTGCCGATAAAACTCCCGCACCGTATCCCTCGCCGGATTGTCGTAATTGCGGTAGTCACTCTGAGCCTTCACGCCGGGCTGCGGATACACCTGCTGCACCACAAACTGCTCGACCGCGTCTCCCACACCCGGCTGCGCCCCCGACAACACTTCGCGCTCTGACATCCGGCAACTCTCCGCTAAAACAGCACCACCACAAACTGACCACAAACCCACAGGGCCATCCCCGCATACCCAGCCGACAGGACCGGCAGGTTCGATGGAGCCCATATGCCCTATATGTCTTATAGGACATATAGGACGTATAGGACACATACAACACACAGGAATTATACTAATCACAGGCCCCACAGGACATCTATTCAGCCGCAAATTCCACACCTTAATCAGCGTTCATGAGCGGTTCAGAATCCCGCCACGCCTTCACGCAGCACCATCCATGCTCATTCATGGTTCACACTCGCCCGCCCGCCGACCATACTCTGCAATCGCACGCTCAAAACATTCCAGCGCTGCTGCTCGCTCACCCTCCGCAATATTCCCTTCACGAACCCGCCACAGCCGACGAATCACGGCCTGACACCAGCGAGCACTCTCGGCAGACGCACGAATCGGCCGACCTCCCGCCAGCACCTCCACCGGATTCGTATGCAGCTGCGGAAAACTGCGAATTGCCAGCCAGCTGCTGCGGTCCACAGACACCTCAAATTCCAGCTCATGCTCCTCACCGTCCGCAGGGATCACTCGCTGGTCGGCCACGCGACCGTTCACAACCAGCTCCACTCGACGCTCGCCGCCTGCAATCCACTTCCGCGATCGCTCGCCATGCAGAGTCACAGTGTCGCCCAGCCAGCGCGGCTGATCCTGCATGCCACGGCTGGCGTATGCAATCGACTCCGGCATCTCAGCCGCCGCCGCTACGGTGGCCTGCACACGCACCCGGCCACCATCACTCAGCAGCAGCCTCTCACCCACACTCGCCCGCCGCTCACCGGCCAACACCTGCAGCTGCAAAACATGCATGTAACCGTCCGACACATAGCTCCGCCCCGCCGCCAGCCCCGCACACCAGCCAGCATAATCCAAAGGTCGCTGCCCCAGCTGCACATAACTGCGCCCCTGTCCGACGGCCATCCCGCTCATGCAGGGAAAATCCGTCTCGCCCGCTGCCTTCAGTGGAAAGCCGCAGTTCAGCACGTGATACCACATATTCCATTCGGCGATTCGCGGAGTATCCATGGCACTGATGAAATCACAAACGCCCTCCGACACTGCGACCGGCAGCTCCATCGCCCCCACACTGTTCATCTCCGGAATCGCCAGATTCGGCAATTCATCAGCCACCCGATTCACTGCCGACTGCAGCTCACCAATGCCTAACGCCTCGTCACCATCTGCATCCACCCGCTCAAAACTCAGCGGCAACAGCACACTCTCACTTTCTGCGCGACTGACAAGTCCGCTGCCATCTGCATCACACTGCTCCAGCAGCCGCTGAGCTGCCCGACGCGGATCAATCTGCAGCCCGCTGGCCGAGTGCGCAAACCCGGTCGTCGCACCCTGCTGCTTTGCCCACCGCAGCACCGGAGTCGTCCAGGTCGGCCAGCCCCGCTCCTTCGTCCCGTCAGAACCCGGATACACCTGATCCGACAGATTCAGCAGACACACATGGCCCAGTGCCTGAGAACCAAAGCCGCTGACTTCCAGATCATACTTCATCAGCGTCTGACCGCGGCTCAGCTGATCCACCTGCGGCCTGAAGAATTGCCGCTGATACTCAAAACACGGCCCCCAGGTCAGCACACAACCCACGTTCAGACCCTCACCACTGATCTGCCGGAACATGTCCTCCGGCAGCACCCCCTGAGTGGGATTCTGGTAATGAGCACACCCGGCACCATGAATATGATGATCGCCCGAATACCAGCCGCGACTCACAGGTGACACCCACCGCTGCGGCTGAATCACCAGCGTCTGCACAGATGTCTCAGCCGGCCTGCCCGCCAGCGGCCGCACCGTCAGCTGCTGCTCCTGCCGCCGATACTCGGGCCCGCGCGATGACTCCACGCTGTATTCGCCAGGTGCCAGCCAGACAATCTCGCCCCGCTTCCGATAAATCTGCTCCTGAAAAAACAGGTCCGGCGCCAGTCGGCGAATCTGTGACGGCCACACTCGCCCCTGCCGATCCCGAATCAGCAGCCGAACAAACGCCTCCGCGTCCTCCGCGTCCTTAACCTCTATTCTCACAGGCACAGCCGGGCGGCTCTCAAACACCAACGGCAGCTCTGCCCGAAAACCCAGATCCTGCGTCTGCTCACCCACCGAAAACTGCAGTACGATCTCCTGCACACCCGCATCACTGGTGCCGATCAGCAGCACAGCATACTCAGTCGATACCCCCGATAACCCGGCGGTCATTGGTGGCGCCGTGTACCAGTCCAGCACAGCAAATCGTCGCGGCCCCGCAGCCGGCGTGTCCACCTGATGCAGCGTCGGCTGATCCATTCTCTCAACGGACAGCCGAGTCGAACCGCTGTAGGAAGGCCCGGCCTGAGGCGACGTGATAGTCAAAGCAGCCTTCACCGCACCGGCATTCTGCACCTTCACCAGCGCCGCCGTAAACCCCGCCTGCTGCAGCAGCACCTGCCCCCGACCACGCTCAACACGCACCCGCGATTCCGGGTTGATACTCACCACCGCCAGCACATACGGATCCAGCAGACGGTGAATGGAACCGGCATCCTCCGCCTGAATTGCCGACTGCAGCTCGCTCAAAGCCAGTCCGGGCAGCGGCTGCCCCAGAAACTCAAGCGCCTGCAGCAGCCGCGACACATTCGAAGCCAGCGGCTGCCCGGATTCCTGAGCCAATGCAACGGTCGACAACAGCCAGCACCCAAGCACCAAAGTTGTTCGCATCGGTTGTCTCCCACGCGTCGTCACCCACAACAGCCACGCTCCCCTTCCTTACGCGCATCCCCAGGGCCGGCAGCCTGCGCAATTGCCCTCAGCCTGCCAACAGAACCATCGCCCCGACGCGAAACTGGTGCTGCATCAGCCCCACGCGCAGCCACCAGAGGGTGAAGGAAACACAAACCGCCAAACTGCCAACTGCCAGCCCCCGCTTACCCAGCCGAACAGCTCTCGGGCTAAAGCCCCACCGACATATTGTCACCCACATCTCCCAAACCCCGAACAACTTTCATTCGTGTCCATTCGTGTTCATTCGTGGTTCAAACCACCCCCCGGCGTTTCATCCGTCGCCGCAGCCTCGCTGCAAAACACGTCTCGGGCTAAAGCCCCACCGACATATTGTCACCCACAAACCCAAACCCCCCGAACAACCTCCATTCATGCCGATTCGTGTCCATTCGTGGTTCAAAACCACACCCCGAGTCCATTCGTGGTTCAAACCACCCCCCGGCGTTTCATCCGTCGCCGCAGCCCCCCTGCAAAACACGTCTCCGGCTAAAGCCGCACCGACATATGGTCACCCACAAACCCAAAACCCCGAACAACTTTCATTCGTGTCCATTCGTGTTCATTCGTGGTTCAAAAACCGCCCCCCAAGGTTCATTCGTGGTTCAAACCACCCCCCGGCGTTTCATCCGTCGCCGCGCCCCCCTGCAAAACACGTCTCCGGCTAAAGCCCCACCGACATCTTGTCCCCCAAAACCCCAAAACCCCGAACGACCTTCATTCGTGCCGATTCGTGTCCATTCGTGGTTAAAAACCACCCCCCAGGTCCATTCGTGGTTCCCTCGCCCTGCCGATCACAGCTTCGCTCGGCCCGCCGCTGCCTGCGGCTGTGACACCCGGCCGAGCTGCGGTTTGGCCGCGCGCCAAAACGCCGGACGCCGCTCCACCGGAGCTGCTGCGGGACGCGTTTCCGCCTCGTCAGCCGCACTCACCGGTCGCACCTGCGAAATTGCATCGGCCTGCGGCCGCAACACCGGCCCCGCTGTGACGGCCGCTGCTGACGCAGTCGCCTCTGCAGCACCGTCTGCGGCCGCCGGCTGAACCCCCTCGGCAGGTACGGCACTCCGCTCATGCACCCGCATGTCCTTGTATTCCAGCAGTGAACCTTTTTCAAAATGCAGGTTCTTCAGCGCAATCGCATACTCAGCCCGCGCACGAAAGAACTGCGACTCCGCCGCAGACATGCGACGCACCGCATCAATCCGGCGATCGTCCGTCGAATCGTCCCGCGCATCAATCGCTTCATGATACCGCCGCGCCGCCAGATACTGGTCCAGCGAATCCTGCAGTGACTGCCACGTACGCTCACGATCCGTCCACGCTCCCGACAGACTGCTCAGCACCTCCCGCTGCTGCTCACGCTGAACCGTTCGCTCGCGCATCAGATTCAGTTCGGCGTGCGACACCGCCGCATGCGCTTTCCGAAAACCCAGCGGCACACTGAACTCCACACCCACCGCCCATTCCTGATGATCGCCCGTCCCCAGATTGCCCAGTGACGTGTCAGGCGCTCCTCCGGTGGCTGTTCCCCCGCCCGCAAAAGTGTCTCCAAAGCCACGCACACGGTACCGACCCACCGCATCCAGCTGCGGCTTCAGATAATTCTTCGCCGCCACCAGCTCCAGTTCACGCTTCTTCACCGCGAGGTTCTGCCGCTGCAGTTCCGGACGCCGCTGCAAGGCCTCCTCGGTGGTCATGTCCCAGCTGAACAAAAACTCGGCCATCGTCGGCTCATCCGCCGGGCGAATCACATGACCATCCGCCGCCGGCAGCCCCGTCAGCAGTCGCAGCCGCCGCTCAGCCGCCAGCACTCCACCACCCGACTGCAATGTTCCGCCCGCAGAACCATTGCGAACTTCCGTCCCGTTCAGCAGCCTGCCGTACAGTGCTTCCTTCACCTCGTTGCGCAGCTGCAAAACCTGCTGACGGACCCACGCCTCGTCCACAGCATTAATACTGCTGGGCCCGCCCCGCTGCTGTTCGGCCTGCCGCACCAGCTCATATTTTTCGTGATACAGCTTCGCCACTGCATCGTGGGACTTTCGCAGTGCGTCGTAATTTCGCCAGGCTGAATACAAGTCCCAGTATGCGTTCTCCACGTTGCTGACATAATCTCGCAGCGAACCCTGAAAGTCGGCATTCGTCATGTCGCCGTTGACCTGCGCAATCAGGATCCCGTTGTAACTGCCCGGCTGCGACTGCGGACCCGCGATCCGATTAAATTCCAACCCGCTGCCCTGCAGCAGTGACTGACGAACCTCACCCTCAACCGCCGTGTTCCAGCCACTGCGGAAGGTGTTCGCCGGAGCATTGTTGCTGTCGAAATCCGCCAGACTGCGAACGGCCACCTGAGACCCCGCGACTGTCCGCTTCGATAACTCCATCCTGTAATCGTGGTAATCCTGCAGAAAACTGTTCGTCCCGCCCGCGTAGAAACTGTTGTTGTAAAGACGATCATTCCGGTTGAAGTTGGCTGTGGCTGACAACTGAGCATCAAAGGCACTTAATGCCGCCTCACGACCAAACCGCGGATCCACCTGCTGCAGCTGCCGATTCACCGTCGACATCGCCGCATCCGGCGACCTCAGCACCACGCCACCAATATCCCGCAGTACCCCCGATGTCCGCAACCCTCTGGCCATCACGTCACTCAAAGCCTCATCACGCCAGCACTCACCCTTTTCCAGATCCTGTACCGAAACCGGCTGCCGCGGATGACGCAGATCCCCGTACACCTCCACTCCGCCCCGATCAATCGCCGCACTCAACCGCTCCACCCGACGCGCTGTCGCCAGCGGACCGTCGTCCTCACCACCATCCAGCAACCCCGCGGACGCCACACACAATCCACCCGCCAGCACCAGCCCGAACCGCACACGCCGACGCCCCGGTCGCCGCAGCAACCGAACCAGCCCGCTCAGCAATCCCGTGTGCCCCCGCATGGATCAAATCCCCGTCAAAAATCAACAAAATTCCCGGGCCCCCCGCACCAGTCCCCGCGCAACGGAAAACCTGTACGGAATATCCCGCATCTTCATTTTCATCGGCACGATCGATACCCAATTCAACAAAAACACCCCGAATCGCTGCCTCAAAACCCTCACCAGCCACACAAACCACCCCGACTGCCCAAATTCCACACCACAAACTCCATTCCCACCTCAGAAACCACGATCCTGCGACATCCGCCAAACGAACCCCCACCCTTCAGCCGTTACTAATACAACCACGAATGGACACGAATGGACACGAATGAATTCAACCCCTGCACGATCAAGCCAGACGACGGAAAGAAGCCACACGGCAAAATCACCGCGGATTACCGGTTTCCCGGACTCAAACACGGAGTTGCACCACAGTGGAAGTCCATAGCCACGATTTGATGCTGAAAGCCGAAGTTTACCGGATTGTGGGCTGCGCCATGGAGGTCTTGAATACTCTTGGACATGGCCTGCTGGAAAAATCTTACGAAAACGCACTCATCGTTGAACTGAAACTGCAGGCCGTACCAATCAGACAACAGCCATCGTTTCAGGTGGTCTACAAACAGGTTGTCGTGGGCGAGTACATCCCGGACCTGATAGCCTTTGACGAAGTGATTGTCGAGACAAAAACGATCGAAAAAATCTCTGACAACGAACGAGGCCAGGTGATCAACTATCTGCGTATTACGGGCCTGCGAGTCGGTGTCATCCTGAATTTCAAACATGCCAGA
>VFQS010002872.1_pt1 | contig 13630 bp, 15 predicted proteins | sample 3512361 | NCBI WGS metagenome assembly VFQS01 (sample SAMN10412375, study PRJNA504923) | tailings metagenome | isolation source: Relicate 1 Philex TSF3 active mining | place: Philippines
TGGATGTTGCTGCAACTGAATTCCATGACAACGGCAAGTACAAGTTTGAAGGCTCATTGCGTTCATCCGATGAAATGATTGCGTATTACGCAGAGCTTGTCAGCGCATACCCAATCGTCTCTATCGAAGATCCACTTAATGAAGAGGACTGGGCTGGCTGGAAGTCAATGACTTCTTCCCTTGGCTCAAAGATTCAGATTGTGGGCGATGACCTATTTGTTACCAACCCAGTGCGTCTTGCTAAGGGAATTGAGACAGATACAGCAAATGCACTTCTCGTGAAGGTAAATCAGATTGGAACGCTTACCGAGACTCTTGATGCAGTTGATTTGGCACACCGCGCCAATTACCGCAGCATGATGTCGCACCGTTCTGGTGAAACAGAAGACACCACAATTGCAGATCTCGCAGTTGCTACTAACTGCGGTCAGATTAAGACTGGCGCACCATCACGTACAGAGCGAGTTGCTAAGTACAACCAGCTTCTTCGCATCGAAGAAGAGCTCGCCGATGGCGCTGTCTATGCAGGTCGTCAAGCATTTCCTCGCTTTAAGGGATAACAGACAATGGCTCGCAGATCCCCTAGTCGCAAGCGAAGTAAGAGTTACCGTTCGCGTAACTTAAACTTCAATCGCAATCAGGGATCTGGCAGAGCCTTTGCAGTTGCTGCCATCTTCTTTATGTTGGCGCTCTTTCTTGCGCCTCCTATTAAGAGCTACTTTGTACAGCGCGCGCAGATCAGCGCTCTTGAATCGCAACTCTCTAGCGATCGTGCAGCCCTCGATGCCGCTCGCAAAGAACTCACTCTCTGGCAAGATCCTGATTACGTAAAATCACAAGCGCGCGAACGTCTTCACTTTGTGATGCCAGGTGAGCGCCAATACATTGTTACCAGCGAAGATGGCATTAACTCTGATGCACCTGTCGAAAATGATGTTGTCTCAAATCTTCCTGAAGGGCAACCTTGGTACACCCGCATGATTGCCTCAATCACTGAAGCAGGTAAGCAGTGAGCATCGACAATCTTTCCAATTCCGAGACGCTGCGCTCTTCGGAATCACGCACAGCATCCCAATCCGATCTCGACACTATTGAAAACCAATTAGGGCGCACTCCTCGAGATGTGCACGCGATCTCTTATCGCTGCCCATGCGGAAAACCTGCTGTTGTTGAAACTCCACCAAGACTTTCTAATGGTGAACCTTTCCCGACCTTTTACTACGCAACCTGCCCACGTTTAACTGCTGCAATTTCAACGCTAGAAACAACCGGCATGATGGAATCTATGTCGCAGCGACTTGAAACAGATGCGGAGCTTGCTGGCGCATATGCAGCCGCCCACGATGATTACATCGCTGCGCGTTCTGCGCTCAAGATTGATGTCCCTGAGATCGAAAATATTTCTGCAGGTGGAATGCCAACGCGCGTGAAATGTCTGCATTCGCTGATTGCACATTCACTCTCTGCAGGACCTGGAGTCAATCCACTCGGAGATGAAGCACTTGCTGAACTTCCTAATTGGTGGAAGCACATGCCATGCGAGTAGCGGCTATTGACTGCGGCACTAATTCAATTCGCTTACTGATTGCCGATGTTGATGGCACAAATTTTCGCGAAATCGTTCGCGATATGGAAATCGTCAGACTTGGCCAAGGTGTTGATAAGACAGGGCAATTTCATCCAGATGCCATAGCTCGTACTCTTGCAGCGGTTGATAAGTACGCCCTTCAAATCGCTGCAAAAGGCGTTGAAAAGATGCGCTTCTGCGCTACTAGCGCTACTCGCGATGCCACCAACCGTGATCTCTTTATCAATGGCGTCAAAGAACGTCTGGGCATCGAACCCGAAGTAATTCCAGGTGAAGTAGAAGCTGCGCTCTCTTTCCAAGGAGCTACCAAGGATTTCAATAAGAACGAAGGGTCATTTCTCGTCATCGATATTGGTGGTGGGTCTACTGAATTTGTCTTTGGTACCTCATCTGTTGAGTTCGCCAAGAGTATGAATATCGGGTGCGTGCGTATGTCAGAGCGCCACTTCACTGGAGGAGATCCAGACCCAGGCCAGATCGCAGCAGCCATTGAAGATATCGATGAAGCAATTTCACAGGCAGCAAAGATTGTTCCAATCACCCAAGCAAAGACGCTTATTGCAGTAGCAGGAACTGCAACGACAGTTGCTGCAGCAGCTCTAAATCTTCCTGCCTACGATCGCTACGCCATTCATTTGTCGCGCATCTCTGCTGAAAAAACACATGAAATCTCAAAGATGTTCTTATCAACTAGCCGAGCAGAACGCGAAGCCCTTGGCTATATGCACCCAGGTCGCGTTGATGTGATTGGTGCTGGCTCCCTTGTTCTCTCTCGCATCATGCTGGCAACAGGCGCTACTGAATTTGTTGCCTCAGAATCTGACATCCTTGATGGAATGGCTTGGTCACTTGTATAAGTCGATTGAACTTCTCGATAAAGCAATTGTGAAGTGTCGCCAATGTCCACGACTTGTGGAATGGCGAGAAGAAGTCGCAGTAACTAAGCGCAAATCATATGAAAACGAAAAGTACTGGGGTAAACCTGTATCTGGCTTTGGCTCAACAAAACCTAAGATGCTTATCGTTGGTTTAGCGCCAGGTGCGCACGGTGCCAATCGGACAGGGCGAATCTTTACCGGTGATTCATCGGGAGATTGGCTCTATGGATCTCTTCACCGCATCGGTATCGCCAGGATTCCGACATCGACATCGCGTGATGACGGACAGGAGCTCCGCGATACTCGCATTTCAATGGCAGTTCGCTGTGCACCTCCTGAGAACAAACCCACGACTGAAGAGCGCGATACTTGTGCTCCATTCTTTGTAAATGAACTACAGCTCATTGCGCCGACAGTCAGATCATTCGTTGCACTCGGAAGCTTTGGTTGGCAGGTATTAATCAAGTCCTTAAAAGATCAGGGACATGAAGTTCCCACTGGAAAATTTGGCCATGGCGCTACCTTGAAATATTCACATGATGGCGTGAATTATTTGATTCTCGGTAGTTATCACCCAAGTCAACAGAACACATTTACTGGCAAACTCACCATGCCAATGCTCGATGCTGTACTTAAAAAAGGCGCCAAGTTCGCGGGAATTCTCTAACTTTTCTCCTAGTAGTATTCGCTTTCTATTGGCCCCCATAGTCCAATGGCAGAGACAGAGGACTTAAAATCCTTCCAGTGTCGGTTCGAGTCCGACTGGGGGCACAATCTGTGCGTAAAGTATGACGCACAGCAGGACTAATCGCCAATATTGATTTAACAATGCATACATAGATGGATACATATTTTGGAAGGATTTAAGTTGGCTACGTGGTTCACCCTTTGGGCAAAACCTCATAGCCTACGTTTGCAAACTTCGCATTGCTTGCTTGCAAACTCCTCTGTCTCTGCCATTGGACTATGGGGGCTTGCAACTCATTTGACCCCAGGTTGTTAAATTCGAACCTCGTCTATGTATATATAGTCCGCATAAAATTTTCTGTTATATCAGCGGCTGGAACCCCCGACCCAGTGATTAAGAGTCGTGTAGCAAGCTTTCGCTCAGGCTCAAGCCTTGCTACACAGCCTTCCTGAGCTTGTTTACACCCGCTCAGTAAGTCACCGTGCTCTACCAACTGTCCTTCACGAGCGATTATGGCATAAAGGATTTGTTAACTATAGAGTTTTCCTGTGGGAATGTTTCGTCGAATTGCCAAAGATGTGGCTCGAAATTCAGAGGCACAATCTAGGGCACAGGAGTTTGCTGATTCGCTACGTCTACAACTTGAAGGATTCCAAGCTGGGTTGGACCCAAGCTCGCCTTACTATGAGCGCGCAAGCGCACCGGAGTACTTGAGTAAATTAGTTTCTGCCTCAGAGAAGAAGCGAGACGCAGCAACCAAGCTAAATCTTCACAATTATGCCGCAGCATTTTCCTCAATACATTGTCGAACTTTCCTAAGAATCCATAAAAGTTCACTATTGGGTGAGTCCAAGCCTAATGTTGCCTTTGGAAAGTATGGCTGCAGGGAACTGCATTCACTTCACTCAGACATTCGCTACCTTGCTTGGGGAGTAAATCAGGCAGGTGTAAATCCCCTCGAGTATTGGGAGTGCAAAGAGATGGTTGACCTGTTTCAATCGAGAGTGATTGAGTATGCAAAATCAAAACTTGAAACAGGTAAACTTCAAATTGTTAATGATTTCAATGCCCCAGCAACTTTAGAGTCTGTTGAATGGAGCTCTTATGAGCAAATGCTTTATCCACCAACGAATCTGTATGTACCTAGCGTGCCGCCGGTAGCTCGGTAGTCAATCGATTTTTCAACTTTACGCTAGTCAATAAAACTCAGAGCAGTTTTCATCGCATAACTTCTAGACTTTCTCTGAAATTAATGGATAATTATGGATGTGAAAGAATCCCTAGAAAAGTTCTTTTTTACTTTAGAGTTCTATGTTAAAAGTTTTATTGCGACACTTACAGTATTTATTTCATTAGTAGCGTTGGGCATTCTTGCTTATTTTGTTGTACAAAGTGCCCGAAATAATTCAAACTCAGTGCAGCCAATTTATGACCCGGTGCAATTGATTGAGTACCAAGCCTGTCTAGAGAATCGAATAAGTGGAACAATGTGGTACTGGTCCAAGGAAAATGTACTCAGTCAATGTGTGCAATATGCACCTACAATGTTGGCCCCCTGAGAACACTTCAAACTTGAAAAACATAGAGACTAACTTGCTGATAAGCCATCAGTGGTGTCTATTTAATTCATTCACTTTCCTCTAGGCTTAAGGAATGGCTAAGCAAAAAATTCTTTGGCAGCATTTCCCAAAACATTCACCTTGCCCTGAATTTCTTAAGGATGTAGTCGGGTGTTTTGATGCAGTGTCATCAGAGATTGCTAGTCTGGATAACGTTGGGCAAGTCAGTAATGATGTGCTGGCTAAAGTAAGAGGTGGGCTAGAGAGACTCGGTTTTCTTGTGGAGACCAGTAAGACTGCCGAGGGCAAGATTAAAGTTCCCGTGCTTTATGGTGCCAATGGAAAAGTTGAGAAAGCTTTTGAGGCTGATGCCTATCATCCGATTCAAAGGACGGTGGTCGAAGTGGAAGCAGGTCGAGGAGTTACCAACTATCAATTCCTTAAAGACCTTTTCCAGGCTTGTGTGATGCAAGAAGTTAATTTTGCGGTCATAGCGATTCGACAAGACTACCGCGGTTCCGACGACTTCTCGAAAGTTGTCACTTTCATTGAAACTATTTATGCAAGTAACAGATTAATTCTTCCTCTTCAAGGATTATTGATTATTGGGTATTAAGCCCAGTGACAGAAATTAGGCACAAGAGATGACTACTCAAAAATACGATAAATCTTCTGTCAAATCGATTTACAATTTCTCTTGTCGATTGACGGGAAAAACCTTGGCTCAGGTTGTTGAATTACCCGTCGATGTTGTCAACCAAAAAAATCGCGGTGACCTAGGTAGATTGGTTGAGATTCATTTTTTTGAGCATAATCCACCGAATGACCACAATCCTGATTTCGCTGAAGTAGGGCTTGAACTCAAAACTACTGGAACTTTGGATTACAAAAGAATTCCAAAATCTGGGGAGATTTTAAGAGCCAAGGAACGTATGACTCTTACGAATATCAACTTCCAAACTATTGAGAATGAAGAGTGGGAGACTTCCACACTACTTGCAAAATGTAATCTGATGCTGATTTTATTCTACAGATATGATAAATCTGTAAGCGTCGTAGAGCAGTATTTCAACCTAAGCCCACTGCTCATTTTGATGTTTAAATCTCGATTGAATCTTAATACTAATGAACTAGAGTTCATTACTCGCACTGCATTTCAAATATCAGACGATGACCTTGAACAAATTAGGCGTGATTGGGAGTTCATTCGTCAAAAGATAATAGACAAGAGAGCCCACGAATTATCAGAAGGTGACACATTCTATTTAGGGGCTTGCCGAAAAGGTTCTGGTAAAGAAGATGAGGCACTTAAGAAGCAAATAGGAAGCGATATCGGTGCTAAATCTCGTGCCTTTTCTTTCAAGCAGAATTTTCTCTCGAAGATAGTCCAAGGGCATAGCAAGAATGAGGTAGCCCTTGGCATTGGAAAAAAAGTATCTTTTGAAGAGGCGATTGAGAGTAAGTTTGCACCCTACATCGGACTGAGTGTAGAAGAAATTTCCAAAGAATTGAATTACTTTACAAAGAGTAAGAGTGAAAAATGGCTCTTAGCGAAGAGAATTCTTGCACGTGAGGGCCAAAATATTGAAGAGTTTGAGAAAGCAGAAATTCAACTAAAGACCGTTTCACTTTCGAAAACGGGAGGCTGTCGGGAAGATATGTCTTTCCCTGCCTTTAAATGTAATGAACTTGTATTACAAGATTGGGAAGATTCTGATTTTTCATATCAAGTTGAAACCAAGTTTCTTTTTGTCGTCTTCAAAGCCGACTCAAACGGAGCAGACCGTCTGGAAAAAGTGATGTATTGGAATATGCCTTATGCGGACAGATTGGAAGCAAAGAGAGTGTGGGAAGACACAAAGGTTCGTGTGGCAATAGACGCTCGAGATTTACCGAAGCGAAAAGACAGCAAAGTAGCGCACGTTAGACCTCACGCCACTAATAAGAAAGATGTAGACCTAACTCCACAAGGGGAGTGGCTAGTGAAAAGGTGTTTTTGGATAAACGGAAGTTACATTGCCCAGGTAGTTTCTTAATTACTTCTTAGCCTCAGTCGCAATCACTTTACCAACCTTTTCAATTAATCCAATTACTAATGCATTTCCCATAAAAAATGCCCGCTTAGCATCAGACACTTGTTTTCCATTTGAATCGAACTTGGTCCAGTCGTCTGGAAAACCGTTCAATCTCTCGAGTTCAATGGGAGTAAGTCGGCGGTACCCGTTCTTAGTTTTAATGATGTGCTTGAAACGGGACGGAGTAGTTCCACCTTCGCCCGTCAAGATTGTTCGGCTCGGATTTGTTAGCAAGTCGGGGAATGCCATTTTCCCCTCAGCATAATTGTAGGTAGTCCCACTTGCTTTATGGGTACGTTCGATGCTCTTTGCGCCCTTTAGGTATTTCCACTCCTTGAGTCGTTTTTCTTCAACCCAGTACTCTTCAGGGACTTGCGAGTCTGGTTGTAGTACGTCACCGAGCACTTTTGCAGATGCTGCTAACTTTGCCTGGGACTTCACGGTGAATGCCACGCCATCTACGTACACCCCTGAATTAAGGAATGGACTCTTGTCCTTGCCTTTATTGAATCGCAAACTGATTTCTTCAACTTCCTGTTCGAGGTCGACCTCGGACAAATTATCAATGAGTGGTTCAATCGGGAGTGCTCTGGCAAGGATTCCCGTTTTGGCTAAATATGATTCAGGGTTTATTTTCTTGCCACTTTTCTTGAGTTTGGTTGCAACAATGAATACTCGAATGCGACGCTGAGGAAATCCATATTCGGCAGCATTTACTACGCGCCACTCGATTAGATAACCTGCATCACCCAACGTTTTGAGCATCACGGCAAAATCTCTACCCCTTTGATTCGATGGAGATTTTAGTAAGCGGTCTACATTTTCAAGAAATATGAACCGAGGCTTCTGTGCTTCAACGAGGCGAAGTATCTCCCACCAAAGAACACCCTTCTTACCCTTCAGACCCTTTGAACTATTCAGGGTTTTAGCAACTGAATAGTCTTGGCACGGAAAACCTCCGACGAGTAAATCTATATTCTTTGGAAGTTGTTCAACCTTAGCGATGTCTAGGTTTGTGTGGCCTTCGGAGCCAAAGTTGGCAACATATACGTCTGAAGCGTGCTGGACCTTGGTCGCTGGTTCCCACTGATTGGAGAAGGTAGTTTTCCAGCCTGCCTTTGCGAGACCAATGCGAAACCCGCCAACGCCCGCAAATAGTTCTGCGACGTTGCCTACGGGATTTAGTGGTTCTTTATATTTCTTCAATGTGGTCCTCCGCGCTGAATCATACGGAGGAGGACTGACAACAAGGGCTATTTGACAGGGCGGTTGCAAGTTTTCGATTGTGGAAAAGAAGGCGGGGCTCCGATATCTCGAAGCCACCGCCCCCCTGTAGTTTCTCAGCCTAGTTCTATTCAGTCTCTAGGCTTACCCCTAGTTTTGTAGATGGTCGCACCTTTGGTGTTCCTGATTGCCACCAGACCCACATCTATGGGATTCAAACATTGTTGACCCCTAGGTTTTTTTCTATCCCAATGCTTCTCCCAGGCATCGTCGGAAGAAAAATTTTTCCAACACATTGTGCAGACCTGAACATTCTGTGCAAGTACTTCACCAGTTTGGTGGTTTCTATGTAGTCCTTGGTATCCCATCAGATACCCCATTCACTATCCAAAGTACGAGAATCAGACCCTGATTCAGCACTTTTGCTATTCGGAGTAGGGTCGAGAATATGTGGTGACCCATTCTCGTAATATGGCGTTATATTGGCTGTTAGGCCGCGGGCTTGTATCTCTAAATAATTATCAAATATATTTAACTTATATTTACTATTAGGAAAGTACGAAGTACTTTCCATTAAATAATATATAGAGATAATAATTAATAAAAGAGATATATAGAAGATAAAAGCCCTGGTCACAGGGCACTCAGTAGGAATCATAATTACCATCTCCGATGGCAAATTCATTGACTGATTCAAAAGAGATACCTGAATAGTTCTCAACTGCGGGAACTAATACTTCCTCGACCACCCCTACAGGGGGATAGTCTGATGCCCAATCATTATTATTCCCTGACCAGGAACTATGAGTTCCGTGTTCAGGGCAATTGGCTACATTCTTCTTATCTGTTTTCAGACTTATTAGTTCCATAGGAAAGAGAAGACAACGAATATTGGAGGCAGGTGAAAGCACCCCTTGGCTTGCCATCCTCCTTATCTCATTCCTTATTTGCTTCTCGTCATAAAGAGAACCGTCTTTCTTCTTCAAGAGTTGCTGAATTTCTTGAGGATGGAAGGGAGCGTGTCCTCGATTAGATACGCGCTGCAAACCCAAGAGAAACAGCCTCATATGCAGGCTCAGTGCGGCGATTTCCCGAGCAAGTTCTCCTGATTTAACTAGATAAATTCGTCCAAACATTTCATTTGATGTGTGGTCGGTAAAGGGCTTATAAATTTTGGGCACGCTAAGTGCCTCCTATTCTCTAAATTTTTGAATGGAGGTACAGTTTTTGACCACAAAGAGCACGCCCAAAGCGTGTGTATATGCAGTCCTGCGTGAAAACTGGCTCAACCGATTAAGGTGCTTCGCCAGAGGGAAAAAGATAAACCCTTTTTCTCAGTTACTTCGGATAGCAACGCGGCACTCCGAAGTCACTATTTTCCCAGAGAACCCATTTTTGTGGATGTTTTTAGCCCTTCGACCCCGACAAATTGAGGGAACTCTCGTCCTTGAGTTAACCAAGTAGCACTTGATTCATTTTCCGAGCAGCATCTCTAAGGGGCTCTTCTGCGGAGTGAACATAAAGCCTTGATGTAATGGCACTAGAAGAGTGACCAAGTGCCCTGCTTATAGTTTCAATGCCAATGCCTTGCGAATACATCAAAGTAGCCGCCGTATGTCTTGCATCGTGCAACCTCCTGCGGGGTATCCCACACAAACTTAAACACCGATGCCATTCATCCGAGTCGACTGTTGAAGAACGTGGAGCCCCAATTACTCGAGGGAAGACCAAGTCCCATTCTTCCCAGGTGTCTCCTGCGTTCTCTTTCATTCGCAGAACTATTTCCTTGTGAATCGATAGCGCCTGAATGCCTTCTTCCGTTAGGGCGATTGTGCGCATAGAACGTGCTGTTTTTAGACTCGTAAAAGTGGGCTTGTTTTCAATAAGTTGAATCTGAGTCTTAAGTCGCAGTAAGCCATTTTCAAAATCAATGTCCTGCCAACGCAGCCCCAAGGATTCACCTTGGCGAAGTCCGCAGACCAAAGCGATATGAAGCCTTGCTGCCATAAATGTTCCAGAGAAGGTGCTCAGTAACCTTCGAACCTCTTCAATAGTTAGTGGGGTAAAAGTTGATTGAAGACCCGTCGGGTTCTTCACTTTCTTAACGGGATTACTACCAATGAATCCTTTATCTTCAGCCGATGCCAGTGCGATGGAGAGCAGTGCTCTTGTCTGCTGCATCGAACGAACTCCCTGGCCTGCGTCCTTCATCACACTTAAAGTCTTGTGGATGTGTGACGGAGTCACTTTCTGCAACTCGATATTTCCAATCGAAGGGTTGATGTGATTCAGCGCAAGCGAGCGATAACGTTTGAAAGTTGAATGAGCGATGCTTTGTTGATGTTCATCCGTTAGCCATTCCAAAAGAAATGTACCCAACTTGAGCCTTCTGGCTTCACTCTGTTTGGTCGAGTTTCCCAGATTTGGCTGCGCTGTTAGTTTCTCTTTTGCCCTCTTCCTCGACTCTTGAGGATTACTTGCCATCGCTGTAATTACGTAGCCATTCTTACGAATGACAGTCCTGTAAGAGTTTCCTACTTTGTATGTATGTCCATTTCCGTTTGCTCTTCTTGCCATTTGCATTTCCTTTGTCCCACCAACTGCAGTTGCAGTTGTGAGATTGCGCCCCTGCTAATTGAGAATGCATACACAAATGCATACACAATCTTCTGATTCCTAGAACTCGGGCTTGAGCCACGCTCAATTGCCCGACATTCTGAAACCTAGAGAGTTCCCAAGAAGGACTTAAAATCCTTCCAGTGTCGGTTCGAGTCCGACTGGGGGCACATCACGAAGTTGTTGGTCCGAAAGGATATTGTGCCTAGATGACCAGAGGGATTATTGGATTATTGCGGGCCTCGCACTTCGGCCCCAATTTACTGGTCACATTCATTAGCCTTTTCTTTGCCCAACTTTATTGGTGGGAAGGCCCAGCCTTCATTATCGCTATTGGCGTTTTTTGTGGCCAGCTCGTAGTTGGCTGGAGTAACGACATAATCGATTACCAAGATGATCTTCTTCATAACCGGCTGAAGAAACCATTGGTCTCTGGCCAGATATCGCTGAGGTTATTGCAAAACTCGTTGCGCGTGATGCTGCCTCTTGCGATAGTAATCAATTTATTTGGACCACTTGGCTTTGTCGGTGGAGGACTTTCGGTCCTGGCTATCGGCTTGGCAGTTGCTTACAACTTCTACTTAAAGTTCACGATCTTCTCTTGGCTACCTTATGCAATTGCTTTTGGAGCTCTTCCTTCATGTATGGCGCTTTCTAAAGAGCAGGCGCCAGAGTTATGGATGTGGTTTGGTGGGGCATTGCTTGGAACTGCCGCGCACTTTCTCAATGTCATTAAAGATATGGATGAAGATCGCGTCAGTGGTATTAATGGACTTCCACAAAGGCTTGGAACAAAGCCTTCCGTTGTTACTGCGGTTGCCCTGATTGCTCTTGCTGTGACGGTAATTTTTTTGACTTTTTCAACTTTGCCTACTCCTGCGCCTTGATTAGAATGTGGAAGTTCGCCCTCGTGGCTCAGTGGTAGAGCAGCTCATTCGTAACGAGCAGATCGTCGGTTCGATCCCGACCGAGGGCTCCAGAAACGAAATCTGTATTCGACGCTACAGCAGGGTCGATTAGTTAATGAATAGGGCCTCGTTTACTCTTGTCAGGTGAAAAGTGCTAGAGCAAGGCTAATTGCTCTATCTGCCTCTTCACTTCTTTTCTCAATTCTTGCGCCAATCTCAATTCCTCAAGCAACCGCGACTCCTGCGCTTGTTACTTGTGTAAACATTGAAACTGGTGCTGAACGAATTTCGAGAACTGGCAATTGTCGAATAGGTAGAGAAGCTCAGGCGAATTGGCATAAGAATCAGACCGATTCACCGATTGCATCTGGAACCAGCGCCAAAGTAATCGTGATTTGCACTAATAAGGAGAGCTCACCAGTTTCCTACCAAGTCATTCGTAAGAAGTGTGCGCGCCACCAAGTAAGTACTCTCTTCTCTCGCTCAGGATTTCTTCCTGCTAAACCTGTCAGCGCTGAGGCTGTCTCCTATGGTCATGACAACGCATCTTTAAAACTTGCTGCAGATCCAGCGTCTGGTTTAGATGCACCTGTTGCCTACTACACAATTGCAATCAGAAACGTTGATACAAGCACAGCGACCAAGATTGAGACGAAAAGAATTTACTCGTGGAGAGATCTCGGCCTGATAGTTGGCGGACTGCAAGGGCGCACCACTTACACATTCACCGTAACTGCAACGACCGTGGATGGAAGTTCAGCAGTATCAATTGCATCCATTCCAGTAACAACTCCTGCTTATGTCCCGCCGGCATCTACTTCTTCATCGAGTGGATCATCTCTTGCAGCCCCTGCCTTCACGCTCTCATCAACATCTGAAACCAAGATAGTTAACAATTCAATCTCTGGATACACCATTTCCTCAACAGGCGGGGCTATCGCAAGCTATGCCATTTCACCTGCGGCTCCTGCAGGATTAACATTTAACACTGCAACTGGGTTGCTCTCTGGCACACCCACTGCAACTCAGAGCGCTATTGCCTACACAATTACCGCAACAAATGCCACAGGGTCGGCAACTGCAATATTTAACCTGACGGTCTCAAGTTCAGCGCCTTCGTTCATACTTTCTAGTTCTACAGAGACCAGGGTTGTAACGACAGCGCTTGCTGGATACACAATTGATGCGTCAGCGGGTGCAGCTGTCACTTCATATTCATTGGTAGGCACTTTGCCTTCGGGCTTAAATTTCAGCACTTCAACTGGCCTGATTACGGGCACCCCTACAGAGTCAAGAACTGCAACCACATATACGATTATTGGCACATCAGCCTCAGGTGAAACCGCTACAGCAACCTATCGATTAAGAGTCACAGGCGAAATTGGAGATGTAGGCCCAGGAGGTGGAATTATTTTCTATTACTTGGCTGCAGGATTTAAGTGCGGAATAGCAAGAATCACAAACTGTAAATATCTAGAAGCTGCGCCGAGTGGATGGAATGGTGAAGCAACTGATCCGACAGCAAAATGGGCAAATGCCTACGGAGTTATTAACAATGCCAGCTCGCCAGAGACTGCAACTGCAACTGCAATTGGGTGGGGGTATCGCAATACTCGGGCAATAATTCTTGCAGGAAATACCGATACGGGTACCGCTGCAGCATTAGCAGATTCTCACACCGTTACCGTAGGTGGAGTTCTAGTTGATGATTGGTATTTACCGTCTCAAGATGAACTCAACGAGATGTACATACGGAGAGCAAGTATTGGTGGATTCGAAGTGACGGTCGGCACCATGTACTGGACCTCGTCTGAGAGTAGCTCCAATAATGCTCTGCGGCAGCGCTTCAACAATGGCGAGAACTGGACCCCCAGCGGTAAATTTGCCGCGAATTACATCCGACCAATCCGCGCCTTCTAGTTTCTAAACCCTTCCAATGTCGGTTCGATCCCGACCGAGGGCTCCAAACACCCCGTTAAAGCACAGGTCACAGAGATTTCTATAGTTCTACGCTCGAGTAAATGTGGAAATTTTCTGGTGTTGCCGTACGTTATGTAGTGCACGGGGAGCCCCTTCCCGTACCTATATAAGGAG
>VFQS010002873.1_pt1 | contig 13627 bp, 13 predicted proteins | sample 3512361 | NCBI WGS metagenome assembly VFQS01 (sample SAMN10412375, study PRJNA504923) | tailings metagenome | isolation source: Relicate 1 Philex TSF3 active mining | place: Philippines
TTCAAGTTTCATTATTACTAAAATAATATATAATTTATATCTTATATATGCGTATTTTTAATCTTCTTATTATTAAAGATATTAATTAGAATAATAAAAATGGAATATTATTTAATATCTTTAATAATTACTGTGATAATATTTGGAATAATTCAGATTGTTGAATACAGAAGAATTAGTCATGAAAGTAATTATTCACAAGAAACATATTCATTATTATCAATAAATAATATCTTATTATTGGTAATAATTTATATAGTTATAACAATTGCCTCATATTTATTATATTCATCAAATTTAAGTTCATATTTCAATTTTAATTTTAAAAATAAGGGTGGTTCAGTTGATACCAATTATACAATAAAAGAAGAACTAAATCCTCAAGTTATTTCAAAAATAAATGATAATTTTGATATTGGATTAGACCCATTTAATTCAGATACTTCAAGTGTATCTTCAATGAGTTCATCAGGATTATCTTCAAATAGTGGCATAGATAGTGATTAAATCTCATCATAGAATAATGAAATAATTGTTATTGTTTTATCTGATTTATTCTCTTCTTTTAAATGAAATTCAAGAGTTTTCTTTAATATACTTAATCTTCTATTCCATTCTTTTTCATTTTTTTTATTTACAGAACACAATTCTGTTCTTGATATAGCAAAGCAAGATTTTATTTTAGTATCACTACTATCAATATAATCATCTGGATTAAATCTGATAAATACAATAGGAATATGATTTACATCTTTAGATAATTCCATTATTCTCTTATTTTCACATGTGGTATCATAATCATTATGTTGATTTTCATCCACTTCAATAATAACTATCTGATATCCTAAATGAATGAATATATCAGGTCTTCTTCTTGAACAACCATCAGCTATTTTTTTATCACTCACTATATCAATTAAAGGAAACTCTTCTTTAATATAATTCAATACAGTTAATTCCTTAGTTTTATAATTTTTTGAAGATTTTTCATCTGGAAATAAGTGAAAGAAACAATATGAACAATAACCTTTATATTTTTTGTTAGCAATGGTATTACAGAATTCAGATTTACATCTTTTACTTGTAATATCAATCATGTCGGGTTGTTTATGTTTACAACAATAAATGCCTTTTTTTTCATTCTTGAAATTGAAATGAGGAGTTATATCACAACCTTCTTCATAACATTTTTTATTTAATACATCAAACATTTCAGGTTTTTTATGTGTAGAACAATAGATTGCTTCTTTTTCATTCTTGAAATTAAATGTTGGTTGTTTTAGACATCCATCAAATGAACATTTTTTAGATTTAACATTTATCATACCTTCAAGTTTATGTTTAATACAGAATTTACCAAGTTTTTCTTTTTCATAATTAAATGAAGCTCTTACATTACAATCTTTAAAAGCACAGAATATACATACTACATCTTCCATATTCTCTTCTTTATGTGTAAAGCAATAGATTCCTCTTTTTTCTCCTTTAAAATTATAATTTGGTATTTTGTCGCAATCAGGATATTTACATTTTGCATCTTTAACATTCACCATTCCTTCTTGTTTATGGATACTACAGAATTTAGCTTTTGATTCATTTTTGAAGTTATAGATTGGAATAGTTAAACAATTTTCAAATTCACAACTTCTATCTTTAACATTTATCATTCCTTCTTGTTTATGGATAGTGCAGAATTTAGCAGTGGTTTCTCCTTTAATATTATATGATGGCTGAGTATTACATCCTTCAAAACTACAAACTTTAGATTTAATATTAACCATATCAGGTTCTTTATGTTTTACACAGAATTTGCCAAATTTACTTCCTTTAATATTATAAGTTGCTTGAGTTATACAAGTTGAATAATTACAAAGTTTATTATTATCAGCTAAGGATTTATAACAGGATATACAATAAATATATTCATTATTATCTATTTCCATAGAACAATTAACACATTTATTATCATAATTATTTGACTTAATGAATGATGAATGAACTTTACTTAATTTATGAACAGAGATATTATATTTATTTATACTAGAACCACATTCACATGTAATTTTATTGCTCATTTTTAATTATGATAAAAATAAATGAGAATAATCAATTTTTTTATTTTGAGATAGTAGATTTCAAATGAAAAGTTCTTCAAGAAGAGAAACTAAGAAATTATCACCAATACCTGAGGTAAATTATGATAGTTCAATTGGAAGTTATAAGTTTAGTAAGATAGAAAGTGCTTTACTATCAAAATTAAAGAAGGTAAGAGAGAAAATAGAGAAGGATAATGATATATATATAAATAAGGAACACGAGGAATTGTGTTATTATTATAATAAGTATCAGGAGTTATTAAAGAAAAATAAGATTATAAATAAGGAAATATTTTTCGATTCAGTTGATGATGGTATTACAAAGAACAATCAGATAAGTAAATTGGAATCAGGAAGTATTAATTTTGTTAAATATTATATAAAGGAGGTTATTAGTTATAATGAATATAATCATAAATTTATAAATAAAATTCAGAAATATATAGATGTAAATGTAATTAATTCCTTTATAAAAGAACAATCATCATTTATAAAATCATTGAGTATACGTGAAATTTACAATCTCAAAAATTATACACATAAGGGTGATGTTTTAATAGTTGATTTTATTACTGGTAAATTTAATAAAAGTAATTTAAGTATCAATTATCAAATAGATACTTTGTTATATTTTCAGTTTTTGGATTATTTCAAAGAAAATCCAGAGTTTTATGGTGAAATGGTAGATACAAGTAGTCCAAAGACATTCTTGAAGTTTCTTCATAGTAATTATTTATCATTTTCAGATGAAATTTTCAATGAAGCCATCAGTAATTATATTATGGAACTTTCAGAAATCTTTAAGAAAGCTCCAAGAACAAAAGAGGTTATATATGCATATAGAGGTGTAAAAGATAATTATATATCAAAAGAAGTTTCTAAAAATAAAACAAGAGGAGTATTTACATCAAATAGATTTACATCAGTATCTTTATTTGCAGAGATGGCAATAAAGTATTTTACAGATATGAATAATATTCTTTATGAAATTAAGATTGAAAAGGGTATGCCAGTTATTTTCATAGATTCCATCAGTTTTCATAAAGGAGAAAATGAGATATTATTGCCCATTAATTCATCTTTTTACATAGATTATGCTTTAAAGAAAATTAGATATTATAAAGATAAAACAGGAATAATCTGTTATGATAAATCAAATTCTCTGAGTCGTGAATTTAATATAACCAGTTTAGTTTATTATAATACTAATTAAAGAAAAAAAATGATTTAATTAAATATAAATATTAATAATTATAATTAAAGAAAAATAAATGAATATAATAAATGAAATAACTTCAAAGATAACTGATGAATATTCTTATTGTTATAAGAATCGTATTATTGAGAAAGATAGAATTGGATTTTCATTGAATGACGATAGGATTGCTAGAACTGTTTCAGTCTTACTTGAATATAAAAATGGAGAGTATATTGCTAATGGTTATGAAACTTCTCAAATTCCTTCTTTAAGTAATAATAGAATCAGAAGTGAAACTAAAAAGATAAGGTCAAGTGATGAGTTTTGGCGATGGTATTCAAACTTTTACAATGATTTGCATTGACTTAAAAATAAATAAATGAAAAAATGAAATTATTTTTATTTTTCTTTAAGAACGATGTTGAACACTTATAATCTTCATAATAAGTATTTGAGTGATTCCGTTTTCTATATCTATTGGTTTATTTTAGCAATGCCTCAGTTTAATAATCATGAATCTATCAGTAGGTTGATTGATGAGTATTTTCGTAAGTTTGTAATGAAAAACTCACATTTATCTGAAAGGATTAGTGATGATTGTATTGATATTATTATGATTGTTCTTAAACCAGATTTCATTTCAGGAATTTTAAATAGGTTTGATAATGAAAAAGATGAATATCATTATCTAGCCTTTATTACTCAATTTATTAGACTCAGCAATAAATATGATATTATTACTGGTGATAAAAATAATTACTTTGACCTTTCTAATATTAAGAAAGGAATAGAATCATATAAGTTTAAAATTAAGAATTAAGATTTGATTTTAGCAAAAGAATAATTTTTTTTATAGAAATTTGAAAATAATAATAACATTTGAATTTGATATCCAACTTGAATATAGGCATATTCAACAGGAACTATTTTTTCAATTCCAATGACAATAATTGAATGTAATAAACAGATGAAAAATTGAAGAAGTTGTAGTTGAGTAATATATTTCTTATAAGGATTATTAATGCCTAATGATGTGATTAAATAATGAGAATACATAATTACATGAATTAAACTATTTATCAAACAACCAAAAGCTGCAGTTCCATTTCCATGACCTTTATATAACAGAAATCCCCAAATGATACCAATGGTGGAATGATGATAAATATGAAGAAATGACAATTGTTTCTCTTTTTTTCTGAGGATAATAAAAAAGGTATCCAGATAATCAATATATTTAGATATATAATGAATATGAACAAAATATTCAATGGTATTTGAATAAGGAATATTTATAATCCCTGAAGGAATAATATGATATAATCCATATACCATATATAAATTAAGAAGAATTTGAAAGGAATTATAGAAATACATAATTGAATTCAGATTATAACCACTTGTATAAGATTTCATCATATCTGAAAGGTAATAGATGAAGTTCAAATATAGAAATGGTGATAATAAGATACACGATAATATCATTATTATTGCTAAAAATACCAATAATGATAACTATCACAATTATTTTTTATATAGAATTATTATTACTGAAAAGAATAGTTGTGAGACCATCATAAGTCAAATCATAAATTTTAGTTTGAGGTGTCTTATCATAATTCTCTCCACTTAAATCTGCAGTTATTACTTTCTTTATATCATATTCATAATTGAAGATTTTAACGAGCATAAGAAGGAGAATAATATAGAAGGCATATAAGTATAAAATAAAGAAGACATCTCTTAGATGAACAACAGCCTTCTTAGGATAGAAGGACATAATGGGAACAATTTTAAGGATAATTAAAACAATTGAATATTTAATGGTATCATTAAGATTAATTTTTCTTTTTATTAGGAGATAAGCAAGGAGAAGCAAATTTTGGATAAAAGTTAATACAAGAGCAAAAAAAGGACTAAAATAAGTGAAAATCTCAAATCTATATAAGAGATACCAAATGAAAACAATGAGAGAGAAGGTGATATCTCCTGCTAAATATAAATGAAGTTCAGTCAGTTTAATATCTTCACCTTTATATTTAAAAACAATCATTTTTCTATTTAATAATAATTATAATAATAATCATTATGATAATAATAGAAATGTTTAATAATAAGATTCAGAATAATTACAATAAAACTATTTATTTGAAAATTATTGATAATGAAATTTGCAGTTATAAAAGAGAGGTTTTGGTGAAATTTGAAATAAAAACAGCTGAAGACCACAAAATCTATTATAATCACTATAATCCCCATGTTATTTCTTTAATCAAATCATGGAATACTATAAATTCATATCAGAATTATATATAAGGATTTCATTTTGATTATCCTTATATAAATTTCTTATATGAGAATAAAAATAGATAGATAAGAATTTTTGAGATATATGAGTGATATATGTAGAAATCTCTCAGTAATTCCTCAGTATGGTGGAACATGTTGGTTTAATGCAATTTTGATGTCATTATTATATAGTGATAATTCTCATAAGAAGTTATTGAAGGCAAGTAAGAAATGGGATAGTTCTAATTCATTTTTGATGATAATTAAGAGTATTCTTCATAAGGCTTTTAGTGAACCTGAGAAAATAAAGGAATATTATTTAAAAATGAATCCAGAGACCATCTTATTTGAGTTAATCAAGAATTATGAAAGGGATAATATTCGAAGTTATTTTAAGGTGGTGGCTAAAGAACATCAGGAATTGGGTTTTTATCCTATTTATATAATTGATGTATTGAAGTATTTAGGAGTTTCCTATTTAGATATTATTTATACAACTGAAGATGATATTGATGATTATGTAAGTGATGAAAATGAAGAGGAAGAGGAATTTGAAGGAGGAGGTAGTAGAGATGTTTATATAGGAAATGCATATAAATACTTTTATAATTTCTATGATAGAACAAAGGAAAGAGATGTTTTACATAATATTAATATAAATAGAGTTAATGAAGCTGATATAGAAAAGGAAAAAGCTGAGATAAATGATAAAATTGATAATAATCCTGATTATTTAATTCTGATGCATAAATCATTATTCAAAACACATCAGAATATAAATAAATTGGCGAGTTCAATTAAGAATAATAATGAGGAATTATATGAAACTTTAAATATAAATAGTTATATTACTAATGATGATATAAAGAATTATAATGAGAGAATAGAATTCAATGGATATATTTATAAATTAGATAGTTGTTTAATTAATAACTATAGAAATACTAATGTTAAAAATAAGATGATAGCTCCACAACCAGAAGACCAACATGCAATTACTGGAATTACTTGTAATAAAAATAAATATGTTTATAATGGTTGGATAAGAAAATCATTGGATCCAGCTAGAAGAATTGGAACAAAACCTGAGATTATTGTTGATAGTTCTCTTAAAAGTTATCCATGTTCTCTAATTAAATTCGATTGGGATTTAAAGAATAGTAAAGAGTTCTGTTTAAATAAGAGAGAATGTAAATTGGATATTGATGGTATAACTGGAGAGGACTTATGTTTTAATTTCACAAAAGGAACAAGAATTCTTATTTATGTTAAACATAGAAAAATTTCATCTAAATCTAAATCATCATCAAAATCAGAATCAAACTCAAAGTCAAAAGAAGAAGTTAATTATTATGATATTGATGATAAGAAATTGAGAGAAAATTTTTATGAGTATATTAATCCAAAATCAATGAAATTGAATATATTAAAAGAAAGATTAAGATTATTGGGATATTATAAATTAAATCAATCAAGAGAGAAACTCGAGAAAATATATATGAAAAAATATATAGAATTTTATAATTTGAAAAAATCAAAATCACCAGAAAAAGAATTAAATACCCCAATAATTCCAAAAATGGAAGGATTTGAATGGTTCAGATTAATATTAGAGGCTGTATTATATTCATCTAATTTAAGTAATTTGATATATATCAAAACAAAAACTGAAAATAAAACTGAAAATAATTTTAAGATAATGATAAATTATATAATTGAAAAACTCAAGAAGAAGAATTATAAGGATTTGAATATATTCTATCAGAATTATAAGATTGATTTATTATTATTTGAATATGCAATTAATTATGATAGTCATCTATTTAATTTTCTTAAATCCCTGAAAGATTATGATAGCAAAAAAGAAGAATTAAATATCATTTATATATATAAATTCTTAAAAGCTCTTGGATTTGATATTTATGATATCAGTTTGATGAGCAAAAGTAATAAAATGATGTATAATTTATGTAATTATTTAGAGGTTGATCATAATAATTTAAATGATATAAAGAAAAGTTTTGAGAGAAATTTAAATGAAAAGGATTCTGATGATTCTAATGATTCTAGGAATCCAGAGATTCTCATAATAAATAATATGGATATTAATAATAATTTTGAAAAAATAATAATGAATAAAAGTAATAAACTCTTAATTGATAATAATTTGGATTTAAAGAAAGAGATAGAGTTCAATAGTAATCTTTATGAATTAGAAATGATGATTGGTGATAAAAATGATATTTATATAAGAAAAGATTTGGTTTTAGATAAAAGTCTAATTAGAATAGAAGAAAAAACATTACTATCAGAAATAAATAAAGAAAAAATAAGAAAAACAGTAATTGAAGTATTTAATATTGAAAATTTGCATATAAACACATTAACAAATATAATTAAGAGTTTATTAGGATTTCATAATATCTTTTTAGATGATTTATATAGAAACCAATTAGATTTATATTATAATTCAAAAGAAAAACTACAACAATTATTGATAAATATCTTAATGGATTATTATAATCTTAAAGATATCAAATATAAATCCTTAGGAGTATCATCAAAATCAAGAAAGAGAAGCATTAGAAGTTATTAATTATTCATTTATGAAAGAATTTGCTTTTACGTTTACCTCCACCAAATTCTTCTTTAGTTGTTCTTTGCATATTATAATCATAAAATTCTTGTTCTATTTCTTGTTCTTTTTCTTTTTCTTGTTTTATTTTTAATAAAATTTCATTAAATAAACTATATATTTTTATTATTAATATTATGTCTTTATGATCGTTATTATTTTTTTCTAAATAGAATGATTTAAATTTATCACTAATTACTAATAAATTTTTTTTATCTAATTTTAACAACAAGCTACTACTAATATTTATTAATTCACTACGTATTATTTCTATAGTTAATTTATCCTCTAAATTTTCTGGTGGTATTTTTAATTCATTTATTTTATTTAATAGGGTAATATATTTATTAACAATTATATCAATTTCAGCATCAGTTAAATCGCCACCTTTAATTTTTCTTTGAGGTTTTTTAAGTTTGAAATTTTCAAGTTTTTTCTTTTGTTTGGCTTTGAATTCATCTAATTTTAATTTTAGTTTTTCCTTGTATTCATTTAATTCTATTTTGAGTTTCTCTTTATACTCTTTATAAGTGATATTCATTCTTAATATTTATATTTATAATTATTTTCATGTTGATTTAAGGAATATAGACAAGTGATGTTATTATAATTTCTTCACCATTTCTATTTCCAGTTTTAATATCACATATTACATTAGGATTTGTATAAAAAAACCCTTTTTTAACTGCATAATCTATATAAAACTTTGAATTCATTGGTAATAATATTTCATATTCTCCTTTTGCTAAAGATATTCCTTCAAGAAATATAAGAGGACAACCTTTTTCAATTTTAATTTCATATAAGACTGAATCATAATCATCTCTCATAAAACCTTTTGCTGATGATACAAATAAAGATGTGGATGTAAATCTATTTGAAATAAATAAACCTCTTGATTTATTTTTGCTTACTTCTTTTGAAATATAATTATCTTTAACTCCTCTGTAAACATACATAACTTCCTTGGCTTTTGGAGCTTTTTTAAAGATTTTATTCAATTCATCTATGTAAGAAGAAATAACATAATTATAAATATCAGAACTGAAACTTTTATAGTTAAGTTTCAAAAAATTTATAAAATCTTTTGAATTTGAAGTATCAACTGGACTATCATTATAAATTGGATTTAAAGAAAAATAATCATGAAATTGAAAAAAGAATAATGTTGAATAAGAATAATCAATATATAATAGGTCAACAGAGAATGAATTTGTAATAAACTCAACAATTATTTTATCACCCATGAAAGTATAGTTTTTGAGATTGTATATTTCTCTGGTATTTAGGGATTTAAAGAAATCATTCTGGTCATTTAAGAATTCATCTATATCACTTTGATTAAATATTCTTTCAACACCATTAATAAATTTATGATTAAATTGATTATAATCCATTTCAATTTTATAACTTACTTCTTTAAAGTCATCATTTGGTTTATTTTCAAGATAATTATCGATTACTTTATGATGTTCTAATGATGTAACTGGAGTATGATTCATATATTTGATTATTAAAGCATTCTTTTTCATTATTATCTGGTCTTTATATTCCAAATATTTATGATAATGCTCACATACTTCTTGATGTTCCTTACTTATATAAATATCATTATCTTCTTTAATTTTCTTTCTGACTTTTTCCAATTTTCCCAATAAGGATTTGGAAACAGATAAATAAGAACTTGTTCTTTTTGAAGCTGCCTTCATATCATAATAAATTAAAGAAGTCATTGTAATATCAGTATAATATGATGAACCTAATTTCTTAAAATCACATATATTTTTTTTATTTTTATAATAAGTGATATTTTTCGAGACATAATCAATATATAAATTGACATTAATTGGTAAAATAAAATTAATGTTTTTCTTTTCGGTTGATGTAATAATATTATTTAATATAAGCGGAAGACCTTTTTCAACTTTTATTTCATATAATATTTGAGTATCTTTATTCATTTTTAGGATTATCTCTTCGGGAATAACTCCACCATACATAAAATTTTTATTTGTTTTATAAATGCCATCCTTTCTTTTACTTTTAGCAATTTCTAGTGAAATATTATTGGATTTCATAGAACGATAATATAAATAAATAACTTCTTTGGTTTTTGGTGCTTTCTTAAAGATTTCATTAATTTCATTATAATAAGCACCAACAACTTCATATAAGATTTCTGGAGTAAAAAAACTTAAATTAGTAAAAATTTTGCCTAAAAATATCTCTATATCATCACTATAAATATTTCTGAAATTATTTTTTTTGAAATAATCTTTAAATTGATAATAGAATAGTAAATCACATTTATTTTCGCCCATTATTTGTAAATAAGCTGGTTTAAATAGTTCAAGAGTCAATTTCTTTTCTAAATATAAATATATGAAATAGTTTGTATTCATATTGATATGTCTAAGAGTTATGAGTTCTCTGAAAGTTAATGATTGAATAAAATCATCCTGTTCTTTTATATATTCATTGATATAATCTGGATTAAAATATTTATTTATATTATTTATGAATTTGTGATTATAATTATTATAACTCATTGTATAATTAACTGAAACTGGTTTGAAATTACTGGTATCATATTTATCAATATTATTGGCAATAAGATTCTCTAATATTTTAATTTCTTTGCTTACAATAATATTATCATATTTATAATCAAAAAAGATTGTTTTATTAGTTGTTTGAACTTTTGAAAGAAGTTCTTGATATTTATGATAATGATAACATACATTTTTATGTTCTTGACTAATATAAATATCATTGTCCTTTTTAATTTTTTCACGAACTTTATTTAATTTAGATAAAAGAGCATTCGAAACTCTTGAACTCACATTACTCTTATATGACATATCTATTAAATAAATACATATAAATACATATAAATACATATAAATATATATAAATACATATATAAATATATATAAAGAATTAAATGTGATTATCCAATGTAAACAAGACTAGTTATATTTATATTATCAGTTTGTTCATTTTCGATACATATGAAGGATTTATTCATATCATTATGTTTGATAATTTTATTGGCATAGTCAATAAAGAAAGTTGCATTTATTGGTAGTAATACTTCATACTCTCCTTTAAATAATGTAATACCTTCCATAAAAATTACTGGAAGACCTTTTTCAATTTTAATTTCATATAATTTCTTAGTATTTGTAAATTTAAATGCAGTAGTTGCAAAAATAGAAGTTGATGTAAATCTATTGGAAATAAAATAGCCTAATGATTTATTTTTGGAAACTTCTTGAGCAATATAATTATCATCGATACCTCTATAGACATACATAACTTCTTTAGTTCTTGGAGCTTTTTCATATAAATCTTTTAATTCTTGAATGAATTTATTGATAACATAATTATAAATATCATAATTAAATGATTTATAATTTAACATAATAAAAGATGAAAATTGATAGTAATCTTTAGTATTAACTTGATATGAACCATAAACTGGATTTTCATTAAAATAATCTAAAAACTGAAAATAGAAAATGATATTATTTCTTTGAAATTCGATAGTAGAAATATCAAAAGTTCCATTAATAAAATGAACCATAACTGTATCTCCTTGATTTGTATAATATTTAAGATTGTAGCGTTCTCTGATACTTAAATTTTTTATAAATTCAGATTGTTCATCAAAGAATTCTTGAAGTTGGTCAACATTTATAATTTTTTGAAGTTGATTAACAAATTTATGATTGAATTGATTATATTCAAGTTCATGTGTAAATTTCTCTTTTTTAGTATAAAGTTCAATATTAAAAGAAGGATTATTAGAATACTGATTCAATACCTCTCCTTGTAAATGTTTTGAAATGCCATCATCAATATAAAAAAATTCTAATCTTTTCTTTTCCATTTTGACCTTCTTTTTAAATTCTAAATATTTACTGTAATGATAACATAATTTCTGATGGTCTTTATTAACATAAATTTCATTGTCTTCTTTTATTTTCTGTCGTGCTTTTTCTAATTTTGAAGTTAAAGCTCTAGATATTGATGTATTTCTAAATCTTTCACTAATTATTGAAGCCATTATCTATTATTATTTTTTATTATTTTTATGCTAAACAAACTAAACTTGTCATATTTAATTCTTTAAATGCACATATACTTTTAACATCATAACTATATCTAATTTTCTTATTGGCATATTCAATATAAAAGGTTGATTTCATTGGAAGTATAATTTCATCATTTGAATAATTATTATTAACTATACCTTTTAAGAATATGAGAGGAATATTTTTTTCAATTTTAATTTCATAAAGTAAATCTTCAGGTGATGCCAACATACCTATTAATTTATTTGGAAATATTGAACCAGCAATAAAATTATCACTAATATAATAACCCAATGATTTATTTTTGGCAACTTTTTTAGCAATATAATTATCACTGCTATAAGAATATATATAAATAACTTCTTTTGTTCTTGGAGCTTTCTTAAATATCTCATTCAATTCTTTTATATATAAATTGATTGAATATTCATAAATTTCTAATGGAAAATTGCGATAATTATCTTTAATAAAATTGAAGAAGAGTGTATGATTATTATAATTACTATTAATTCCATTGAAAATAGGATTTAAAGTGAAATAATCAAGAAATTGAAAATAGAGGAATATGCTATTTTTATAGTTAATGTAAATATTTGAAGTATTGAATTGTTTATTAATCCATCTTTGTATATAAATATTACCATCATCACAATAACTCTTTAAAATGCTCAGTTCTCTCATAGTTAAACTTTGAATAAAATCAGATTGTTCCTTAAATAAATCTTTAAGAATATCAATATTTATATATTTATCCAATCTATTTACAAATTTCTTATTAAATTCATTATAATTGATAATATAATCATATGTGTCCTTTAAAAAATAGTAATTATCATTGGAATTTAATAAATCTAAAAAGATTTCTTGAAAATTACCATCTCTTGAATTATCTTTCAAAAATTCAAATCTTATTTTTGTTTCTTGCTGTTTAGTTATTTTAAGCAATTCCTTATATTTCTGATAATGATAACATGCTTTCTTATGTTCTTGACTAATATAAATATCATTATCCTCTCTAATTTTTTCTCTGACCTTTTTCAATTTAGCTTTTAAAGCATTGTTTATACTCGTATATTTATATGAAGATACTGAATAATCAATGGGAACGGAAGGCGAAGGTGATGGTGATTTACTTAATTTAAAAGAAAAAGGTTTTGGAGAAACTGATTTTAATGAAGACGAAGAACTTAAACTCATTATCTATATCTTTATTTATAATTCTAATAAATATCTATATAAATATATATAAGGATTTGTGGCGATTATTAAATGACACGCAAAAAATGATAATTATCTTAAGTATGGAAAGATG
>VFQS010002874.1_pt1 | contig 13626 bp, 15 predicted proteins | sample 3512361 | NCBI WGS metagenome assembly VFQS01 (sample SAMN10412375, study PRJNA504923) | tailings metagenome | isolation source: Relicate 1 Philex TSF3 active mining | place: Philippines
CTTTAACATCATCATTACCAACATAAGTAGAAAAATCACTTGGACGGTATTTCTCCGTCCAAAGTGAATTTACAGCTTTATCATCTCGTTTTACATTTTCGGTTTCTATTTCAAACATCTTAGTATGTATTAATATTTTCTTGTTCTTTTAAAAATGGTTTTATTATTTCAAGTATATCCAAAACCATCATATCTCTCGCGAACGCCGAACCGACATTAATTCCATTATTAGATAATTTAAGTAAATATTCACCTAATTGTTTTTTTAGTTCTTCTTCCATAATAGTATTAATTACCAGTTGATCCAAACCCACCTTCACCACGTTGGGTATCATTCAATTCATCTACCTCTACGAAATTGATTTGCGGGTATGGAATAATTACAATCTGCCCAATTTTATCCCCAACCTCATACATTTTTGGTTCCGTGATACCTTCACTCATTCTAAATGTGAACTGAATAGTACCACGATAACCTGAATCAATCACGCCAACGGAATTGGATAACTGCAGGTTATACTTTCGAATGGATGATCGTGGAAATACCAATCCAACATAACCCTCGGGTATTTCTACCGCTATCCCCGTATCATAACTAACGGTTGAATTTATTATATCCGTATGTTTACTAACCGCAACCAAATCCATCCCCGCGTCACCAATCGTTGCGTATTTTGGTGTCACTGCGCTTTTATTTACTTTTTTAAATTTTACGTTTAGTGTATTCATAATTTATTTCAGCTCCACTAAAAAATACTCGCTTTTATAGATATTATCACTAAACAAAATATGTAATAGTCCTTCCGATGAAATTTTCATAACAGCTGAATTTGAACTTGAAATTTTCATACCCGGTACATTTGATTCTCTACGAACCGAAAAGATTTGTTTTAAGTATCTTGATGAGAACGAAATGGGTTCAACATCACCGCTAACATTAGCATTAACTGTAATAGAAATTCTATTTGTGTCTTCTGCAGAGTATCCTAAAATTATCTCACTTTTTCCATTTTTAGATAAGAATGTGAATGAATCGAAACCGTTACCAATTAGGTTTTTTGATCTAATGAATTTGGTAATAAAATCCATATCTAATTGCATCTCAACGTTAAAATCTGGTAAATTTTTTATGCTTGGAACGTTGAGAATTACAGACGCATCACCCAACATATAATTTATGTTTGCAGTTTCATCTGAAAATTGAAGCGATCCATCGGTTTTGGATACACTAATATCATCATCCAATACTCCTAAAAATTGTTTTAGTAATGATGTACTTTGAATACAAAAATCACCTTCTGGAAAATTCACATCATAGACAGTAGCATTTCCGAATAACACTTCATCATCTGTTTTGAACGAAACGTTTAATGATTTTGAATCTGATTTAATTAATACCGATTCGATTTCTCCATCTAATGAGTATCTATCTATAAACCCATCAAATTTACTTTTTGTCATTTTTTTATTCCTTTATTTTTTTATTGTTTTTTATGGTTCACTCATAAATTATTATAAATTCACAATTTAAATAATTTTCTATTTCCATCTGCCGTTTCAAATCTCGTTCTACTTTATTTTTATGAAAAGACTCATAATATTCAATAACTATATTCTTTTCTTTACTATACCCATCTACCCAGTATCCTAATTTTTCTATATAAAACTCACCACCATTTTCTGCGTGTTGTAAATCAGTTATACCAAGTTCTTTAGCTTTCTGTTCTAAAATTGGTATTGATGATTTGTTATAAGTTGGTTGCCAACCATCTTTACCCCCACAATTTTGTAGATATCTAGAATATGATTTTCTTATTTTATTTTTAGTTTCATCCGAAATTTTACGGCCGATTAATCCTTTTCTTCTTGCCTCTATCTGTTCCGGTGTTTGTGGTATTCCTTTTTTTGATTTACTTATTTTACTCTTGGTTTCCTCTGAGTGTTTTTTACCTATGTTTGCAATTCTTATTTTTTCACAAACATATTCTGGTCTAGTCTTACCCAGCAAGGAATTTGATATTGACTTTTTATGCTCATCTGTTATTATTTGCATTTTTCTAGCAGCTTTTATTTTTAAAATACAACAAGTTTTACAATATGAATTACATTTAATTGCACGTTTTAAATGACCATTTGATTTGTAATTAAGTTTTATACCACAAACTGGACAACTTCTAGTCCATTCTTCTTTTTTTATCATAATAATCCTCTATTCTTTTTTTATTAAGGGATTCTTTATTTTTACTATACCAACGATTCCACTTCTCCCTCTTTGCATGGAGTTGCTCTTCCTCGGTATGATATTTCTTTTTTCTTCCCATAGCTATAAGTATAAAAGTTTGATAAAAAAAGTTTGATAAATTAAGGTTTTTTATAACAAAATATAGGTTCATATTTGTAAACCTTACCATTATGTTTAACTGAATTTTTAACACCACCTGTTGATGGGTCTAATCCAATCATACGTGTCATAAGAAGTTTATACTTCCCAATATACTCGCACCCAAGTTCCTCTAATATTTTACGAGAATCCCCTTCCAAGTCATAGTATGAATCCTTGCCAATTTTTATTGATGCAATGTTCCAAAGTATATATCTATTGGGTTTAAGGTATTCATAAATTGTGGTTAGAGTTGGTTTCAAAAAATTTTCTCGCCAATCTTCATATTCGGAATACGCCAAGAACGACTGAGTTTCTTGTTGTGAATATTGTTCTCTATTAAAATAAGGTGGAGATGTAAATGAAAGATCTAGTTTACCTTTATACTTTTGAAACTTTGGATTATTATGTATCAACTCCGATCCATCGTGAAATAATTCGTAGGTATTAGCAGTAGATTCTACATTAAAAAAGTTATTTAATAAGTCCATATCATGATCTACACAATTTTTGTTATAGAAATCTGCAAGGTATTCATACCTACTTATTCCCAATTCAGATATAAAGTTATCCATATTTGGATCAGTTCCAACGTAGTGTATTCGTTTCCTAGCACTCATTGCCCCTAATATCCTACCACCCCATCCTGATGATGAATCATAAATAACAACAGGTTCATCTTTAATATGTGAGGTGTACTTTTCATATATCCATTTAGCTGTAAGTGGTGGAAAGTTTACTGCAGGTTGTCCACAACTTAATCTAAATACTTGTAATATCTTTGGGAATATTAAAGTTGTTTTATCATACCATCTGATTAAGTAGTAGTATTTTTTTGTCACACCATTTTTATTGGTTATACTATCTTGTATACTATCTACATTTACCAAATGTTCATCTTTCAAAACACCTTCATCTTTCAATTGTTGAACTTGATCCGCATTCAAATATAAGTTAGTGTGATTTAGGTATTCATCATTCACAGTTCCATAGTTTTCAATAGTATCCTGTTTCATTTTTGCAATCCAAAACGAAAGGTTTTTATATTCCCCGATGAATATCTTATCATCCGCAGCATCTCTCAAAAATTGTTCTGGCGATTGACCATTCCAAAATGGGTTTTCATCCTTTTTAGTCACTACGGATCTACTAAATGAATACATGGAATCTCGTTTGATTGCCCTTTTCATTATTTTGATAAACACCTCTTCCATTTCAGGTAAAGCAAAATGATCGTATATGGAAAGTCCACCATCCGCGGACTTTCCTACACTTATTTTAGTCTTTAGCATCGTTGGAAAAAACTGGTTAACTGCAGATGCATCTTTATTAAAATTCTGAATTATACCTAAACTATCACTATCTTCACTAAAATCTTTATGTAAAAAATCACATGGGTTGGATTTCAACTTTCTAAAATCTTCTATAATATCAATTTCATCACGACCAATGACAGGTGGAGTTCCATTACCATCCCATTGTTCTATGACTTCATTTCTTAATAGTTTAACCCATTCCACAAAATCAGCATCATTCAAATGTAAAACTTCGTGATATGTTTTATTAGATTTGAATAGATGAAACTTTGATTTTTCATAAAAATATTTCATTAGATTTTCTTTTCAGTTAAATAATATTCAGCAGTAAAATCATCAACCACAAATGAAATGTGGGCTAATCCCTCGAGTGATAAGTTTAACACTGCATCCTTAGCATCACGATTTGCAGTTAAGATCTCTTTTAGGTATACCGCTGAAAAGGAAATTGAACGAGCACCAAAATCAGTTAAACCATTTCCATTAACTTTAATATCAATCTTATTTGTATTTGTGCTATCTGAGTGTCCAATAGAAATACGATAGTCATTATTTGTAGAATCTGCGAATATGGTGAAGTTATCTGCTTCAGGTAACGCACCCTTTGCTTTAATAAAACGTGTCATCGTTTCATGATCGAATGAAATTGAAACATCCCAATTTGGTAGTTTTTTCAAAGTTGGTGCCTTTGGAATAACCGAAATATCAGCAAGCACATAATTTGCAGTAGATTTGGAATCTTTAATTTTAATTGAAATTGGTTTATCGTTTACTTTATTTAATGACAATTCAATATCATCATCCAATACCGATAAAATTTTAGCCAATTTTGAAGTATCATAAATACCTAGTTCAGAATTTTCAAATGTGAACCCATCATATGTAACCCTGCCCAATACCGATTTATCATCTGATATAAAATCAGTTATTAATTTATTATCCAAAGCCTCTAGTTTGACGGATTCAATTAAAGAAGTTAAACTATACTTTGTTATAAATTTATTTAATATTTCTTTTTTCATATTATTTTATGTTTTTATATTGTTATAAGATAAGAAAAATTAGACTAAAAGTCAAAGAATTTTTCTACGTTTTTTCTGTTATTTATTACCAGTCCCCAATTTAAGTTATCAAATATATCTTGAAACTTTGTCAGCAACTCTCTTTTATAAATTTTATCATAATCCACATATTGATTTATAAAATCCATAATTTGCGGTGGATCTTCACCATCCCCATTAAATGCGAGACCATCCAATCCAAACGGATTATTTTTAAGATATATCCATTTTACTTTTGAGCCATCTTTGAATGGTTCATACTTATAACCACACTTAAAGTGTTTTAGTAATTGGTTATATGCAACAGTAGCCTTAACGTGAGCAGGACATGCAGATGGGAATCTAAACATCTGTGTGTTATCTATTTTATATTTAGATAGTTCCTTTACCGATGTGTTTTTTGCTATATTACGCAATCCCAACTCGGGTAGTTTTGCCCTAAAATCAGTTATCTTATCGGAAAGAAACTCAACTGATTTATCAGTTAAAATGTCCATTAGGATTTCAGCCATAAACTTTCTAAACGCAGGTGGGAATGATGAACGGACAACATCCAATCCTTTAACATCTAATTTATCCATAGGAACACCGTTATTGAAAATAATCCACTGCGCATATCTCTTTTTAGCTAACCAAATACCTGCCTTGGATATAAACTCTTTTTTGATTTGAAATCTGTGGTTCTGTATGTTAAATACTTTATCACAAAATATATCGTAAAACGAATTAACAAAATTCTGCATTTCACCTGCAATAGAATCAACTAAATTTGCTATGGTATTATCATCCAATTCTTTCCACTCGGGGTGTCTTTTATCTAATAAAGGAACCGCACTAAAAAAGCAAGAATCAGTATCTATGTATATAGTATGATCGCCCCCTTGTATATTTAGTTCTTTGTTATACTTTATGTTTATCATCTTTGCAGTGTTTAGGATAATATCCCTACCGGTCGTTGTAACAGCCTCTGCATTATCGATATCAAAAAATCTAAAACTCTGCAAACCTAAAACACCGTATAAACTATTAAGTAGAATTTTTTGTGTAGTTTGACGTTTGTTATAAAAGTTATATTTTTCCATATCACCTTTTTTACCAAACTCCGATTCTAACTTTCGGTATTCTACTCGTTTATTAAACCACTTATCCAAAATACGTGGGATGACACCTAGTTCACCTTTGGTATATAAAACACCATTTGATGATACTGATAAGTTTGCTTCAGTAATATATTGTTTAAAGTTTTCTAATGGCATTGATTGTCCATTTTCAAACGTTAACAACTCTAACGTTCCCTTGACATACGAATCTAAATCCCAATTAACAACTTTACCGAACTTTGTCTCGGGTGATATATTTAAACTCATAATAATAGATGGATATAGTGAAGTTAAATCTAAATCATATATCCACTTATACGTTCCCACAATTGGATCTTTCACAAACGCACCAATAAACGTATCCTCATCTTCGCGAAATTTAGAAATTCGTTTTGGTTTATTTTTCGTTACCAACCCATCACGTTTCAAATCTGCTAAAATTGCACCTTCTAGATAAACAGATGAGTATGGTATTTCATCATACGGAACACACCCAGCGTGACAGATACTTCGTGCCAAATCTATGTATTGCAATTTCTTATCCAATTCAATTACAATATCAATATCTCGTAGGTTATACTCTATAAACTTTTTTAGATCAGTTTTAAATAACTTATCCAAAGATCCTTCATATTCTATCTTACCCATATTTACTTCTTTTTTACCAATCGTGTCCAATTTGTAATTTTCAAGTTCGGACATAGTAAATTTTCGATATAGGAACAGGTAATCCATACAAGATACCCCTGCAATAAAATAACGATCCCTATGGGTGAAATAATCTACAATACCTATAGGTGATAACCTATTAGCAGTACTTTCACCAAACAAACGTCGCATTCTATTGTAAATGTATGGAATATCAAAGTTATCAATATTCCAACCTGTTATGATCGTTGGTGATATTCCGATATAAATGTTTATAAATTTTATTAAAAGTTCTCGTTCAGTCTTAAATGACAATACGGTGACATTACCATCCACACTATCATTAATTAGTTTCTGTTTGTCTAAAATCAAAACCCATCTATCATCCGTGACAGAATCATGTAGAGCGATTGATGTTATTTCATTTTCAGCCTTAGATGGATCCGGTCTACCCGTATCCATTTCAACCTCAATATCAAATGTAAATATTTTGTGACCAACTGAGGGGGTATCATCATTATAATACAAATCAACCAATACACGTGTCGTATCGGGCACATCTATTTCAAAGTAATCATCTTTGTTTCCACTTAAATCATACGTCTTTGATAACCTATGACCGTATATAGATCGGTATTCACCTGTCGGATCTTCAACATACGCGTATTTTCTATAATCAATTATTTTGTGACCAACCATGTCATCCCAAAGGTGAATTTGGTTTTTCTTTCTATTGTAGTATATATTTTGATACATTTTATCCGATCAATTTATTATGCATGTCTTTAATCATTTTATTGTAAAGATATTAAGTCAATATACGAATTATTTACGAAAAATCCAAATTGGTTCTCCGAATATAATATCTTTCGTTTCATCCGTCAATTTTAAAGTTTCATCTTTATAATGTGTTTCATTTTTAGCAGTTCCGGCACCACCACTATTTGGTCTTTTAGCCATTTCCATTCCAATGCACCCAACATAACTCATTCCATTTGATGCTAAAAAATCACACATGGGATTGGTGATTTCTACGACGCATTTATTATCCTGGATACCTGTTGCGTTAGTAAAAACATCTGAAATGTTAACTGCCATAATTCCACCTGATTTTAATGTTGGTATGATTTTACCCAACGTTTTATGTAAAAAGTTTACATTCCAATTATCAATATTTTTATACCGAACCCAACTTTGCGTATCATCATATGAATATCGTTCAGTTGAAAAATATGGTGGTGAAGTAAATACCATATCAAAGTAATCACTGTAATCACTATAATCAAAATCTTCTGCAGGTGAGCAGTAAAAATCAGTTTTGGTTTCTTTTTCAAAAAATGAAGTGTGTTTACTATAAAAGTTTCTTTGTAGTTCGTATACTGGATGATTTTCTTTACGTGGATCCAATCCAACATAATGTTCAACATACTCACTTGCAAACGCACCAGCTAATCTATCACCCCACCCCATAGAAAAATCCAATACGGTTTTGGACTTGTTCATATCATAAAATGCTTTAGCAACGTTTGGTTTGAATTGGGCACATATATAATTTCGTAATCCAATCATTGTTCTTAATTCTTTTTTTCCAATTTTGGTTAATTTCAAAGAATAAGCAGAACCCATAAGAGATATCATAAACTTTTTGTTTTCCCAAGTTCTTTGTGGACTTGGGTAACGTGAATGATCAACCATCCATCGGTTCTTTTGTTGAAAGTAATTAGATGAGTCATTACCAGTATTTATTCGATTAAAATAAAGTTGTTTACCCTCATATGTAAGTGGGTATTTAGATTCTGCTGCATTTCTAGGGAACCATTCACCCTCTGTTAAAATCTCGTTCCATCTAAATCCTTTTAATTTTATATAATCTATATACGCATCCTCTTCCGTGATATCTGCATAAGGTATTGGCCAAGTCATACAAACTTCAGCCAATTTTTCTTTTACGGTTTCTTTTGGGTAGGTTTCTTTTATTTTAATCCACTCATCTGGTGAAATAAAAAGGTAATCTCCTTTGAAATTACCTTTTTTGAATTGATCGAAGTAATCACCATAGTTTTCATTTTTTAATTTTGACATAGATTCCACTAGTATAAATAGTTGCCTCCAAGATTCCAAAATAAGATGGATCCCTCCAATTGATCTATATTGTCTTCCAACCACCTCCACTGCTTCAAGTCCCAAAACGGGTTACATGGAAACGGTGCTTCATATCCATCCATTCTGTTACTAAACTCATATTCCGATTTTCTAATGTTAATTGGTAAATGAACACCATTCTTTTTAAGCATCTTATCTATAGTATCACTGGATGATACACAAGTTGTCCAAACTTTCTTTGTAGGATTTGGATTAAAAAAAGATTTCAAATCAGTGTCCATAAATCCCAAAGTTAATCCGCTAAGTGTCACACCCGAACCAGATGATGCGATTAAGTTATCAAATCCATTTAATTCTCTAACTTGATCCGCAACATAGTTTATATAATACGGATGATTAAATGCATAAGGAAGCATTTGCCAGTTTTCTCTTTTAACCTGTGATCTTAATGAGTTATACATTATAGCCAACATATTAGGTTTGACTGGATTTAGCATTGTATTTGGATATTTATCTAACACATCCTCTAATAATTTTCTATTGAATTTTTTAGAATCTGGATATGAATAATAAAATAATATATCCAACTCATGACAAAACGCTGCTAAAGTCCAACCACTCCATGATCCATCAACTGACATATGAGTTAGTGGTATATTTGGATTTACGTATTTTTTTAATAAATTAAATATGGGTCCAATCTTAGCCCAAGGTGGTAGAATTACACCATCTCCATGTAAATCACCTCGATAAACATGAACATCTCTACCTTTCACATTATAAACTTCAACTGGCACCGTATCTCTAACGTATGATGATGCGTTTTTTACAGATACAATCTTTTCCATTTAAATTATATATTTACTATCTAATTCTAAAATATCAACTTTCACAGTGTCCATTTTAATATGCCTTCATTTTTTCTTTCAATTGAGTTTTTTATATTTTTATAATTAACACCATACATTTTTTCAAAGTTATCAATAATGACATGTTGCATTTTTTTTCGATTTTTGAAATTAAGTGTGGTATCATTCATAATTAAATTCTCTATATACGGTTTAAAGTTTGTACCTTTTTGAAACGCCCTCTTTTCTTGATCAATAACCGATTCTGGTAAATACGGTCTAAATGCTTCTGCCAATGGGTATTTCCACTGTGATCCAACGGTGCAAATATTATTCGGTAAATTTGTCGTGTAATTCAAAAATTCAGTATCAAAAAATGGACATCTCAATTCAATAGTTCCATAATACATAAATACCGTATTTCCTCGCAATAAATTACCGTAGTGTTGTTTTTCAAATAGTTTTTTTCTAACATCACTCCAATCATCTTTTTTACTAAACATTCGTATCATACCATATGAACCATAAGCTTCATCAGATCCCTCACCACTAAATGCTACTTTAATTCCATCTTCTGCCATCTTTTCTGCTATAAATGATTGTAAAATACCAACTTGCATTTGAACAGTAGATGGATATTCAATCACACGTATAGATTCTAAAAATCTTTGTTTTAAAATTGAATCATCCTTTGGAACTTCAACTTCAATCAACTGAATGTTTAAATGTTTAGCAACTAATCTTGCCTGTATTAAATCTGGTGAGTTCTCATCAAATTTTATTGTATAAGCTTTTAAATTTGGAATTTTAGTTGATAATAAATAAGTGATAACGGATGAATCTAACCCACCACTTAACGATGTCGCTATTGGTACATCCGATAATAACCTTTTATTAACAGCGTTAGTCATAAGTTCGTGTGTACGTTTAATAGCAGTATTCAATTCTGTCACAACGGGTTCAGATGAAAACTTAAAATAATAATCACTATGGACTTCAACTTCATGTGATTGTAAATTAATCCGTACAAGTGAATTTTTTGGAACAATGTGAATATCCTTCGCAGGAGTGTATGAGGTTATTGCTTTAATTTCAGATGCAATAATGACAGTGTCACCTGATGTATAGTAATACAAAGGTAGTTTACCTACCCAATCCCGTGAGATTACCAATTCATCCTTATCATATATAACAAATGAGAACATACCTTCCAATCGGTTTAGTTCACCTTCTTTATATAAAAATAGTATAATTTCAGAATCGGAATTGGATATAAAAGTATACCCACGGGATTCATACTCTTTGCGTAATTGGGGATAGTTCCATATTTCACCGTTAACTATTAGGTGTTTCGAATCCCATATAAACGGTTGGTTACCTGCAGGGGATACATCATTAATTGCAAGACGATTGTGTCCTAAATAAATAACAGAATCGTTATATAGTATTTTGGAATATCCACGATTATCTCTACCTCTATGCTCAATGGCATCTAACATCATATCTACCGCGGATTTATCACACCCTATTGTTGCAAGAATTCCACACATTAGTCTTTCCCCAAACGTTTCAACAAATCAATTGTTTTTTTCTTTTCACCATTCATTTCACCAATATGACACGAATTAGCCAAAATACTTACACTGCCCAATTCCATAGAACTTTCTTCTGCTAAGAACTTACCCATTTGAACTAGTGCGTAATAATCAGCATATCCACTTTTAGATACACGATTTGAACGTAGTATAGATGTTAAATACAGTTTTCCATTTCTAGGTTTAATATCAATTGCAAGCATACAAGGTTGTGAGTATGGGTTTCGTGAATCTCGGGATGGATCAAAAATAATCAATTCACAACGTTTTACAGCGTTACCAGTTCGTAAAATTTTAAGAACATTTGCAACTTGGTTAAATGAACCACCCCATGCAATCATTCTTCCCCAATATGAATCATACCATTTATCTTTAATAAATTTCCAATCAAACTCATCTTCGTCTTCAAAAAAACCGTTTGTTTCTTTCCTGATTGGTTTTACAAATGTGACGGATGAAGCAAAATCAATTCTATCATCCCCCATCACTTCACGAAAATGTGGATCAAACCAACTATCATCTTCAAACTCTGTTATGACTGTCATAACATTTAATTCTTCCAATAAATTACCAACCTTGGAACCGTTGGCAAGTAAATGTTTTGATACCTTACACCAAGCATCACCAGGTGATTTTGCTTCTATTACTGTCATAGTGTTATATGATTAAATGTGTGTCCACGTGTGATTTTTAATAATCTCATATACATTCCACGTAGAGATTTTGAAATTCTTAGCAATAACCTTCGCACTAAATCCACTTTTATATAAATTTCGTATTTGAACTACTTGAACATTTGTGAGTTTAGCTTTTGGGTGACTTTCACCCTTCAATCTTGCCATTTTCTTTTATAAAAAAGTTATATTCTGCATTTTCAATTCTGCAACTCATATGATCTGCCCAATGAATAATGTATGGTAATTCGGTCTTCAACCAACCACCATCTATATAATTAATAAAAAACTTTTTAGTTGCTTCATTATACAGACCATCTGCAAGTTTAATTCCTAACAACTCCTTTTCGTTGTAGGTAATACCGTATTGATTTAATAACCACAGAGCTCGATCGGTGACATCCATATAATGTAATGCAGGGTTATGTTTAAATAGAGATCCTTTATTTTTTCTATGCCAATCTGAATCTTCTTTAATATAGTAGGGTTGCTTACCATCTCCAAGTTTACCGAGATCGTGATGTAATGCAGAGAAAAACATCTCCTCATCGGTAAAATCTACATTACCACCGCTCTCTTTAAAAAGAGTTTTGATTTTATAAGCCTGCTTACACACATTCATCACATGATCCAAATATCCACCCGTGTATGCACTGTGAAAATTTGCGTTACCGGATGCAGGTGCAAACATCAACTCCTCACCCAATTCCTCAAATGAATACATGTGTAAGAGCTTCTCAAGTCTATCGGGGTTTGCCTTAAAAATTTGATTTATGAACTTTATAAACTTTTCATAATTTTCAGTTAACTCAATTTCGGTATATTCTTTCATTTTAATTTATTTATAACGTTTAGATATTGAATTTCTTGTTGGAGACCGATGAACCTTTCCATTTCAATTCCATCTTTTTCAATTATGACTGTTGGAACTGATCTAATACCGTATTGTTGGGTTGCGGTTTCATCTTCTTCAATATCAATATACGTAAATTTAACGTCTTTATCAACTTTTTCTCTCATCCTTTCAAACATCGGGTTTAGGATTTTACAGGGCTGACACCAAGTAGCTGAAAATTTCTTTACTTCTATCATTTTTTGTTTCCTTTTTAATAACGTTTTACTACTTTATAATCAAGTATTGCTGTTGGTTTTACTATAATTTCATTCCAAAGTGTTGTTTTATTTTTTTTACAATCATCCCAATCTCTACATAAATTGTTTTCGTTATCGGGATATGAAAATCTAAATAAATTTGCTGCCCGATTTCCTCTATCTGTTGCGAATGATTTAACATCAGATTGAAAAGCTGCAACTAAATTACCTTTCAATTTAACCAAAATATTACTTTTAGGTCTAAAAAAGGATTTCTCTTGAACAGTAAATGTGGATATTGCATATGGGTATTTTGATTGTAAACTATCAACTAAATTTTTCATCCCTTCAAGAGTGGTCCAATGCATTGTAGTGACTTCAATATTACTATCCCCATACGTATCCAGTGTAAATTGGGTATCCAATAAAACATAGGGTTCTATTGCACCTCTACTTTGAAAAAATGCTATTTTATCGTTTTCAATATTTACAATATAATCCGAAAATTCATCACGTAGTTTCCAAACTCGGTGGTTGACAAAATCCTCTATAAAATCTAAAACATTCTTTTTTGATAGATCTTTATATAGTTCAGTTTCAACAAATAACTGATACCCGAAATAATTGGTAATCAAAGATACTAATTCTGGATCGTCCGAAATGATGCCACCTCTAACATCGTATCCTTTTTTTTGTAATCTTAAAAACTTATAGGATATATCTTCCCACTCACTAATTGTGTGAAATGATGATTCGGGTTTTTGATATCCTAAAACTGGAAACGTATTTTTTTTCAAATTAGAGATAGC
>VFQS010002875.1_pt1 | contig 13626 bp, 10 predicted proteins | sample 3512361 | NCBI WGS metagenome assembly VFQS01 (sample SAMN10412375, study PRJNA504923) | tailings metagenome | isolation source: Relicate 1 Philex TSF3 active mining | place: Philippines
TTCCTGGCCGGCCGTCTGGAGGAGGTGTCACGTTCGCGCATCCAAGCGCTCATCCGCGCCGGAGACGTCACATTGCAGGGGCGGCCGGTCGCGAACGCGGGCACCAAGGTCAAGCAGGGTGAAATCTATGTGATCCACATCCCGGCTCCCGAACCGGCCGAGCCCGAGGCCGAGTCGATCCCGCTCGTCGTGATCTACGAGGACGAGCACCTCATCGTCATCGACAAGCCGCCCGGCCTTGTCGTGCACCCGGCGGCGGGCCACGCCACGGGCTCGCTCGTCAATGCCTTGATTGCCCATTGCGGAGAGAGCCTGTCAGGCATCGGTGGAGTCCGCCGCCCAGGGATCGTCCACCGCCTCGACAAGGACACGAGCGGCCTGCTCGTCGTTGCCAAGACCGACCGTGCCCACACTGGGCTCTCCGCGCAGTTCGCCGCTCATGGGCTGGATGGCAAACTGGAGCGCCGCTATCTCGCGCTCGCCTGGGGCGCGCCCGATCGCGCGCAGGGCACGATCGACGCCGCGTTGAGCCGCAGCGCAACCAACCGGACCAAGATTTCCGTGACGCGCGCCGAAGGTGGTCGCCATGCAGTGACGCACTTCGACGTCCAGCGGGTATGGCGCGCACACGACCACAAGCCACTCGTCTCGCTTCTGGCGCTGACGCTCGAAACCGGGCGCACCCACCAGATCCGCGTGCATCTCGCCCACATCGGGCACCCGCTACTCGGTGATGCCATCTATGGGGCAGGGTTCAAGGCCAGCGCACGCAAGCTGCCGGAAGAGGCGGCATCGGCGCTCGCGGTGCTGGGCCGTCAGGCGCTCCACGCTGGCCATCTGTCGTTCATCCATCCGGTGACGCGCCGCCGCCTGCGCTTTTCGTCCGCGCCGCCAGCCGATATGCAACGATTGATCGCCGCCCTCGACCAGGAGCTCGCTGCGAGCAAACCTGCATACTAAAGAAGAAAATGGGTCGTTGGATGACCAAGCGCAGCGGGGCTCGTCATCGCACGTCGAATTCGAGAGCCAAACTGAAAACATGGTGCTGCTGGCGTTCCTCGGGGTTCCGCCATGTGCTCCGGGAGGTGTCACAGCGGAAATCGAAGGTCGCGGTCGCAACACCAGTCGGGGGCACATTCACTCCGTGAGTGCCACAAAGAGGGCATGCAGCGGCGAATTCCCGGCGAAGAGGTCGATGCCGAGCAGCGATTTCACCAGATAGAGAAAACAGATCAGACCGAATGCCACGAAGAACGCCCCGCCGGCGAGCGTGCTCGCTATGGCGCCGAGCGGCAGGTGGCGCTGCCCGTCGTGGGTGAGTCGCGACAGGGTCCGCCGCTCGATCCCCAGGCGCACGTTGAGATAGAATCGCGATCCTCCCGCATTGAAGCCGAAGCGCCATTCACGGGAGGGGCTGTGCTTCCGGCTCGACGACGGCGCATCGTCAGCCATTCGGGGCGGCGCAAGGGCCTCGGTGGTCTCTGGGCGAATGGGCATGGTGATTGCCGGCGGTATCAGCGAGCTGGAGACGTCAACGCGCGAGACGGCAAGCACATGCTTGGGGACAGGGTCTCGGACATGGCAGGTGGAGTATCTGCCACGAGGCGATTGAGAAATGCTTGGGACGGCATCTCGATCCAACGCCACGTTGCCGCCGCGAGCGCGATCACGATTGCGAGATATGCGATCGTCACGGCATCCATCAGCCAGGGATTGCCGAGAGACCACACCCGATCGGTGTGGACCGAGCCATGGAAAGCCGCCTCCACAGTCACACCCGTCGCCTTGCCCAGAAAACCGATGATTCTGCCGATCAGGGCCACGATCAAAGCGTGGATCATATAGATGGCGTAGGACCATCGGCCGAGCGCTTGAGCTGGAGCTGTCTTGAGAAGGTCGCTGACGTAGCCGCGTTCGAGCGCGAGTATCCAGACGAGACCGCCGAGCAGGATTGGCATCGCGAGCACGCCGCCACTGCCCTCGAGTACCACGGCCAGAACCGGGACAGCGGTGATAGCTGCCAGTTCGAGGCCGGTCCAGAGCTCACGTGACCGCCACCGCGGATGCCTCGCGCGCATGTGGTAGGCAAGATGCCCGACGAAGAAGCCGAACAGGCATCGGAAGAACCCGAGATCGTGATCGGCCGCGTAGAGCTGTCGCCCTGCCCACGCCAGAACGCCCAAACCGATCAGGGCCACCGCCACGGCGAGCGCTGTAGTTCTGCGGCGCCACAACATGATCACCGCGAAGACGCCGCCGGTCCAGTATTCGACACTGATGCTCCAACTCGGGATATTCCATGTGAGCCGATCGTGCAGCCCCATGCTGTGCAGCAACAGGATATGGCTCGGAATGGCCTCGACCAGGGACGTCGAGCCGGGATCGAACAGCGCGACGCGCCGGGGGAGGCCGCTCACGACGGAGGCGAACGACGCGCCGAGTTCGAGCGCGACGAATGCGGCCAGCATCACCGCATGCAGCGGCCACAGCCGCGCGAAGCGCCGCCACATCATCACGCCGGCCGAGCGCATATCGCGAATACGGTTGCGGTAGGCATGTGTCAGCACGAAGCCGCTCAGCACGAAGAAGCAATCCACCAGCAGGTAGGAAGTCTGCACGGCGGCCGAACCGAAGATGTGACTGCCCACCTCCAGATGCAGCAGCGCCACCATGATCGCGCAGACACCGCGCCATCCATCGAGGGCGCGGAAATCGCGCGTCTTCAATCCGGCTGCTTCCATGTCACGCCCCGCGCGTCGATCGCACAAGGCGTTGAATAGGAAATATGTCTTAAAGTCCGCCTAAGCCGGTTACCGAGTGTTCGCCAGCGTACCAGCATCGCGTGCGCCCGAGCGCCGCCTTTCGAGCCGAGCCCTGACCGCGCAGCCGAGCGCGCGACTGAGGAACACGACATTACCGATGACGTACCGCCGCCACATGCGACGCGGTTCCTGCGCCAGACGCCACGTCCACTCCAAGCCCATTTTCCGCAACAGGCGTGGCGCACGTGTAACCCGGCTGGAATAAAAGTCGAATAGCCCCCCGACGCCGACGAGGACGCGCGCGTCGAGGCGTTGGGCGTTCTTCGCAATCCAGGTATCCTGGATGGGTACGCCGAACCCGACGAGCAGAATCGAGGCGCCGCTCGCGTTGATCGCGGCGATGATCGCCGCCTCTTCCTCACTGCCATGCTCAAAATAGCCGTGGTGATGACCGGCGATCGCGGCCCCATGTCCGCGCGAAGTCATGGTGGCCGCCGTGCCTGCGGCCGCTCCCGGCACGCCGCCGAGGAGGTAGATGCGCTGCCCCCGCAATGCCGCTTCTTCGCAGAGCAGCGGCAACATGTCGGTCCCGTTCACGTTGTCGGGAAGCGGCATACCCGCGAGGCGCGCTGCGATCGCAAGCCCGCTGCCGTCCGCAAGCCGCAAGTCGGCCTCCGCGACGGTCCGCCAGTAGCTGGCGTCACGCCACGCACTGTTGACCACGTGCGCATTCACGAAGACGACGCGCCTCTGGGTCCGGCCGGCGGCGTCGGCGACGATCTTGCGCGTTGCCATCGCCAATGTCGTGCGTTCGAGCGCCAGTCCCATCACGCAAGCCGGAATGGTACTGACGGCGTCTCGTTGCCAGAATGGCGAACGGCTTGGCGCCAGGGGCTGCTCCATAGCCCCAAGCGTCAGACCCACGCCAGCGTGGCCTGATCCTCCCAGCAAAGTCTTGGCTCCCGAATTTCTCCCGGGCGCCAGAGTACGAGGACATTTACGAAAAGTCGCGTGCAAGCCAGGAATAACGTCAAGCAAATGCAAACAAATGTGCAGTTTTTCGAATTCTGCGGATTGCGGCCGTCATGCGTGGAAAATAGTTAAGTTATCGCGTGCATGATGTCGTCGCCTCGACTTGTGTAGCCGAATTGGAGCGTTGCATGCCTCGCGTCAGCGTCGTGATCCCGCTTTACCAGACCGAGGCTTACATTGGAGCCGCTCTGGCCTCTGCAGTGGCACAGAGCTACAGGGATATCGAGATCATAGTCGTGGACGACGGCTCGCGTGATGCTGGTCCACAAATAGCCAGATCATGGCCCGATCCGCGCGTGCGCGTCGTGACACAGGAAAACCGCGGCTTGGCTGGAGCCCGTAATACCGGCATTCGGCACGCCAACGGCGAATTCGTGGCATTGCTCGATGCCGATGACATCTGGGAACCGGCAAAGCTCGCAAAGCACGTGGCGCACTTCGATGCTGATCCGGCGCTCGACGTGAGTTTCAGCGACTCGCGCCTGATCGATGGAAACGGTGAGGATTTGGGCCTGATCCAAAGCCCCCTCAGCCCCGACGTCTCGGCTGTCAATATCTTCTGTCGCAACCCAGTCGGCAATGGCTCGGCTCCCGTGCTCCGGCGCTCCGCGCTCGATCGCATCGCATTCGAGGACGAGAGGCTCGGCCGAACCTGCTGGTTCGACGAAAGCTTCCGCCAGTCGGAGGATGTCGAATGCTGGATGCGGCTGAAGGTGATCGGCGATTGCCGCTTCGGTCGCGTGCCAGAAGCGTTGACCCTCTATCGTGTGAACAGCGGCGGGCTTTCCGCTAATATCGACGCTCAACTCGCCACTTGGCGTCGTTTCCGGGACAAAGTCGCGACCTATGCGCCCGATGTCATCGCCGAGCATGGCCGGCGAGCGGAAGCATATCAATTGCGGTACCTCGCGCGCCGTGCCGTGCGCTCAGCCGATCGAGCCGCCGGACTTCACCTGACACTGAGGGCGCTGCGGTTGCATCCGCGGATCCTCGCCGAGGAGCCGATGCGTACCGGCAGCACACTGGCGGCCGCGGTGGCCAAACGTTTCCTGCCTCGGACGGCTTTCCAGCGCTTGGAAGCCCGCGCCATGGCAAGCGTCGCTGCGCGCCCCGCCCTTCGCGCGTAATCCGAGACCCTCTGGCTCGCCGGACACCCAAACGGTCCGGTATAAATTCCTAGGGCCGATCTGTTTGCGGCGAATTTTGCGCGAATTGAAGACATTTTTTGCAATAGAGACGTGGTCTGAAACATCTCTTAACCATTGAGCGGCTTAGTAGGGCTGTGGGGTCGTAAGCTGGCTGTCGAGAGGGTGCAGGCCGCGTGTCGCAATCGGCGAAATTGGCAGGGCATGTGGGGCGTCGCTGGCGCGACGACGCGCTTCTGCGCAATTTCGGGTGGCTTGGCCTGGGTGAATCGGTCGTGCGTCTGTCCCGCCTTGTTACAGCCGTCGTGCTCGCGCGGACACTGGCCCCGTTCGAGCTGGGGCTGGCGGCCAGCGCGATGGCGTGCTTCGAGCTTGTCCGCGTCTTTGCCGGCAACGGCCTGACGCAACTGGTCATTCGCGCACCTGAAGACCGCCTGGAGGCGACCTCCAACGCGGCGCAGGCGATCGCGTGGCTGCTTTGCGGCGGTATGCTCGCGGTACATGTAGTGGCCGGAGTGGGCGTTGCTTTCGGCTTGGGTCGGCCGAACCTGGGTTTGCTCGTCGCGGCCCTCGGCGTCGTATTCCTTTTCATTCCGAGCGGTGTCGTGCCGGGTGCGCTTCTGCTGCGCGAAGGCCGGGTGGGCACGGTGGCGGCGATCGGCACGGTCCAGACCGCCTCCGACAACATTCTCGTCGCTCTGCTGGCAATTCTGGGCTTCGGCCCCTGGGCCATCGTTCTGCCCAAGGTTCTCAGCGCTCCCATCTGGCTCGTCGGTGTTCGCAGGATGCGGCCCTGGTGCAGCCGTCGCGAAGCCGGCCAGCAACCTTGGGCGGATGTCTGGCGCTACATCCTGCCGATCATCGGAAGTGAGCTTCTGGTGGCGACCCGTTTGAACCTGGACAAGATCCTCGTCGGAGCCATCCTGGGGCTGAACGCACTGGGCATATACTACTTCGCCTTCAATGCCGGTTACGGCCTCAGTATCATCCTGACCGGCGCGCTCGCCTCGGCCAGTTTCCCGCACTTCGCCGATGCCGCGATCACCCACCAGGAGCGCATCGCACGCTTCGACAGCGCGTTGCGTCGGCTGGCGCTCCCCATCGGCGCGTTGATCGCGCTGCAGGCGGTATTGGTGTCCGTCTATGTGCCGATCCTGTTCGGCGCGCGATGGGAACCGCACCTCGTCGTCGTCTCGGTGTTGTGTCTGTCGGCGGTGTCCAAGCCGTTCTTCGATCTCTCGTGCCAACTCCTGCGGGCCAGCGGCCGGCCCGGTCTCGAACTCCAAGGTTCACTGGCCCTGTCGCTGGGTATGCTCAGTGCGTTCGCGCTCGCCTTGCCCTTCGGCCTCTTGAACGGGGTGATCGCGCTGGCGATCGCGTCCCTCGTCCTGCAAGCCGTTTTCACAGCGTGGGCGCGACATCGCGCGAGCGCCGTCGTCCCTACCGGTAAGTCGGCAATCATGGGGGCGGGTGCCTGACGGTCCCGATCGGTTGAAGAGCCATGCAGTTCGACCTTCACAGATCGTCGTTTCAAAGCAAGGTGCCACCGCGCCCCGCCGCCGCCGCGCGCGTGCCGCCGGTAGCCCTGGTGCAGGGCTTGTCTCCGCACGAGGCTATGGCGCGGCTCAATCAGGCCTTTGGCGGTGCGCGGCGCATCAGGTGGATGCCGTATGCGCTTGCAGCCGTCTGGATCATCGCGTTCAGCTATTATTTCTTCATGCCGTCGACGTACGTGAGCAAATGGACGCTCATCGTCCCCGTCTCCAACAACGGCACCTCGGTATCGCTCGACTCCATCGGCCAGACCACCACGACCCCGGGGCAGCACTTCGGTTCGATCACGCTCAGCCCGAAAGTGATCTATCGCGAGATCGCCGGCAGCGAAAAGGTCCGTGAGGGAGCCGCCAAGGCGCTGGGAATGACGCCGGGTGCGTTTGGCCGGCCGCGCGTCAAACTCGTGGACGAGACGTCGTTGCTGCTGTTCCAGATGAAGGGGCGGTCGCCGGAGGATGCGCAGCGCAGAGCACTCGCCCTGATGTCCGCTTTCGAAAGCCAACTCGACATCTTGCGGCGTGACGAAGGCGAAAAACGCTCCCTCGCATTGCGCGAAAACCTCAAGCAATATCAGGCCAATCTCGACGCGGCACGCGACCGTCTCGTTGCATTCCAGCGCAAGAGCGGGCTGCGGTCCCTCACCCAGTTCAACGAGACCGTCTCGGCGGTGGAGACGATGCGCCGGAAGATTTCGGAGAACCGGGCCGAACTGGAGCGGCTCGAGACCAACCAGACGATGTTGATCGCTCGCATCGGGTTGCGGCCGAGCGAGGCGGCGGCCGGCCTCAAATTGTCGGCCGATCCGGCCTTTGCGAAGCTCGCGGCAGCCTACGCGGACGCCAACGCGACGCTGCACGAGAACCAACTGCTCTACGGTCCGAACCATCCCGCGCTGACGACCGCGCGCGCGAAGATCAAGGGCGCAATCACCGAGATCACGCGCATCGCCAAGTCCGCAAGCATCGATCCGTCCGTCGATCTGCGAAGCCTCGTTCTGCTGATTGGCGGCTCCCAGCAGGCGGAGATCCTGCGCTCGATCGTTCACAACGAGTCCCAGATCGAGGGACGCCGACGCGAAATTGATGCCATCAAGAGGGAAGTGGGACAGGCGGAAGCCGAGATCGGCCGCTTGAGCGTCGATGCGGCCACGCTCGAGAATCTGAAGAAGGATCACCTCGTCGCGGAAGCGGTATTCACGTCGGCGGTCGCACGGCTCGATACGAATAAAAGCGACCTCTACTCGTCCTATCCGATGGTGCAGATGATGGCGGCACCCGATTTGCCGACCGAGCGCAGCCAGCCGCAGTTCATCATCGCGCTCGCAGCGGGCATCATCGGCACGCTGCTCGTCCTACTCGCGGGAGCGGCCACATGGGTGCGCAAGAACTTCGGCCGGAGACTCTTGAAGAGTCTCTGATCTACTGGGCGATCGTCGGTACGTGGGGCTTCTGGCTCTTGGGCCTGCTCTACGTCGTCGGCTCGGCCATGGGCTACATTCTGCTGCTCGTTGTCCTGTTGCGCGCGCTCACTGGTCCCGCCCACGGCGGCAACAGGTTGAATCCGCCGGCGTTTCCAGCGCTCGTCTGGATGGCAGGCATGCTCGTGATGCTGCTCGCCCTCGTCGTCGCGCACATCGATCTCGAGCTGGGTTTCGCGCAGACGCTCAAGTCCAGTATCGGCTGGGCCAAGGGCTGGGCCATCATGGGCCTCATGCCGCTTGTCGGATCGATGATCGTAGTTCGCCCGGCCATCATCGGGCGCGCACTGGGCCTTCTGGCGGCTCAGACGTTGCTGCTGGCGCCGTTCTTCTTCCTGGCCAGCAAAGTGCACCTTCCGGGCGTACTCTATGTCTCGCCGCTGCACGGCATTTTCGGCGTAGCGCCCGAGTTCTTCGACGTCACGCTCTATACCTACGACGAAGTGACCGGGCAGGCTCGCTGGCGATTCTTCGGTCCCTGGTCCACGGCGGCCGCCTTCTATGCCGGCATCGGGCTGGTTCTGAGCATCAGGGATCGCAGCGGGTACATCAAGGCGGTTTCGATCGTTTCGACGATCGTCGTCTGTTACATGGCCGGTTCGCGCCTTTCGCTCGTGGCGCTCCCGGTCATTCTTTTGGCCATTCCTTTCATGTCGAACGTGCTGCGCCCCGCCGTATGGGTTTTTCTGGCGTTTGTGGCCACCCTTGGAATTCTGTTCTCGCAGGACGCCTATTTGGCCTATCAGGACGCCTCCGATGCCTTCAACGCCGCCCGCGCCGCTTCGAGCCGGGTCCGTGCCGCACTCGGGAACATCGCCTATCACCGCTGGGAGACCGGCGAGATCCTGTTCGGCAATGGTGTCCTTCAGCGCGGAGGCCACGTCGTCGAGACGATGATGATCGGCTCCCACCACACGTGGTGGGGGCTGCTGTTCGTCAAGGGAGCGGTCGGCTTTGCAGCACTCGCCGTGCCCATGGCTGTCAGCTTCTTCGACCTGCTGCTCAAGGCGCAGGCAAGCCGCGTGGCGCGCGCAGCACTCGCCGTCGTGTTGTCGCTGATGTTCTTCTCGCTGGCCGACAACCTCGAGATCGTCGCGTATCTGATCTGGCCAGGTCTTCTCTATCTCGGCATCGCGCACGGTCAGCGGCTGTACAACCCGGTGACCGCGCATCTCGGCGGCGTGCGGCATGTCGATGCGGCGCTCGGGCAAGCTTATCCGGCGCGGTGATCCGCCGCGCCGGATCGGGCGATCAGATCACGCCTGCCGCCGCGAGTGCTGCGATCTCGGACTCGGTCTTGCCGAGGAGAGCGCCGTAGATCTCTTGGTTGTGCGCACCGATGTCTTCGCCCGCGAACGCGATCCGGCCGGGTGTGCCTTCCAACCTGGGAACCACGGCCGGCATCGCAACTTCGCCCAAGACCGTATCGGGCACGCGCGCAATGTTGTCTCGGGCGGCATAATGAGGATCGGCCGCGATTTCGGCTGCCGTATAGATGCCGCCGAACGGCACGTTGGCGCCTACCAGTAATGGCTCGATCTCCTCGTAGCGCAGGGTCTTGACCCATTCCGCAAGCATGGCCTCGAGTTCGTCGGCGCGCGACATGCGCTCGCGGATGGTCGCATAGCGTGGATCGGTCGCCAGTTCCGGCCGCCCCATCGCCTGTGCGAGCCGAGGCCAGACACCGTCGCCGCCGGCGGCGATCTGCACGTAGCGCCCGTCCTTGGTTTCGAACGTACCGGCGGGGGTGAACGTGGGATTCCGGTTGCCGATGCGCTCGCGGATGGCCCCGGTCTGGACGAAAACCGTCATCGTCTCGGCGGTGATGCGAAACGGCGCCTCGTAGAGCGCCAGATCGATGAGCTGCCCCGTTCCGCCGTCTGGCTGCGCGTCCCGGTGATAGAGCGCGAGCAGCGTCGCCAGTGCTGCGAACGTCCCGGTGTTGTAGTCGGCGGTCGGAAACGCCGGTCGCACGGGAAAGCGATCAGGAAAGCCCGTCGGATACATGTAGCCCGAGAAGCCGAGTGCGATGCGGTCGTATCCCGAGCGCTTGGCATAGGGGCCGTTCTGGCCGTAGCCCGAGACGCGCGTCATGATGGTGCGGGAATTGATGGCGTGCACGGCCTCCCAGCCCAGTCCCCATTTCTCCAGCGTCCCGGGCGTGAAGTTCTCGATCAACACATCGGCGTGCCGGATCATTTCCTTGAGCAGGGCCTGCCCCTCGGGCACGCGCAGATTGAGCGTCACCGATTTTTTATTGCGCCCTTCCACCAGCCAGCTCGGCGAACGCGCCGCCTTGCCGTCGACGGGCGAGCCGCGGAGCGCATCACCGCGCCCGGGTTGCTCGATCTTGATGATCTCCGCCCCGAAATCGCCGAGCATGGTCGCAGCGAAAGGACCGGCGATCAACGTGCCGATGTCCAGGACCCGGATGCCTGAAAGGGGTAGTGTTTTGCCCATGCCGCCATGCCTCGTGCGCCGTTGTGAAGTCGGCCACAGGCTATTGGGCACGCGGCTGGAGGGAAAGCCCCCTCGCGGGCAGCAGGTATGACACATGCACGCTCGCGGGGGCGCCCCCGGTCGTCAGTTCAGGATGTACTTGCCGCTGCTGACCGGGCCCAGGACGCTGCCGAAGATCGAGAGGATGTCCTTCAACTCGCTCACCGCGCTGTCGTAACAGGCGATCGCGTCGTCCGGCATCAGGTACGGGTTCATCTTGTCGCGATGCGCACTCCGCACCAGTTCCTCGATCGGGCGCTGAATCACCTCGGTTTCACGCGTCTTCGGATTGCGGCTGATCAACACGGCGTAGCGGCGCGCATTCGTCGCGAGCGAGCCGCCCACGCAATTGGCTTGAACGAGGCCCTGCAGCAAACGCGAGCCGTAGGGCAGGCCATTGGCCTGCTGTGGGTTGCCCTGCTGTGGCACGCCGGGGAAGGGACCGGTCAGATTGGACGTGAAGATGCGGATGCCCGGAGGCGTGATCTGTGTGGGTCGAACGAGCGCGGACTGGAAGCAACCGGACTCGGGCACGTCGACGTGATCGCCCTCGATCAAGGGCATGTCGTCCACAGCTTCTCCGGTGATGGCGCCGCGCCAGTCGAGTGTGAATGTCTTACCGTCGCGTGTGACCCTGATGCGCGAGAGATCGGCATCGGGCCGGACGCCGCCGGCCGCCTGCAACGCCGCGGGGACGAAGCGGCCCGTCGGGCTGTCGCCGAACTTGGCCAGCATCTTGTCCAGCTTGTCGGAGTCCTTGATGTTGTTGATGCCGTGCCGACCCGCGCTGAATACCGCGCCCGTCACCCTGACGTTGATCGGCGCATACTGCACGGGGCGCGTCGTCAGCTTGAGTGCGCTGCGCACGAAGATGCCCGACCTCACGTAGGCGTCCGCGATACGCCGTGTCAGCTCTTCGTTGGTCAAACCCACTGCGCTGACGGGGCCGGCGTAAGGCAGCACGACCGTGCCGTCGAGGTTGACGACATAGTCGCCCGAGAAGTCTTGCGCGCCATAGACGAAGACGTTCAAGCGGTCGCCCGGCGAATAGCGCATGGTCAGGCGTTTGTAGTCTGTTCGGCGCTTGCCGCCCGAGTGCGGCATGATGAAATCGGCTGTGCCGGCGGGCGGGCAGATCTTGTCCGTGTAGGAGAGGGTGCGCGTCCGTCCCAGGCGCGACTTTTCGGGTCCGAAGAGTTCTTTCGACGAGTTGACGGGCGGCTCCATCCGCGCACACGCCCCCGCCAGCAGGGCGATCGCCAACACGCCGACGCTGCCGGCGGCGATCCGGTTGCGCACGGCGTCGGCAAACAGCCGCACCCGTGCGACGACGCCCATGCCGTCCATGACATTGTCAAAGGGCCACGCCACGCCCAACTCCACTTACGCGAAACTACACGGCATTGCTACGTGACCACGGTTAATATGGCGTTAAGCAATGCGTCGCGTGTCGCGACGGTGGCGGCCCTCTGGGCGCATGCCGCTGTTCTGAGCCGGGCTTTACGCCTGCGGCAGGACCACGATCGTGCCGCGTTTGCCGCCAGTTTCCACCGCCTGGTGCGCGGCCGCCGTTTCCGCCAGCGGATAGGAGCCGGCGATACGGTGCAGCCGCTTTCCCTGCTGGAGCCACCGAAGGATATCGGATTGCGCTTGCTGCCGGCCTGCGAGGGGGGATGTCGGCAGCAGTACGGCCTGGATGGCCACGTTCTTGCGCATGAACTCCCGGAACGGGACCGTCGGTGTCATGTCGCCGCGCGTCGCGTAGGCCGAAATGGAGCCGTTGAGAGCGATCACGGCTCGGCTGACCTCGAGATTGCCGCCGAAATCGACCTCGACGATACGATCGATCCCTTTGCCGGCCGTCGCATCGAGGACCTGCTTGGCCAGGTCGCGCGCTTGCCGGTCGAAGACCACGTCGGCGCCCGCCGCGACGGCGTCTTCGCGCTGCCATGCGTTGCCAACTGTCGTCAGCACGCGCGCGCCGCCCCATTTTGCCAGCTGGATGGCGTAGTTGCCCACGGCGCCGCCGCCGCCCGTCACGAGTACGTCGCGGCCTGTCACCGGTCCGGAGCCGAAAACACAGCGATGTGCCGTCATGCAGGGTATCCCCAGGCACGCGCCGGCCTCGAAGGGAACGTCGTCGGGCAGCGGCGTCACCAGCGTCTCGTCGAGTGCGATCAGTTCGGCGGCGGTGCCCCAGGTGCGGCCGTTGCGTTGCCCGTTGTAGAGCCACACGCGCTGCCCGGCTGACAGCCGTGTCACCCCCGCGCCCACCGCCTCGACCAAGCCTGCGCCATCGCTGTTGGGGATGACGAAGGGGCCTTCGATCCCGTACTCGATGCCGCGCCGGCGATAGCCGTCGGCGGGATTGACGCCGGAGGCGAGCACGCGGATCAGCACCTCGCCGGCGCCGGGCGATGGATCGGGCTTCTCGCCGATTCGGATGACGTCCTCGGCCGGGCCGTTGTGTTCGTACCAAGCAGCGCGCATGTGCCTGTCTCCTTTCGCCCAGCCTGTGACCTCACGGCAGAAAATTGTCGCTTGTCCGCATCTGCCGCAACGGCATACTGCCCTGCCAGGAAATGGAAAAACAGGGGAAGGCGAGAGAGCGATGTCTCGTTTCGTATTTACTCCGGTCGAGATGCCGGCCGAGGCGGTGAAGTTGCGCGCCGAAGTGCGTGCTTTTTGTGAGGAGGAGCGCGCTGCCGGCCGCTTCCAGGCATCGGTCGGCTCGATGGTCGCAGCCGACGAGGCCTTCTCGGCCCGGCTCGGCGAGCGCGGCTGGCTCGGCATGACATGGCCTAAGCAGTACGGCGGCCACGAACGCACCGCGCTGGAGCGCTATGTCGTCGTCGAGGAGCTTCTGGCGGCCGGCGCGCCCGTGATGGCGCACTGGATCGCCGACCGTCAGTCCGGCCCGCAGATCCTGCGTCACGGCAGCGACCGAGCCAAGAACGAGATCCTGCCCCGCATCGCCGCCGGCAAGTGCTATTTCGCCATCGGCATGAGCGAGCCCGATACCGGCTCCGATCTTGCCAGCGTGAAGTCGCGGGCACACAAGGTCGACGGCGGCTGGAGCCTCACCGGCCGCAAGGTGTGGACGAGCTATGCCCATCGCGCGCACTATCTCATTGCGCTCGTCCGCACCAGCGGCACG
>VFQS010002876.1_pt1 | contig 13624 bp, 11 predicted proteins | sample 3512361 | NCBI WGS metagenome assembly VFQS01 (sample SAMN10412375, study PRJNA504923) | tailings metagenome | isolation source: Relicate 1 Philex TSF3 active mining | place: Philippines
TAACTTCGGTTTTGGATAAAGATGAATATATTTTACCAATGCACCGTAATTTAGGAGTATTTACAACTCGTGATATTCCATTACATCGTTTGTTTTCGCAATGGCAAGGAAAGAAAAACGGGTTTACTAAAGGTCGTGATAGAAGTTTCCACTTTGGAACGCAAGAATATAAAATTATTGGAATGATTTCGCATTTGGGTCCTCAATTAGGGATTGCAGATGGAATCGCTTTAGCCAATAAATTAAGAAAAAACGGAAAAGTCACGGCTGTTTTTACAGGTGAAGGCGCAACTTCAGAAGGAGATTTTCACGAAGCTTTGAATATTGCTGCTGTTTGGGAATTACCAGTTTTATTCGTAATTGAAAATAATGGTTACGGATTATCGACTCCTACAAACGAGCAATACCGTTGTGAGAACCTTGCTGATAAAGGAGTAGGTTACGGAATGGAAAGCCACATTGTAGATGGAAACAATTTATTAGAAGTGGTTCATTTGATTTCGGAATTAAAAGCTTCTATGATTGAAAATCCACGTCCAGTATTGTTAGAGTTCAAAACGTTTAGAATGCGTGGACATGAAGAGGCGAGTGGTACGAAATACGTTCCACAAGAGTTAATGGATATGTGGGCGGTGAAAGACCCAGTGGAGAATTATAGAAATTACTTAAAAGCTACAGCAGTTTTATCGGATGAAGAAGATGAAGCGATTCGTGCTGAAATTAAGAAAGAAATTGATACGGATTGGGCGAAAGTTCAAGAAGAGCCAGAAATTGTAGCTTCGTTAGAAGAGGAATTAGGTGATGTTTACAAGCCTTATGAATTTGAAGTATTCAATCCATCTTCAGAAGTAGAAAACATCCGTGTGATTGATGCGATTTCAAATGGTTTACGTCAGTCTATGGAACGCCATGAGAATTTAGTAATCATGGGTCAAGACATTGCTGAATACGGTGGTGCTTTCAAAATTACAGACGGATTTGTAGCGCAATTTGGAAAAGAAAGAATTAGAAATACACCAATCTGTGAAAGTGCAGTAGTTTCAGCGGCAAACGGATTATCAATAAACGGATTTAAAGCGGTGATGGAAATGCAATTTGCCGATTTCGTTTCCACCGGATTTAATCCAATTGTAAACTTATTAGCAAAGCAACATTACAGATGGCAAGAAAAGTCGGATGTAGTAGTGCGTATGCCTTGTGGTGGTGGTACTCAAGCAGGACCATTCCATTCGCAAACTAACGAAGCTTGGTTTACGAAAACTCCAGGGTTGAAAGTAGTTTATCCAGCATTTCCTTATGATGCAAAAGGATTATTGAATACCGCAATTAACGACCCAAATCCAGTATTATTCTTCGAACACAAGCAATTGTATCGCAGTGTGTATCAAGATGTACCAAAAGATTATTACACATTACCTTTCGGAAAAGCGTCATTGATTAAAGAAGGAACTGATGTAACCATTATTTCGTTTGGAGCAGGAGTTCATTGGGCTTTAGAAACGTTAGCAAAAAATCCAGAGATTAAAGCAGATTTATTAGATTTAAGAACGTTACAACCAATGGATTGGGATGCCATTTATGCTTCAGTTAAGAAAACAAATAAAGTAATCATTTTACAAGAAGATACTTTGTTTGGTGGTGTAGCTAGCGATATTTCAGCAATGATTATGGAAAACTGTTTCGAATACTTAGACGCTCCAGTAAGAAGAGTTGGAAGTTTAGAATCAGCGATTCCATTCATGAAAACATTAGAAGACCAATATTTACCAAAAGGTAGATTTGAAACGGAATTAAAAGAGCTTTTGGCTTATTAAATTAAACACATAGTATAATATATTTTACACCGAGCTTCACAGAGTTTTATTGAAGTGGATTGTGTTGAGAGAGTTACACAGAGCGTTTCACTTTTTGTAATTTATATTGAATTAAAAGACACTTTTGGGTGTCTTTTTTGTTTCTATAGTTATCGATACAATTTTTAAAAGTAAAAATTAGCATTTTTTCTTTTAAAAATCACTCGAAATGACGGCTGTGAGGTTTCGTTTCAATGGTTTCTTAGTTATTCTTAAAACGTCTTTTTAGTTCCTAATCCCACTACCGTCACTTCGAGTGGTTTGGATTTGGAAAGCCTTAGATTTACAAATCCAAAATGTATCGAGAACTAATGAAAATAATTCTCTTTGCATACTCTAACCATATTTAACGCATACACTCGGCATACTTAAACTGATAAAAATTAAAGGGTTGAATAGAACGATTTGACAACTTTTGACGGGTTTTGACAGGTTTTGATGTCTTTTGCTAGCTAATGATAGGTTTGGTCTGATTTTATAAGGGTTTTGTTCGTAGTTTGTTCGTAGTTTGTTCGTATGCGCTTCGTAAAAAGGGGTGTTTATACGAACAACGTAGGAAGAAAGGTAGAAGGAAATATAAGGAATGAGGTTTTTATTTAGAACCACGCGAAAGGATTCGAGCGGGAGTGGGGGACTTTCTATAAGTAAGAATTTCAAATTTGACGTAAGTATGGTAAACTAAATCTTGTCTCTTCATATGACAAGATTTATTTTGTTAGTAAAGCTAGGGTAGTAAGAAAGTTAAGTATTTATTATATGTCAAAGATTATGACTATTTATTGGTGTTTTCAAAAATTGTAGGTATATCTTAAATATGAAAAAAGAATCCTAACTTTTAACGGTTAGGATTTCTTGTTTTTACTATTAAAAAAACGGCATTTCTGAATCATATAGCAATGCCGTTTATATCTGTGAACTAGTTAACTAATCCTATTTTTTTACTTTGTGGGCACAGATTGCAAATCTGCGCTAACGACCGTTGAACATATCCGAGCGGTCGGGTAGTGGTAACGTAATCAGTCAATTGAAAGACATTTTCGTGAAATAATCAAAACCTCGGAATTCATTTTTCGAGGTTTTTAAAAACTAAGGGAAATGAAAGAAGAAAACAATAATGATTTAATAATGACAGTTTTGAAAGTTGTCATTATGTTTATAAAAATCGTAATGGTCTTGAGTCAATTGAATTGAAAATAAAAAAGAAGCTACATCGTCTCATACCAACTAAACTTGGAATGGATAATGGCTTCTTTTTCCTTTTTTAAATAATCCAAATAGGCTAGGGCGGCAGGGTTGTGGTTTTTGCCTTTTACCCAAATTAAACTCCAATCGGTTTTAATGGGTAATCCTTTTAAAGGGATAATTTGTAAGTCTTTGTTTTGTATTTCTTTACGAATCCCAATTAAAGGCATAATTGAATATCCTAAACCTGCTAAAATGGCTTGTTTTATAGCTTCATTTGAGGTTAATTCCATACGTTTGTTAATTGTTATGTTATTTTGATTGATAAATCGCTCCATTATTTGTCGGGTTCCAGATCCTTTTTCTCTAAACAACAAGGGAGTATTTATCAATAAATCTTCTGTCGATTTTTTTGGTTGTATCTTTTCATCACTATTCCCAACTAAAAACAATTTGTTTTGCATTAAATCAATTTTTTCAACCTTCATTTTATCGGGAAGTATTGAAACTAAAGCAAAATCTACATCGTTGTTTTCTAAACTATTTACTACTTTATTTTTATTGGTTACATCCATTTCTAATTCAACCCCGGGATGCATTTTTAAAAAATCGGATAAAAAATAGGGCATTACATATTTACCAGTAGACACAACAGAAATTTTAATTTTACCAAAAAGTTGCCCTTTATAAGCTAAGGTTTTATAATCTATGGTATTAACTTGTTCTAATATTTGAGCAGCTGCTTCTGCTATTTCTTTTCCAAAATCAGTTACATAGATTTTTCTTCCTACTACTTCTGTTAGTGGAATTTCAAATTGGTCTTGAAAATTTTTCAATTGAATAGATACGGCAGGTTGTGTCAAATGTAACTCTTCGGAAGCCTTTGTAACACTCTGATTTTGTACTACTTTAAGAAATATACGCAACTGATTTAAAGTGTAATTCATAAAAATATTTTATATAACATATAGCAAAGATAAATAAAAATATATGAAATAAAGTACAGAGATTTGCATAAAAATAATGAAATCATGAAAAAAGTAACAATTGCTAAAGGAGACGGAATTGGTCCAGAAATTATGGATGCAGTTCTAAAGATTATAAAAAAATCGAATGCTCCTATTGATTTTGAAGAAATTGAAATTGGAGAAAAGGTGTATTTAGCTGGAAATACTTCAGGTATTTCTGATGCTTCTTGGGAAAGTATCCGAAAAAACAAAGTGTTACTAAAAGCGCCAATTACAACTCCTCAAGGCGGTGGATATAAGAGTCTAAATGTTACCATGCGAAAAGCATTAGGCTTATTTGCTAACATCCGACCATGTATATCGTTACATCCTTTTGTAGCTACAAATTTCCCAAATTTAGATGTTGTTATTGTTCGTGAAAATGAAGAAGATTTGTATGCCGGAATTGAACACCAACAAACGGATGAAGTAGTTCAATGCTTAAAATTGATAAGTCGTCCAGGTTGCGAAAAAATAATTCGTTATGCTTTCGAATATGCTCAGAACTATGGCCGCAAAAAAGTGACTTGTTTTAGCAAAGACAACATTATGAAGCAAACCGATGGCTTATTCCACCAAGTTTTCAAGGAAATTGCAATGGAATATCCTAACATTGAAGCGAATCATATGATTATCGACATCGGAACAGCATATTTAGCAGATCATCCAGAGAAATTCGATGTGATTGTAACTTCAAATTTATACGGTGATATCATTTCGGATGTGGCTGCACAAATAGCAGGTTCGGTAGGATTAGCTGGTTCAGTAAACATTGGAAATGAATGTTCGATGTTTGAAGCGATTCACGGTTCGGCACCCGATATTGCAGGACAAAACATTGCCAATCCATCAGGTTTATTACAAGCAGCGATTGCGATGCTATATCACTTGGGTTATGCTACCGAAGCTACTAAAATTCAAAATGCGTGGTTGAAAACATTAGAAGATGGAATTCATACAGCAGATATTTACAATGATATTATGAGCAAGCAATTGGTGGGTACATCTGAATTTGCCGATGCCGTAATTGCCAATTTCGATAAAGTACCTAGCATTTTAAAAGCGGTAACACCACCAAAAAATTCGGTGATTCAATTACCAGAATATAAAAGAAGACAAGCATCTCAAAAAGAACTATTAGGAGTAGATTTATTTGTACACTGGAGTGGAGAAGATGCGAATATTTTAGCTGAAAAATTAAAAGTTTTAACTACCGAAACGATGGATTTGGTTATGATTTCAAACCGAGGTGTGAAAGTTTGGCCAAACGGATTTTCTGAAACATTTTGTACGGATCATTGGAGATGTCGCTTTCAGTCGTATGAGCCATTGGATAAACAAGTCATTGTGAAATTATTAGGACAATCGATTGATTTGGGAATCGATGTAATAAAAACAGAAAATTTATATCAGTTTAATGGGGTGAAAGCATACTCAATGGGTCAAGGTCAATAAATTGCTTATGAAAAAGATTAGATTACAAATTTATTTACTATTGAGTGTGTTATTAGCCTCATTTATAATTTTTAATATGATTACATCAACAAATGCTATTAATCAAAAATTATTTACAGGTTTAGCCATTTTAATAATGCTTTTTATATTAAGGATAATTAATAATTTATCAGATAATACTTATGGAGACTACAAAGAAAATTAATCTGATTAACGGTGAATATAGTTCGTTTGAAGCACAAGAACTTTTGTTAGATATGTGCAATAAAAATATTCATTTCAATAAAGTACAAAACTTTAGTTTTCAAATTCGTTTTGGAGAAGATGATAGAAAGGCTTTAAGTCGAATTTCACAGTTAGAAGAAAGTGCAAGCAGCATTGCCGAAATTTTAGAGGAAGCAAAAGCTCATAATAAAAAATTAAAAATAAAATCGTTCATTGAGATTGAGTATGAAGATTAAACCTGATTTTTTTTCTGGTCGCCGTTTGCTCATTGTAACAAAACATCATAAAGAAGAAGTTATAACTCCATTATTTGAAGATGCTCTTGGCGTAACTTGTATCGTATCAAAAGAATTTGATACCGATAGTTTAGGTACTTTTTCAGGAGAAATAGCTCGAAAAGATGATGCTTTATCGACGCTCAGAAAAAAATGTTGGGAAGGAATGCAAGCTGAAGGATTTGATTTGGCAATAGCTACAGAAGGTTCGTTTGGAAATCATCCTACGGTTTATTTTGCTCCTGCAAATGATGAATTGATTATGTTGGTAGATCAAAAAAATAACCTAGAAATTGTAGAACGTATTTTGAGTTTGGAAACCAATTTTGCCAGTTCGGAACTTCATACTAGAGAAGAACTAAAAGCTTTTTTAGAAAAAGTTCAATTTCCTTCACATGGTGTTATTTTAAAAGATGCCACTGAAAATTGGAGTAAAATATACAAAGGTGTGACAAATTATGATTTAGCTGAAAAAATATTTGATTCAATTATTGCTTCTGTTGGTTCTTGTTTTATTGAAACTGATATGAGAGCTATGCATAATCCTACTCGAATGCAAATTATAAAAGAGGTTAGTTTAAAGTTAATTGATAAATTGTATTCGGCTTGTCCAGAGTGCATGTATCCCGGCTTTAGCGTGGTTGGAGCTGAAGCCGGTTTGTTATGTAGTAGTTGTTCAATGCCAACACGGTCCACATCGGCTCATATTTACCAATGCCAACATTGTAATTACGAGTCTAAAGTTTTGTATCCAAATGGAAAAGAAAAAGAAGACCCAATGTATTGTGATTTTTGTAACCCCTAACTAATGATAAGTACAGATATTAATATAGCAGTTCAGCATCTTAACGATAATGGAATCATCGGTTTTCCAACCGAAACCGTTTATGGATTGGCTGGAAACGCATTTGAAACCGAAGCCATTCATAAAATATTTGACGTTAAAAAGCGTCCTACATTTAATCCTTTAATCGTTCATATAAAAGGGATTCAGGATTTGGAGTATATAGCAAAAGATATTCCGTCAATTGCCTATGAGTTAGCAAAAGTATTTTGGCCAGGACCATTAACTTTAATCTTAAAAAAACAACCTCATATTCCCGATTTGGTAACCGCCAATCAAGAAACTGTAGCGGTACGAGTACCTAATCATCCTTTAGCTTTACAACTTTTGAATCAGTTAGATTTTCCACTGGTAGCGCCAAGTGCAAATCCATTTACTAGCATAAGTCCAACAAGCGCTGAACATGTTGAAAACTATTTTGGAAATAAAATCAATATGGTTTTAGATGGAGGAGAATGCACTGCTGGAATTGAATCAACCATCATAGGATTTGATAATAATAAAGTTATAGTATACCGCTTAGGAGCATTAGCTTTAGAAGAACTTGAGAAAGTAACAGGAAGTGTGACGCTATTGAATAAAAAAGATAAGAAACCAATCGCACCTGGAATGTTACTGAAACATTATGCTCCTAAAACTGACTTTATCCTAACCCGAAATGTTCAAGAAGAATTGGATTGGTATTCGGATAAGAAAATAGGGTTACTACTATTTAATTCTTATTTGCATCAGTATAATATAAAATACCAAATTGTTTTATCAGAAGAAAGCGATTTAAACCTAGCAGCTTCAAATTTATATAATGCTATGCATCAACTAGATAAAATGAATTTGGATTTAATTATAGCGGAACGATTACCAGAATATGGATTAGGCATTTCAATTAACGATAGATTAGAACGAGCTTCAAAACAACATAACACTTAAAGATTAACCAATGGATTTTAGTTTATTATTAGAAAATTTAACAAACCCTGCTTTATTGTATTTTATTTTAGGAATTGTAGCAGTAATATTGAAAAGTGATTTAGAAATACCGAATAATTCTTCTAAATTTATTTCGCTATACTTACTATTTGCCATTGGATTTAAAGGAGGACAAGAATTATCCCATGAAACTATAAACAGTGAAGTTATCTTATCAATTATTTTTGGAATTTCTATTTCAATTATAATTCCTCTATATACTTTCTTCATTTTAAAGCGTAAACTTAATGTATTTGATGCCGGAGCAATAGCCGCTGCTTATGGCTCAATTAGTGCAGTAACTTTTGTAACTGCTGTTTCCTATTTAGAATCGCATCAATTAGAACTCCATGGTTATATGGTAGCTATTATGGCACTAATGGAATCGCCTGCTATTATTGTAGGGTTGGTTTTGATTTCAATTTTCAATAAAGAGAAAGCTCAAAAAATAAATAAAACCGAAATACTTCGTCACTCTTTTACTAATGGAAGCGTATTGTTGATATTAGGAAGTTTGGTTATCGGATATTTGACAAGTGCTAAAGAAGCACAGGGAATTCAACCATTTACTAATGATTTATTTAAAGGATTTTTAGCTATTTTCTTATTGGATATGGGAATTACAAGTGGAAAAAAACTAAAATCATTCTTTTCACATGGGTGGTTTCCGTTTGCATTTGCTTTATTAATTCCGTTAGTAAATGGAAGTTTGTTTGCTTGGCTAAGTGGTTTTATAACAGATGATGTTTCAAATCGTTTTATATTTTCAATATTAGCAGCAAGTGCTTCTTATATAGCGGTTCCAGCCGCAATGAAAATAACGGTTCCAAAAGCTAACCCAGGCTTGTTTTTGCCTATGGCATTGGCAATTACGTTTCCAGTGAATATTACGATTGGAATGCCAATTTATTTTTATATTGCTCAGCATTTTTAAATTTTATTCATTACTGTTTAAAGGTTAGACAGAAAATAAAATTTTAAAAAAGATTTAAAGTTTTTTTATTCGATTGAAAATAGTAAATTCGATAAACTTTAATCATTTTTTTATGAACTCAGAAAACAATGTGGTGGTTTCTTATGCAACCGATGCAGATAGAGCTACCTTTTTCAAAAAGACATATAGCCACGTGGCTTATGCTATTTTAGCTTTCATGCTAGTAGAATCAATATTATTACGAATTGTTCCTATTGATTGGATTTTAATGATGATGGGAGGGAAATTTGTGTGGTTATTTGTATTAGGTTTATTTTGGTTAGGCTCTACATTATCTGATAGATTGGTATTTCATCCTGATAGACAAAAACAATATTTAGGCTTAGGCTTGTATGTATTATTAGAAGCAATTATTTTCCTTCCTATGATTGCAATTGCAGTAATTTATTCTGGAAGTGAAATGATTATGCAGGCAGCGATTATCACATTATTCATGTTTTCAGGGTTAACTGCAGTAGTTTTTATGACAAAAACTGATTTCTCATTCTTAAGAACCGCAATAACAATAGGTGGTTTTGTAGCTTTAGGAGTAATCGTCGTTGGAGCTATTTTCGGATTTAATTTAGGATTATGGTTTTCTGTTGGGATGGTGGTATTAGCTTCTGCTAGTATTTTATACCAAACAAGCCAAATTAAAGACCAATTCAGTACCGATCAATACGTAGGAGCTTCATTACAATTATTTGCTTCTATTATGTTATTATTCTGGTATGTATTACGAATTTTAATGAGTAGAAAATAAAATATTTTTTAAAATACAAAGGGCTGAAACAGTTGTTTCAGCCCTTTTTTTATTGATTAAATTCTAACTATTGAATAACTAATTTTTTTGTGGTGTGTTGGTTGTTGTTATCAATTATTTCAATCAAATAGATTCCTGAATTATATTCCGAAGTATTAATAACTTGAACTAATTCATTGTTACCTTCTTTTGAAAATATTCGTTTTCCAAGTACATCATAAATGTTAACTGTTTTAATAAGTTGATCATCTCCAGATGTAATAGTACAATAATCACTTGTAGGATTAGGATAAACCAAAAATGAATTACTAGTAAAAGATTCATTATTTAAAGTAGTAACAAAAGTTGATGTAAAAGTATTGGTAATAATTGCTGGATTAAAATCAAAGAAAATAGATGCTGTGTTTGAAATTACATCTCCAATTGCATAACCTGGTTTTGGTTTTACTTTAAACATTACATATCCTTTTCCAATATTTGTATTGGCAATTGAAACAGGCAACATAATATTATCAAATTTCCAAGTCAAATTGTTGTTAATTCTATCCAATACATAAGAATGACTAGCATCAATCATTTTAATTGAATTTTCATCTAATCTAGCATCTAATACATCGTTAATTCTAACATTGATTGCACTCGCATTTCCGGTATTTTCAAAGCGAATAGTATAATACAAATAATCATCCGAAGAAAATGAACTAAATAGAATTTCTTCACCACGAGATTCCATTTTATCATTAGGATCGTAAGCATTTATAATCATTTGCGATAACGAACTCGAATTATTTTCGGGTACAATATCATTTGTTAATGGAACAATTGAAGCGGTATTTGTTAAATACTCACCAGCAGTAACAGTTGGAATTGTTGGAACTTGAAGAGTAACAGTAATTTCTCTATGTTCAAATGGTAATAAGTTCGTAAAGTCATACGTAAACCCTGTTGGAGTAATTATTGTACCACTTTGCGAAATAGAAGTTATAGTGGTTGCAATATCTTTGTTAAATGAAATACTTCCAGAAGCAATAGTTTGATTTCCAATATTGGCAAAATATAACTTATTTGTATAAGTAAACCCTGGTCTAGGAGAATTTATTGGAATTAAAGTTACCGCAAGATCATTATAAGATTGAACAATTGTAACTGGAAAATTATAAGTGGTTATACCTGAACCCGTAGTAGTAACATTAATATAATTCGGAGTAGTAATAGCATACATTGCTGCATAAGCAGGATCAATGGAATAATTTAAATTATAACTATTTGAAGCATTATTTTCATATATAGTATACATTCCTGTTGGACTTGTAATATTATGCGTTGTTCCGTTGTTGTTAATTTCATATTGAAATTGTCCTAGTGGGAAGTTATTCTCTCCATTATCTTGAATACCATTTGCATTTTCATCTAAAAATGTATTTAATCGAATACCTGTACAATCTATAGTACCTTGAGAATTACCTAAGTCGCTGATTCTTACATAACCTTGAATATTGCTAAAATTAGTAACCATAATTAGGTAGTATTGACCCGCAATTGTATTAGGAATAATTGGATATTCAATTGCAGACGCAGAATAACTACAACTTACCACGTTATTTGATGTCAATTGTCCATTACAAGGCGTTATTGGGTCAGTAAATGGGCCATATACTATGTAATCTACATCTATATTATTACCATTAAAACTTGGATTTGTACTTTGTTGAATCATAAGATTAATGGTGCCAGAATTACTTACAGGCAAATAAAACCATGTTGGATTAGGAGTTGAACCTAGACAACCTCTTGAACCTGATGAAGGAAAATTAATGGTATTTTGAAATGGAATACCTAAAGCACCACATAAAGAATTAGCCAAACTACAAACAGAGGCTAAATTACAGTTAGCAAATGTTCGCAAGTTAAAAGTGTAAATATTATCACAACTATTAGGTACACTTTCTCTAATGAAAATTTGAATATCTGAAGGTTGAACAATTACCGTATAATTCGAAGGATTAGAAATAGCATTAAAGCTATTTTCTGCATCAATTTGTGAAGTATAGTAAGTAAGTGTGTTAGTAGTATTTAATTGTGCTTCAACGTTAGTTAGATTAAATATAATAGAGCCATTATTATCACTATCACATTGTTCCATTGAAATTAACGATTGTGGTATAAAGTTATATGCTGTTACATGTAAAAAGAAAACTGATATATAAGTTGTACCATCGTTGATGTTAGCTACTCTAGCAAATACTTCTTGATTTATTCCTAATCCTAGACAATAAGGAGAGGATAGAGGATTTGAATTGTTGTTGGCATCATCATTAGTAGCATGATAACTAATTACATGATCTGCTGGATTAAGTGTTCCTATTAGATTATCGTCATTATCTGTTAAATAAAAACAAACAGGATTTGAATCACTCATACAGGCAGAAAAACTTTCCGGTTGACCGGGCTGATCTTGATTGCAACTATCTGTTAAAAAGGTAATCGTTACTGGATTACTCAAAATATTAGGACCACAAATAGAAGTAATAGTAACCGCAATATTAGAACCACAAGGTAATCCAGTTAATACATATGGATTTGTATTAACAAATACATTTGTATAGAAAACGCCATTAACAGAGATGTCAAGATTCCATGAATTTGTTGCTACATCTTGCCAAAAGACGGTTGCTGTATTTTGAGAAATAGAATTTACACCAGGAAAAGTTGGACTATCACATTGGGCAGTTACCGTTAATGATGCAAATAATAATGAAAACAGAGAGAGTAGAAGTTTTTTCATTTATTTGATTTTGTTGATGTTAAATATTATGCAAGTTACAATTTTTCAATCGCTTGTATTTATTTTAATAAAAATATTTCATTTTTTAACATTTGATAGTTTTATATATAAAACATAAAAAAACATTAATAATGGAATACTAAAAACAAAAAGTAAACCAAATATCTTTAGAAAAAACAGTCCAATTATAATAAATAAGGCAAATGCAATTTTATATTTTATTTTTTTCATTAATATTTACCACTCAACAACTCACCGCCAATAGCTGATTTGGCTTCGATTCCTAATTTTTTCATCATTTCATAGGTAGTACAAACGGCAGCTGATGTTACTGGAATTCCACATTCAGCTTGAATCAAATCAATCGCTTCTAATGATGGCATTTGTACACAAGCCGAAGCTACTAAAACATCAACATCAGTTAAATCCAATTGTTTGTAGATTTCTAATAAATTCAATGGATTTTGAGCAGCAACTTCCAAATTGTCTGGAATTTCTAAAGCAATACTTTCTTTTACTTTAATGCCTTGATGTTCAATATAATCCACTACTTTATCTGTTAATGGACGCATATATGGTGTAATAATTGAAATTTGTTTCGCACCTAAAACTTTCAAACCATTAATTAAAGCTCCAGCCGAAGTTACAATAGGAGTAGGGAAGTCATTCGCTACCGTTTCTTGATGTAAATTGACTTCCGATACGCAATGATAACCACGTCCCATACTCATAATGGCTACTAAACAAGCGTAACCCATTACGTCAACGTGAGCATCGGATAATTCTTGAGCACATTTCAAACTCATGGCATCCATTGCTTCTAGTTCTTCTTTGGTTACTTTTTTCATGCGCATTCTACTGCTATGAAACGTAAAACGTTCAGGTAAAATGGTTTCACGAGAGCGGAAGATTGCAGGTATTTCGGTTTCCATCGTTACGTTAGATGATGGAACTATTTGGCCTATTCTGTATTTCATTTTTATTAGTTTACAGTCTCAGTCGCAGTCAACAGTCTGAAAACTGAATACTGCGACTGAATACTTTTATTATATTTCTTTAATTGTATTTATTATTGTTCCGATACTTTCTACAGTAGCCTCAACTACATCGCCATCATACATCCATTCTTGTGGATCGCGACCCGCGCCAACGCCTGCAGGAGTTCCTGTAGCAATGATGTCGCCTGCTTCTAATGTGAAAACAGTACTTAAATCTTCAATTAAATCGTTGATGTTGAATAACATGAATTTGGTATTTGAATTTTGTTTTTCAACTCCGTTTACTTTCAACGATAAA
>VFQS010002877.1_pt1 | contig 13618 bp, 14 predicted proteins | sample 3512361 | NCBI WGS metagenome assembly VFQS01 (sample SAMN10412375, study PRJNA504923) | tailings metagenome | isolation source: Relicate 1 Philex TSF3 active mining | place: Philippines
TATAAGCATAAACCCATTTTAAGGTAAAATTTCATACATCACGACAAACCAATAATGACCTATCGATTACAAACTCCCCAGAGGATATACAATGTGCGCCTGTAATTAATTCTCTTGCACTAAAACAAATAATTATTTATCGTAATATGTAATCCGATTCCTGAATTAAATCTCAATCTCATTCCCTCGAAAAACAAGTCAGCACATCCGTTTTAAAATAAGGTTCCTGGTCAACCCAAAACATATAATTTAATTTCAGAAAATCTTTGGCGAAGGCATGCAATAGTGGAACAATACTATGGTGTGTGCTATTCATTTTTTCATTATCTATGTTGCCTGTCTCACCAATGTAATTGCCGTCTTGAATTGCAATGCCAAGAGGAACAGTGTATTGGCCCTCATGCATCATAGCAAGGGCATGATTTAGTTGTCCTTTTCTTTTAACCATTAAGTCGGGGCCACCAAGTCCAACCCCTATTTGTTCCCCATATTGATAAATGCCGCGCAGATAGCCTTTATCATCACCGGGCAGCCATTCACCGGGAATGAAATTTGCATAAATCATGGTCGTTGACGTAGGGAAACTCTTCTTTAAGGAAAGCATATTCTCTTTCAATGCAACAACATAATCCTGCTCAGAAAAAACCGAATCTCTCACTCCTATTGAAGTTTCCTGAAGATTTAAGCCTTCTATTTTCCCGTCAAATTCTTTTCCTAACGCTTGAAGAAGCAAGGAAAATTGTGCCCTCACTTTCTTGTTCCATCGTTGAGCAACCCAACCTCCCGGACTATCATCATCATTGTATTGCATAACCACACCACCATCGTATTCCTCGGTCAATAAATAATCAGGAACCGCCTTGTATTTAATATTAAACGTAACATCCTGAAGCTGAATAAATAGTCTTTTACGATAGCTTTTAAGATACTCCAAGTCCTCTCTCAGTATTGTAAAATCATATTTTCCTTTCTCAGGCTCTAATTCACGCCATGAGTACATGATTTGCGCGCCCTTGAACATGGGATGTGAAAGTAAAGTATGATCCTTTATTAATTCCCTGTCTCTGGCAAAATAAACGAAATGTTGGATACTGTCTTTGGGAACCGGGCAAGTAGCACCGAGGTATTTTTCATAAGCTTTGGCATAGCGCTCGCTACGTTTTGGCTCAGTGGTTTGGCCCTGTAATGCCGTCGTCAGTAAGACTAATAACAACGTAAAGCATTTTTCTACCGTCGACATAAATATTTTTTTTGTTAATTCGGTTCTGCTAAAAAATTTGCCACTTTATTTCAAACTTTCAATAGGTTAAACACCCTGCTGTTAAGTTTGCTTTTTTTCAGTTATCCAAAATCTATGTTCTTTATCAAGAAACACTACATAGAAAATATTATCCTCAAAATAGCCAATTACACATTCTTTGCCCTGAATGTGCATTGAACACCAGGAAATATCTTCAGGAATGTGTTTTGGATGATAAAAATCAGAATTATCAGGAAATATTCCTTTTGGGTATTCTTTGATTATTTGTTGATAGGTTGCTTCAATTCTGGTCAGTCCACAAACTCCCTGAAGTTTTATAACAGCTAACGATAATAAATTTTCTCCTTCCCAGTATTCAAATGTTTCTCCTTGATTTCTGTCAAAATCCTTAAAACTTATTACGATAAGTCTTGCTCTTTGACCTAAACGTAACTCAATGCTTTTAACTTCTCTGTTATAGGAGGCAGCTTTCCTTTCTTTAAATTTGTTCTGCTTCCCTTTTCCCATAGAGTAAATCGTTTAATTTTTCATCAATGTCAAAAAACGGAATTGCTCCATATTTACCTTCCAAATAATTTTTGTCAAAAGCGGATTTATTTCTGACTTTATCCGTTTTAAAATCTGCCAGTGAAAATAACCCGGAAGCTCCAAATTGATTTTTTTCTACGAACCAAATTTGATCTCTTCTGAATATTTCTTTATTAAGCAATGAAACGTCGTGAACAGCACAAATAAGTTGAGCATTACTTTTGTTAAATTTGTGAAAGAAATCAATAAGTCGCAAGGTTAAATGACGGTGTAATCTGGAGTCAAGTTCGTCTATGATTAATACTTTACCATTCTTTAAAGTATCATACCATGGACCGAGCAGATATAAAAGTTTTTTAGTTCCTTCAGATTCCTGTTTGTCAAAATTGAATGGTACCGTGTCAACTAATAAGTTATTTTCATCATATTTCCTATGAAATGTAATTAGCTGGTCTCTTTTAGGTTGCTTGGATTGTATCTTTTGGATGCTGGTGAGCAGATTGATTATTTCTTCGTCCTTCTCCTTTTCCCTTAACGTTTCGAAATCTATTTCATCAACATCCTCTTCCGTTGTTGAAAGATTTGCTATTTCTAAATATTTTATGAAATGTAAAACCCAATGCAGGAATTGTTTATCTGATTTTAATTTGTCAATGGTGTACCTCTTGTGTCCACGATCATGAATACCATTAACGAAACTGAATTTTTTGAACCAATCAACAACATTGGTAGAAATCTCTTTCCCTAATGTAGCCAAAAGTGAAAGAAACAAAACGTTTTCTTTAACATCTTCTTCCTTTCCCAATCCTTCTTTAAATGCTGATTTATTTACTTCAATTGTTTGATTATCTCGTTTAAACAGATATACTTCTTTAGTTGTCGTATGGAAAAGCCACTCAGAAACAACTTTGTCATAGTCAATTTCAAAACCATACCGATATTTAGTACCTTTTTGAATGAATGATATTTCAAAGAAACTCGTTTCCTTTTCCGTCCTGGTGTTGAGAGCAAATTTTTCTAAAGGGAATTTCTTTTCGTTATTTTCCAATAAAGCATCTCTGAACGAATTCAAAATGGTTTGCTTCATGAATCCCATAGCTTCCAGAAGATTACTCTTTCCGCTGGCATTATTTCCATAAATCACTGCCGATTTTAGAAGCTTGAAATTACTACCTGATTCAATAACATGAGTGTCAGGGTGTTCTTTAAACGACTTAGCGGCCACCATTGAAAGTGTTGTTGAGTCTTTAAAGGATAGAAAATTCTCTATGCTGAATTCTATTAACATGTATATTTCTGTCCGTTTGTTTTAGACTCCAAATATACATCAAAAATCAAAATATGCAAATTTATTTCAAATTTTAATTTTTAACCAGCCTTATTGTTTAACAAATCTTCCAGTCCATCTTCTGCCGTCTGTCATTTTTGCCTGTACGATATAAATTCCCTTTTGCATTTCTCCGATGGGAATGCTTATTTCCTTCGATGCGCTAGTTGCTGCCTTTAATATTTGGCCATGGATATTAAGGATTTCCACTTTTTCAATCGATTGTTCCGATGCTATCACGATCATATCACTGGCCGGATTAGGGAAAATCTGTACAACCGTTTCCTTAAAATATTCATTTTCCGTTGCTGTTGTTGCACATTGCAGTTCATTTACATATTTCCAGCTGTTGTTATTAAGTAACAATGGCACCGGAAGATTATCGGGCGCTTCTCCCATTCTTATCATGACCATTTGCTGACTTGGAATTACGTTTAAAAACTGGCCGTCTCTGCCCATAGCTACAAACATATCAGCAGGTGCATTAGGATTTAAAAAACCTGGAAAAACCGTTTGCGAGGTCGGTAGCATATAGGATTGCTTTCCATTCAACCACCATAAATAACCGTAAGACTTATTGATGGTTTGCGAAGGATTTACCATTTGGTTAAAATAAGTACTGTCTGTCATAATCTGGTTTCCACTCCATTTTCCCTTATTTAAAATCAACAATCCAAATCTTGCCATACTTCTGGCCGTACTAAAATATACATTATTATAACCAAAAGGAATAAAAGAGCCGGTCATTCCTATCGGGGTTTTTAATTTTTGCGTGGTGTAACTGTTCAGCGTTTGTCCGGTAGCCTTTTCCATAACTTTGTCCAGCAATGTATAGGGTCCATTGTGATATGCCCAGCGGGTTCCCACATCTGCTTTGTAAATTAAACAAGTGTCAAGGGTGCAATAATGATCCTGCACCTTGTCGTCAAGTCCGGAAGTCATGGTTAGCTGATGCTTTATAGTAATCTTTTCCTCTTGTTTTGGCGTACAATCTGTCCATCCTTTGCCCAGATAAGTTGAAGTAGTGTCATCAATGGACAAATACCCCTCCTGTTGCGCCATACCCACCATAAAGGCAGTTATGGTTTTACCTGCCGAAGCCCATTGCCAGGGCGTGAGCTGGGTATGGGTACCAAAATATTTTTCGAGGACTATTTTGCCGTTTTTGAGTAATATAAATGCCCTGGTGTTGTTTGCCTCTAAGAATTCGTACAAGCGGTCAATGTTCGTTTGACAATACCCCAGCGTTTTTGGCGAAATAGTATCCCAGGTGCTTCCAGTTGTTGGTGGGAAATAAAGAGATTGAGCGTTTAATGGCTGCAAAAGGATGAAGGCTGTGATTAGAATGAAAAATGGTCGCATTGTTTGACTTTTACATTAGACCTATGAATGAATAAAAGGTTTAGTCGGACCGGGGTAAATTTTATGTCTGGGATAGTAACCTTGTTTTTCTGGAAAATAGCGTTGGTTGATGGCAAAATGCATGACCTGTCCATGGCTCACTTTCACCTTGAATGGGCGGCTCATTTTAGTGAAATTATACATTGAACTAATGATGGAAAATCAGATAGAAATTTATCAAAGTCCTGATGGCATTATTTTTAATGTCCAACTTACCAATGAAACTTTTTGGTTAAGCCAGGAACAATTAACCGTATTGTTTGAGAAAGATCAATCTGTTATTTCCAGGCACTTGATTAATGTGTTCAAAGAAGGAGAACTGGAAAAAGAAAGCAATATGCAAAAAATGCATATTCCTAATTCTGATAAGTCGGTTACTTTTTATTATCTGAATGTCATCATTTCTGTTGGTTATAGAGTAAAATCCATACGAGGAACCCAATTCCGCCAATGGGCAACCAAACGATTGAAAGATTATTTGACTGAAGGCTTAGCCATCAATGAAAAACGGTTGGAGCAGAAAAATAAAGAAATACAAGTGCTCCACGATGGCATTCGCATTATTAGCGTACTAAATAGAAATATGAAATAATTCGAGTAGAGCGGTCCATAAATGCTGACTATTAAATTTTTGATTCCAAAGCGGATATTCCCGTTCTCAACGAATTTTAAATCTTATGAAGGAAAGAATTTACATCAGGTGGAGGCTCAAATCGATCTGCTTGTTTCTTTTACCCCGTATTTTACTATCTTTAATCAAGTGGCCATACCTGATGACTTCAACATACTTTTAATACCATGAAATATATCCTGCTTTTTATTCTTAGTTTTTTGTTCGCCGGAAATTTGGTGAAAGATGATTCAAACAAGGAAGTGCCACCGGAAGAAATGGAACGCATTTATAATGAGATTAAAACGCCGTTCAAATATGGTGTAGTCTTTAAGCATCCCGATACAAATAAAATGGTGGACAGCCCTACTATTTTCCGAAAAAACAAAAAGTGGTATATGACCTATATTGTTTTTGATGGGAAAGGTTATGAAACGTGGCTCTCGGAAAGTGATGACCTCCTGAACTGGAAACCAAAAGGGAAAATAATGGCATTTTCAGAAAACACCTGGGACGCCAATCAAAAAGCGGGTTATGTTTCTCTCGTGAATACCCAGTGGGAAGGAGATTATGCCGTGGAAAAATATCAGAACAAATACTGGATGACTTACCTGGGTGGAAATACAGCTGGCTATGAATCGGGTACCCTTAAAATTGGTCTGGCCACCTCTCCCGTAGTGTCGAAACCCAAAATATGGCAAAGCAATCATAATCCTATTCTTTCACCTGATGATGACGATGCCAGATGGTTTGAAAATAAGACTATTTACAAAAGTTTGGTTATACGGGATCATAAACAGCATACCGGTTACCCTTTTGTCATGTATTATAACGCAAAAGGGGATACGGCCCGCTATGAAAGTATTGGTATGGCGGTTTCCAGGGATATGATTCACTGGAAACGGTTTGGGAAAGATCCTGTGATTACCAGAGGCAAGGGAATTTGTGGTGATGCTCAAATAGCTCAAATTGGTGATATCTATGTCCTGTTTTATTTTGGCGCCTTCTGGAAACCTGGTGCTTTTGAAAGGTTTGCCTGCTCTTATGATCTCATCCACTGGACAGACTGGAATGGTCCAGATTTAATAGCACCTTCAGAAAAATATGACAAAACGTATGCACATAAGCCCTGGGTAATAAAATGGAAAGGCGTTGTTTATCATTTCTACAATGCCGTTGGAGAAAATGGCAGGGTCATTGCTTTGGCTACTTCTAAAGATTTATTAAAAAATTAATATACGCTCTCATTATCAATATATTACAGTTTTTCGATTTCTTCCTTTGTCAGCCCGGTATATTTAATTATTTTTTCAATGGTTTCGTTTTCTGCTTTCATAAAACTTGCTATCTCTGTTTTTCCTTCTATTTTACCCTCAATTTTTCCTTCTACCTTTCCTTCATCGTGGGCAGTAGTAAAAGCACCATTTAAATCTCGGAATACTTTTAAACTACGCTCATATTCTTCCATTTCTATAGAACCTAGTTTGGCTAATTCTGCTTTATCAAATGCCTGTTGGAATACTTCATCTGCTATGATGTTGGGGATGACCTGGAAATCCTCCAGGTGTTTGATGAAATATAGCCACTTATCTAATCGGGTTTTCAGCTCTTCCTCCGTTTTTCTAAAATTTGGCATTTCAAAATAAATGAAGGTCAATTTTTCATAAAAAGTCTTCCCATTTTGGTTTTTTAATTTTATGGTATGTTCATATTCATCTTTATCCGTATCAAAATTAGCGTTGCCAAAGGTAAAGTCTAAGATTCCTATACAATAAACGGCCTTTAGATTAAAGTCCCAATCGCCTTTTTCACCCTGTTCTCTGATGGGAAAGGTGGCATAATAAATAGTTCTCTCCCTAAAGTAATTTTGTTTCGCCTTTTGCAGCTCCACAATAAATTTCTCCCCTCTCTCATTTTCACAATATATGTCATATACTGCTCTTCGCTTTTCTTCGGTCTCAGCAAGCTGTTCACTATTCTTTAAGGTCAAGTCCACAATTTTTCCCGATTCCGGCAAAAGGGCATTTAAAAAATCCAACAGTAAAGGTTTGCTTGCCTCCTCTCCAAAGATTTTTTTAAATCCGAAGTCTGTAAATGGATTAATATATTTTGATTTCATGTTCTGGTTTATTCATTGAATAAGATAAACCTACGACTATTAAGGGAGGATTTTGTTAATAAGTTGGAATACCTGTTTTTTGTCTTTTTTCAAAAATGAAGTTCGAGGCGTCACGTCTTCAACTCAGTCTATGTAGGTTTCTTTGAAAATATCCTTCACTTGCTTAATTGTTACTTCTGCCAGAAATCCTATCGTTTTTGTTACCCTACTCTTGTCTATGGCCCGAATTTGATCTATTACTATCCAATTTTCTTGTCCATCCAAATCAAAACGTACCCTTGTCGGATAGTTTCTTGATTGGGAGGTTACAGGACAAACGACAAGCGTATCCAGATGTTTGTTCATTTCGTTTGGCGAAACAATAAGACATGGGCGTTTTTTCTTAATTTCGCTACCCATAGTTGGGTCTAAATTAACAACTATAATGTCATATTGTAAAAAAGTTGGCATCGTTTAATCCCATTTTTCGTCATCAAATACACTATCTATAAGCAACTTGTCATCTCCGTTTTTATGCATTTCTGCAAAGGCATTTTCCCAGTTTTTTCGTGGTTCGGTAACTGGTTTTAGAACGATATAATCATTCTCCAAAACCAATTCTACCTTATTGGTAATTTGGTATTTATCTAAAAGGGTTTTACTTAATCTAATCCCTTTTGAGTTTCCAACCTGAACAATTGAAACCTGAATAGATATCATATTTTTACAATTATGTAGTTACAACGTAGTTACAACTCATTTTGTTTCACAACAACATCCTTAACCTAACATTCTCTCCAGCACTTCTTTAATATTTCCAAAACGATGATCTGTTTCATAAAAATAAAGGTCAGGGTTTACGTCATTTTCTTTCATGTAAGCCCGAAGCTCATCAAAATTTAGTAATTCATCTTCCGTTGCCAGATGAATGGCATATTTATTTCCCTTATAGTCCTTCAGATTTGTAAGGACAAAATGTTCAAACTCTTTAAGTTGATCCATATACTCGGATGTAAATATCCATTTTTCTCCGGTTTTAAAATTTTCCTGTACTGTGTCCTTTGCCGGAAGTAAAGTTTGGGTTGGTCTCCAGCTGGGATTGATGGCGTGTGCTACCACTCTGTCATCCTCGAATTTTGTTCGGAAATAGTTGGTGTAAAATCCTCCTAATGAGGTACCAACCACGAATACGCTTCCTGTCTTGTGTTCTTCAATGAGCTGGTTTATTTCATCTATTGCCTTTTTAGGTTCATAACTAAGCTGCGGTGCTATTAATTCATAATCAGCTTCCAACAGATGTTCTTCCAGATACGATTTGATTTCCTCTTCTTTCTTACCTGGCCCAGAATTAAAGCCATGGAGTAAAATGATTCTATTATGTTTCATTGTAAAAATATTTAAATATCAATCAACAAGATAACCAAATTCAATTAAACGCTACTTCAGATTCAGGGAATTACTGTTGGGAACAAGAAGCACCTTATTTTTTCTGAAAGATATTTAAAATTATACCATTTTTCGAAACATATATTAAAATTGACCCTAATTGTCTTTTAAAATTAGGGGGTTCACAAATAAATATTTACATTTACGAACCCTTTACTTTAATTATAAAACGTTGATTGTACGCTGAAAATGCATCTTCCTAATTCAAATGAATTACCTGTAAATCTGTTGGCTGCGTGTTTTAACAACACGACTTCTACCTATAAATTTTATTGGTTATTGGCTATTCTTCAGGAAGTTGAGGAGAATCATCTGGTTATATCAAAAAGGAATTTGTTCGCCAGAATGATTTCAAATGCCTGGTTCACTGTTAATTATTTCCATGTCTCCTTCGGAAAACAAGATCTGATTCAACAAACTATCCAGTTCGTGAACACGGTGGAAAAAATTCCGATAGATGAGAAACAAGCCTCCGTATATCATAAATTATCAACTACAACCAATAAAACAACGGAAAGTCAGCTTTGGCATTTCAATAAAAATGTTCCCCATTGGTTCCTCAGTCCCTGGTTTGCGAAAAAAGATAAAAATGACATATACAGGTTATCAAAATCCTTTTCCGAAAATTGCTTGTACGCCTTGCACGACGACACTATTGAAATCAATCCTTTATGGGGAAATTATTTGTTAGCCAATGCCAGAATGCTAAAAGATTTTTGTGTCTGGAATCTTGCCCTTTTCTTACAATCCAAAAATCCAAATGTCCCTGATATTCCCAATAAATTAGTAAAACCGGCATATAGAAACAGTTTGAATATTCAACGAACTAAATATTGGGACGTTGTTTTGAAGGAACTCGGCTCGGTACCTTGCATTTATACAGGCGATGCATTGACGATAGGAAATTATGCTGTGGAACATTTCATCCCTTATCATTTTGTTTCTCACGATTTAATATGGAATTTGATTCCTGCAAACAAATCATTTAACAGTTCAAAAAGTGACAAACTGCCCCCGATGGATCTTTATTTCAATCCATTTTATGATTTGCAAAAAACGGCTTTTGACATCATCAGAACCAAGAGTCCAAACAATAAATTACTGGAGGATTATCTGACCATTTTTCCCGATTTGACCACGCATTTTTCCAAAGAAAAATTCAGGGAAAGCATACAACCCCTGATCACCATTGCGTCGAACAATGGCTTCGAATTTTTAACCTTTGATTAAGAAGCTTCAGTGTGCAGCGTTAAAAATATGAATATTTCTAAACTTAATAAATGTAATACCCTATACTCAGAAGGTCAGTATGTCCACATCGGTCAGGCAATCTTTTTGACAAATATTATTGACCAATGCGTCATACATAGTATTTGCATATTTTTTTGAGGCCATTTTCAGGAGCCAGAGCGTATTGTCGTATTCCAATTCCTTTATCTGTTTGAATTCCCATACTTTTTCATTTTTTAAATAGGGAATCAGCCATTGTAAACTTTTTTGGAGACCTTTCCCATCGGTCGTTTCATAATTCCATAGATTAGCCTTCACATTTTCGGCCAACCTGGCGATTTTAAAAAAGCCGGCAAGATTCATGTTGGTATATCCCCAGGAAACGGTCCGTTCCAGTTCAAAAGGTTGGCTGCCGTCGGGTTGTAATTGACTTTGAATGCGGGATTTTGCCACTTCAATCTGCTTTTTAGCTAATGCAGGTTGATCTGTAAATAGCGCATAAGCGATAATTTGAACATCATAATAGGTGCCATGATTATTGTGCTCATCGGCCTCATCCTTTCCCAAGGGGCTTTCTGTAAGCCATGTCAGATAATCGGCAAACCATTTTTTAAGTCCTTTATGATCTTCTTTTGTCCAATTTTCTGAAGCAGTCAATAAGATGACAGCATCGATGAGTCTTGGAAAGGAGCGCGTTTCGATAATACCGATACCCCTCCCCGTGTTTATGCCGGGAATACCCTGTCCAAAATTCAAATTAGGATTTTGCCTGGTTTCAGGATCCAGAAACCAGGTTCTCAGCAATCGCGCAGCATGAGCGGCATATCGTTCTTCTTTTGTAAAATAGAAAGCAAGGGCCAATATTTCCGTATCATCGATGATATAATCCATTTCTTCAGAGTCACTGATATCATAATATTCGGGATTCCGCTCCCCGTCCCTTCGAATGTAAGGCAATCCGTCGGGTTTTGTGGTGTCGGCCCACCAGTAAGGTGCCTGACTCATATAGTCATGTTTATCGCCACTTGGCGGCACCTTTTTTTTATTTATTACAGAATATAGCTTCCCTTGCTTTACTATTCGATCTGCCTTTGCCTGGACGTTCTTCAACGCCTTTATTTTTTCTGCCTCCTGGTTATTAATAGCTTAATTATTTTTCAATAATACTTCGCCATGGAGCAAAAATGTAGCCGGCGCCTTCTGGGCAAAGGTATGGCTACAAGAGAAAGCGATACAAACAGCGATTTGAAAAAATATTTTTGTCATTTTTAGTTATTGTATTAGGGTTTTTTCCAATTATATACCAGTACCTTTCTTCTGTGCATTTTTTTGTCCACATTACTTTTATGCCTGCCACTGCCATCGGCATCATCTATAATGCCCCCTTCCGGATTAATGGATTTCAATACAGCAGAAAGTCTCTGTCTGGCAGACATCGTTATTTCATCTTTTGAGTCTGCAGGAATCAATATTTCCTCAAAAGGCGCATTTCGCATATCAAAAAGTTCATTAGCTCTATTCAACTTCCATTTATCCTCTCTAACGTACCATTGATTACCAAGTTCCATAAAAATCCATTCCCGGGGTGTTCCTTTTTCACCTTTGAGTTGAGTAGCAAAACTTTTCCCATCTAATATCACATTTTCGGGTAATTTAGCCCCTGTCAAGGCGGCAAGGGTAGGCATCCAGTCTGTTGCATCCACCAAATCATTGATAACTTTACCCGGTTTAATACCTGATTTCCAGTTTACAATTCATGGAACTAAGCTACCCCCTTCGAGCATATCTCCTTTTTTACCTGACAACTTTTTACCGTTTACAGTAGCTCTGGCAGCCCCTTCGGCGGCCGTACCATTATCGCCCATAAAAACAATTAAGGTATTTTCTCTTATTTTCATGCTATCCAATGCCTTAACTAATTTTCCGACCAGCTTGTCCATATAATTAATATTATCGGTGTAAAGGTCTTTACTATCGGGTTTACTGTCTGGTGTTGGTAAAATTTCGCCATGAATATGCGACATAGAATAATAAGCAAAAAAAGGATTTTTCTTATTTTTCGAAATAAAATCAACCACTTGATTATGCATCAGATCGGGAAGATATTCGCCATCCAGAAGAGGCACCACATTCCCGTTTTTAGTATAAGATTTATTTGAAGGCTGGGTATTCCAATATTTACCACTGGCTTGAAAGCGCATATACTCATCGAAACCAAAATCAGAAGGCTGCAAGGGAAATTGTGACCATTTTCCAACCATTAGAGAGGTATAACCTGCTGTTTTCAACACGCTTGGTAAACATATTTCTTTCGAAGGTTCCAATTTACCAACCCTATCCTGATTGGTAGTTCCTGTGCGAAAAGGTTGGCGCCCAGTCAGAATCAACGCTCTGGAAGGGCCGCATAATGGCGCTGTATAACCGTGGGTGAATCGCATACCAGTACTGGCCAGTTTATCAATATTCGGTGTTTTAAACTGATCTGAGCCATAACAGCTGATGTTTCCAATACCTAAGTCATCGGCAAGAATAAAAATAATATTAGGCTTTTTCGATTTTTGGGCCATTGAGATATGCCCAATAGAAAGAAAAAGCAATAGGAAGAGTAGATTTTTCATAGATTTTGATTGAAGATAGCATTAAAAAGCCATGAATTAGACACAGTAAAAAATTTCCGATATAATGGCTTCGAAAGCTGAAATGTCACCTTCCTTAAAAGCTTGCCATAATTCCAGTTCCCTTTGTTGTTCCATGTTTAAAAGTAAGTTTTTTTTATTCTTAAAAGCATATTATATCAAAAAGTAAGCTCGTCGATTCATTAACCCATGATATCATTTTATGTAAGTATAAATATATATACAAATAAAAATAAGCCGTCCTTATTTTTTTAGTACAAGGGTTAATACCTATATTACAATGATGAACCTTCATTTGAAAATTAGAGTATGATGATGTCTTATACATTTTTCTGCATTCCATTGGGAATTATTCTTTCCATTTCCGGGTTTTCCCAGTCTAAAATGGATAGCCTCCTGATTGAAAAAAAGGTACAATCCAGTGCAAAAAAGATAAATCTTCCCAACGGAAATATCTTATATGATTTTGAAAAAGATTTTTTTGGAAAACTAAAAGTAGATATCTCCATGCTTTCAACGGGTGATACCGCTGTCATTTATATTGGGGAAAAATTAGATGCATCGGGTAAAATTGACAGGAATCCAGGTGGGAATATTCGCTTTTACCGTTATATGGTGACAAAAAATACCGCAGATATTCTATTTCTGCCCAATGTGCCAGATAAGAAAAACACCTCGGGAAATGCTATCCGTCTTCCTATTTCTATGGGGATTGTGGCGCCATTCAGGTATGCTGAAATTGAAAAAAGCCCTTATGCAGGGAAAATTAAGCTTTCCAGAGAATATTTTCATTACCGGTTTAACGACCATGCCTCTTCCTTTAAAAGTAATGACAAGGCTTTGAATGCTATTTGGGATTTATGTAAACACACCATTAAAGCGACCTCTTTCATGGGTTTATATATCGACGGGGATAGGGAAAGGATACCTTACGAGGCAGATGCCCTGATCAATCAACTGTCTCATTATGCATTGGACACGGAATATAGTATTGCCCGAAATACCTTTGAACACCTCATGCTTCATCCAACCTGGCCCACCGAATGGCATTTGCAAATGCATCAGATTGCCTGGTATGACT
>VFQS010002879.1_pt1 | contig 13614 bp, 13 predicted proteins | sample 3512361 | NCBI WGS metagenome assembly VFQS01 (sample SAMN10412375, study PRJNA504923) | tailings metagenome | isolation source: Relicate 1 Philex TSF3 active mining | place: Philippines
ATATTAATATTACAAAAGGTCTCTCTTTTAAAAAATCGAGCATTCTTTATATTATTATCAAACATTTTGTTTAAGCATTTTATTAAATTGTGTAATAATACTCTCTTTCGACTTCTCTTCTAAATCCACGTGTTGAACAGGAATTTCAGTCAGTTCTCCTTTACAGGGGACCTCTTTTGATACATAACGATAGCAGTTCTGAACATCGTCTTGATAGATGACGCTATTATCCGGAGTTGGATATTTATATATAATTTCGGGGACTGGTGTTGTTGTATATACGATTAACATCCCGATTGATAGCGCGATGAAAAAAAATAATGGGTCAAAATATTCACTTAACATATTGTTAAATCACATATTATTTTTTCATTCTGATTCTTTTTTTAGTTTCAGTTGTTTCCTCTTCATCTTCTTTCAATTCAGATGTTTCTTTTTCTTCAAATTTGACCTTCTTATCGCTTAATATTTCAGGCGGTTCTATTACATAATTACTATTTATGCTATCATACTTCTCAGTTAGTTGGAATATTTCATCATTCAATTTGCTCAACTCTATCATCCCAGCAACATATTCCATATTCAGCTTGTAATAATCGACCCAATTTTTTACATTAGACTGTGTTATCTGAGTGGTTTTTGCGATTTGCTTAATGCGCTCTTGGTCAATCTTTTTTTCATTCTTCGCAATTTCTATGAGCTGTTTGCGAACATCGCCATCTACTTGCTCACACAATCGAAACACATCTTTCTTTTTAATCTTGATTTCGAGTAGATTTTTCAATTGTTCCTGTCTTTTTATGTAGAGGTCCTTCTTATTTTCTTCTTGTTTTTCGAACAATTCTTTTATGGCTTCAATTTCATTTTCGTATTTTTTAAGTTCTTTTAGGTCTGATTCCATATCTTTATCTTTTTCTGGAATATAAATGGGGGATTCTAAATTTTCTCTTAATTTTTGTTTAAATATTAATAGTTTATTTTTGTAAGTTCTATTTAGTTCATTTAATTTAATATTTAGGTTATATACTTTTGGCTTTTTTATTATTATTTTCCAGTCTTTGCTTGTTTTGGATTTACACCACATTTCATACTCAGTCGCAGTTTCTTTTTTAAGCAGAAGCGTTTTAGAATCTACGGGACACTTTGAATTTTCAGAATAGAATATTTTTATATACTTGCGATATTCATCAAATTCTTTTAGATATTTATTGTTTAAATTATCTTCTAAATATTTTAAATATGTAATCATTAATAATATAATAGATATTAGTTTTTATGTAATAATAAAAAAATATATAATTTATTATGTATATAACAATAAAAAATAATTTAATATCAGTTTATTCATTAAAAAAAGAGATTGGTATCGATGATATAAATGTTTATTTTAATGGGAAACAATTAGAAGATAATCGGACCCTATTCGAATATAATATTAAGAAAAATGATAGGGTCGAAGTTGTAAAAAAGAATCGTGGAGGGAGATTAACGGGGGGACAAATATTTGGATATGTAATATTACTTTTTGTTTATATTGGAATTCTCTTATCCGGATTAATCCCATTTATATCATTCATCATGTCAAATATTATTATTAAATCGTTAATAATTGGAATCGATTTTGTCAAAAAATATACAGACCCGAATAATTGGATAAATAGCTTTATTGATTTTGTTAAAGAGTCTTGTATTCCAATAATAAGATTCGTTTCTGATTTTGGAATTATATCGATTGTTATGTATTTTTTAACTTTTGCGTGTGTGTATCAATTATATAAGGAAAGATGGGGTCCAGCAAATATATGTCAAGCTTTTAGAAATTGCTCAACTCTCTCACTGATTATGATGATGTTTATGACAATGATTTACGCACTAGCAAATTCACCAACTTTTATTCAGAGAGTATTGACTCCCATTTTACCGAGTTTTTTAGGTGGCGTTATAAATACGGTTTTTAGTGTATTTTATAAAGCTCGTGGTTTTTTTATTAGAATGATGCCCGGGTCGAGTTCAATGGTAATTATTGCTGAAATATTAGCAATGTCAATAGCTTTTATCTCAAAATATTCTTTTCTTGCTGAGGATAGTCTGAATCATTATATTCAATTTTATAAAAAATTTATGATGAATGATGATTATAGAGTTATTGCTGAAACATATGGATTTAAAAAAGTTCTGGATATCTTATTTCGAGTTGAAAAATTTGAAAAAGGAGAGTATTCTATGGAAGGGGATACAGATATTGAGAAAAGTTTAAAAAATAAAATGGAGACAATTCTCGAAACGGAAAATTCAAGAAAGGAGACCGCTTTTTTTTATATGTCGCGCTCAATTTATCAAAGTATATTATATGTCTTTTCAAAGGTAGTATATATATTTGATGTATGTGGCTCAACTGATGAAGAAGAGGAATATGTAAAGAAAAAAATAGATAATATTAAAAATCATTTAGATGATTTTGTGAATTACAAAGCAGAACTTGAAGAAAAGATGAAAACACAGGGAGCGAGTTTAACAAATATAAATAGTAATGATATTTTATTTAAAAAAACATTTCAAGAGAAATTAGATAAAGCAGAAGAGGTTTCAAAATATTATCAAAATATTATTAATAAATTACAATCACAAGAAGCAGATAGAACAAAAATTGTAAATGTAGATTGTATTTTTACTATATTAGAAAACGGAGTCGCAACCGCTTTTCCAATGATGTTATTGTTTATAATTTTCTTTTTAATTTTTATGTTTATCCCAGTTGGATTTTAGAAACAATATTTTATTCTTACTATAAATAAATAATGAAATTTATTTATAATAATACAAAATATGATATTGATATTGATGATTTTATATCAGTTTATCATCTCCGGACACTTATAAAGAAAAAATATGGGTTTATTATTGATGAATCATACTCTATAACTGATTTAGAGGGGCGAATATATAAGGTGGATGGAACAGTCATAAAAAATAATGAAACCGTTGTTATAAAAAAGAAACTTAGAGGAGGTCAAGATATGAATCCATATGATACCGATATTTCAGGTGGATTAATGAATTCAGTAGGATTTATAACTGCGATTGTGAGCGGTTTTTATTATTTTAAATACATTAGTGCGTTAGCAGTTGAAACAAAAACAGAATATTTAATTTTTCAAAAAGCGATGAATATTGAAACATATGGGAAGAAACAAGAAGGAGGAGGAAATAATAATAATCCAATTCATACAAATTCAATAGATAATATTAATAACAAAAAACAATCCACATTTAAACAGTTTTTAATTTCATTCAAGGAAGGCATTCAAGATAGTCAGATTAAAAAAGTAAATTGCGCTTTTGATAGGTTATTCCCTGACCAAGAGTTAAACCGCGATTATGATAATTTATCGAACTGGAATATGATTGCTACAAGCGCAATATTTATGACATATTTTCTAACGGTTTTAATCGCTCTTTTTATTAATCCAGTATCAACTTCATATTGTGGAACTCCAAATAGAGGAGTAGGTGTTCTAACATTTATCATGTTATTTATACCTCTCGCATTAATTTACATTGTTCCTTATCTTGTAAAAGGGATTGATATTCTTTTAACAAAAATTAATTTATCATCTTATACGGGTTTTTCAAATTACAAACTTGCCACTTCAAATATAATATTAATTGTTATGCTTATTCTATTTTGCCTGAGTAATATTAAAGGAATATCTCCAATGTTTGGAGCAATGATTCCAGTATTTATGTTTGTATTTGCGATAATCGATTTTATATTAAAGAAAACCGGTATTTTAAGAATTATATCCCGCTTTTTGGGAAATATAATAACGAGCACAGAAGAAATTCCGAAAGATAAGAAAGATATGTTTGATATATCATCAATAAAACCATCACATCGTATAAAACAAAATGATAATTTACCTGCTCCGGAGTGTTATTATCGTTTTAATATATTCCACAGTTTATTATATGGTATTATCGTAAGTTTAGTTGGGCGCGGTTTTTTTTCAAGTGTATATAGCGCAAATATTAAATATTGTTGTCCAAAATAGCTTAAAGAATAATTATTTATTAATAATCATGTGTGGAATATTTTTTTATAGATATTTATCCGGTCAGAAAATTGATGTCAATAAAATGACAGCTTATTTCAATCGGATAAAACACAGAGGTCCCGATAAATCAGTAAGTGAGTTATTAGATGACAACACATTCATCGGATTTCATCGTCTGGCTATTAATGGACTCAGTCAGATGGGAGACCAGCCTTTTATTTATGAGAAAGAAAGTGGCGCCCATATCTATGTAATCTGTAATGGTGAAATTTACAATTACAAGGACCTCAATGAAAAATACGAGTTGGAGCTCGAAGAGGGCGAGAGTGATTGCGCCGTCATCTATCCACTTTTTGAAAAACTTGGATTAGAGAAAATGATTAATTTATTGGATGGCGTTTTCGCGTTCGTTATTTATGATGAAGAGGATGGAAGCGTTTATGCTGGTCGGGACCCAATCGGTGTCCGTCCATTATTTTACGGCGCCGATGAAAATCAGATTGCGTTTTGTAGTGAGGGTAAGGGAATTTGTGAATTGATGGATGTCGTTCCATTTCCGGCGGGGAGCTATTACATGGATGGGCGCGTGGAGCGCTTCTTTACAATTGATGAATACCGCGATGTGAGCCCGAACCCGTATCTTTCATTAGTTAGCGATAGCAGTATTTATCACGTGGTCGAGAAAGTTTTCCGGAGGGCCGTCGTAAAGAGGCTTCTTTCTGAGCGCCCCATCGGCTGTTTGCTTAGTGGTGGGCTCGACAGTAGTCTGGTGGCCGCGATTGTTCAGGAAGAAATGAAGAAGAACGGGAAATGCGTGAATACGTATAGTATTGGGTTCAAGGGGTCCCCCGATTTGGAGAAGGCGCGGGTCGTTGCGAAGCATATTGGCTCTAATCACCACGAGGTCATTATGAATTTTAAGGATATTGAGAAGAGGATTCCCGAAATTATTTTACAGTTAGAAACTTGGGATACGACTACTATTCGCGCAAGTATTGGGATGTTTTTACTGTCTGAATATATCAGTCAGAAGACTGAAGATGTCGTCATTTTTAGTGGTGAGGGCGCGGATGAGTTGTGTCAGGGATATTTGTATTTTCATAGACAGCCGAGCCCCGCTTGTGGAACGGAGGAGTCATTTCGCCTAATGAATCAGTTGTATATGTATGATGTTCTTAGGGCCGACAGGACAACGGCGGGCCACGGTTTGGAGTTGCGCGTACCATTTTTGGACAAGGAGTTTATGAAACTTATTAGTAGTCTTTCTTCGCGGAAAGTTTGCCCAAGGAATGGGATTGAAAAATATCTGATTCGCCGGTCATTTCAGAATAGTGGGCTTTTACCGGATGAGATTTTATGGAGGACGAAGGAGGCTTTTAGTGATGGTGTGAGCAACGTTAAGAATAACTGGCTCGATAAATTGAAGACGATGGCCGCGTCGGTTATTAGCGACGAATCGTTTGAAAAATTTAAAGGGAAATGTGTTCATTGCGCCCCAAGAACGAAGGAGGAAATGTATTATCGACAGATATATGGTGCCTTTTATAATAATGATAAGTGGATTCCGAGGTATTGGATGCCTATGTGGTCAGGGGAAACGATAGACCCATCGGCGAGGACACTCAATATTTATCAAAAATATACTGAAAATGAGATTGAAAAATAATATATAATTATTTATGTTAGATAATAATACTATTGATATATTAAGGAAAAAGTTTAGCGAGTCCTACTTTTTTGTCAGAATATTTAATCATAATGGAGCAACTTATATATGGAATGATAAAACTATTTATGTTAAATTAACGGATAGTACGATAAAAAAAATAGATTCGTTTGTTCAAACTACAATTAAATTATTTAAAGAACGGATTGAAAAGAAATATGCGAATATGAAGAGCCGTCTTCTTTCAGTTATTATTCCGAATTATAATAACGAGCTAACAATAAAGAATACTATTGATTCTATATTGAATAGCACATATAAAGATATTGAAATTATTGTAATTGATGATTGTTCAACTGATAAATCGGTTGAAATTATTAAGAAATTTTATGGGACGAATCCGTTAGTTAAATTATATGTCAATAATAAAAACGAGGGAACATTTTATGGGCGGAATAAGGGAATTTTAATGTCGAATGGGTATTATATTGCGAATGTCGATGGGGATGATTGGATTCATTCTGATAAATTTAAATTCGAAATTAGAGAATTAGAAAAAAAGAATAATAAAGAATTCAAATATTGGGGATACGGGACTAATTCAACTCGTGTATATTATGAAGGGACGCCTGATAATATAATTAAAACTTGTGAAAAAAATAATGTTGTCATTTTTACTTGTTATCGACGCCTATTTAATTACATGGGATATTATCATAATACTCGATATGGTGGTGATCCTGATTATTTTATAACAAGAGCAAAAATTTATAATTATAATTTTTTCAATAATCGTTCAAAGAATTATTATTATGCTTTATCAACAGATGGAAAAAATTTAACCAAAACTGTTTCACGTGGATTTGTTTTTTGGTATTATGATAATGTTCGGAAAAAATATATGAATCATGAATATGTGGATATGGCTTTATTGGATGATACACCGGAATTTGCGCGGTTGTTTATTCATACGTAATTATTTTTCTAATATATTATATGAGTTTATTAGAAAAAGATAAGCGGAAGTTTAGCGTTATAATCGGTTCAAAAAAATGTGGGACGTGTTCTGGGGTGAGTCCATCTGGGGCGGCGAAGAAGGTTAAGGGGAAACGGAGCGAATTTTATCTGAAAGAGACGACGAAAGGTTCTAAAAAGAAACTATACGGGCCGTATTCGAGCAAGAAGAAGGTTATTCAACGAGGTGGAGAATTAAAGGAAAATACAATAAGAAAACAAATATGTAATGATATTTTAGCAATACTTACAAACTGTAATAATCCGGAAACATTATCAGAACTACAACAATATTATAATGACCGATTTAGTGTATTAAAAGAATCATATACTTTATTAAATATTGGACATAGAACGGATAAATGTAATTCTCTAAGAAATATTATAGGAACCAGAAACGGTTATTATTCTAAAGATGGTGAATATTTTCCACTTAATCATTGTTTATGTTTAGAATCTGAAAAACAACAAGGTATAGAATTTCAGTATTTTATTGAACGTGGAGAGTTAATATCACAATATGCGATTAATAAAAATAAAAATAAATATTATAAAAATCATTGGACTAATTTTATTAATTTTCTTAGAAGAATAATTCTACAAATTGAAATAGAAATATTAGAACAAAATCGTAAAAATAATATTAAATTAAGACAAATTAAAGAAGAATTAAATAAAGAAACTCAAAATAAATTAAATGAAATGAAACGTGAAATTGAAGAAGCAAAGTCACTTTATGCTGCGCAAGCCGGTCCTGCAGAAGAACGACCTCTTACTAAACCCTCGCGATATCTTTTAACAAATAATGAATTAAGAGAACTTGGTATAAATCCAAACGGAAGTTCCTTAGCAAATCCACCAACGAATCTTTCACAAATACCACTAAGTATGCTACAACCAGTTGGAAGACGAAGAAATCTTAATCCAATCCAACTAACACATAATAGTCAAAAACCAATACAAAAACAACCGCAAAAATGGAATGGAAGTATTGAGCGTAATCTTTCTGCCGAACTCGGCGCCCTACTAAACAATAATAACCAGCAACAAAAGCCACCAACTTCAACAAATAATCTTTCCGCAAGACTCCAAGCCGCACTAAATAACGACTAAATACTCTCACACTTGAATATACCGAAATCCGTTCATAAACTCGTCTATCTCCCCCGATAAAAACAGCTCAGTCAGTTTTTTTGAAAACTCATCGCTTGAATCCTTCGGTAATAGCGACGGTAGATTATCAATACATATAATATCAATATTATCTCTATATTTAGTTAGCCAACCTTTTTGATTCGGATAATCTAATTGGATTGGATTATTCTTTGCGTGGATGTCGCAACTTATATCAACAATCACACGCAACCGCTCATAATTCGCGATACTAGCTTCATCAAAGAAAACCGCAGTTGAATCCGGAGATAAGTATATTGCGTTGATGAAGATTTCTGTGTCCTCCGGAATGCGACCCCCTTTCTCGCAAATATGCGGCGTTATATCGGCGATTTTGAGCAACTCTAAGCAACCACGCCCACATCTTCCCTGCGCCCCGCAAATAGTTATTTTCGGTTTGGCCCCGTATTCGCGCAATACGTCGCGTATTTCGGACGCGGTTGTCGGAGAGAGTTCTCTTGCGCCGCGGTCGGCATATTGTAATAGGCCGAGATACATTCCAGCAAATCCGGCCCAATAGCCGAACGCGATGACGCGCCTCCCATTTTCATCTACGATATATTCATAGTCGTAGATGTGGCCGCCATTTTCTTGGAAGTTATTTATAATGACGTGGGAATTCTCTTGGCCCTTGAATGCGTGCGAGAAATAGAAGTGTTTTTTATTAAGTAGGGCGGTTTTTGTCATATCGAACTCTTTAAGTCCCATAATTATGGCGCGACTGTCCATTTCGTCGATGGATGCGCGGACACATCCGGCGCGTTCATACTCTTCATCTTTATAACAGCGGGTGTCAGATGGCTCGAACTGGATTACGTAGTTATTTTGGATGAGAGTCGCACAATCGCTCGGAGTGAGTGGTGTCCGATGCTCATTTTCTTTTGTCTCTTTTCTTAAATATAATCGCCTCATATTATAATGGATATAAAAAATACGATTGGATTCTCTTGTCATGACAAGCACAAAAAATACGAGCCTCATTACAAGCCAGATGAGATATTCTTTGGTTTCGGTATAGAAAGCGAATATTATTTAGAATTTGAAAATGAAATTGAGTTTGACCGCGTAAAATTCATTGAAAATCATAAAAAAGAGAGATATTCGGTCGATTATTATTCAAATTACAAACTCCCCATCGCCCCATTTTTTGAAAAGGTAAAATATAATAATAAATTACCGCTCTTATTTAACGCGCATTCTATGACTCTAACTGACCGCAACAATCAACCAAAAACTAAATACACAACACGAAATGAAAGAAACTCACTTTTTGATGGAGAAACTCTGTGGGATTTTTGTAAAAAGAGGAATGAATATTTATCAGAAAATTTTGACAAGACATTTACATTTGATGGCGACACAATTGAAATAATGACTGTTGATTTTTACAATAAGAGCATTAAAGACGTTCTGGAAGAACATGCGCTTTCGCGAAAGAATCTCATAGATAATTTGAACAAAGTTTTCATAGAGAATAATATTTATCAGGAATACGGGAGCCTCAATTTTATGAAGAAGAATCATCCTTTCGCTATCCATCTTACGAATATGAATAATGTGGCGATGTTCAATAACGGAACAATCCATATCAATATTACACTCCCAACTAAATTGGACGCAAATTCCAAAATTCAAAACAAGCTCGATTTCATTGAAAAACACAAGAATCTTATACGGCTCGTCCAGTATTTGGAACCTATTCTACTGTGTATTTATGGAACGCGCGACCCATTTTCGGAGTATGATAGCGCATTTTCATCATCGTCCCAGCGTTGCGCAATTTCGCGATACATTGGAATCGGAACTTACGATACAAACTATATGAAAACCGGAAAGATTCTTCAAGAAAGTGTGGATAATATAGTTGTTGCGAGGGAGGAGTGGGGATGGTATAATAGGTATTATCAGACGTGTGGATATAACCGGCTCGATAGATTAGGAATGGATATCAATTTCAATAAGCATTACAACCACGGAGTTGAAATAAGATTTTTTGATTTTATTCCACACGAAAAATATGAGGAATTATGTAAATTTATACAGTGGCTTACAATTATATCATCTAAAAAGAATTTTGATAATCCAATATATAGCAGAGATTGGAATGATATGGTCATCTGTTCTCTAATAGAAGGACCGCGCTGGGAATTAAGCGAAGCGCATAAGCGGATTTATGAGGATATTTTCGGACCAATTAATTCAATGAATGTGTGCGATATATATTTCGAATTATATTGCAAGATTGATTCAAAGGAACCGGAAGAATTTGATGAAATTGTCATTCAAGGAATTCAAAAATTAAAACAGAATGATTCTGATTCAGGTTCAGGATGTTGCGCAATATTATAAAACGGTTTAAAGAGATTAATATTTATTATATTATGAACCCTCAACAGAAACAGATGTTGAATATGATGTATGCTTCGACTGCTAAAACGGAAGAAGAGTTAAATAAAATGACTCCGGAGGAGAAAAGAGAATACTTGCGGAGCCGTCTTCATCAAAAGATGAACATTGGGGGCCTCCAAAGGAGGACTAATTTTCAAAAGACACAAATTCAGGAGAAATTACAGGCGACATCAGGAGAAGCAGAGGCCGAAGGAGAAGAGAAGCCAAAGAAGAAGTCAAAGAGCGCAAAGAAGAGGGAGAAGGAGCGCATGAAGAAACTCGCGGAACTTTTACAGAAGAATGATGGCGCACAACCGACGGATGTTAAAAAATCAGAATCTGAATCAGATTATGAAAGTGATAAAGAGGAAGATTAGTTTTTTCGCCTAATTTGAATACGATGTTTTAATGGTATATCTTTTTTAGAAGTTGATGTAGAATGTTTTAGACTATCTAATATTTTTACTTTTTTAATATTTGGGTCATTCGTATTTTGTGTATCATCGGTATTTTCTCCTTTATCTGACTCGGAAGATGATGATTCAGATGAAGATTTTGGTTTTTCATGTTTCTTGTGCTTCTTGTTTTTTTCTTCTTTTTCATTATTCAAATTATTTTCATTAATCTCATTCAGTTCATTTTCTTTGCTTTTATTTAAAACAACAACATTCTCCTCATTATTGGGTTGTCCCTGCTTTTCTAAAACGCGAACAATCTGAGACAAAATTTTATTCTGGTTTTCAATTGCTTCTCCAATCTTAGATAAATATTCATCTTTTGCGTTATTTTGTTGGAACGCTTCAAACATAGTGATTACTTTTTCGAGATTCCGGTTCATTTTAGCCATATTCTCACTTACATTTTCGCCGTCCTCATCTTCTAAAACGGACGCAAGAATATCATACAGCTTGTTATCGGTCATATCTATAACATCCTCTTCTGTATCACTGTAATAATCATTTCTATTATTGGCGGGTTCCGCGGTTGTTGATTGAGTGTTGTTATTATTTGCGGGTGGTTGTGTGTTATTAACAGACGGAGAATTCGCAACTGGCGCAACTGGCGCCGGAGTAGAAATTGGAGAGCCAGTGTTCAGAGATTCAGATTGTTGTTCAACTTTTGGTTTCTCTAAATAGGAGTTTAATGTTTCATCTTTGACGATTGAACTTGTTCTTAGAGCGGGAGCAGGAGAATGAGTTGTCTCTGGTAGTGGCGCAGGGGTCATCGATTCATTTGTGTATTCTTCATCGGACTGATTTGTAGCGGAAGATACATCGCTGACGGTCATGCTATCAACTGAATCATCGTCTTCTTCATAATCTTGTTTTTTTCCTTCTCTTTCATTCTCTCTTTGTATAAATTGGGATAGTTGAGAGGGCTCTTGTTGTTTTGGTTTTATAAAAAAACCACTTGAATCAACTTTTGCTCCTCCTGTATTAGCAACTTTAATGATTTTAATATCTGACATAACTTTATATATAAAAAAAATATATATAAATTCCGAAAAAAGTAATTTTATGTAAAGTAAAACTGTAATAATTTGAATATATAGTAAATAACAATACTAATCGTTATGACAACAACTGGAAGAATATATTTTTTATCTTGGATGTCCTTTTTATTCTGAAAAAAAACAATGAATATGACAATGAATATTATATAAATGAGGATTGAATTTTGTATCGGGTTTTCTAAATTAAATATTTTCATATATTTTTATAGAAAAAAATAATCAGTCTATATACTAATGATTAAAGCAATTATTATTATCTTAATATATATATTTTTCATATATTCACCAAAATACAGCGAACATTTCATAACGTGGTTTCTCCCTTATTATAATAAATCGACTGGTGAATTGATGGAATCGACGCCTCCATATATAACTTCCAACTTAGAGCTCCGCTATTTAGAATATGAAACATTTGATAATTTAATAATTAATATAAAAGAAATCAATACATATTACAACTTTTTATTCAAAAACATATTAAAAAACCTAAGAGTAAAAAATATGGTAATTAAAAATACTAAAAATGCGTTAGAAAATGTTAGCAGTAATATAACAAATACAGCAATATTAACTGCTCCTTTTATTGTAAATAAAATAAATAAAAATATTGATAAGTTAAAAAACATAAATTTCGTTATTTTTACAAATTATCGCTTTTTATTTTTTATTGTTAATCAATCTTCAAATATATCTCGAATAAAAGAGATTGATAACAAACTAATTAATATTGGTCCAGAAAATACAGATGAAAATATTTTTGGGCAAACAATAATTGATAATATGCGAGATAAATATAAAATATCTCCACGTCAAGTTTCTAATTATGATGTCGATACATCATTTGAAAAATTGCTTAAAGGTGAAATTGATGGAATGGTAATGACTGATTTATTCCCCAGTCAGAAATTAAATAATATTATTCTTCAAATAACAAACACAGAAAATAAAATAATATTGATTCCGATTGAGGATATAAATGAAGATGTCTTTTTACAAATGCACCCATACTCTTTAAAAGTTTTCTTGGACCAAAATAATCTCCCCGAAAATTATCTCCCAGTAAAAATAAAAAATTTGTATTTTAATAAATTTCGCCCAACGATTACTTCGTATAAATATCCGGAGATATTAGTATGTAATAAAAATGTGAGCCCAAAACTAAGTTTTAATATAGTAAAATCAATTGTCTCGAATTTAGACGTTATAAATCAGTCAGAATATGTAATAAAAAATCCATATAATTATTTAGCATTTCCGGACATCGCAAATAATCAGTATATCCCAGTTCATGTAGGAGCAAAAGTTTTCTATAATAATATTACAATCAATACAACAAATCCAGACGAATTATGTAAATATTACGTTGGTAATGAAAAATGTTCGCCAGAAAAAATAGAAGGAGCGCGTATAATTGAAAATTAGCCATCAATATAATAAGAATCCAAATAATCACCTTGACATTTAATCTCCCACGTATTCGATTCTTTGAATATATTAGAATACGTTTTTCTCATTCGACAATTCTTCTGTTTATATGCGTTTTTCCGTGCGAGTGTATCGTTTTTAAAAGCATAATCTGGTCCATCTAAATGTGGATATTTCTTTTTGTCTTTTTGCTCCTCGCAACAGAAATCTGGTTTTGTATTAGGAAGCCAAGTTTTAGTATTACAATTATAACACATTGGTCGAACAATTGGCTCATTAATATAGTAATGATATCCAAGATTCTCCATATTCAGCGGGAGCTGACATTTCCCATTATTACATTTCCCGAATTTATTTTTATAATTTTTATTTTGCTG
>VFQS010002880.1_pt1 | contig 13607 bp, 16 predicted proteins | sample 3512361 | NCBI WGS metagenome assembly VFQS01 (sample SAMN10412375, study PRJNA504923) | tailings metagenome | isolation source: Relicate 1 Philex TSF3 active mining | place: Philippines
TATATGTCCGATTGGAACAAAATTGAGAATACAGGAAAATATATTATATTTACAGTCTCCTACCATCATTCAACCATTGGCACGATGGTATTATTCGGACAAGAAAGATGATGTCTATTTTTTGTATGGAGTGATTAAGAGATATATTAAGTGGTATCATCCACAGATTAACAAGAAGAGTCCATTGAAACAGGAATTATACGATTTGATTACAGGGATGGCAATTGAAGGCCTGAATCATTTATTTAAGACCTATAGTTCTTCTGATTCAAATACAGTAATACATGTGATACAGATGTATAAAAATCTCTTACAGTATAATAATGATAAGATTATGGCGGATGAATACTTAATGGATGTAGAGAAAAATAGGATTAATATTGATGAGGTATTTGAGAATATTATTACAATTTATGATCCCATTTTTTTGAATATGTTGATGAATATGTTAGAATTAGTAAAAGCTGAAGAGGATGAGACCAATCGTATTTATATGATGGATGGATTGAATTTGATATTATACAAAATAACAAAGTCAATTAAAGATTGGATTAAAGTGAATTTGACGCTGTAATTTATTCATCCTCTGTATATTTTTTGATACGATTGATATAATATGTAGTTGCATCATATTCTGACAAGTAGGAACGAATCGATTTATTTGGTTTATATGGAAGATTTGTCCGAATATGATAATATGTATGTGGAGTATCATATAAGATGATACTGACCCATCCTCGGCCAGTATAGGTTTGTGGATGGGAATAATAAGGTAATTCAAATGGATGATAGACCAATAAGTAAGATGGACTGAGTGTTTTTGGCCACATAGAGGGCCATTCGACGTATTCAACGTGGTGGGGAGAGAAGTGATCCATTAATAACGAGGAAGTAGAAGAACAGAGAGAAAGATAAGGAATACGTTCTTTATAGGTCAGAAAGGATTTGATGTACTGTAAGATATCGATGGGTAGATCAGAAAATGTCATGTCTGGATTTAATGACGACGTTTTGATTTATGTTTGCGAGTGTGTTTTTTCAGTCCACGACGCTTGCTACGCCGACGTCCGCCTACTGTAAGACAGGAGCGAGTAACAGCATGTGGTGTCTGAATCATGAGTGGGCGTCCATTGGCTTGAATGACTGTATTCTGATAAGAGGCAGTGGGTGTTTCAAGTGCAATATCAGGAGCACCTTGTGGACCACCACCTCGTAGATTGAATGGATGTGAACGCGCAGATTCGCATGGAAGAGGAGAAACTCCGCCGAGACCTTTAAGGGGCATTCCTTCCAAATCCACCTGATAGCGTCCGCCAGCTTGTTTGTGAGCGACAGGAACAGAAGCCATACCAGGGGCACACAAGGAATTACCACCGCCACTCATTCCGGGCAAACCATCACGAGATAGATAAGACAGCATTCCGGGTCGTTGAGCAGCTAAACAGTCTGGTCCAATTAAATTGCGTCCCACAACAAGTTGACCTGGTTGAATAAAAGAAGGTCCCATGGAGAAACTACCACCATGAGACCGAGTGTGACGTTTATGGCGTCTGTGACGCTTATGACTATGTTTAGGCATTTCTAATTAGGGTGGCGTGAATAGATTAGGCGGAACTTTGGAGATGATGGAAAAAGGAATGAGTGCTAACAGGTGTTCCTTCGGGCAGCATCTTTACGATTTGATATTTTTTAAAGGAGTCATTCCATACAACTTCAACAACAATACCCGAGGAAGAGGAAGAGAAATGTGAACGCAAAGACTGTGAAAGCTCCAAAGAGGGGATAGCGGCTAATCCAAGTGATTCACCTTCTTGAGACTGTAATGAATAGATATCGGGCAATACCATTTTTGTATAAGGAGAACAATAGGCACATAGCATACTCATCACTTCCGTATTTCGTTTTAGTTGAGGAGCAACATATGCGGGTGAAGAATGAGTGGTGGTTACATCTTTCCAGAACCATCGTGCTTGACCCGCATGATCTGGTTGAATGATCCAGTAAATTGCAAAATCATAATGATGAGGCCAATCCTCCAAACAAATAGGGGTTACGATCCGTGGAGTAAACGCCAAAAGGGGCTGATCGGTAGGAATACGACTCCATAGTTCAGACAATTTCTCCCACCGTTTAGAAAATGATAGTGTGGACCAAATCGGTCGTCCTTGATCAATCAGAAGGTCTTCAATCTGTAAAACAGATTCACTTGGAAGTAAATTCGCCAGACAGACAATTGGACCCTTTTCACAGAAAAGAGGTGGAAGAACCCATCGAAAAGTCATTCCCTCTTGACGATCGGGATACCATATACATGGAGGAAAGTCCTCCATAAAAATTAAAAATCCAACCGGACGTTTATCAAATTTTGGCCATACCCAGAGAGAAGATTCCTGGAAGGCTGTCTTCGCCCGATGATATGGCATATGAACTTCCATACGATCTCTCAAAAAGGGATAACTACGTGAAAGAGATTCAATGGCCGAGATATGAGCCGTATCTAGGCGACGGAATCGTGCTGGTTTTTTATGATCCTGAGAATATGACATCTGATCTGATTCAATAATTCAATTCTAGATATAAACTACATATACATCTTTAGGTTTGATTTAAATCTTCTTAGAACAATTAATAACAAACATAATATCATCATAGCGACCTTTTACTTCTCTGCGATCATATACTTCAATAAATGGCTTCAACTCATCAGGAGTAGCCTCGCGAAGCGTAGCAATCCAATCAATACTCTGAATATCCTCTACTACCATGATACCATCCTCCTTCATGACTTTTGAATATTGTTTAATAAAGGCCACCATAGATTCAATCGTATGTGGACCATCATCTACCAAAATATCAAATTTAATACGTTTACTCATAAATGTATTCACAAAAAATGCGGGTTGGTATGCATCACATTGTGTATGAAGATGAATACGTGGATGAGGAATGAGAAGGGGATTTACGCTACTCATTGGAATAATATCTAGCGCATGAACTTGCGCATTTGAAAAATAACCTGCCCACATGAGAATGCTTCCACCATTTGGCATACTGGGACCAATTCCAATTTCCAATACATGAGTAGCAGTCTCTCGCTTTGCTTGAAATAATTTCTCATAAACTTCAATATAAGAATGCCATGTATTCTTGTCTGTCAATCCATCATCACAATATGCCGCCAACATGATACTGTTACATGATTATACGATGTGGTTTAGGTTCTGTGTAAATTAAAAGGATGAAAAGTTTGTAGCATCAAATTGATCATTGGCAAAAACGCCTGACATGAATTCGCCTCCGTTATGGATCATCTCTGGATTCATCATCTGGCCATTTGAACCGGAATCCATATCACTCGCAAGCCCTGATTGAACCGCAATGGAGGTGTGATGTTGAGATGGAGCGGGACGATAGGCTCGTTCGGGATGGCGTAGATTTTCTGGGATCATAGAACTTTCTTGTGATGAATCATAAGGATCATTTGCTTGAGGTGGTCCATATACAATGGTTTCATTAGATGGTGCTTGTTGTGAGGGAGCAGATGGGCCGGAAGAAGAGACTGTCTGTTCAGGATAGATAGGTGCTTGTCGAATCATCAAAGGAGCAGGAGCCGGAATAGATGAAACACCATTTTGAAAGGGCTCCATTTCGGGTAAGATATCAAGTGATCCAAAAATATGTTCTCTGAAATAAAGATAGACTGCAAAGCCAATGAGCAGAATGCCAAACAAATAGACAGGGGAATACATCCTTCTTTTTGGTCTATTGAAAATCATACTCTCACGATCGCACGATGTTGACCATCTCTTTCACTGTGCCTTTCTCCATGCCCCCTATAGCCTCTTTGCCCTCCTCGTCCTCTTTGCCCTCCTCGTCCTCCTCGTCCTCCACACCCTTGTCGATTATATCCTACCCGTTGACCTCTTTCAACTTCGTGACGAGGGATGTCGATAGGATCTATTTGCCTAGCAATTGCCTGTATTTGCGTATTCTGAGTCGGATCTAATAAAATAGCCTGTATCGTCTTCCATACCATCTCTGTCTCCATATCATCAGATGGATACATACATTGAATCCATGTTCCAATTTGATGAATACGGATTCCATTAGAAGAGTATAACATATGATAAGGTACATTTCTCACTTCTAAAAGATCTTCACCTATCCAATCGGGTCTCATCTGTTTCACAAGATATACCGTGTATTCAGAATAGATGTCTTGAGAAAGATATTGGAATGAACATGAATATCCTTCTTCATCATCTTCTTGTAGACACCAATCTACTCCATGATAATACCTCATCGTGGAGCAGTTAGGGGAAAGTGGCTGATTTGCCTTCCAAATAAAAATTGATGGCATCTTGATCTTTCAACTTATAATTAGATCGCCAACACTATTTAAGCATCATTACCAAATAAGTAATAAAAGATGCCTGCTACCCTGTCGACTGTATTATTGACCGCAAAGGGTGAATGTCGCAAAGCAAATTTGTCACTTGGAACAGGTGGTAAGCTAGAGATAGAAACTATCCAAAAATATCTGAAAAAGAAAGAGGAACCCGAAGAGGTAGCCGTATACGATACAGAAGAGCGTAGAATCTCTATCTTTGGCTACAAAAAAGGCAAAAAAGGATCGGAGAATAAGACGGAGTTGCCCTTTCCCCATACAGGTCTTACCTTATTTGGCGATGCTCTTGTAATTGTTTCACTGGATACATGGAAGGATCCAATCCCATTTACTACGGATCAATGGACCGCATTTTATCAGCAAGGAATGGGTTCGGAAGAGGATGAGGACAAAGAGGAGGATGAGGACAAAGAGGAGGATGAAGAAAAGGAAGAGGAGGAAGAGGAGGAGGAGAAAGACGACGAAGAGGAGGAAGAGGAGGAATTTCCAGAACTCGTAGAAGAGGAAGAGCCTGAACCAGAGCCTGTTAAGAAGCCAAAACGCGCATCAGCTTATCAGAAGTTGGATCCGAGCGCATTAAAACAGGAAATTGCGTTTGATCAGCCCCCTGAAAATCATCCGTTGCGTTCCATGTGTTTGCGAAATCTCACCTTTCTGGAGCAGGAATCATTTAGTTCGGAACAAATTCGTGATCTTGAACGGGCAATCTTTGAGACAACGTTTACTATCGCACAACGAACCTATATTCCATTGAATTGGCGATCTCCTATCTTTTGTGAAGCCTATCGTCAAACTCTTCGGATGGTATTTAGCAATATACATCCGCAAAGTCCAGTCAATAATCCACGATTACTTATGCGCATTAAAGAGGGAGAATTCTCTTTATCAGATTTACCATCGCTTACATCGTATGAAATGTATCCTGAGAATTGGTTTACCCTAAAAGATAAGCTTCTACAACGTGAACAAAAAATCCTAGAAGGAAATAAGAGTCGTGCGACAGATCAATTCAAATGTCGTCGTTGTCATAAACGAGAATGCACCTATTATGAACTTCAAACTCGTTCAGCTGATGAACCGATGACGATCTTCATTACATGTCTGAACTGTGGAAAGGAATGGCGTCAGGGTGGTTAATGATTAGGTGAATTAATTCTGCGTAAAAAAGCATCTTCCATACAATCTTGGTGATAGATCCAACGAGAATCATAAATGGGATGACTTTTCGCTTTTCCTGGTAAAAAATGAAAATCAGCAGGATACTCATTATGTATGGGATACATTACACCCGCATGATCACTATGTTTTTTCCAAAAATAGGCTAATTGTTGTCGGTAATACCATTCACCGCATACAATTGTCCTCGAAGGAAGATAGAGATCAAACCATCGTTCTCCATTTGCTATTTTTTCACTTGCTAGATGATTTCGAACAATCCATTCATCGCGTTTTCCATATCCTGCTTCTACCATAATACGATAAAAAGGGTAATCTCCCATCGGAAATATCCACTCCACATTTTTACCAAACCTTTCATGAATCATTGAATCCGCTGGAGGAGGGCCAGATAAGTAATGAATACGTTGTAAAGATGGAAAAAAACGTCTATGAAGTAGATTCGCCGTTCCAACCGGTGAGCAATCAATAAGGGACATTTGTTCTACATGTGGAAGCTGTAATCTTGTAGGTAAAAGAAGAGTCGGACTCACTCGATAAAATATCATGTGCCGAGTGGTTTCCATATATCGATAAAAAGATGGATAGAGAGGTGTCGTCATGGTAGCTATTCGTATTATTTTGTTACAATTTTAAGCTGGACACCCATATGTTTTTGGATAAGTGATTGTTGAGAAGGAGAGGGTAATATCCGTCGCGATTCAATACCTTTAAAGGTATGTTTTGGAAAATTACACAATTGATCTGCTTTTTCTTGATTGAGTTTCAACTCCATTCGTTTACGGATCAAATCCTGTAAAGACTCCGAAGTAATCTGTTTCTTCGGTGCTTCCGCATAATCCATTGCATCCATTTTTGCCATACGAAAACGCTCATTTCGTTGGCTGTCTTTGGCTTCAACACCGCCATTCGTCAAGTCGCTTTCACGGCGTGTAGGGCGACGCTTCAAAACAACAGTTGTCCAATCTTGATGATCCATGTTATTCTTTTCAATGCTATGAAACTTTAAATCCAATATACAAGAAGGGGAATGATGAGAGTATCATATATGCTTGAAAAAAGTAATATACCTGTTACATGTTCGATATTACATGATATAGAATATCGTAATATCAATACATTAACGAAAAAACAAGAAAGAGGTAAGCGAAAAGCATTTACTGAAACGAATCGACGTATTCAACATAAATCAAAAGAGGCCATTTTATTTCCTTTCTGGCTATTTTTACAGAATGAGGAGATCCGATAATCTCCAATATTCATATGTACCATTGGGAAGAGGACGTTTAATAATAAAAGGTAGACGTTTCTGTTCTAGCTCCATTCGAGCAATATCCCGAACATCCGTTATATGTTTAGGAACAGCAATATAAGGCACAGAACCTTTACTCAACTGATTTGCTCGCAAGCCAATAATTTTTGTTCGTTCATATTGCGTAAGAAATGGATAGGTTCGATGATTTGGATCTGTATCTTTTCCTAGAGAGGGAAGAGTTGTAACATTTAATTTCGGAATCACTTGTTCAACATATTCAAGATTACATTCTGGATGCTGTTGATAGAGTTTCTTGAGTTCGGGTTTCATTTCGGTTGTGGCATTGTCATCTTCATCAAATTCCTCTTCCTCGTATTCTTCCTCCCATTCCCCTTCATCTACATCCACTCCATCATTCTCATAAGCCTCCATTTTCTCCTAACTGCTGTTTCTGATTTAATTTTAGATTCCGTTTTTACATCTTTCAATTTTATTTTTTTTGTCTTCTTTCCTCTGTCTTTTTTCTATTCATCTTTCTCTATATCCTCCATTCTAACCCACCATATAAAGCATATTAACCATCCATGAGGCATAATGTCACAGCCTACGATAACTCCAACTGAATTACAACACTATACATCATTTGATGATATGGGGCTACAAGAAAACCTTACACGTGGTATTTATACCTATGGTTTTGAACAGCCGTCAAATATCCAACAATTGGCCATTGTTCCAATGAGTCAGCATAATGACATGTTAGCCCAAGCACAATCTGGGACTGGAAAAACAGGAGCATTTACAATTGGTTCACTGAGTGTAGTGGATCCGGATTGTAAGTCCCCACAGGTATTGGTTCTGTGTCCAACTCGTGAATTGTCCCAACAGACAGAACGTGTTGCTCGTGCACTGGGTCAATATATGAATTTAGGCGTTCTTTCGGCAACGGGAGGTAATCATATTCGTAATGATCTCCATGCGTTAAAAAATGGTGTACAATTTGTGGTAGGAACACCGGGCCGTGTCTATGATTTGATTCGTCGCGGTGAGCTTGTATTAGATCATATGAAGTATGTTATTTTAGATGAAGCGGATCAGATGTTGGAGGAATTGTTTGCCGACCAGATTCGTGCCATTCTGGATTATAAATTTCCGCATTTTACGCATCTCGCTCTGTTTTCAGCAACAATGCCTGAAAATGTTCTTGAAATTGCTGAAACCTATCTTACTAATCCAGTTCGTATTCTTCTTCCACAGGATGAAGTTACATTGGATGGAATTAAGCAATATTATGTAGATTTGGCGGATCGTGAAGATTGGAAACTATCTGTCCTTTTGGATTTATATCAGCATGTTAAAGTGAATCAAGCACTGATCTATGTTAATAAACGACAAAAGGCAGAATGGCTAGCAAAACAACTAGACACACAAGGATTTACACTGGAATACATTCATGGTGACATGGAAGTCGCTGAGCGAAAGAAGCGTATGGATGATTTCCGTTCTGGGACGGTCCGTGTATTAATTAGCACGGATTTGCTTGCTCGTGGTATTGATGTTCAACAAGTATCATTAGTGATTAATTATGAGTTGCCTGTTCAGCGTGAGAATTATGTACATCGCATTGGTCGTTCAGGCCGCTATGGAAAGAAGGGCGTAGCAATTAATTTGGTTACCACGGATGAAATCACTGCGATGAAAGAGATTGAAACACATTACTCTACCAGTATTCAACCCCTGCCCGATGATCTTGCTGTGCTATCTGTTTCTTAAATCTTAATAATAACTCCAGAATAATATATTGACCATACTCATTCATATAAGTGTTGTCAATATAATAAATAAGCCTGATTATTGACTCGCATCACGAACATCATGTCGACAGGTTGGACATCGGACATTTTCCTGAAACCATCGATCAATACATTCACGATGGAAGCAATGGGAGCATGCTAAAATAGTCCGTGTTTCATGACCGGCTTCCATGGGATCCTGACAGATTGAGCAATTCTCATTATGGGAAACTTCTGATCGATAGACGTATGTATTTCTAGACAGATCCTCTTCTGTTGGACGAACAATAACGGGTCTTAGTAAATCAGATGAAAGCTGACTAAGTGTTTGGAGAATGTCAGGACTCTGTGAAGAATAGACAGAATAATAATTAGACAGATCCAGAGGCATAGAAATACGAAACCGATTGGTTGTCGCTCGTGATATGGGATTCAAATGACTTCTCCGTTGAAAAAGGGCACGTAGAAGTTGTTCTGCTTCATTTGAGGAGGATGATGTATTCGCTTCATTCGATACAGAAGAGGATGAAGACGAAGACGAAGGTGACGAGCTGACAGATGGTGCTGCAGAATAAGCAGAAGAGGAACGGCGAAATTCATATTGTTGCTTGGATTCATCCTCTTGAGCAGTAGACGAACCTGAAGAGACGGATGTCAAAGACGAGCCCATAAATAACTGTCGACCCCGTTCGTATGGGTTACTTTGGGCAATTTGAATGATATATCCCAATACATCTTGAACCGACTGGAAGCGTTCCGAATGATATAGTAGATCGGGAAAGTAATGGTGTAGATCATTTAATAGAACACTTGCGTAGGGATTTGCCATATTTTACCAATTTGACCAATATAATAGCATTGCTACTTAAGTCCTATTCTCTTTTCTAAAGTAGAGCAAAAAATGGACCCTTCACAGCAACAACAAGAAAGACCAGAATGGAAGGGTGTGGTAGGAATACAGAATATGGGAAATACTTGTTATTGTAATACCACCTTACAACTACTTCGTGCCTGTCCGGAATGGACCGTATTTTGTTTGACACATCCAATCATGGATCGTGTCAGTCACTTATCGGAAGAGGATCCAAATCGGCGTATCCTATTAGCCTATCAAGACATTCTGTGTTCCTTGTGGTCGGCTCATCGGCCTGCATATGTTAGACCAATTGGATTTCTAAATGAAGTGCGAAAAGCCGTAATAGGAACACCTTATGAGATGTTTGGTCTTCCGGTTCCAAATGACAGTCATGAATACCTGATTTATTTATTGGATAATTTTCACGAGGCAATGAAAACAGAATCCGAATGGTCGGCTGAATCCATCCTAGCCGACTGGACAGAAGAAGAGAAAATGCGTAAAATGGCAGAGAATGGCTGGAACAAGTATCTGTCTAAAAATAATAGCCCCATTGTCCATTTCTTTTTTGGAATGCTACGAAAAACGATTCAATGTTCCACATGTCTCACATCTACCTATCAATGGGAAGTCTTCAACTCATTAAAAATTCCCTGTGAGGGTCAGACCTTTTATGAATGGATTGAAAAAGAGACAAATGATCGTTCTGAGATTGAGGGTTATCGATGCGAAACATGTAAGGATAAACGATTGGCTAAATTAACCTCACATCTTTGGCAATTACCGCCTCATTTATTTGTAACGTTACGTCGATTTCATTTTAATGGACAGAAAAATATGACACCATGTCCCTATCAAGGACAGACGATACAACTCGGTTCTTTCTTTGCACCTGAATCCAATCATGAGTCCAAAAAATGGTCTTATGAAATTCGTGGAGTATCTGATCATCATGGCACACATATGGGTGGGCATTATACTGCTCAATTCAAACATCCTCTTACAGGAGAATGGTGGACAATGGACGATGAAAGAGCAAATCCTCTACCCTCTCCTCAATTCACTGCTTCCAATTATATCTTTTATTTTCGTCGATCAGGATAATTCCTATCCAAACAAAATAATTCCACGTTTTAGCTGAAAATATGCAGTTAACCATCCAAAACGATCCACTTCACCTGGATATACAGGATAGCCTGCCTTTCTTATCTGTTCACGATACTCATGAACATCTGGACCTGATGTTAAATACAGAGTGGCAAGTTCAATAATATCATTAACAAATGAACACGATTGATCCAATGGAATGGATGGATCCCCGTCTACGCGTTGAAGTAAACTGACAAGTTGTGCGATTTCTTGCGTCATCATATGTTTCGCCATCAATAGATCCTATCCAGTATTATCTTATCTTTCATACAGATTCTTTAAAATCTGTTTCATTACATGATTCTATCTTCTACGGTAATAGAATAAATTATACTAGATAATTAGAGACATAATTAAAATCATGGCATCTATGTCCCATCTTCAAAATAATGTCCAGTTTTCATGGGACTGTCCTTTGACAAAAACAGGGAAACGTTCGGCTCATTCTACATGTGCAAAATCATTTGCCCAAGAAATGGGATTCCAATTGATTGAGACATCCGATGACGGTAATTGTTTCTTTTACACATTAAGCAAGTTTGCTAAACGAGCCAATTACGCCCCTCTTTTATTGGATCAAAATGAGCATCGTAATGCCAGATTACTCCGTGAACAGCTCGTAGATCATATCCAAAGTAACTTTGAAGAATATATCGCATTCTTATCAAATAATAATAATCTATCTCCTGAGAATCAAATTCGTGAGCTGAGAGAAAATGGAGCATGGGCCTCTTCTGCGGGAGATCTAGTTCCATTCGCAGGAGCCAACGCATTTGGAATTAATATTAATCTGTATAATATTGTTGTTATGGATGATGGAGATGTGATCCAATTGAATCAAATCCGTCCCCCGCAGCCATCTTCTGTCTTTGTATCTATCATGAGAGTAAGAGAAGGGCATTTTCAATTACTATGGCCTCGTTCGGGACAATTTCAATCCAATCAGGGAGTATCATCTTCTGTATCCAATTCATCCACTAATCATCTGTCAAAGAGGGAGGCCATAGAAGCTGCACAACTAGCTGTCCAAGCTGCACAAATTGCTGTACATGCTGTAAAACAAAATTCTCACCCTAATTCATCGTTTGGATCAAATGAAAAGAAATTGAATCAAATGATACAACATCTGAATCAATTATCTATTTCTAGAAATTCAGTTCCTGTCTCCCCGCCTAAAACACGTCGTTCTACGCGATCCACTCGTTCCAAACCAATCGAATCAATTCCTGTATCTCCTCCTAAAACACGCAGATCCACGCGCTCTACAAAAAAAGCAAATCGCTCACCACCATCCTCCTTTTCTTATGCGAACAATAACAATAATGAGCTGAGAAGAGCAATCGAAGAATCCATGCGCTATCAATAATCTTACAAATACATTCCAAATGGAGGAGCATCTGATTCTCCCTTCTTCTTGAGAAACATTTTGACATGTTCCTTTTTTACAATAAAGGGTAGAGAAAAGTTAGGAATATGAAATGGCAGATCAGGAGAATTATACATTCGCAACATATTAATCTTCTGAGCAATTTGATCAATACATCGCTTCAATTCACGAACACCTTTTTCTTCACTTGCGTATTCTTGAATGATAGTCGTTAGAATATCCTTTGAAATACCCACTTTATCCAATAGATTCACTTCTCGTAGTGCTTCGGGAACAAGATACTGTTCAGCAATAACAGTTTTTTGTTTGAGATCGTATCCTTTTAGATCAATTACAATCATACGGTCTAGCAATACACGATCAATCTTCTGAATGTCATTCGCACTAAACACAAACATAACCTTGCTAAGATCAATCGGAATACCTGATAAATATTTATCCTCAAATTCGCTATTTTGAACAGGATCTGTTAGATGGATTAAAAGGTTCATAATCTCTTCACCTTTTGGTGTTTGTGAGATCTTATCTACCTCATCAAACATTAACACAGTGCTCATTGACTTAGAAGAAACCAATGAATTTACAATTTTTCCACAATGGGATGATTCATAGACCAATTGATGACCTGTATACGTGCTAGCATCCGAATCACCTCCAAGGGAAATAAATTGAAACGGCCATCCGAGTGCTTTTGCGATTCCATTTTTAATAATAGTCGTTTTACCAATGCCAGGCGGACCCACTAAAAGCAGAGAAAGACCTTTTCCTTGTGGATTGGCTATCTTTGTGCTAATAAACTGCATAATTTGAAGTTTAGGATCATCCTGTCCATATGTCGCATCATCTAGACATTTTCTTGCCATTTTCATAAATTCTCCACATGGACCAGGACCCTCTTCTAAACGAACTGGCAACTCTTTATACATACCAAATGGAACACTAATCACCTTATCTAGCCATGTTTTCTGTTTATAATATTCATTCGTAGAAGTATCCATGCTTTGAAGGGCATGATATTTAGAGAGAATCATTGCTTTTACTTCAGGTGATACATTTAATGAAACGATTTTTAGCATTAACGGAATGCCTGAATCAGATAATTGAGGACGGTTTTCTAGAGCAATTACCAACTGTTTCTGTTTTTCCTCTGTAAGTTGTTTGAATTGATCGATCTGTATATCAATTGGATTCTCTTCATTGGTATCAGTTAACAGCTTAACAAACTTTTGAACAATTTCAGGCTCTTTTTTTAACTTATATTTTTCAGGACCAGCCATTCCACCATTCATTAAGGTAAACAGCAATTTACCTATACCGCCTCCATTTCCATTTACAACTTTTTTTGTTTTAACAATTTTTTTACTATCCTCTTCTTCCTCGTCCTCGTCCTCCTCGTCTTCGTCTTCTTCCTCCTCTTCCTCCTCTTCTTCCTCTTCTTCCTCTTCCTCTTCCTCATCCTCTTCCTCTTCCTCTTCCTCTTCCTCTTCCTCTTCTTCCTCTTCCTCCTCTTCCTCTTCCTCTTCATCCTCTTCCTCTTCCTCTTCCTCTTCCTCTTCCTCTTCCTCTTCCTCTTCCTCTTCCTC
>VFQS010002884.1_pt1 | contig 13599 bp, 8 predicted proteins | sample 3512361 | NCBI WGS metagenome assembly VFQS01 (sample SAMN10412375, study PRJNA504923) | tailings metagenome | isolation source: Relicate 1 Philex TSF3 active mining | place: Philippines
CTGGGATTCGGCAAGGTTCGGCAACTGGACTCCCTGCGCCTGGTCTGGCCGGGCGGCAAAACGCAGTTGCTGCGCGACGTGCCCTGCAACCAGGTCCTGACCGTATCGGCAGCCGACGCCAGCCAACAGTATGCGCAGCAGCAGGCAATGCCCCCTACCCTACTCCAGACCCTGCCCGGCCTCTTTCCAGCAGATGTGCGGCACGTGGAAAACTACTTTAACGACTTCAACAGCGCATTCCTGTTGCCGCACAAGTTGTCGCGCGAAGGGCCGCCCATCGCCGTAGCCGATGTCAACGGCGACGGGTTGGAAGACCTCTACATGGGCCACGCCGCCGGAGGCTCCGGCAGCCTGTTCCTACAGGGCAAAAACGGTTTCGTACGCTCCCCGCAGCCCGTCTTTGCCCCGGCCGACGCGCGCGAAGAAACCGACTGCCTCTTTTTTGACGCCAACGGAGATGGATTCCCCGACCTCTACATCGCTACCGGGGGCAACGAGGAAAACCGCGATCCGGCCCTTTTGCACGACCGCTTGCTCCTCAACGACGGCAAGGGGCGGTTCATCGAGCAAGCAGGGCGGCTTCCCGCACTGGCCCAGCACGGGGCCGTGGCCATAGCTGCCGATGTGGACCGGGATGGGGACCAGGACTTGTTTGTCGGCGGACGCAGTGTGCCCGCCCGATACGGACTGGCTCCATCGAGCTACCTCCTGCGCAACGACGGCGAGGGCAACTTCAGCGATGCTACAGCCGCCCTCGCCCCCGGGTTGGGCAAAATAGGTATGGTCACCGATGCCCGCTGGGCCGACCTGGACAGAGACGGCTGGCCGGAGCTGGTCCTCACAGGAGAGTGGATGCCCATAGTTGTATTCCGCAATGATAAAGGCAGATTGCTGCGCAGCACCCCGGAAGGACTCGCCCAAAGCGCCGGATGGTGGAAATGCCTGGCCCTTGCCGATCTGGACGAAGACGGTGACCTGGATATCATCGCGGGCAACCAGGGCGAAAACACCCGCCGGGTGCCCAGCCCGGAACACCCCCTGCACCTGTACGCCGACGATTACGACGGCAACGGCTCGCTGGATCCCATCTTAGCCTATACGACTACCCAGGGCGTGTTCCCCGTCGCCACCAAAGACGAGCTGATTAAGCAGGCGCCCCTATTCAAGAAAAAATACGTGCGGCATGAAGAATATGCAGGGAAGACCGTAGAGGAAATACTCGGAAAAGAAGCGCTCCAAAAGAGCCTGCACCTCGAGGCGCTCCGGTTTTCCTCCGCCTGGATAGAGAACAAGGGCGGCCTCTCTTTTACTCTCCACGCCCTGCCCCTGCCTGCGCAGTTTGCTCCGGTTCGCGCTGTATTGCCCACCGACCTCAACCGCGACGGGCACCTCGACCTGCTCCTGGGCGGCAACGAGCACAGCTGTGCCCCTTATTTTGGAAGCTATGATGCAGGGATGGGCCTCGTACTGCTCGGCGACGGAAAAGGCCATTTCCGCGCCCTTTCCCCTGTGGAGAGCGGACTGTATGTGCCCGGCGAGACCCGGCATATCGCGGCGATAACCCTGCAGGGTAGGCCCGCCTATGTCTTTGCGCGGAACGATACGCGCCCGTTGGGGTATGGGCTGCGGTAAGGCCCGGGTGTGTTGTGTCTATGCGCCGGCTCTTGCAGGACTGCATTCCCCGTATTGGCTTCCCGCTTCCGGCCGATGCGATAGGAAACACCTCCATTCAAAAAACCGTCGGCCATTTCCGGGTTGAGCCCGATACCTGTGGAAAGATCGAGTTGGATGTCGGGAGTCAGACGCCATACTACACCAGCGTCAAACCCGGGCAGAAAAGATCCTTGCTCGTCGAAATCCATATAGCTTTCGATGAAAACACCCAGGCCGGGCCGAAGCACATAGTCCAGCCCAAACGAGCCGAAGTAGGCGGGAGCGGCATTTTCTCCATCCCAGAATGCTCCGGTATTTATAGTGAGTAGTACCTGGTCCGAAAGATCCCATTCCATAGGGATTAAGAAAGAAGGCGCTATATACGAAGTTCGAAAGGTAGGAGAAGCAGAGTAAGGGATGGCGAGATTTCCCAGAAGTGCAGTCCTTGGAATCCACCCTTTGTTTTCGGCTATTCGTGTCTTGAAGCCCAGAGACCAGGGAGTTAGACCGAGTTCAGAAGTCTGTTCCGACAGCAGTTTAGAGAGATAATCCTGTTGCAGGTTAGCCGCTGCCCTGAGTTCAAAAGAGCCGGAAATTCCGAATCGCAGGGTAGTGGCATTATAGGTATAGGATCTTCTATGGATCCCATTCTCTCTGTCCCATTCGATATTGACGCCGCTTTCTATTTGAAAGATGCCTTTTGGTACGAGATAGGCGGATTCACCTAATCCCGGACGGTCGGGGACGATAGGATCCGTAGGCTGCCCCCATAGTATGTGGACGATAGCTATGGAAAAGCATAGTGGCAATACGTTTTTTAGCATAAAAAGGGTAATTCAGGGCACTTTTTCAAAAAAAAACAGCGTAATTTAAAAAAAATGAAATTATAGTGAAATTATAGCCGAGCTCTATTTAACTTTGCGGCGTACAAATCAAAAAATGAGACAACTCGCGGTACTTATTGCCTTCAGTTTGGCCTACTCACTGGGAGTCTCCCATTGGGCGGTCCAGCAGCGCTTTGTCTCCGTTCCCTCTTTCACGTCATCTACTACTTTTCATACGACGAGTATATGCTCTGACAGAAGTCACTTATTGACGAATGTAGCGGCGCTCAAGGAGGTAACGATATCAGTTGCAGGCTCGATCAATGTGAAGTTGAAAAATTTCTTTTTTGACAACCCAGCGCTTGCCCTTTTTGCTCCTTTCGCATCCTCAGCCCATTTTATATGCCTCATAGGAGGCTTTATGTTGTCCATCATCTCTCAAATAGGGCTATTTGTCCTCTTCCGAGCCCTTCTATTTTGAATGCCACCGGCATTCCTTTCAGTCCCTTCTAGTGTCTCCCACTAGTCTCCCTGTACCTTTTTAGCTTGTATCAACCCGGTATGATCGGCATTGTCGGCATGGGCGCAATAAGAAGGCGGCCAACGTCTTTTTCGCGCGTTCCAAAGGCTTTGTAACAATGTATTTTCGGAATCTGTAAGGACCATTGCGAGCTCTTGCATGTAGCGAATCTCCTCATGGCATTCCGTGAGCCGGAGTAGCCGAATGTCGGGATAGATTATAAGTGAGCTGTTCGCAGCTCTTTCGAAGAGTCGGTACGTTGCCGTACTACGAGGTATTTTAGGGTACAAGAAGCGGAATGCCCACGATTTTCGGTCGAAAAGGCTCTTTTCTTCCCACACTACGCCTTTTTGTGGTCACATAGTCGGCTTAGACTCCCACAAAAGCCTTCGCGTGGAAAGAAAATGACTCTTTTTCCCCACCTTGCTGACCCCTTGCAACAAGTCTAATGCTGAACGATTCGATCACACCCCTGCCCTCTTGGCATGTCGGGATGGGGCAGGGGTGTGTGCAGAGAAGACCTGTAGATTCAAAACCATTATAAATCAATTTATTGCTTATGTGTACATCACAAAGGATGGTCTTTGTTTTCCTGTGCTTAGCATTGCCGGTCACGTGGACGAAGGCGCAGGATACGCTTAGCCTCACGATTGAGCAGGCCGAAGCTATACTCGTCAAAGAAAACCTGGCGCTGGTAGCTGGGCACTATGATGTAGATATCGCCGAGGCCCAGGTATTACAGGCGAAGGCCTGGTATAATCCCTATTTCAACTGGAACCAGGACATGTACAGCGTCGAGTTGAATCAGTATTTCAACTACAAGAACCAGTTTTTAATCCAGGTGGACCTGGTATTTTCCATTGCCGGCAAGCATACCAATACGGTTAAGCTTGCGAAGGTCAACTCAGAGTTGAACAAGTTGATGCTCCGCGACGTGATGCGCTCCCTGATGCTTTCGCTCAACCAGCAGTACCACACCCTGTCGAACTTACAGCAAAAGCAGCTGATTTACGAACAGGTTCTGGAGCGCTACCGGCAGGTTATCGAGGCAGGGGAAAATCAGCTTCAGGTAGGCGCCATCGCTGCCAATGAGGTGATTCGCTTGCGTTCAGAGCAGATTGCGCTTCAGACCGAGGCACTTGGGAACTACAATGAAATCCTGGAGGCGATGTCGCAACTGCGCGTTTTGCTCAATCTTAGACCGGATGTTTATATAGTGGCCAAAGAAAGGATGCCCTTCCAGGCAGAGCCCTCGCTCGACTCCCTTTTTTCCCTTGGCCTGCAAAACAGGACCGACTACCTCCTCGCCCAGAAGAATATCCAATACCAGCAGACCAACCTCAAGCTACAGCGCTCGCTGGCGTATCCCGATCTGACGTTTGGATACCAGCCCAAGGACAAGGGTAGTAACTACGTACGTCCCTATAGCGGCCTGGAACTTGGCTTTGAAATGCCTTTGTTTAACCGCAACACCGGCAATATCAAAACCGCAGAGATACAAGTCAAAAAAGCGGAAACACAAAAAGAACAACAGCACAACGCTCTGCTGAACGAAGTGGCAGCGTCGTACTACAAGTTGTTGGAAACCAAAAAATGCCTGGCGAATTACACCTCTTCTCTACAATCGCTCATGGAAGATATGAACGACAACGCGAGCAAAAACTACACCAAGAGGAATATTAGCTTATTAGAATATATTGATTTACAGAGGATTTACATCCAAAATAAAATGCAGTACACCGACTTGCTGCACCAGTACCTGCTGTCGGTGGATTATTTGAATTTTTCAGTAGGTATCAACGCTATAAAATAAGGCCGAAGATGAAAGCAAAGTTATCCATATTCATCGCTGTACTGTTGTGTGCAGTATCCGCTGCAGGACAGGAAACAGCGCAGGGTCCATCTGCGGGCCTGTTTCAAAAACAATGGCTGGTTGGCGGTTCTTTCCAAAGCAACTGGACGAAAATTGGCGGAAAGAATCTTCCCGAGACGTATTTCAGCAAGCCCAGTGTCAGTGGGCTTATCCAGGGCGAATACTTTTTGAAAGAACGCATCGGCTTGGGGATCGGGTTCGGATACCAGCAAAAAGGGGCCGGCATAAAAAATCCGGACTACGTAAAAGAGCTGGGAGACGCCGATTCCACCAACCGCGAGCGCATCCGATTTCACGGTCTGGACCTACCTGTATATTTGTGCTATCGCGGTCCGGCTCTGGGCCAGACCGGAATGCGATTTTCAGGTCGTCTGGGTGCCGCTCTGTCGTACAACACGCAATCCACCCGCATTTGGCATAGCGTGGAAGATGGCTTTCACGACATACAGAAACAAGCGGATTTATATTATCGGTTCGGCACCCACCTGATGTCTTCCTTTGGCGTGGATGTGAATGCGGGCAATACTACGCTTTTCCAGTTCCAATTCTTTTTCCATCAAGGGCTGAACAACGTGTATCGAGATGCTGCGGTTTTTGGCGATGCGGCAGGGCGGTACAAGGCATACGGCTTTCAAGTAGGTTTCTTCTATTAATTCCTGAAAAACAATCGAATCTATGAAGTACACAATGGTATTCTTGTCTGTACTACTCATCCTGCCGGCTTGCTCCAAAAAGGAGAAAAAGCAAGTACAAGCTGCCGGCTTCCAGCTTTCCGAGACACTGGCCAGCGAGCTGGAGCTGGATACGACATCTGTCCGGACCGTTGAGCGCGAGCTTTTATTGACGGGGAAAATCAGTTTTGACGAAGATAAAGTGGCCAAAGTATTTCCCCTCGCCGGTGGTTTTGTCAAAGAACTCTATGTCGAACTGGGGGATTATGTGCGCAAAGGACAAATCATGGCTATCATCCGCAGCCCTGAAATTGCGGGATTTACGAAAGAGGGGGTGGAAGCAGAGGCGCAGCTGCAGTCAGCAGAGAAAAAGTTAAAAGTAGCCGAAGAACTCTACAAATCGGGCATTATCTCTGAACTGGAGCTTCTCGAAGCGAAGAAATCACTCGAAACAACTTCCGGCGAGACGAAGCGGATTCGGGATGTGCTCGACATGTACGGAGCAGGGGCAGGGGCGGTGTACCCTATCAAGTCGCCGGTTTCCGGTGTGGTAGTCCAGAAAAATATTGCACTGAATATGGAACTGCGCACAGAAGACATCACGCCTGCCTTTGTAGTGGGCAGTATAGAAGATGTCTGGGTTATGGCCAACGTATATGAATCGGATATTCCGAACATTAAGGTCGGCTATGATGCCCAGGTCACGACTATCTCTTATCCCGACCGCGTATTCAGAGGGAAAATTGATAAAATCTTCAGCTTGATGGACGCGGAAAGTAAGACGCTCAAAGCAAGGGTCACCCTCAAGAATGAGAATTTTGCGCTCAAACCAGAGATGTTTGCCAACGTGAAGGTCCGGTATTCGGAGCCTATCCAGAAGGTTGCGATACCCTCATCCTGCCTGATTTTCGACAAAAGCAAGTATTTCGTCATGATCTACCATTCCCGGGATCATATCGAAACCCGCGAAGTGGAAATCTATCAGGAGAACGATTCCGTCACCTATATCGAGTCTGGCCTTAAAGCCGGCGAACTCGTCATGGCCAGGCACCAGTTGCTGGTTTATGATGCCTTGAACGATTGATTGGCTATGCGCACACAAAATAAAGAATATGAATTACTTCATTAAAAAAATTATATCCTTTTCCCTGAGGAACAGGTTCTTCACCTTCTTCACGACGGGTATCCTGGTGATAGTCGGTGTGTGGAGCTATCTGAATACGCCGCTGGAAGCCTTCCCGGATGTGACGAATACGCAAATCATCATCGTGACCCAGTGGAATGGGCGCAGCGCAGAAGAAGTAGAGCGCTTTGTCAGTATTCCCATCGAGGTAGCCATGAACAGCGTACAGAAAAAAACGAGCGTCCGCTCCATTTCCATGTTCGGGCTTTCTGTGATGAAAATCATTTTTGAAGACGATGTAGAAGACTTTTTCGCCCGGCAGCAGGTCAACAACCTATTGCGAAATGTGAGCCTTCCGGAAGGGGTGGAGCCTGATGTACAACCCCCCTACGGCCCCACCGGGGAGATTTTTCGCTATACGCTCCAGAGCAAGCGCAGTTCTACGGATCTTTTGGTATGGCAGGATTGGGTCATTGACCGGCAACTGCGCACGGTACCGGGCATTGCCGATATCGTTTCTTTTGGCGGTTCGCGAAAGGTATTCGAGGTCAATGTAAATCCCTTGCTGCTCGCCAAGTACGACATTACCCCCCTGGAAGTATATGAGGCTATATCCAAGAGCAATATCAATGTGGGCGGAGATGTCATTGAGAAAAATGGACAGGCGTATGTCGTGCGCGGCATTGGTTTGTTACAGGATATCGAGGATATTGAAAACGTACTCATCACCACTATTGACGACGTTCCTATTCTCGTTCGGGAAGTTGCTACCGTCGTCGAGGGCTCGCTACCCCGGGTGGGTCAGGTGGGACTGGATGAAAACGACGATGTGGTAGAAGGTATAGTCGTCATGCGCAAAGGGGAAAACCCCTCGCAGGTACTGGCGCGGCTCAAGGAAAAGATCGAAGAGGTCAATACCAAAATCCTGCCCTCAGATATCAAAATGGTCACCTTCTACGACCGCGACCGCTTGATGGACTACTGCCGGGAAACCGTGCTTTCCAACCTGGTGGAAGGTATCCTGCTCGTGACCTTCATCGTATTCTTGTTTATGCTTGATTGGAGGAGTACCCTGATTGTTTCCGTCATTATCCCCCTGTCTTTACTTTTTGCATTTATGTGCCTCAAGTTCAAGGGGATGTCGGCTAACCTCATCTCTATGGGGGCCATCGATTTTGGAATCATCATCGACGGAGCCGTGGTAATGGTAGAGGGGCTGTTCGTACTGCTGGCACATAAAGCACAAGCAGTAGGGATGAACCAGTTTAATACCCTTTCTAAACTGGGGATGGTCAAGAAAACGAGTACGGAGCTGGGCAAGGCCATTTTCTTTTCCAAATTGATCATCATCACCAGTCTCATCCCTATTTTTTCATTTGAAAAAGTAGAGGGGAAAATGTTCTCCCCACTAGCCTATACCCTGGGCTTTGCATTACTGGGAGCGCTCTTTTTCACCCTTACGCTGGTGCCAGTGCTTACGAGCGTATTGTTTAACAGAGATGTGAGGGAACGCAAAAACCCAGTGGTAGATTTTTTCAATTGGGCAGTAGAGCGGGCATTTACCGCTACGTATAAGCGAAGGTTCCTCACCTTCCTGGTGACCGTTGCTATCGTGGCTTCCAGCCTGTATTCCTTCAAATTCCTCGGATCGGAGTTTCTACCCACGCTAAACGAAGGGGCTTTGTGGGTAGAAGCAAAGTTACCGATGAGCAGTTCTATAAAGGAAACCTCCCGTTTTGTGCATATCTTCCGGCAAAAGTTAAATGAATTTGACGAGGTACAGTCGGTGTTATCCCAAATAGGCCGCTCAAACGATGGCACGGATCCCTCTGGCTTCTTCTACGTACAGTGCCAGGTAAACCTGAAGCCAAAAGAAGAATGGAAGAGGGATATCAGCTACGAACAGCTGGTCGAAGAAATGGATGAAAAGTTGCGGCAATACCCCGGTATCGTCTATAACTACTCGCAACCTATCATTGATAATGTAGCGGAGGCGGTAGCGGGTATCAATGCATCCCTGGCGGTCAAAGTATTCGGCGACGACCTCGATGTCATGAATGCCAAAGCAGATACGATCGCCAATATTCTGCGAAATGTACGCGGGGTTAAAGACCTCGGTATTTTGCGCAACATCGGGCAGCCCGAGTTGAGTATCGTTCTCAACCAGAAAAAAATGGCTGCGTACGGTATTACAATAGCCGATGCTGAAGCGGTTATAGAAATGGCTATTGGAGGGAAAACGGCTACCAAGTTTTACGATGCGGAGAAAAAATTCGACGTGCGCGTGCGCTACGAAAAAGACTACCGCAAATCGGAACGAGAAATCCGGGGGCTGAAAGTCCCTTCGCTAAAAGGAAATAAAGTACCCCTCGACGAAATCGCAGAGGTGAAGACCGTCACCGGACCGGCGTTCATTTATCGAGATAACAACAAGCGCTTTATCGCTATCAAGTTCTCCATCCGCGAGCGCGACCTGGGCAGCACGATTGCCGAAGCCCAGAAAAAGGTGGAAGCGGAGGTATCTATCCCCAAAGGGTACAGCGTAGTCTGGACAGGGGAATTTGAAAACCAGGTCCGCGCCCAGAAGCGCCTGGTACAGGTGGTGCCGATTTGCCTGGTCACGATTTTCGTACTGTTGTTTATCGCCTTCGGCAACTCACTGGATGCCGGCCTGGTACTGCTCAACGTGCCCTTTGCCATTATCGGGGGTATCCTGGCGCTCCATGCTACCGGTACCATCTTCAGTATTTCCGCTGGTATTGGGTTTATTGCACTTTTTGGCCTCTGCATCCAAAATGGCGTGATTCTGATTTCTGTTTTCAAGAAAAATATCGCCTCGGGCACTCCTCTGAAAGATGCCTTGTTCCAGGGGGTGCGCGAACGGACCCGGCCCGTGGTCATGACGGCACTCATGGCAGCTATCGGGCTGTTACCCGCCGCGATGTCCACCGGTATAGGTTCCGAAACGCAGCGCCCACTCGCCATCGTAGTTATCGGCGGCATCATCACCGCCACTATCCTGACGTTACTGGTTTTCCCTTTGCTTTTTGAGCTGTTTTATAAAGGCAGGGCGTTTAGGACAGGCAAAAATCACTACCGTAGGCATCACCCTAAACACCATCACAAAGGCGACGGTGAATCTGCTTAATCCCTGATAATATGCGATTCAGCTAACAGACTTGTTGCGGGGGGAATCATCCGGAAGGTAAAAAAGGACTCTTTTTCCCTCTTCGATGGCCCCTCGTAACAAGTCCTGGTTTATTTTCCAAACAGTCGAAGGGCCTCCGTGTGGTTTTCTCTTGAAAAAATGTATGCCCATTTCAAGTAAAAACCCCGGAAATGTACCTACCTTCCATTTCAAAAAAACACCATGGCCATCCCGACTGTCGAGCGCTATCAGCAATTATTTGAATCCTATCGAAAAGGGCTCCCTTTTTCCGGTAGCCCGGAGGGCCTGTACGCACCGGTCAACTATATCCTGGAACTGGGCGGGAAGCGTCTGCGCCCGGCTATGGCTATGCTCGGCTATGGGTTGTACCGAAGCGATGTGGAAAGAGCACTGCCGCTGGCCTACGCCGTCGAAATCTTCCACAACTTCACCCTGGTGCACGACGATATCATGGATGCAGCGTCTCTGCGCCGGGGCAAGCCGACGGTACACACCCTGTTCGGCGAAAATACGGCCATCCTCTCGGGCGACGTCATGCTCATTTTTGCGTACGAATACCTCCTGCAAGCCGAGCACCTCCACCTGCCGGCCATCCTGGCCACGTTCAACCAGGTCGCCCGCGAAGTCTGCGAGGGGCAACAGATGGATATGGAATTCGAACAACGCCCCCGCGTGTCTATCCCGGAGTACCTGCGCATGATCGAGCTCAAAACGGCGGCCCTACTCGCCGGCAGCCTCTCGATAGGGGCTATCGCAGCAGAGGCTCCCGCAGAAGATATCCGGCGCCTGGACCGTTTCGGCCGGCAAAGCGGCACCGCTTTTCAACTCCAGGACGATATCCTGGATACCTTCGGCGAGGGCGGCAAAGTGGGCAAGAAAATCGGGGGCGATATCGCGCAGAACAAGAAAACTTTCCTTTGGCTGAAAGCCCTGGAGCTGGCTTCCCCCGCACAGCGTGAACGACTGCACGCCCTGGAACTGGCCCGCCCCGCCGACCAGCAGGAAAAGATAGAAGAGGTGACCGCCCTGTACCAGCAACTCGGTGTCCTGGAACACGCCCTGGCCGAAAAACAGCGCCTCCTCGAGCTGGCTTTTGCGGATTTGGAAGCGCTGCATTGCCCAGAGGCACATAAAGAACCTCTGCGCATCTTAGCCGATGTACTTACCAATCGGGAACATTAGGACTCTACAGCAAGTCCAATAAAAAAAAGGAGCAACCACGAAAGCGGCTACCCCTCACACTATGAAACACTATAATCTTTATCAGGCAGGGCGAAGCCATACCTGTGGTTCGTCTTTTTTGTAATTGGGATGAGGCTGCTGATTCCTGTGCAGGCGAGTTCTCTTAACGAACGTAAATATACAATATATTCTTATATCATGCGCGTTTTCTCTTAAAAAATGTCCTTTTATGGGGGAAAAATGTACATATTTGTCAAAAATATATTCAAAATATTCGGAAAATCTTCTCTGCAAGAGGTCTAGTAGAAGAACTTTCCGGTCCACCATTCCTTTTCGATGGTAGCGCCGTATTTGGCATAGAAGTTCAGGGCGGGCTCGTTCCAGTCGAGGACCTGCCACTTGACCAGTCGGCAGCCCTGTTTGCGGCCCTCTTCGATAAACGCGTCGAAAAGCAGTTTCCCGGCGCCTTTGCCCCGCCAGGATTCGCTGACCACGAAATCTTCCAGATAGAGCATTTTGCCTTTCCAGGTAGAGTAGTTCATGTAGTAGAGAATCATTCCGATGACTTCTTCCCCAGCGCAGGCGACCTGCGCCTGAAAAACCCCGTTGGCGAAATCCCGGCGGTACTCTTCCAGGGTAGCGATGAATTCCTCTTCGGCTTTTTCGTAGATGGCCAGTTCGCGCACCAACCCGTGAATAGCGGGCAGGTCGTCTGGGGTGGCCATGCGGATAGCGATATTTTCCATAGATAAGCGATTCGTTTTGCTTATAAAGGTAGTTATTTATGCGGGTCCTGGCATTGGATTTTGATGATATCGGCCAGTTTTCTAAAGGGCACCATCCAGAGCGCCCTCCACGAAATACATATCCACGGATCGGTCGTGCTTGACGTTGATCTTCCCCCGGTGGGTACAGCGGAACGCGTCGCGCACGAGGCCGTACGTGTTGGCAGAGATATTGATGCGCCCCGTTTCGCCCCCCGATTCCATACGGGCAGCCACGTTGACGGTATCGCCCCAGACGTCGTAGGCGAATTTTTTTTCCCCGACCACCCCTGCGACCAGTGGGCCGGTGTGTATGCCGATACGGGCTTCGAAGAGGGGCAGGCCGTGGCTTCTGCGTTCTGTGTTGAACTCCTGGAGGTAGTCGAGGATATCGCGGGCGGCCAGGATGATGCGCCGGGGGTGTTCCGGGTCTTCTTCCGGTATCCCACCGGCAGCCATATAGCAATCGCCTATGGTTTTGATTTTTTCCAGTCGGTGGATTTCGATGATGCGGTCAAAGGCGCGGAAGCAGCGGTCGAGCTCCTGGATCAGTTGATCCGGGGGCATGGTTTCTGCGATGCCGGTGAAGTTTCTGAAGTCGCAGAACAGCACGGAGGCTTGTTCGTAATGCCGCGCCTGGGCCCAGCCTTGCAGCTTGAGTTCGTCGGCGATGCTGGAGGGCAGAATATTGAGCAACAGCTTATCGGAGCGCTTTCGCTCCTCGAGGATGATGCGGTTTTTTTCCTCCAGCACGCGGCTTTGGGCGCGCACCTGCAGGAAGCGGAAGAAAAGCCCCAGGCTGAGGGCCAGTACGATCCCCGCCATAGCCAGCGAGAGGTCGCGCTGGCTGTTGCGGAGCTGTACTTCGCCTTCTTTCTGCCTGAGCAAAGCCGCCTGGCCGGCCAACTTCAGGGAGTCTAACTGGTTGTGGAAGATCAGGGAATCCACGATGCGCTTTTGGTACTCCAGGGCGAGCAGAGCCTTGGCCTGTGACTCGTTCATATTGGCGATAGCTGCTTCCTGTTCGGCAATCGTCTGGGCCAGGGCCTGGCGTTCTTTGGCCAGGGCCGCGCTTTCGCGTTGGCGGGCGTCGAGTTCGCGCCCCATTTCCCGCAACCGCTCCCGCAGCTCCGGTGCGGGGTTATCCGCAGGAGGCGGCAAGGAGACGCGCGCGTCGGGCAATTCGGGCAGGGAGCCCTGCTGCAAAAGAGCTTGAAAGCGCTCGGCCTCTTTGGCTTTTCCCCGGTCGAGAGCTACCTGGCGCTGCTGGGCGACGATAGCACTTGCCAGCTCTGAATCGCCTTTCAGACGGGCCAGCCGATAGGCTTTTTCGAGGATGGGAGCAGCGAGGGCAAGTCGGCGGCCTTCCTGCCGCCCCAGGGCGCGCCCCTGAAAATAAAGCGCATGGGCAGAATACGCTATGTTCTGCAGCCTGGCCGAAACCTGATTGGCCTTATTCGCCATGTCGGCCGATTTGACAAAATCCCCCGCGAGGTAAAAGCGGTCGGATTGCTGCATATAGCCCTCGTACTGCTCCAGGGCAGCCGCATAATCGGAAGCAGGTTGTTGTGCGGGCAGTGGTATCGCCGCACAGAAGGTCAGGATAGTGAGTAGTAGGGTCGGCTTCATGGTAGCCTTCAGTTGATTTGCACTAGTTTGCTAAACGCGCCTTGTAAAGTAAAATTTTTCCGCCGGACTTTTATCCTCGAAAAAACCGGGAAACAGGGCCTGCCTGAGTGAAAACACGTCGTTTTCGACTAAAGATACGGCCGCACTTCGAAAAAAAATGTAACTTTATACTACAAGGACTTTTTCATAAC
>VFQS010002885.1_pt1 | contig 13596 bp, 10 predicted proteins | sample 3512361 | NCBI WGS metagenome assembly VFQS01 (sample SAMN10412375, study PRJNA504923) | tailings metagenome | isolation source: Relicate 1 Philex TSF3 active mining | place: Philippines
TAGCTACAAATAAATATACAAAATCAACTTTCAGAGTCTATTTGATATACCATCTTTGATGTAATCCAAATAAAGTATGAAACAATCTTTTTTGGGAGAGAATTTGTAGCTACAAATAAATATACAAAATCAACTTTCAGAGTCTATTTGATATACCATCTGTGATGGCATCCAAATGAGGTATGAAACAATCTTTTTGAGGTAGAATTTGTAGCTACAAATAAATATACAAAAACAAAAAAAGGTAGAGAAACGTTATTGCCTACCAATCCGCAGGTCGGTTAGCGTTGTTTCAATTTTGGCGGGCAGTTTATCACGTACGCCCAAGTACAGATTGATGACTGGTTCAAGCGACTCATCCTTTTTCTCTAAAACACATCCGCTAATGAATTCCACGCCCCAATGCATACACCAAAACGGTGTGGATATGTACGTTACAGTAGACCTTGCAACATCGAACTCCATCCAATGATGCATGTAAGCCAGCTGATTAACTTTGTGTGTACCATCATTGAAAATAATGCTATGAACAACGCATCCCCACGTGTTACCATGCAAATGTACTGGGCTGGATGATCCCCTCAGTTTTCCATATGCATGTACAATATCATTGGTAAGTGTACGCTCATAAGCAATAGAAATTGCACATGTTTCAACATCATAACATACTTCAAACACCTTTCCTTGATACACATCAAGCAACAACAACTTATCTTGAACAACAAAAGGACATATGTTTTTGACAGGTAGAGGACCAACATGCAATCGCTGTACCTTTTCAACAGACGTCCTTGTGTCATTGAAATACCCAACAACCAATTCATTCAACATGTTTGAAGATGCATGCGTACATGATGCCGTAAACCATAAACGATGATTATACTCCACAATCCGCATGTCCTCCAACCCTTTGTATGTGTTATAGGTTCGTTGCAACGCATGATATGGACTAGAAACCTTTTTCGGCGCTTGGTTTTTCACACAAAGTAACATGTCAGACAAGTCCTCCTTCACAGAGTGTTCAGTAAGGCGCATGCAAACTGTATCATGTGTTGCACTAGGGTTATAATATACCAAATTCGGTGGAGAAGGAGCCTCGGGATCAATTAGATACCCTTTTTTGCCTGGCAGTTGACGGACAATCATAGCTTATCGTGCTAATGCACACATGCTTTATATCATAAACACCAAAAAAACAAACGGTTGAAATGGTTACATACTATACAAACGGCATTACATCATATACGGTCGAAGCAGTCTGTACGTTGGCATTTTCCATCTTGACATCTTTGTTCATGTAAATGGGGATCCAATCTTTCCTATCCATGACAGGTACCAAGTTGGTCAAACTATCATCCACAAACACAAACTTCAAACAATCTTCATGTGCTTCATCTTGGTACATGTATCGGAGGTAGGTCTCCACCTGTTTGTAAACAGTGCGCTCAGGTTTCAAATAATACCCCATTTCAAGATGTCCACTATGTATAATATTTTGCGATGGCACTACATTTGCAATATCTAGCATATGCGAAATCTCCCTACACCAGCGATAAGGTGCATTACTGAAAAGGTGCACTGGAACGTCTTTGTAGTTGCAGAACTCCACAAAGTCTTTCATTTCTTGGCGTAAATGATCCATGCTCTCATCATGGCCGCTTTCCTTCAAATACTTCATGGTTGTTCGATCATATACGTAAGCATTGAACTCTTCTAGAATATCTTCTATATGCATGTCATATACGCGCTGCATACCCAGAAGGGTATGTCCGAACTTTTGATACAATGTCTTATTGATATTTTGCGCAGCAGGCAAGTCGATCTGAAGTTTTTTAGAAACATACTTTACACACTTGTGCCCAACGTGCTGCAACACACGCGGATTGCGATACACGACTCCGTCGACATCGAGTAACACAACTTTGCGTTGCATAGTGCTACAGAAATGTATTGTAGTGGACCTTTATATAGGTATCAAGTGACTACAACGAATCCCAAAAAATAACTTGAATCTTGTCTCATTTTTTCGCGACCCGTTTCCTCTTGCCACTCGAGCTAGCCGCACTCTCTCCGCGCAAGTCAGCGTCATAATCATCCAATACTGTCTTGTAAAAGTTGTCCCATTCCACCTTAAGTTGTTCCAACTCCCTTCTCCAAATATGCTGAATGGGTGTGTTCCTCAAATCATGCATCTTGGCTTGAAGCGCATCCGCCTCCTTCTCCAACGCCTCCTTCTTTTCTTTGGTTAATTGATAAATGGGCATACGTACCAAGTACTGGTATGGCGTAGTCTCTTCATCAGGATGAGGAGGATACTCCCGATTACGTAATTGGGATTCCACATCACTTTGAGGGCGATTCATTACGACCACATCCCCCGAAATGATCTCACGAATGAACTTGACTTTAGCTGAAACGATGACAAACTCTTTCATCATCTCTTTCAACAGATACTGCTTGCGATCGAAGTAAGCTTTCAGTCGTACACACGCCCACTCACGCAATATTTCAGAGATATCATGGTATTTTTGTATTCTACCTTGGGAGTCATACAAGTGTTGGTTACGCATACTCAGCTGTTTCGTAGAGGATAACTTGAAATCCTTTTCAAAACTACCTGCTTTGTCATAATGCTTCTTTGCGGCCGCCGTAAACTTCAGCGTAAAACGCACATTCTTGGCGGTACTGTGATTCTCATAATCCCGTAGGTATTCGTGGTTGCTAAGCAGATAATTGTCCAACATTTCTTTGAAATCATCCGTCCACGTGTTGATCGGTAATTCCGTGATTTCAACGACCGTATCACTGACCCATGTATAGATACCGCGACTAGCGTACGCCTGCTCTTTGTCCAACATAATGGTGCCACGGAAACCTAGATACCAAGGATGAATTGATGGCATGTCAAAACTCATCAGTGTATCATATGCCCTAGAGAGGTCGTCTTTGAATGCTGTCAAAGGTTCCGACCGAACATCTCCAACTGTTTCATCGAGAGCATTTACTGCCAATAAACAACACTCAATCAAATCAGAAGGGTTATAGCAAGGAATGCTAGTACTGAATCCTGTACCGATTCCAATAGCACCATTGACCAATACCATTGGGATGATCGGCACATAATACTCTGGTTCGATTGGCAATCCATCGTCATCGCGGTAGCGTAAAATACATTGATCTTCTTCACGGAAGATGGACATCGCCAAGGGTGATAGTAGGGTATGAATATACCTCGGAGACGCCGCATCCTGTCCTGCTTGCAAACGAGTCCCAAACTGGCCATTTGGTTGCAACAAGTTGATGTTGTTGGCTCCCACAAAGATTTGCGCCATGCCGATGATCGCCTTTTGAAGGGAGGCCTCACCATGATGATACGCTGTCAACTCAGAAACACTACCTGCTAGTTGCGCCACACGGATTTCATTCTTCGTAAGTCCACGTTTGAAACAAGTGTAAAGGATCTTACGGGTTGATTCTTTGAGGCCATCACAAATGTTAGGGATCGACCTTTCCAAGTCTCGATTGCTAAAATGCTTCAACTCTTTGTGGATGAAATCGGAATAAGGAACCTCAGGCTTGGCGTAATCCAGTACTGCGGTTCGATCATACTCCATCAGCCATTTCTTCCTGTCGTCTGCGCGTTTACTGTTGAACGCAAGGTCGATACTTGCATCGGACGTTTGTCCATCATATTTGTAAATAACTTGTTTCATTTCTTTGAAATACTCCTTGGCTTCGTCTTCTTTGGAGGTACCAAGTCCTTTGTAATACTTGCAAGTCCATCCGCGCTGGTCCGTGTGTTCACGCCAATGTTCAAAGTCCGCTAGCGCATAGAACGACAAGGTTTGTTTCAGCTGTTTATTCGTGGCTTTCACAATCGGGGTAAGCATAGATGTCAAGAACCCATCATGTTTGAAGAGTGAAGGCCACAAGGACTGAAACACATTAAACAACAATCCTTTGATATGGAAACCATCGTCGTCCGAGTCAGTGAGTGCCATGATGCGACCATAACGAAGACTAGACAAATCTTTGTACTCCTTTCCTTGTTCAAGACCAAGGATCTTCTTGAGGTGTGAAATCTCCTGATTGTTGTAGATGCGATCCGCTTTCACATCACGAACATTGAGAATCTTACCGCGCAAAGGGAATACGCCATATTTGTCACGTCCAACCACGCTCAATCCTGAGATGGCCATGGTACGAGCGGACAATCCTTCTGTTAAAATCAAAGTGCAATCGTGACTATCCTTGGTTCCTGCCTTAGAAGCATCATCCAAATTCGGAATGATGACCCTCGACGTTTTCTTGCCATCTGTCTTGGCCAGTTTCTTGTTATCATGGAAGTCTGTAAGACTTACTGCTCTCTCAGTAATGCCTGTCTTATACAACTTGTCAAAGAACTTCTCACTTAATTCACATTTCGATCCAAAGTTCTTCGTTTCGGTGGTCATGAACTCCTTGGTTTGACTATCAAATGACGGATTGACGATAGTGGACTTCACAAAGAGGAACATATTGTCACGAATGTGTTGTGGCTTCACTTCTTTTTTCTTTTTGGTAGAAATCATCGAAGCGAGTTTCTTGGTCACTTGATTGGTAATGTAATCCACATGTTTGCCTCCGCGGAACGTGTTGATGCCATTCACAAAGCTGACATGTTCAAATTGATGGGACGGACTGTACGTGGCCACCACTTCCCAACGATCATTCACTTTTTCATATACTCGTGGATGATCATCTTTGGGACCCAGGTACAAATCCACATACGCTTCAAAAGACTTATACGGAATCTTTTCATCGTTGAAGAAGATCGATACACCTGCGTCCGTACAAGCACAAGCATCCATTGTTCTTTTGCGGAACAATTCATACATGTCGTCCGTCAATCCTGACAAGCCGAAACGTGCGTAATCGGGCAAGAACCGAATTTTAGTGTATGGAGCTACTTTCGGTGCCGCCTCAATTTCAGGCGCATCTCGCTCCAACATGTTGTTGTGAAAGCGCTGCAGATACCGCTTCTTTTTGCGGTGATCCACTGTCTCCACGATAAACTCCTTACTGAAAATATTGGCCAGTTTCGCTCCGATACCATTCTTACCACCAACAATCTTTTCTTCTGATTTGTCATAATTTGCACTCGTCAACAAGTTGCCGAAAATCATCTCAGGTACATACATCTTCTGATCAGGATGTTTCTCAATCTCAATGCCATCTCCATCGTTCAACACTTCAATATACCCTGACGCCTTATCAATACTGACTTTGATATTTTTGACTGGTTTGGAACCAGATTTGTTTTCCATAGATATGCGAGTGATCTGGTCTAAGGCATTTACGATAATCTCGTCAAAACATTTATAGATTACTGGAATGTAAGTGACAACACGCTTCACTAGCTTCTTTTCACTGTCATCAAAAACATACATGTCAACGGAAGTGGGTTCTTGACTTCCAGCATATGTGTCGGGAAGTTCATAGATGTGACCACGCAAGTCATGTTGCTTATATTTCTCACGTACCGTTTTTGTTGCCATGGTTCTGACTGCTGCAAAAACGGTAAATGATGTCTATAAACCACTTCAAAAAGTAACCTTATACCACTTCATTTTTTCTGGGCCTCGCCCAATTTAACGTTTTGGTACGGATATCCCAGTGCCATCAGAGAATCAAGAACCTCTTGACAAATTTGCGGGATCGTTTTACCTTCCACGTGAATACATATAACGGGAATGCGCTGGGCGACCGCCATACGATAAGCTCTCTCATGATATTCGTGTAGTTTCACTAGGTACTCTACAGGAATGTCCGCTTCTGATTCACGGCCTCGCTTGGCGATCCTGCCATGACATTGTAATGGGTCTGACCGCAGATATATGTACGCATGAGGTGCCCACATGTTCAAGGTCTTTTGATACATCTCTTGCAGGGTATGATATTCACGAATACTGATGCGCCCTTCATCCAGGTTAGTAGGTACAAACACGTTGGCTTGGAAATAAGGGGATCGTTCCATCACAATGGGAGCCATGTTGGGACGTTGCTGAACCCAACAGCGATCCAACCATACTCGTACCTGAAATTCAAATGCCCCTTTGTTGTATCTATATAGTTCGTCAAGAAACGGTGTCCATCGTTCCACAGGTTCTAAGTCAATTGCGACATGATGATATCGATGCAGGTAATCGAGGACGGTTGTCTTGCCTGCTCCAATATTAGCATCTATTGTAAAAATCATGATTATGGCCCTCTGTCCAAAGGCGTTGTTTACTCTAACATGATATCGTGTTATATTCTTAAGTAAATACCGCAAACTCCTTCCTTTCAAGGGCCTGACTCAATTTTGACTCATTCACTAGAACTTTTTTGGAAGGTGCCGCTTTTCCACGAAGCTGCTTGGCAAAGCAGCGTAGGTGATGCAGAATTAGTTCCAACAAGTGCACACTCGCATCTTTGGCGATTTTCATGTCATGGTATGCGAGTACACGACGCATGTGCGTTTCGATGTCGCTCACACCCCCTCCACGTTTTGCACCACCTCCACTCATTGGGGCTGCTTCCAGAGCAGGTCCCATGGCGGGTCTGGCAATGCCTGCTGCAAAATCTACATGAGACGCGTGTGTAGCGTTAGTGTTTTCGTTAGCAGGGGAGTATGCGGGATGAGGATATGCGTAAAAGTCGGAAGGCATGGACATGCCTCCGTAAATTTTACGGCGCATCGTGCCACATTTGCTTTGGACGTAACCTTCCACAGATTTCAAATGTTCTTTTTGAACCGTCTTCTTGTCGGTCAACATAGCGACCACACAAGCCACAGCGACCATGTTGAAGATCAATGCGTCAATGTGCATGGTCAATCGAGGTAGCAGTGATTCAGGAAGGGCGATGTTGTATTGTAGAATAAATTCTAAAGCAAAATTTGTCAGTGGATGCTCTTCCATCGTGTCCTCTCTTCTCTATGTTTAGAATCGAAAATTAAAGTGTCTTCTGATCATAGAGATTATTAGATAAATGGCATATAGTGAAAATTTCGCACCAGCATTCTCATCATTCCTTATTGGCCATGGACAAGAATCTCAGGAATACAATGGACGTTTGGACCTCATGTCCTCTATGCCTTTGTTGCAGATTCCCCAATACCAGCAAAGACAACATGACAATTCAAACTATCGTTCAGAGGCTGTGAGTGGGCATTTAGAAAGATCCGCCCTAAGTGATCTCTTCTTCTCCAATGAAAACATCAATGCACTTCAAGAGGGGATACGGTACCGTGTATGGTTGCAAACAGACAAACAATACGTCATTGGACGTCAAAATGATACGGAACTCAAGGTGGTCATGCGTTCCATCTTTTTCCAACACGGACAACCTCGCGATGGTGTTGATTGCGTGGAACAGGTTCGTGCGTTGAACAAACTGGTGCTTGATTGGACTGTGCCTGAAGTGTTGAGTAACCTCAAGCAGTATGAGGTTTATCGGCGCGACATCAGTACCTTGCCCATACCCATGGAGCGTGCACAGTTGTCGACTACAAAAGGCACCAAAGTCCTTGAAATTCAAAAGTTCATGTAGACATTTTTCTGAGCCATTCTTAGAGGACACGTATGTCAACTTCAAGCTCAACGGTCGTGAATCAAGTCTCCGAGAAAGATTTGTTGGCGTTCAAGGAGAAGAAAATCGGTTACTTCAAAGGAAGCATTGCGGTGTGCGTGATTTATGGTGTATTAGCACTTGGTCTCCTTGTGTTGGCCTTCATGAGCGCACCTATGCAAGAATCTTTTGAGACCAATTTCATGCCTTTCCTAAGCACACTGATCACGGGTATTTTCATTGTTATCGCTATTTTGGTGGCAATGCTATGGCGGATGAAAGCTCCTACCACATCACAGAAAGTGTATTCGGTAACCGCATGCCCTGACTATTGGACTCAGGAAGTGGTGAGCAAAGAAGAAATGGATCTGATGCGTCAAAGCGGTGACGAAGATGTGGAACAGAAGAGTATACGTTGTGTCCCTAATTGGGCGTATGCAAACAATGTCACCTCTTCAATCGCACTCGATAAGAATAGCACCAACGACGCAATTAAAACCTTGGACGCCAAAAAAGAGGAATTGTTTGGCAAGGGAGCGACCGCTGCGTCTTGCAATGGCCTATATCCCCAGCTCTTTGGCAAAGTAGACAACAGTGTGGCATTGGACTCAAATGCCTATCGTTGTGCCTATGCTCGGGCCTGCAATGTTCCTTGGACAGCCGCTTGCCCTCAAACAAGTACATAGAGCAAAAAATGACGACTTCTTTTTATCATACATAACCTTGATTTAAGAGTTTACATATATACTATAGCAAGGACGTGAGGAATGAGAGTTCTTAAGCGGGACGGTTCATCCGAAGATGTATCTTTCGACAAGGTACTTCGTCGTATTCGCATGCTCTGCAACGATCTCTCAGCAGTTGATCCTCACAACATTGCTCAAAAAGTATGTACTCGTATCTATGATGGGGTTAAGACAAGTGAACTAGATGAATTGGCCGCCCAAATGTGCGCTTCTCTGGTGACAGAGCACCCTGACTATGGTACGCTTGCTGGTCGTATCATTGTTAGTAATCACCAAAAGAACACTTCACCTTCTTTCAGTGAGACGATGAGTATGTTGTACTATGCGAAGGATGTTCATGGGAACATGAATCCGCTGATCACAGAGGAGCTGTGGTCGGTTGTGCAAGCGCACAAAGAAAAGCTGAACCAAGTGATTCAATATGAGCGTGATTTCGGGTTTGATTATTTCGGATTCAAGACTCTAGAGCGCGCTTACTTGATGCGTGTGGATGGTAAGGTGGTCGAACGTCCTCAGCATATGTGGATGCGTGTCGCACTAGGACTCCATGGTTGGGATCTCAAAGACGCGATTGAAACATATGAAATGATGAGTACCAAAATGTTCACCCACGCCACTCCGACCCTGTTTAATGCAGGTACAAAACATCATCAAATGGCGTCTTGTTTCTTATGTGGAACAGAAGATTCTGTTACTGGCATGTACAAGACAATTTCGGATTGTGCGCAAATTTCAAAATATGCAGGAGGTATTGGTGTTCATATCCACAATATTCGTGCACGCGGCAGTCACATTCGGGGTACCAATGGTATCAGCTCGGGAATTATCCCGATGTTAAGGGTGTACAATGGCACTGCAAGGCACATCAATCAAGCGGGTAAAAGGCTGGGGAGCATTGCCATCTACCTTGAACCATGGCATGCCGATATTGAGGCCTTCCTAGAGATTCGCAAGAACCATGGAAGCGAGGAGGAACGTTGCCGTGACCTGTTCACCGCCATGTGGATTCCTGACCTCTTCATGAAGCGTGTGCAAGAGAACGGCGAATGGTCGCTCATGTGTCCCGATGAGTGTCCTGGGCTGCATGATGTATATGGGGAAGAATTTGAAAAACTATATGAAAAGTATGAAGCCGAAGGAAAGGCTAGAAAGAAAGTCCCTGCCTTTTCCATCTGGATGGGAATTTTGAAATCTCAAATTGAAACTGGTACTCCGTACTTATGTTACAAGGATGCCGCCAATCGCAAATCGAACCAAAAGAACCTTGGCGTCATCAAAAGCAGCAACCTTTGTGTTGCACCCGAAACCCTTGTGTTGACGTCTGACGGTGAAAGAAAAATTATGGACCTTGTTGATACTGAAGCTTCCGTATGGAATGGAACCGAGTGGAGTAAGGTCACAATTCGCAAAACATCAGATCATAGTTCCCTTATGCGAGTTCATGTAAAACGTGGAGATAATGAAGATGTTCGTACACTTGATTGCACTTATTATCATAAATTCTACTTGGCGAATGGCAATACGGTTCGAGCAGCTGATTTGAAAGCGGGTGATGTTCTAAGACCTTTTACATTACCCATCTGTGAGGGCATTGTTCATCTTGAGCCAGTTGTTACCAAAATTGAACATACAGGTCGCATCGATAAAACATACTGCTTCAACGAGCCTCTGCGTCATGCGGGCATCTTCAATGGTGTCCTCACTGGACAGTGCTCGGAAATCATGGAATATTCTGACGAACATGAGACGGCTGTCTGTAACCTGGCATCGATTGCCTTAGGAAGTTATGTGGACCCTGTCAACAAAACCTTTGACTTTGAAGCCCTTCACAAAGCAGCCGCGATTATCACCAAAAATATCAACAAGGCGATCGACCGCACACTGTATCCAACCCCCGAAACTCGCAAGAGTAACCTACTACATCGTCCCATTGGCATTGGGGTCCAAGGTCTCGCCGACGCCTATGCTCTTATGCGCATGCCGTTTGACAGCGCTGAAGCCGCGAAACTGAACCGTGAAATCTTTGAGACCATTTATCATGGTGCAATGACTTCTTCCATGGAGATTGCGAAGAAACGCGACTTTATGCTACATGAGCTAGAACAGGCAACCACATCTACCGAGAGGCGTCTTGAGATTGAGAAGCATCTCCATCTGACCGAGGAAGAATCCAAGCTCAAGAAATATCGGGGCGCGTATGTCACCTTCGACGGTTCCCCGCTGTCTGAAGGCAAGTTCCAGTTTGATCTATGGAATACTGCACCCAATGGCCGTTGGAACTGGGAACAACTTCGTGAGGAAATCATGAAATACGGTGTACGAAACAGTCTCCTCTTGGCACCTATGCCCACGGCAAGCACAAGTCAAATCCTTGGATCCTTTGAATGCTTTGAACCCATCTCTAGCAACATCTACCAACGCCGCACTCTCGCTGGGGAATTCACAATTGTCAACAAGTACCTGATCAAAGACTTGATTGAACTTGGACTGTGGTCGGTGGACATGAAAAACCGCATCATCATGGAGTCTGGAAGCATTCAAAACATTAAGGAAATCCCTGAAGACATTCGGGCGCTCTACAAAACCGCGTGGGAACTCAAACAAAAAGTGTTGATTGATCAAGCTGCAGACCGTGGCATCTATGTGTGTCAATCACAGTCATTGAATCTGTTTGTAGAAGATCCAGACTTCGATCGTTTGACGAACATGCACTTCTACGCATGGCGCAAGGGACTCAAGACAGGAATCTATTACCTGAGAACGCGACCTAAGGCTAGGACAATGGCCTTCTCAATGGATCCCCCAGTGATTGCGAATGCGCAACGGACTTCTAATCCAAACTCGCCATCCAAGAAAGAGGAGCCCATGGCATGCAGCCGTGACAACCCCGATTGTCTGATGTGTTCTGCATAAGCAAGTATTCGCATACTCAATGAAATTAATATTTTTTGTCTGTAGAGAAAGGTTACTGTACCATGCATTCCGTACCCTATGTTTTTGTGCTTGACTGGGATGGCACGATCGCTGGTCGAGTCGACTTCCAATCACATGCACATTCTTTATCTAACGTCCTCAAAAAACACGGATTCAAACCCAGAAAAACGTATGGCATACCTCCAGCTTTTACACCAAATTCCAAACTGATTCGTTCGGGTCTCATGGCATTTTTCAAAGCCATGAAAGCCCATCTTGGGGAAGTGTACTTCTTTATTTACACTGCGAGTGAAAAAAGTTGGGCGTTGACGGAGATTGCTTGGATGGAAAAGGCTTTTGGTGTTCAGTTTGCTAGACCAATATTCACACGCGATAATTGTCATGTTGATCAAGGGGGATCTTACCGCAAATCCATTGCGAAAGTGTTTCCAAGGATCATAAGAACCATCAATCGTGTGCGCGGAGACCGTCCATTGACCAAAGAGGAACGCTTATACCTCCTGGAGCAAAATCTGATTTGCATTGACAATAACGCGGTATATACAGATCGCACAGACAAGCTGTTGTTGTGTCCAGATTATGACTATATCGTGTTTGAGAATTTAATGGACTACATTCCTCCAGAGGCGATGGCAAACCATGCTGTTCAACAAGCGATTCTTAGCATGATCAATAATGGTCTGATATGTCCGATGCCTAGCGTAAAGGATGACCACATGAAACAGCTAGCCAAGTCTTATGAATGGTTGTCGGCAAAGTGTCGTGCATTCTCGATGCAAAACAAGTCGTATGAACATGATGACTTTTGGAAATATCTCAGCAAGTTGATTGTGCAAAACGACTTGAAGAAGTTCCATGGCGGCATCTTGAAACAGCTACAAGATGCAGTTTGGAAACACTTCAAAAATAAACATTGAGACTATATCACTTCTTTGTGGGTTTTTTCTTACCCCCATGTATTATTGATGTTTCTTGTCGTTTATTGATGAGATATTGACGAATCTGTTGTGGGCTCAAATTGGTGATAAGCTTGCCATTACTGTCATATTCGATCGGCCCGTCATAACCCCATGATTTGAGATAATGCAGTCCTGCATCGTTCCAAGTATAGTTTGGATCAAGTACAATCCATTGTTTTGCTTCACGTTTAACCGATGAACCACCACGTAATCTTTGTTGTAATACATTTACATGTATGAGTGAGTTGTCCGCAAACAACGATGATATGTTGAATAGACAGATTTCGTCATCAAACATACCATGTATATTGGAAGGCCACTTACTTGATGCGATATAACCATGAAATCCGTATTGACTAAAGTATTGTTTTAGTTCCTGTATCAAATGAATATCTAGAGTATGCAAACTGGCTCTACTTTTGTAATCAACAAACTTTCCAAAAGTTGTAAACTCCTGACTTGGCTGTGTATTAATACTATACTTGTCGCGAAGAAAATCTGCTTGATCACGGGCATTTGGCAGCCCAAGAGGTATTAGCAAGTTCATCATATCCGTATAGCATTCATCATAATCGAAGTGTCTAAACTTGTCTAACAGGTAGCCTTTGAACCAATCATGAAACAATGGTGACATGACATTTATTAGTTTCAACTGCACTGTCGTTTTCAGGTTATGTAGATATGGTCCGTATGCTCTGGCAGTATCCATATCATACGAAAACCAACATGGGTTATTGTACTGTTTATCAAAAGTCAATGTGTCCATGCCTTTGAATATATCATCATTCGGAGGAATAATGTACGTAAATGATTCCATCGCTACACTATAAAAAGAAACAATGGATTGTTCTTAAGTTTTGTCTTGAGAGTATGAATGCATTTAAGGTTTTGACAAGTATCATATATAATTGTGGAGATGGACCAAAATCAGAAGTTAATTGTCAGTTTTGACGTGGGCATCAAATTTCTTGCCTGCTGTGCCTTTGTGGTGAAAAATGGATCAGATTGCACAGAGATCGTTGACTGGTCTATTTTAGCACTGGCGGCAGAGAAGGAAAAAATTCCGCCCATTGGCGAGCTATCTTTTCGTCTGTTCGAGCAGCTGGACCAATTGGTGGGACGACTTGAGGCGTCGGGATTCAAGAGCATTGACATTGTGCTAATTGAGAACCAGCCATCAAGGCTGAATGGTGCTATGAAGAGTATTCAGATGTTGATCTATGGCTATTTCCAGATGCGCAAGTACACGGAGGCGATCGCAGATCAGGTGATTTTGTATGCTCCTGTGAACAAGCTCAAGGAACATACGAAAGAGATTGACGTCAAAGAGGTGATTGGGAAGAAAAACAAGCGCGCTCATTACATTG
>VFQS010002886.1_pt1 | contig 13594 bp, 15 predicted proteins | sample 3512361 | NCBI WGS metagenome assembly VFQS01 (sample SAMN10412375, study PRJNA504923) | tailings metagenome | isolation source: Relicate 1 Philex TSF3 active mining | place: Philippines
ATCCATCCAAAATAAATAATAAAGTATTTAAGGGGCCCAATTCAAAATGCTACATGTATTTACCAGAATCCGCAATATGTAGCAATAATCCTATCCAAGCGTAATAATTTATATTTAAAAATATTTTTTTAAATATGGAATCAGACCCGAAGGCGACACCAATCAATGCTTTACCGAAAGGTAATTTAACTCAAGAGGACGACCAACAATTTATCCAGAATATTCTCAATCAGATGAAGGGGGATAGTCAGGAGTCAGAGCAAAATTACCAACAGGCTCAACAGAAATATAATAACCAGCAGTTTGGACACAAACCAGCGGAGCAACACGAAATGAATCAACAGCAACTCCAAGCCCAGTATGAGCAAGAGGAGGATTATGAGTATGAGGAGGAACCGGTTAAGCAGACATTCGGAGATAAGTTGAAGCGCGCAATAAAAGGACCACTATTATTTTTGGTATTATATGTATTGCTATGTTTTCCGTTTGTTCGAGTTTTTGTAGCGAATCAGATAGCGCGTTTTACTGAGAATGAGAATTTTCAGCTATATGGCGCTACTGTTCTTTTAGGCCTGATAGGAGGAGTCATATTTTATTTAATTTCTACTTTTCTTTTCTAAAATATATATTATATGAGAGACACATATATTTCTTTACAAGGTTTAGTAATTGCTTTTTTAATTGTATTACTTTTATTCATTCCGATTCCTGTTATAGGTCGGTTTATATGCTTATGGATTCTATTTGTTGTAATATGTAATTTAGTATCCGGCGACATATTATTTTCTCTGTTCATCTCCACATTTTTTGTTATACTATTTTTCTTGTATTTAGGGCCAAAGAGGACTATATCCGTTTCTGGAAATATGGTTGAGAATTTTGAAGGTGGAGAAGGAGATGATAAATTAGACACTGAAATGGAAATAACCTCAAAAGCCCCCGAAAAAGACCTAAAAGATATGAATCCGTCGCAATTGAATAATATTGTTGATAAATTAAATGTTAGCGCTGGTCCATCCAAAGATGATGACGATGATTTATTTGGAAAAATAGATATCGGGGAATATGATGATGAAGATAGCGATGAAGATAGCGATGAAGATGAAGATGAAGATAAAATGGAGAAGAAAGTCGGAAAAACTACACATAGTTCTAAAAAGGCGTATAAGGCCCAGAAGCAACTGTATGATTTAAATAATACGGCGAATGCTCTACATAAAACTCTTGCGAAAATGGGTCCAACACTCGCAAAGGGTCAAAAAATAATTGATATGGTTGAAAAAATGGGTATTCAGAAATATTTATAAAAAATAGATTGGAATTATTTTATATTTATAATATAAAAGAATGAAGACGGCGAGTGTGAGTGCGAAAGTTGTTTCAAACAAGCCAGATGGATTAAGTATTGCTTTAATTATAATACTGGTTCTTATTATTGTTGCTTGTATTTTATGGTATGTATTCTATAAGCCACGGCCAATTGTTCGTCGTTCTGTTGAAGGATTTTCGAATGAAATAAACAATATCAAATTTTTTCAGAAAAATAATATCGGAAAAGTGGTCTCGAACGACCCTGTCCATGTCCATCGCGACGTTCTTGAAGGTAGTCTCATGACTGCTGACCAAATTGATGCTTATTTTGGGTCCGCGAAAAAAAAAACACAGTAGTTAGCAAACAGGTCGATGATTCCATCGAGCACTTTCAGAATCCAACAATCGAGCATTTCAGTTTCGGTGATTTATTTAATTTCGGCGGGGGGTCAGCAAAGAAGGAGACTCCACCGGAGAGGACGCGGCCGACTTATTCCGACTCTGATTCCTCCCCTCCTCAATTTAGCACGCTAAGCTATGGACCAAATGGACCGAACGGACCAAATGGACAAAATAGTTATGAGCAAAAGAATCAAGACGCGCTCCCCAATTATGACAAAAGTGGTGAGTTAGAATTAGAGAAAGCCATACTCGAATTAAAAGGAAATTCTGGCGATTATAAAAAGGATGTCGCAGTTGCGCCTCAACGCATCCAACCGGCCCCCGTCAGACCAAACATTCCCACAATTAGCCCTGCTGAATTGGAAAAAGCGATTATTCCAACTGTGGAATCTCAACCGGCTCCTGCTCCGGCTCCGACTCCTTCAATGAACTGTAAATTCCTGAATTCACAGAAATGTCATCCAGATTATCCCAACTTTTCTGGCGCGAGTCTGAATTTTGGGGGCGATAAAAATAAGGTTAAATGCGACTCAGTCGGGGGTGAGAAAGTTGCGAAGGCCATTTGCACGATTGCGGATGGTCGTATAACGGGGGCTTATATCATTGATGAGGGAAGTGGTTATGAGGTAGCGCCTAAGGTCGTAGTTGAAGGAGGTGGAGGGTCCGGATGTAAGTTAGAATCAGTGGTCGCTGATGGAAAGTTGAAGAAGATTGTTGTAAAACAGGGGGGAGAAGGGTTTACTGGAACGCCGACAGTAAAGATTGAGTCTCCCAATATGAGTAATGGATGTTATTTGTGTTGTAAATAGGATAAATTATTTTCTATAAAAAAATAATGAAAGATATTTTTTTATTGATATGTGTAGTATTAATTTTATTATTTATATTCGTCATGAATCGTTCCTATTTAGAAAAATTCTCTTCGCGAGATGTCGAAAACTCGTGGCCCCAACTCTACACTGCGAATAATGTAGGTGAGCTATATAAGGCCCAGAATATTTACCCTGATAAAGGAATGCGTGATTACTACGTCGGAAATTATCCGGACGTTGTTCTACCTGCGGATGTAGTTGGATGTGGTGGGCGCAATCAGCCCTGCTACGGAGGAAGTCAGGAAGTCGTATTGAATACGATGCCCCCTCTCGATATTAGTAATAAGAGTATTTCAACAAAGACTGGGAATGTTGGTCCGAAGAAGAAAGTCGAGGAAGTCGGATATTTATACAAAATTATGAGCGCATATGAGGACAATTCCTATATTCCGCTATACTTGATTCGTCCTCGCGGTCAATATCCCAAATATGAGTATTTTGTAAAAGAGGATGGAAAAATAAAGAAGGTTATTACTGCGAGTATCCATCGTGAACTCGGAACAAATGACCAAGTTAAGATTGAGGATGAACCGTATTTTTATAGGGCGACAATAAATGCGACGAACTTCCCGAGTTATCCACAGATTCAGTAGGTTGAGAGTTATTATTTTTTATTTTTTTATCAAAGTGTAAAATCGCCAATGAAACAAACATCATATCGATTACTCTTATTATATAGATTATTTTATCCTAAATTCGTTTTGGAAACATTCCAGTTGGGACCGACGAACGCTCCCAGAAAGTATGGGTCCGTCTTATCGGCCATTTTCTCATTGTATATTTTACCACTCTGCCCTAAAACATCAAAATTCTGTTTGAAGTCTCCATATTGTTCAAAATTATATGGAAGCAAGCCATTCGTAATGCTCCCCTGATTAGTTGAGACCCGCACTTCTCCTTCAACTCGGCGAAAATCATTCTGAACCATTGTTGGCGGGTTTGAATACATTTGGGTAAAATAATTTTCGGAATTAAGAGGCGTTAATTTTTTAGAGGGAGGAGGTGTCCGGTCCTTTTCATATTTTATTTCAGTATTATTTATTAACTTATCATAATTAATATAGTGTTCGAGATTTAGAAGTTCTGGATTATCTTTGAAGAGGAAAAGCCAATCTACATAGTCTTGCATCGTCATTTCATCGGGGTATCCAAATTTATAGGCGTTTCTTTCTACGGGAGTCATTTTTTCGGGGCTCTGATAATTCTTCTTCGGTTTGAATACATTTTCGGACTTTTTTGGATGAAAAGGGTTTATGTATATTTTATCTTGGCTATCATATTTTATTTTGTCGGGGTCCGGTGTTAAATAGAGGAAATCCTTAGTTTGGAAATTGGGCATGGTATTTGAATAGAGGGCGGTTTCAAGTAATTTTTTTTTGTCATCTTTATCAATTGGGACTGGAAAATCTTTATTTTTTGATTCAAAATGCTCAACCTGTTCAACTTGTTTTTCGGAAGGAATAACCATATCAGTGTCTTCTTTATTAATAAATGTTTTATGAACAACATATGGAACTGTCATTTTAGTGTAAATCCGATTTCCATAAAAACAAAATAAGAAAATAAAGAAAAAAAGAAAAACCATAAATTGATAAAATTTCATTTTATTATTTAATGAGATTTATTTCTCTATATAAAATAGTATATTATGCCCAATTATAATAATAACAATACAAGAGATAATTCAATAGATGAACTACCACGACTTATATTTCAATTACCGAATACAGATAGTGGGACCGCTTTACCATCGGCGAATCCTGTTTTTTTCTGTCAGTCCGGTTGCACAATTGATTATAAATTTAGTAATATACGGTCCTGTCAATTTAATAACGATGGAAGAAAATTTACAATAACTCCAACTGACAGAACAAATATAAATTACATAATGTGGAATGGGACAGATATTAATAGTGGAGAAAAGATGACACAGTTCACTCTACAAGAAGTATATTTTACTGCGCCCGCAAAAGATTACCTTGGGACAAATCGAGACATACTTAATCAATCAATACAGTTTTATTTTGTTTTTGTAAATGAAAAATACAGCAATCTTATGATTTGCGTAAGTGTAATCGGGAGTGTAAATAATCTGGGGAATGCTCCAAAATCGAACGGTTTCGTTATGATGGAAACACTTGCGACTCGAATTCCCAGCGTGAATGTTCAATCCCAACTTAATAATCTTAATAATTTCAATTTGGGAACCCTCATTCCACCAAATAAACCATTTTTCAGCACGCTTATAACGAATAATATTCAATATATTATTTCGACTGAGGTCGTGGATGTTCCTATTAGTTTTTTCTCAAATATTGTGTCGATGGTCAATGGAGGAACACAATTATATAATGCGAAAATGAATCAATTTCGAACAAATATACCACAAAATCCCCCGACTACAATTCTCTTTTATAATGAAAACTCGCAAATGTTGAATGATAATCAAAATTTTGTATGTAATTCAAATTGCGATTTAGTTCCTGGAAAAAAAATAACACCAACAATTGGAAATGTATCAAGCACACAAAGCGCAAAAAAAACGGCGAGGACACAGAGAACAATTTCTGGGGCTGAACTTCCACCAGAAAAATGTGAAACAAAAGATGTTTGGGCTAATCAACCAACAAAACCGAAACCAGTAAAAGACCCGAGTAAACCAAGTGGCTCAACACCAAGTGTGGGTGATGGTAGAGACCCAACAGTTGTGGTTGCTATAACTGTTTCATTCTTAATTGTTATAGTTGTTTCTACAATAGTTTGGTTTTTAAAGAAAACAAATAAAAATATAATTGCAATTATTATCTTAGTCATCGGACTCGTTTCTCTAATTGTTGGGTTATCAGTCGGTTGTGGTATATTTACACAAAAACCAGATACATATATAATTTCATATATTGTTGGAATAATTGTATGGGTTATTTCTATAATACTTTTAGTAAAATATAAAAATTATGATTCTTATGGATACGGTTTCGGTTATTCCAGTTTTAATACAGAAATACCCTCCCAAACAAATAATAAACAACAACCATACTCAGGTATTACTGTCCCGACTGGATTCAATCAACCCAAACAATCATTCTTCGGTAAAATGTTCAGCAGTAGCAGTCAGGACAAACCGACAAACGATTCTCCGCAAATAATAGTTCCAACCGCACAGAATACGCAACCAAAACAATCATTCTTGGGTAAAATGTTCAAGAAAAGCCCAGAATTAAATGCTCCCCAAAGTTCGATACCAACATCTGTATCAGTTCCACCATCCGAATCTTTTTCTTCGCAGAAAGAAAGTAAATCAGTTTTTTCTAAAATAAAAGAGAAATTGTCCGGAACTGACTCGTCATCAGCAACAAGTTCAGCTTCTCCTCAAATATCACCCCAATCAATAACAGTTCAAAGTTCATCAACTCCCCAAGAAAGTAAATCCGTTTTTTCTAAATTAAAAGATAAATTTTCAAAAAAACCGGAATCATCATCGGCCACCAGTTCAGTTCCTCAACTATCGGGCCCAGTTATAAGTAAAATAACTAAATTAATAGGAAATATTGATAAAATGCCAAATAATAAAATAAGTTCATCTAAGAAAAAGAGTCTAATAAATAAATTAACTGAAATCTCACAAAATCCATCGACAGCAAACAAAATATTAAATGATGTTAATCGCGAATTGAATACAAAATAATAACAATTATATAAAAATCAATAGATTCTTATATAAATTAAAATGAAAACTAAAAAATCTTACAAAGGATAACCGACGCTCGACTGAAATCCAGTTATTCCCTCTAATCCTTGCGCTCCCAACGTATCTTTCCACGTTTTAACACCAGTGCACTGGGAGACACAACTATCAGAACTACAAGATAAACAACTGTCATTCTGGTTGAATCCAGCTGGGGGGTTGCTTGGGCGAGTCATAAAACTGCGACCAGCATCCATAACTTCTGGGTCCAAATAACCATCTCCGTCCATAGATTCTATAATATCTCCGTCGGCGACTTCTTGCTCAACAACTTGTGGAATCATACGAGAGGCCTGTCTCTGAACAACCTGCTGAACAGTTCCTTCAAGTTGCTTCTTCTGGCCCACTTGAAGCATAACGACGAGCGCAATTGCCAAAAAGAGGGCGACCGCTGGACTAAATAGACCGACCACAGCGATAACTACCAAGAACACAATCTTAACAATGATATTATCAAAGAAGGAAAGGAAGCTTACAGGTAAGAATTGAACAACTACTCCTGAATAAACAATCAACAGAACAACAAAAACCGCCTGAATAATATGACCAGTTAGGGAAATACCGGTCTTTTGAAGAATTGCGCTCGGCGCATTAACAACTGTTTTTGAAACATTCATTACTTTCTTTGCTACCTTTTTAATAACAGCCATGATTATAATTAATACTAATATTTTATTTAAGGATAAAATTGATTTTTTTTTTAATAAATTAATATTATCTCTAAACATGACATCGACATACATCGGAAAAAGAGGATATGTAATTGTTAAATCGGAATTCCCCGAAAAAACAATTAAAAATGTAAGGAAAGATTTGACGATTTCCCCCTTCGTCATCGGCGACTACGGTGAATCAGAAGAACCGTTCCCCGTCTTTTTAGAAAACGATAAAAAATTATACGTTCCTAAATATTATGGTATCGAGAAGTTTGGAATTCCCCCCGTCAATGAAGTCCCCGCAGGAGAAGACATCGACCTTAAATTCAATGGAACACTCCGACCCCATCAGCTGGACCCAATAGAAGCGTGCGTCCAAGCATTTTCCAAAACGGGTGGCGGTATTTTGTCGCTACCTTGTGGAGAAGGAAAAACGGCGTGTGCCTGTTATTTAATCAGCCATATGAAAAAGAAGACGTTCGTCCTCGTCCATAAAGAGTTTCTGATGAACCAATGGATTGAGCGAATCCTCGGTTCGGCCGACAGCCCCGCCTTTTTACCGAACGCCCGTATCGGCCGTATCCAAGGTAAAATCATCGACATTGAAAACAAAGATATCGTCATCGGAATGATTCAGAGCATTTCCATGAAAGATTACCCACTTAATACATTCGATAGCTTCGGGATGGTTATCCTTGACGAATCACACCGATGCCCCAGTCGCGAATTCTCGAAAGCCCTCCAAAAAATAAACTGTAATTATATGCTCGGTCTGAGTGCGACTCCGGAGCGAAAAGACGGACTTACGAAGGTCCTAAAATGGTATATCGGGGATATTGTGTTTATGCGGAATGGTAAAAGCGCCCTAAATTCTGTGGTTGAAAGATACATCTACGATTGCGATGAAAAAGCCTACTGCGAAGAACTAAAAGGGTATTACGGGAACGTAAATTCCGCCGCGATGATAAATAATGTAGCTCTTTATATGCCCCGAACAATGTTCATCGTCCAAAAGACGATGGATTGCCTCAAAGACGAGCGACAAATTCTTATATTGTCGGACCGCCGTGAAATGTTAAAGGATATTGAGGTTAAAATGGGGGAGCGCGGGGTCGAATGTGGCTACTACATTGGAGGAATGAAGCAGTTGAAATTGGATGAAAGTGTTCGGAAGCCTGTCATATTGGCGACATTCCAGATGGCGGCCGAAGGATTAGATATAAAGACAATTGACACAATCATCCTCGGGACCCCGAAGACAGATATTGAACAGGCGGTCGGGCGCATCCGTCCGAAAGTCGGAGAAACTAAGAACATCCCACTCGTTATCGACATTGTGGATAATTTTTCGCAGTTTAAGAATCAAGCTTTCGCGCGGAATAGCTTCTACAAAAAGAAGAATTATGTTATTCATACTTTTTCAGTATCGAAAAACGGGGAGCGTATCGAGAGCATTGGGTCGTGGAATCCACCTGAGCAAGAAGACGCTATTCCGGAGGTGGGAATAAAGAAGGCGTTCGTATTCAAATAATTCTTATTTTTAGATATTCAATTTATTATAAAAGCATCAAAGCGAATAAATATTATTTATTCGCTTTCTATACAACGATTTCGCAATCCGCGCATTCAGATGACGCTCGAAAAACCATTGATGAATCATCCATCGTAAGCACGTGATTGAATTCAATTTTAGTTCCTTGAATCCGAAAATTACCAACAATTTCATTTTTCCGAATGTCGAATAAATAGACCTCAAATCCACCTTCAATCTTTTTCTGGACAAATATGATGTTTCCAATGATTTCGACGCGAGACCGCAAAAGAATTTCTCGATTGACCGATATATACAAACATTCACTATCAGTATATATGAAGAAAACCGAGTCATCTTGAATCAATTGACAACCACGCATTTTGGTCCCTAACATTCGTAAAGAAGCCATCATCTGTTGCGTAGTCGTATCAAATATCCGGACATCAATCTCATTTTCTCCAACTCGCACATATGAAGCAACGTATCGCTCTCCGACAAGAACAGCGTTCGAGCTCAGAATCGGAGCGATAACCGGAAACATAGACCGCTTAATTTGTTCAAGGATATCTGCGATTGTGTAGAAAGATGTAGTTTCATCTTTTCCAATCACGAAAAAACAATTTGAATCCGCCATGATATTGACGCGCTCAACATTGTTGTGAAAAGTTGAACACATGAATCTTTCTGGGCCGTAATAAACAATCCACAACGTATGCTCAACGTCTGTCATAAAGACGAGTTTCTTGTCCCTCAAATGAAATATCCAGCGATACTTCGAAGAAAAAATTATTTCTCCTCCACTTATGATATTGAAAGAACCTTTACCAACTGTTAAAAATTTAAACATCTTCTTTAATATGTTTAAAATTTATAAATATTTATAATTCAATTTTTACAAAAGAATAACCACATTTTCCTGAAATAATTCCATGTTGAATTTCTCATCTTCGTCGGCAATTTCCTTCGAGCGCAACCGCTTCAAGAATGCGTCGCGATCCACTTTTCCCAAAGTAATCCAACTGCGAATCACATTCCCAAAGATGGCTCCGCATTTAGGATAATCAACCTCATATTCTGCATATAATTGAACCATCCGCCCACAAATGAAATCCCCGAACGCGCCCGAAAACTCCTCAAAATCCCGAACAAGCATCTTGAACATTTCCACCAAATGATTACTCACGCTCTCCTTGCTATCAAGAACCGCATATATAAATTTGGAAATGAACACTGGATAATCATCTTCCGCTTTCAATGTCCGGAATAATTCCACACTCGCATCGTAATCCTGCGTAATTGGATATTCCGAAATAATACACTCTATATTTTGCTCATTCATCGACTTCTTATTAATATCGACCTTTATGTAATCATTCGCAGAATTTTCACCTGAACTCGGGATGGCCAATACATCGTAAATATTAGAGCTCTTCAATTTTAGCTTGAAATAATTCTGTAGCTTGAATTTGATTCTCGGGATGAGTTGGACCGACTGGATAACAGCATTTACGCGCTCCTCATAGAAATTCTGAGTGTCTTTATTAAATTTCAATTTGTTCGCCATTGTAAATTCATACATGAGCGCAAATGACTCGATATCATTTGAATCTAATAGAGTAAGCAAACTAAAATGAAGAACCTTCGAATTGAAAATTCCATAATCAACCGTCCAATATATCATCTTCAAAAAATTGGAATATTTATTCTTCGAAAAAACGTTCAGGTCGAACTCCTCTGCGGTCTCCATAATTTCATTCAAAAAAACTTCGCGCCCGCGAAACTTGCCTTCAATATATTCGCAAAAAGATGCCTTATAATTATATTGTTTCAATGCGTCATCTACGGCCTCCGCATCGGTATCGAATGGCCCAACGAACTCGCTCTCATATGACGCATCCAGTCTATTCAAGCACCAATAAAACCCATAATCATCGGACTCGCTCGTATTATGAATAATATTGAACATCTTCTTCTGCCATTTCTTGTTAATAATGAGTTCCCTGACCAATTTCGCATATAAATCAATGTAGTGATTATCTGTCATAACTTTGTTCATAATTTCAGCGTTAATAATGTCGTATGTTTCATAAAACATCTGCTCCTCTAAATGGTCGATGAATTCCTTTACAATAATTGTGAATTTCTTGTCGTTCAGCTTGTTAAGATGCGAAATAACAGTCTTCCTAATTTTTTCGGTATCGTTGGCGGGTATCTGCCGAATATATGAATTAACAAAATACTTCTCAATATCCTTTCCACGAAAGCGATTCTTCCTTCTCCAAGAAGAAGTCGGCTTCGGGCGAACAACACCTTTCCCATAATTATTTTTCTTAAATGATAATACGTCGATTGGTTTCACTTCGACATTTTTATAATATTCTTTGAAATTATTCAACAGTGATATACTTTTTCCAACACACTTGCGTATAAAATCGATTGAATAAACGGATTGAATATTTTGGAATTCGATCGGGATTAAATTTTCCATTTTATTATATATATAATAAAATCTTTAAGCCGTTTTTTACTTACAACCACATCCGGTGCAATCCACTTTCGGATTTCCGCTCATATATTTATCATATTGACACCATCCTTTTTCGCCTATTCGCAAATCCGCACAAGTATATGGACACTCTCCTTTTTTACAAGGAGGTTTTCCACAATTTCCAGATTCTCCTTTATATTTACAACCATTCAAGCATTTTTTATTGTGGTTTCCATCCTTCTTAGTGAATATAATAATTAAATATATACCGACACCAATAATGGCGCAACCAAGAAGTGATAATAACACAATTATAATTATTTTATTTTTTTCCATAATATATAAATAGAAAAAAGTGATTTCTTAAACAGCTTAAAAATAATAGTATAAATTATATTATATGAAACCGATAAAACTTGGTAATGGAAAAGCCCTTCAAATCACGGAGACGCAAACAATCCGTCATATTGGGGACCTATTAAAAAAGTATGGGGTCGATATTGAGTATAAGAAATATCATTTTTTGGATAAAAATAGAGCACAAGAATTAAAAGCAACAAAACACTCGTTTGTTTTAAACACGTTTGGAACAAAATATTTACTATTTCTTACGAAAGTCAATTCTAAAAATTACGCGATATATATTAATCGGAAAAATGAATCCTTTTACTATGTGAAGACGCGTTTTTCGGAAGAATTGTATTCTGACACAGTTTTAGAGGGGGAAACAGTCAAAATTGGGAATGATTGGTCATTGTTAGTAAGCGATATTCATTTATATCGAGGACAGCCTCTTCAATCGATAACGTTCGACGAGCGTTATCGCCGGATGACAAAGTTATTGAATGAGGAATATATTTCGGACGAATATGTGGAGCCATTCCGCCTTTTCAAAAAAGATGTGTTCGATTACACTGATATTAAGAGCGTCCGCGAGAAATATGTTCCGACGCTTCCATTCCAAGTGAATGGATATTTGTTCAAATCGAGCGCCGTAGCAACATATGATATACTTTATATATTTCCGGAATGTCGCAATAAGAAAGAGGATGAACTGGGGAGGGAACCGACTGAGGCAGTCGTTGCGCCAGAAACTTCACCTAAAAAGGTGAAAGAAGTCCCTGAAATGAAGGATGAAATGGTTTTCATTACCAAACAAACTGAATATCCAGATGTATATGAACTCTATGAATCGCCCAAGGCGAAAATGTTTGATTATGCTGGAATACCGACCATCGGGGTCAGTAAACTTATGAGGGAATGGTTTGCGGAAAAGACTGAACTCGTTATTTTGTTCCGAAAAAACAAAATAAATGAGAGGTGGGAACCGGTTTCAGTGATGAATTAAGTAATTGTTGTAAATAATTTATTATAATCAGTTATTCCATCATATACACCTTTTAGTGTTTTCTGGACATTTTTGCTCTTTTTCAATTCTATAATGATTTGTATTATAAACATTAGGTCATTATTTCGTATTCCATTTATTTCTTCGATTGCGTAGTATTTTTTGATAGGTATCGTATTATTTCTGTTAAAAATACAGTTGTGATAATTGTCATCTATGAGAACAGTATTATGTAGTGATATATTATTATTTGGAAAGCGATTAATCATTTTATCAATGTTCTTTATTGGAATTATTGATGTAATCCCATTCATTTGAATAGATTGTTTTATACTATAATCAACAGATAATAGTAGCAAGAAACGTTTTTTAGGAAGATATTTAGATAATATAGTTGTAAATACATAATATAGCCAACTAAAAGTTCCGTTCGTCCAAATGCTAATATATTTTACATTTTTGTCGAGAAAATCTAAGAATTCTTTCAGGTTTGGTCGCGTCCATATACACATTGACTCTTTTATAAAATCGGGCTTCCTTAACTTATCTTTATTCGTTTCATATTCATATAATGACATATTATCAACTAATGTTTGGTCAATATCTAAAATAATGTGAAGGTCCATAAATTAAAAAATATTTTATTATATAAATGAATATAATAATTAATAAATATATTGACAGTATTCAGAATGCTACATCAATGACGAATTTAGAAATGAAACTGAAACCAATACTTTCGCGTAATTTCCGATACAATATTTATGGAATCTACGGGAATATCGCAGGTCGTAAAACATCGTTTTATCGGAATATATACCCACGTATGAAGCTATATCAAGATGAACATCCTAAAATAACTGAAAAAGAGAACGATAAGGAAAAATATTTCATTATAATCTTCAAATATAATGACAAAAAAGTGAAACAGTATATCTATTTAGAGGGATATCTTATTAAGGAAGTAATCGAAGAAATACTAAAACCAAGACAAAGAACCATAAAATCTAAGAAAGGAGGAATGGGCTATACTGTGGATCCAATCCCAATTGCGGGACAACCAACGATTCGTCCATATCAAGACTGTTGTAGGCCAATTTATAAGGGACAATTAACAACTGGGGGCGCTCGGAAAATGTATTATCATTTAGATATAAAAGGGGACCATCTAAATGTTCAACCACAATATAGAGCAAATATTCAAAATTAAAAATATTTGCTATAATTATGAAAAGAGG
>VFQS010002888.1_pt1 | contig 13585 bp, 12 predicted proteins | sample 3512361 | NCBI WGS metagenome assembly VFQS01 (sample SAMN10412375, study PRJNA504923) | tailings metagenome | isolation source: Relicate 1 Philex TSF3 active mining | place: Philippines
TATCAAAGATTAGATCTAGTCTTCCAAGTCGTTTTACTTATAGCGATCGAATATCAAGTAGCACTCGAAGTCTCTATGAAAAATGGCTTCAAGAACTTAGATTGGATCCAGAGAGAGTTTTAAAAAAATAAGATTATAAAGAAGGATGAGATTATATCCATCGATCATACGGATGGCTTAAGGATAGGTCTAAAAAGTGGCAACATCATCGACTTTAGACTGTCTGTAAATGCACCTGAGCTGAGATGCTATGTTGAAACTGATCATGCTCAAACTCCAAAAAAATTGTGCAAGCAAGCACTCAAAATTGTTTCTGAAAAAATTGAAAATGTAATTAAATAATTAAGTGTTAAGTTTTTTTGAGGTCTTTCAGGTCAATCGCTATTTTTTGTGTTTTATTAAGCATCTCGATTAAAACAATCGCACGCTTACTGCCGTCCTTTAATTGATAAATCACCTCTAAATCTTTAAATAGTCCATCAGTGACCTTGAGAACTTCGCCCTTGATGAAGATTTTAGATGTAGGGGTATCGCATGTTTTGAATACATCAATCATCTCATCAGGTATTGTTGCCAATACATTACCGAATCTAACAAGGTCAGATACCCCCAAGGTATTTTTTATGACATGCCAGGGGCTAGATTTTTCGTCAAATCGAACAAACAAATATCTCTTAAATAACGGCTCTTCCACCTTATCAAGCGAATTCTGACGCAATACCTCTTTACTCATCATAGGAAAAAACACCTCAAAACCTTGCTGAGATAGGTTTAATGCCGCTCGCTTCTCCTGCCTGGGCTTTGTGTAGATGAGATGCCAATGATTAATCATTTGATTTTTAATTATGTATCCCTTAATATTGAAAGATATTGTTCAAAATTGAACTTAGTTTAGTTTAGTTTAGTTTAGTTTAGTTTAGTTTAGTTTAGTTTAGTTTAGTTTATATTGTTTTAAATCAATATTATAGCGATTACTGATCGACTAACAGTAGGGCGGTAGCGTGCCTAAAACAATATTAAATTGATAATTAATTACAGTTAATTGTAATTGATGAAGTTTTACAAGCTTAAATGCCAAATCTAGTGAATAAATCCCAAGAGTCTCTAGTATTCCATAGACAGGAAGATGCGCACTATCGTGTGATGCAGGCGCTCGAGCGAAATCCTGATCTAACACAACGAGAGCTCTCAAAAGAGTTAGGGGTGAGTTTAGGTAAACTTAACTATTGCCTTAAAGCGCTGATTGATAAGGGTTGGGTTAAGGTTGGTAACTTCAGTCATTCTAAAAATAAGATGAATTACGCTTACCTCTTAACGCCAAAAGGTATCTCCGAAAAAGCTCGTATGACGCAAGGTTTTCTCAACAGAAAGATTGAGGAATATGAGGCCTTGCGAGCAGAGATCAATTTATTAAAGAGCGAAATATTGCGCTCTGAAGAGACGAGATAGGCAGCATGATGAGACGAAATTCAATATTCATGTTTGATAACGAGCATTATCAACCCCAAGAGCCAGGTGCACACAAGTGAATATTCTTCTGACAGGTGGGACTGGGTATATCGGTAGCCATACTGCTGTTGTGCTTGTTGAAGCCGGTCATAACGTTGTACTTTTTGACAACCTGTCCAACAGCCGACGCGATGTGGTTGACCGTCTTATTAAGATTGCCCAAAAAGATATTCCGTTTGTTGAGGGCGATGTTCGTGACACTCCTTTAGTATCTAAAACCATTCAAGGTTATAAGATTGATGCGGTCATCCACTTTGCTGGCCTTAAGGCGGTAGGTGAGTCCGTAGAAAAACCACTTGAGTACTTCGATAATAACGTTTGTGGGACAATCTCTCTCCTCGAGGCGATGCGAGGTAGCCAGGTGAAGGCGCTAGTGTTTAGCTCTAGTGCAACCGTTTACGGTGAGCCTCAGTACCTGCCAATCGATGAAAATCATCCAACTGCTTCGACCAATCCTTATGGTCGAACTAAACTTCATGTTGAAGAAATGCTTGAAGATATAGTGAATTCTGACTTATCTTGGGGAGTTGTTTGTCTTCGATACTTTAATCCGGTCGGTGCCCATGATTCTGGATTAATTGGAGAGAACCCTAGTGGCATCCCTAATAACTTGATGCCGTTTGTTTCTCAGGTGGCTGCGGGTGTTCGTTCTAAGGTGTCTGTATTTGGCGGTGATTATCCAACCCCAGATGGAACAGGTGTTCGAGACTATATCCACGTGCTAGACCTCGCGGCGGGACATCTTGCAGCAATTAATTTCTTGGCAACTGAAAAAGGTTGGCACGCGATTAACTTGGGAACCGGTTATGGCAGTAGTGTGCTCGAGATGATTAACCAATTCACTTTATCTAGCGGCAAGCCTGTTCCTTATGAGGTTGTTGATCGTCGACCTGGGGACGTAGCATCCTGTTACGCCTCCGCCGATAAAGCAGAGAAACTGCTTAAGTGGAAGGCTACGCGAGATCTGGAGTCTATGTGTGCTAGTGCATGGAAGTGGCAGGAGTCCCTTAAATGAGCAAGTTGCAAGTAACCCCTGTCATTTTATGTGGCGGTTCAGGTGCCAGACTCTGGCCTCTGTCACGAGCCGGCTTCCCCAAACAGTTCCTTGTGTTGTCTGGAAAGAATAGCCTCTTTCAGCAGGCTGTTGAGCGAGGGGCTGGTCTATCTTCTGGGGATGTGTCTCTTGGCGATACGATCATTGTGACTGGAGAAGAGCATCGATTCCTTGTGCTTGATCAGTTGCGTGAGCTGCCTAATGTGAGCGCTAAGATTCTACTTGAGCCTGAGGGAAGAAATACAGCGCCAGCTCTAACCCTGGCTGCCTTGGAAGCCATTAAGAATGGCGACGATCCGATCTTGGTTGTGACCCCAGCGGACCAGACAATTCAGCGTCCTGAAATATTTAACGATGCGATACAAAGAAGTATTAAAGTGGCTGCGACTGGCACCATTGTGATCTTGGGCATTAAGCCAACCGGTCCTGAAACAGGTTTTGGTTATATCAAGCAACAGGGTATGCCGGGTAAATTTGGTGAGGTTGATGTTGCAGCGTTTGTAGAAAAGCCGGATTTAGAAACAGCTAAAGCGTATCTATCGACGGGTGAATATAGCTGGAACGCTGGTATGTTTGTGGTGCGCGCAAGCGTTTGGTTAGATGCACTCAAGGCATACAGGAGCGACATTTTAAATGCGACACAGGAAGCATTCGGGCATCCAACAATCGACCAGATATTTATTAGGCCAGATGAAGCGCTTTTTAAAAAGATTCCGAGTGAGTCTGTAGATTACGCGGTGATAGAAAAATGTACTGGATCGGCTTTCGAGATTAAGATGATCTCGCTTGACGCTGGCTGGAGTGATTTAGGTTCATGGGATGCAGTTTGGCAGGTTGGGGAGAAAGATCGCAACAATAATTTAGTTCACGGTGATGCCTTGCTCGATCAGTCAAGCGACAACCTGATTTACTCAAGTCACCGATTGGTGAGCGCTGTTGGTGTGAGTGACCTAGTGATTGTTGAAACGGCAGATGCTGTAATGGTAGCGGATCGCCGTCAGAGTCAGTATGTCAAAAATATTGTGGGGCAGTTGGCCATACAGGATAGAGAAGAGCATGTGTTGCATCGCAAGGTCTCAAGGCCTTGGGGTTGGTATGACACCATCGACGTGGGTGATCGATTTAAGGTGAAGCGTATCCAGGTCAATCCTGGAGCAAGTTTGAGTCTTCCAAAGCATGCTAAAAGGGCTGAGCATTGGGTGGTTGTTAAAGGAACTGCTGAGGTGACCTGTGGTGATAAGGTAATTACACTAAAAGAAAATGAATCTACATTCATTCCCTTAGGAGAAAAGCATCGATTATCAAATCCATCTGCTGAGGTGTTGGAGATTATTGAGGTACAGTCAGGGTGCTATTTAGGCGAGGATGATATTGTTCGTATTGATGATGGGTATGGTAGAAATTAAGCATGAGTAAAACTTCTAAAATATATGTGGCAGGTCATCGTGGCATGGTGGGCTCTGCGATTGTAAGGAAGCTCCAAGCAGATGGATTTCACGATATTATTGTTCGTACTCATGCTGAATTAGATCTTACAAATCAAGATGCTGTGAATGATTTCTTTGAGAACGAAAGGCCCGATCAAGTTTACTTGGCGGCTGCAAAGGTGGGGGGTATTCATGCAAATAATACCTATCCAGCTGAGTTCATTTATCAAAACCTCATGATGGAGGCGAATGTTATTAATGCCGCCTGGAAGTCTGGGGTGCAAAAGCTTTTATTCTTAGGCTCAAGCTGCATCTATCCGAAACTGGTTGAGCAGCCGATGCGCGAGGATACTTTGTTAACTGCAACCTTAGAGCCAACCAATGAGCCTTATGCGATTGCTAAGATTGCTGGGATTAAGCTCTGCGAGAGTTACAACAGGCAGTACGGTGTTGACTATCGCAGTGTGATGCCAACTAACTTATATGGTCCAGGTGACAACTACCATCCAGAGAACTCCCACGTCATTCCAGCACTCCTCAGAAGATTCCACGAGGCTAAGGTTTTAAATAAGTCTGATGTCCTTATTTGGGGAACTGGAACACCCAGACGCGAGTTTTTGTACGTTGACGATATGGCGACCGCTAGTGTTCATGTGATGAATCTAGATAAAGCGGTTTATGACAAATATACATCGCCAATGCAGAGCCATATTAATGTGGGTTATGGCGACGACGTGACAATCGCCGAGTTGGCGCATGCAGTAAGCGAAGCAGTCGGATACTCAGGGGATATTAAATTCGATACCAGCAAGCCTGACGGAACTCCGCGTAAGTTAATGGATAGCGAGAGGCTGAACGCATTGGGATGGAAGCCGCAGGTTGATCTAAAAAGTGGACTCAAACAAGCTTACGCAGATTTTATGGCGCATGCTGATAGTTTAAGAATGAAATAGGAATCAAAGAGATGACAAAAAAAGTAGCATTGATTACAGGTATTACCGGCCAGGACGGATCTTATTTGGCAGAGTTCTTGTTAGAGAAGGGCTATGTTGTCCACGGCATTAAGCGTCGTGCGAGCTCTTTTAATACACAGCGTATTGACCATATCTACCAAGATCCGCATATAGAGAATGCTAACTTCAAATTACATTACGGTGACCTAACTGATACAAGTAACTTGGTGAGAATTATCCAAGAAACGCAGCCTGACGAAATTTATAACCTAGGTGCGCAGAGCCATGTGGCAGTGAGTTTTGAGAGTCCGGAATATACAGCCGATGTTGATGCTATGGGCACACTTCGAATCCTTGAAGCCATTCGAATCCTCGGCCTAGAAAAGAAAACACGGTTCTATCAGGCATCGACCTCTGAGCTTTATGGCTTAGTGCAAGAGACCCCACAAAAAGAAACGACACCTTTCTATCCTAGAAGCCCTTATGCAGTTGCAAAAATGTACGCGTATTGGATTACTGTCAACTATCGTGAAGCCTATGGTATTTACGCTTGTAACGGCATCTTGTTTAATCATGAGAGTCCACGCCGTGGCGAGACCTTTGTGACACGTAAAATCACGCGAGGCCTCGCTAATATTGCGCAGGGCTTAGAGAAGTGTTTGTACATGGGAAATATCGACGCGCTACGTGATTGGGGGCATGCAAAAGACTACGTTCGCATGCAGTGGATGATGCTTCAGCAAGAACAGCCTGAGGATTTTGTGATTGCGACAGGTATGCAATATACAGTTCGTGAGTTTATAGAATGGACGGCTTCAGAATTAGGTTTGACACTAAGCTTTGAGGGCAAAGGGATTGAAGAAAAGGCAGTTGTAGCTAGTATTGAGGGTGATAATGCTCCTGGGTTAAAAGTTGGCGATGTGGTTATGAAAATTGATCCACACTACTTCCGACCCACAGAGGTAGAAACTTTATTAGGAGATCCGTCAAAAGCAAAGAGGAAGCTTGGTTGGGAACCTTTGATATCAGCTAGAGAAATGTGTTCGGAAATGACAGCGTATGATCTGAAAGTGGCTGAGCGAAATGTTTTACTGAAGAAAAATGGTTATACGCTTTAAGGAGGTTCAGATTGATTCAGCATTCAAGAAATCTCCATAAATCCACATCATCTAAGCACATAGTTAATTTTTAGCACTTTTCAATAAAATCTAGTAAATATTTTATTTTGAATAGCTAATTGGTCAATCGGCTTGTGTTCTAAAAGTCTAGGATATGAAATAGGTCAAAATAAGATTGTTTAGGGGGTGAAGTTTTATGTTTTTTGGAGATCGAATTAAATCAATTAAAAGTAACTATCGTACTTGAAATTGGTCCTGGATCTACACCTTATTGGCGAGCAGATGAGTATCTTGAATACGAATTTAATGACGACAAACTTATCGTAGCTCAAAGAGGCGATGTAAAAGATAGGCCAGAATTTGGAACTAAAAAGGTTCACTATTACACAGGAGATACATTCCCTTTTGAAGATAACCAGTTTGATTATGTCATAGTCTCTCATGTTATTGAGCACGTTAAAAATCCTGAAAAATTTATGGATGAGGTTTTTAGAGTGGGGGGTGGAAGAGGGTATTTAGAATTTCCACTTCCGACCTATGAATATCTTTATGATTTTGATGTGCATTTAAATATGGTTTGGTGGGATAGTTCAAAAAATATAGTTTTTTTCGTTCCCAAAGATGTGCTTGAAATTAAAAAATACTCTCCAGTAACATCTGGTCTAAGAAGATCTTTGGAGCTTGGTTGGGATGAATTAATTTCTGCTAATAAAAATTACTTCTTTTGCGGATTTGAGTTTAGCTCGCCGCTATTATTATGCAAGCAACATGATCTTAGTAAATTTCAACTAGATTTCAAATCAAATGGACACACTATAAAGCGAAGAATTTTTAAAAAAATATTCGACTATCTTTAGAAAATCTATGTGATGAAAAATTAGAATAATACTTTTCTTATAAGTAAATGGCGTTTAAAAATTTCCACAATCTAAAATACCGTCCTGATATCGATGGTCTGAGAGCTATTGCAGTTCTGTATGTTGTTGTATTCCATTCATTCCCTTATTTATTTAAAGGTGGCTTTATTGGTGTAGATATTTTTTTTGTAATATCTGGTTACTTAATTTCTTCGATAATTTTTGAAAATCTTGATAAAGAGGCGTTTAGTTTTAGAGAGTTTTACTCAAGACGAATTAAACGAATTTTCCCTGCCCTTATCATTGTACTATTCGCATGTTTTGCTGGTGGTTGGCTAACTCTAACTGCGGATGAATATGCATATTTAGGTAGACATATTGCTGGCGGCTCCACCTTCGTTTCCAATTTTATTTTATGGAATGAATCCGGGTATTTTGATAGGTCTTCTGAGCTTAAAATTCTTTTGCACCTTTGGAGTTTGGCTCTAGAAGAACAGTTTTATATTTTATGGCCTTTATTGATATGGGTTGCGCATAAAAGAAAGATTAATAGCTTGACCCTGATTTTATTTATTGCGATTTGTTCTTTTTCAATAAATATATACTTGGCTAGCACTAATGCTTCCGCAGACTTTTATTCTCCCCAAAGCCGCTTTTGGGAGCTGATGATTGGCGGCATTGTTGCTTATATTTCAATTTACTATCCTGAATATATTACAAATACTTTTAAAAAAATTAATTCCTATCTACATTTGATTGGTGTTGAGATTTCGCCCTTAAATCTGGCGAATATATTTTCATTTTTTGCTTTTTTATTATTATTTTTAGGATTGATCTATATTAATAGTAATCTAAATTTTCCTGGGAAATTTGCTTTAATTCCTGTGTTAAGTGCTGCAGCAATAATTCTTGTTGGACCACATACTTGGTTGAATCGTGTAGTTCTTTCGAATAGTCTTTTTGTCTGGTTTGGTTTAATAAGTTTTCCGCTGTATTTGTGGCATTGGCCTTTACTTTCATTTGCAAGAATTATTTCTGCTAACAGTCTTACTGTAGAATTAAAAGTACTCGTTATTTTGATTTCTATCTTTTTGGCTTGGATTACTTATAAATATGTTGAACTTAGATTTCGTAATAAAAAATCAAATAGCCGTAAGGTAACTGTTTTATCGATTCTTTTGCTTGCTCTATTTGTTCTTGGAGTTAGCACCTGGTATTTTAAAGGCTATCCGAATCGTTCATTTTTGAAAGGGCTCGACAAGCCTCCAGAAGTCGTAGCCAATGAAGATGAAGAAGAAGAACATCGCAATTGTTTAGCTCAATTTGAACTACAAAACACAAACATTAGATTCTGTCGTGTATCTAATATTTTAAATCCGCATATTGCTATTATTGGAGATTCTCATGCGGCTTCAATTTTTAAAGGGCTATCAGAAAAATTAGCAGAAATAAATAAAGGCTTGTTGATGATTGGTGGACGTCTCTTTATAAATGTCGCAACCTATCCTGATGGCGATTCTCGAGAAATTGAAATTTATAAAGGTGGAGCCGAAGCTACTAGATTTGTGGCAAGAAATAAACAATTTGATACTGTAATAATTGTATCTAGAGGGCCATTTTATATATATGACAAATGGAATTTCTATCTAATTGATGAACCTGGTGATTTTAATAAGCTATCTGTTTATGAAAAAGGATTAAAAGCCACTTTGGATCTTTTAGTAAAAAATAATAAGAAAATAATTCTTTTTCTTGATACTCCTGAATTTCCATTTGATCCTAAATCTTGTTTAAATTTAAGACCCTTTAAATTGTTCTCGAGTGAGAAAGGTGTGGAATGCAAGATTGATAAATCGAAATTTCTCGCTCGTCATAAAGAGTATAGAAAAATGATTTTTGATCTTTTGAAAAAATATCCGGAAATTAAGGTTTTTGATCCATCAATATTTCTATGTGATTCGTCATATTGTTATGCTAAATTGGGCTCATCTTTGATGTTTTATGATTCCGATCATTTATCGTATGAAGGATCGAAATTTATTTCAAAACAACTTGTTGAGTTTATAGATGCTAATTGATCCCTTAATCAGATTTTATATTTAATTTTATATATTAAGCTGACAACCTAATATTAAGTAATAAGCCTCAATGATATCAAATCTAAAAATTAAAAGTAAAACTGCTCTAATACGAAATACTCTTTCAAATTACATGTTCGTAATGTTGATGGGGATAATTTCTTTTTTTGCTACCCCATTTTATATAAAAAATTTAGGTGGTAAAGAGTGGGGGCTTGTAGCTATTTGTATGACTATTCAAGGTGTGCTTTTGCTATTCGATATTGGATTGAGTCAAATACTGCCATCGCAGGTAGCAAAGTTCAAACATCTTAAAAAGGAAATAAGCGTATATAAAGCAGCACATAAATTTTATTTTTTTCTAGCATTGTTAATATTTATTATTGGTCAGATACTTGCTCCCTATTTTTGTAGGGCGCTTACATATAATGACGTAGGTTTATCTATTGAGCTTGAGCCATTAATACGCCTGCTCTTATTGCAGTTTCTTTTTCAATTTCCTAATAACGCTGCTGTAGGATTTTGGAATGGAATGGAAATGCAGCATGAGGCAAATGTACGTCAATTTACCTTCATGTTATTGAAACATCTATTTGCATTGATAGCAACAATCTGCTTTCAGAGAGCATATTTTTATATGTTGCCATTTGTATTATTTGCTTTTCTGGAATATGTTCTTAATAGAAAAAAAGTTGTTCTGACTGCTAAGAGTGATGCTGTCGTGCAAAATTGTAATGATTATTCGATAACCAAATTACTGCCTCAGATTTGGTGGTTTAGTCTTGCAGTTTTTTTTGGAATGTTATTGTTTCAAATTGACCGGCTTTATTTATTAAGGCACTTAAAAATTGAGCTATATGGATATTATGTTGCCATTTCTAATTTTTCTTTATTGTTTATGCATCTTTATGCACCTATCTACAGAGTATTTCTCCCTAAAATCTCTGTGACCAAGGGTGTATCTAATCAGCACTGGAAAGTTCTATTGATATTGGTTGTTACATGTTTCATACCATGTTGCATCGTTGCAATTTTTTCAGAAAATTTTTTGTTTCTATGGCTGGGTGATCGTAACATTTCTCATTTAACTGCACCTACATTTTCTTTACTTGTTCTTGCTGTAGGATTTAACGGGCTTAACAGTCTTGCTTATATGATTTACATTAGAGACGGATTGTATCGTAACTTACTTTTTTTAAACATATTTATATTAATTGTAGAGTATTTAGTGCTTTGCACCTACACATCTGAGCTTTCAATTTTGTCAGGTGGTATTGCTTTATTTCTAGCACTTACAATTCAGTTTTTGTATGGTTGTTTTTATTTATATAAATCTCAAAAAAATAACTCGGCTAACCCAGCATGATGTTTTTAATTGTAATTTTCATATTGCCCTCGGGACTTAGAAGCATGTTAAATATATCTTGAATATTATTTGAAACTGTTAAAGTTCTATTAGGATGAATTTTTAATTAAAGAGTTTTAAGGGGCATTATGAAATTTATAATCTATTTTTTGCTGTTCGTACAAACGTGTTTATTTATAAATTTAATAATTAAACTAAGGAAAAAAAATCAGTTTTTTTCTCTAGTATCCATCCTTGGTATAAGTTGTTTTTTCTATATTACTTTTCCGACATTCTTTTATTTAAGCCAAGAGTTTGCTATTTTTAATGGTATTAAAATAATCATTTTTCTTCAGCCTCTGTTTTTTTCATCATTGGCTGGGCTATGCTTCATCACATTACTAAATGTAATGCCCGTAATAAATTTTTCAGGTAAGAATGAAGACGCAATCTGGGCGGATGTATTATTTTTTATACTCGGTATTCTTAATTTATATTACTTGTTAAAGTTCATTTATTACTTCGATTATAATTTAGCATTTTCTCTGTTTCAAAATAACAAAACTTCTGAAATTAGAGGACTTGCTTACATGACTTTAGAAAGAATTAATGTGAGTTTTGGTTACGTCTTGGGAGCTTTGCAAGTGGCTCTATTTGGTTTTTTATGGCTCGAAAAAAAGATTAGCAGAAAGTTACTAATCGTCGCTATTTCCCCAGTATTGTTAATAAGCCTAATTTCACTAAGCAGAATTGGCATAGCATCATTTATTCTCGTACTTTTATTTTGTTTAGAGCAAGAAAAAAAGTTAAAGAATCTTTATCGTTACGCCTTGGTCTCATTAATTGCACTTTTCCTTTTTAGGCCGATTTTTTATCATCTTACTTCAGACCAATATTACAACACCTGGTTTCAATCAAGTTTGTCTAACATTCAGAATTTTCAGGAGTTATTTGGAGAATTTTTTACTACTTTTTCAAGCTACTTAATGGTTTATGGTATTGAACAAGCAAGATTTAGTCCCCATGAAATTTATACCATCCTATTTTCTCAGTTTTTTGTGCCTCCAGGATTTACGAGTTTATTTTATAATTTTTTAGGTGAGACGTATCCTGTTTTTAGGTTAACAGAGCTAATTATTCAATCTTACGGAATACATCCCGCACACTCTTCATTAATAGATATTTATACTTTTGGATACTGGTCATTTTTAGGTATCTCTTTATTCTTTTTATTAATTTATGTGGTTTCAAAAATACCTACTGGAATAAATAAGCTGATTTATCTTTATTTTTTATCTGTTTTTTTTCTACCTTTTAGGGGATCCCTAACACTGAGCATACTTAGGATATTTTGGCTAATTGCTGGCTTGTTTGTTATTCAATATCTAATAAAAAAAACAAATTTTCTTATTAGGCGAGGATCGCTGTAATGAAAATCTCGCTTGTAATGGCTGTATTTAATGGACAAAAAACTCTAGAACGCGCATTATCTTCCATTGCGAGCCAAACTCATAAAGTCGATGAAATTGTTATTGTCGATGACGGTAGCTCTGATCAAACTTCTAGCATACTAAAATTATGGGTTAAAAAATTACCAATTACATTGATTGTTAATAAAGCGAATTATGGTTTATATAATTCATTGTTATCGGGTATGGCTGCCTCAACTTCTGATTGGGTATTCAGGCTAGATGCTGATGATTATTGGGCGCCAGAGCATGTGGAAAAGCTTTTGGATTTAATTAAAGCCAATCCAAAGGCAGCGATTGTTTCCTCTAGGGCTTTATTTGTTGATTACTCAGGAAGGGTGTTGGGACTTTCGAAAGTTGTTAATGACTGTAATGTTCGCAAATTTCTAATGTGGGATAACCCTTTGGTTCAAAGTGCAGTAGCTATAAATAGAAATTATTATTTTGCCGCTGGTCAATACAGAAATGTAAAGTGGGAAGATTATGATTTATGGATTAGGTTGCTTTGCCAGGGCGACTTATTTTTTTATGATCGTCCTACATCATTTTATTCAGTTTCATTGGACTCACTTTCAAGAGTTGACTTTAAAGTTGCATTGACTGAACGTTGGAATTTACAGAAATTGGCCATGCAAAAATTTTTTTTTACTAGTCCATTATTTGCAATATTTTATTACCTTATTAGTTCTTCGAGGATTTTGTGGCTAAAGATAAAAAAGTAAAAGTTTTAATTCGCGGAGGGATGGGCAATCAGATGTTTCAGGTTGCTTATGCTAAGACACTAGCAAATAAATACGGAATGGAACTTGAGTTTATAAACTTTTCAAGTAACGCCAGGGTTCAGAGAAATTGGTCTTTATCTTGTTTTGGAATACAGCCAGCTTCAATTAGTCGATTTGCTCAGGCCATATTGGTCGTCGAGGTATGGCTAGCGCAAAAACTAGCAAAAATTCTGCCAGGCTTTGGTTTTAGAGTGTTGGTTGAGACTAAAGAGTTTGTTGGCCCTTCTAAAATCAAATTTGTCCCAAATATAATTTCAGGTTATTGGCAAGGTGAAAAATACTTTTTAAGTTGTCAGGATGAAATCAAAAAAATCTTTACCTTCCCTTCTTTGCTTGAAAAATATCAATTGGCTTTGTCTAAAAATGTTGATATCAAATATGTCGCAATACATATTCGAAGAGGTGACTATGTTTCTGATCCGATTGCAAAAAATAATCATCTTGTATGTGACCCAGATTGGTATGAAGCTGCATGGAGGTTGATGAGAACTAAGCTAGGCCTTTGTCAGGCACTAGTTTTTTCCGATGATATTGAGTGGGTTAGAAATAATGTTTTCTTGGATGGGGATGTAGTCTATGTTGATAATCTCCCTGAGATTCCAGATTGGATAGATATGGCAAGAATGACGAATTGTGACCATTTCATAATATCAAACAGTACTTATAGCTGGTGGGCAGCTTGGCTTGGAAAAACTGAAGATAAGATCGTTATCGCGCCGTCTAATTGGTTTAGAGGAGTTAAGACTAAAGATCTAGGTATTTGTCCGGATGAATGGTTTCTGCTCTAGATCAAATGACTGCATTAAAAGTTATTATTGTTTCTCGTTCGTGGCCCTCTCATGAGAAGTCAGGTGTTTCATTAGCTGCTCGTCAGCATGCTCAAATTTTATTGGATGCAGGCTATGAGGTAAGTATCGTTGGCTCATCTAAGACTGTCATGGGGGAGTCTTTAAATGTTGGCAATAAGTTCCATGTGAAGTCTTCTGGATCAGG
>VFQS010002891.1_pt1 | contig 13565 bp, 15 predicted proteins | sample 3512361 | NCBI WGS metagenome assembly VFQS01 (sample SAMN10412375, study PRJNA504923) | tailings metagenome | isolation source: Relicate 1 Philex TSF3 active mining | place: Philippines
GTACAAACGTTCAATGGTTTTAAAATTTTCTTGCACCAATTGATAATTCGCAAACGCATCAATCTTGGTTTTTCCTTCAAAAAGGCGTTGTTTTCCGTTAAATTTTCCAGCAAATCCTTTGTTGTTATTGTCATCTAAATTCGAATATAAATTTTGGTCGTTGTTACTTATTGCTGCTTCAAAATCTAAAATGGTTTTCTCACTCGGATTGTATTTTCCCAAAATCGTTGCCATTTGAATTTTTGTAGGTGCAATCAATCTTATAATCGGTTCATAATTTCCTTGCGGAATTCCAGCTATTGGCGCCACATATTCATAAATTTTACCAACCGCCTGGTTGTTTGCTAAAATGTAATTCCCTTGATTATTTCCTACCAATGAAAAACGCACATTGTACAATTCGTCTGTTGGATTGTTCGAATATTCAAACACTTCAACTCCGCCAATAATTACTTTACGATACAAAATTTTATTTTCAGAATACGTGTCTAAATAGGCTGAAGGTCCGTTCATTTGCGAAATATCATCGCCTGCGTTTTGCAAAATAGCAATTTGTTCCGAAGATAAATTTTGTTGCAACGGCTGATTTTTCACATCACTTTCCGAATACACATAACCGCCAATTTGCCAATTTTCTCGCTCGTGTGAAATTCCGCCATACGTAATAAATCGAGTAAAATTTCTATCGGTATATTGATATTCTACGTTGATTCGCATTTCGGAAGTAATCGGAAATAACGAAGTAAAAATGATTTCTCCAGCGTTGTAATCGATGATGTAATCGTTATTTTCGCCACGGGTTTTCAAAATTCCGTTCACATAAACGCGTTCTGAACCCGAAATTACTAAAACATACAATTCGTTATTATTGCCTCGCAATTTATACGGACCTTGATTGCCTTCTTGACCAACAAACGAACTTCGGGCATATTGTCCACGAACCAAAGCACCAGAAGCAATGACTTCAGTTTTTTTATCAGCTGTTCCCAAGGTGAAACGAGTAGCTAAACCTTGTACTTTTTTGTTGAAATTTAAGAAAGCAGATTTTCTATTTTCTAAAAATAAATCTCCAGCACGAATGTTCCATTTATCCGAAAATAATTCTATGAAAATTTGATCAAATTCATCTAATTTTTGCGAATAACCGCCTTCTTGCAAAGGAATATTACTATCTTGAATCGAAGCACGCAAACTCACTTTATCCGAAATTTTCCCTGTGATTTGCAAATCTAAATTTGAATTCACCACTGTGTTTTGATTGTTTCCAACGGTAACGCCGCGTGTAATGCTTCCGGAAGTATTCAATCCGTCAAAAGGTTTGAATTTGGTGTTTTTGTCTTTTTTGAAAACGACTAATTTTCCAGCTTCGTTTGAAACCACTTTGTTGTCATCGTAAATAGAATAGGTTTTGGTTAAAAAATCAGGAAATTTCGAATAGCGAACAATTAGAGAGTCAGAAGTGTTGATTTCTTTGGTAAAAACTACCGTTCCTTTTTGGAAATTTACTTTGTAAAAACTGGTGTCAATGACTTTTCCATTTTTGTCTTTAATTTCAAAAAAGGAATTGTTTAAACTGAATTTTTCTATCGAAATCGTGTCTCTTGAAAACGCAATTTTTTTAGTTGGATACGATTGCAACGTTTCCTGAGCAAAACCGCCCAAAAAACACAATAGAAATCCCGCTAAAAAAACAATTTTTTGCATAAATACTATAACTCCGAATCTTCAAAAGTAGTATTTATTGTTGGAAAGTTTTGTGTTATTTTTCCGAAAAGTAAAAAACACAATCTTGTCATGTTGACGCGAGGAAATATCACATTGTGAGATTCCTTATGCTTCGGAATAACAAGATTGTGCGAGAATTATATGTTTTTTTTAGAATTTATAAGTTGAGTCAATTTTTTAGAGAAGAAAACAAGTAATCCCAAAAGAAGCATTACTAAACCATCAACTAAAAAATCTAAAGTTATATTAGGCATAAATCCACCGATTAACCTGAATATAACTTTTAAATAATCCCAAAGTAGAAAATCTAACCTAAAAAAAGAATAAGTAATTAATAATACTAAAACCGAATTTAACCAAAACCATTTTCTGTAAAATGAAATACTTAAAGAAATTATAAAAGCAACCAATAAACCAATGAATTTAGAAATTCCTGTTACTATAAAAAAATCACTCATTCTTTTTGTGTCAAATGGAATTTCATTAAAAACAGGTGTTTGATTTCTATTTTTCATGATGAATTCTGTGAATTCAATGTCGTGTAAATAAAATAATATATAAAAAGAATGAATGAAAAGCCATGTTGCAATAAAGTGAACAAGGATAAGTTTCCAATTTAAACGTTTTAATACTTCTTTCATATTACTCCTTCGTAATCACCTGCATCGTTTCTCTCGAAATCTGGCGCAACAATACCGTTTTGTTCGTTTCAACAACTTTAGCAGCGTTTTCATCAAAATGTCTGATGGTGTAAAGCGACACATTTTCGTTATACGAAACCTTGAATTTTTTAGCCAAAACTTTTCGCAATTCTTCAAAAGTGTTGTACTTATCTTCGATACAAACCGAGAAACTAATTGCCGTATTTTGAATTAAATTCACTTTGATTTTGTATTTCGAGAACAAACCAAAAATTTCACTGATATGATTTTCCATTATAAAATCGAAATCAATAGACGATAACGACAATAACAATTGGTTTTTCTTTACGATGAAACAAGACGTTTTTGGTTCCAAATCTAAACCTCTAGAAATTCGTGTTCCAGCTAATGTTGGGTTAATAAACGATTTTACATATAACGGAATTTCCTTTTTCTGTAAAGGTTGTAACGTTTTTGGGTGAATAACCGAAGCTCCGTAAAAAGCTAACTCAATCGCTTCTCTGTAGGAAATTTGGTTCAACAAAACCGCATTTTCAAAATATCTTGGATCGGCATTTAAAACGCCTGGAACGTCTTTCCAAATGGTAACACTTTCCGCACCTAAACAATACGCAAAAATCGCAGCGGTATAATCCGAACCTTCACGACCTAAAGTAGTGGTAAAATTATTCTCATCCGATCCTAAAAATCCTTGTGTAATATTTAAGGTTTTCTTTTTAACGCCTTTTGAAATTAGTTTTTGGGTAGTTTCCCAATCTACTTGTCCATCACGGTAATTGTTATCAGTTTTAATTAATGGGCGAACATCAATCCAATTGTTTTTTAAGCCGCTGTAATTAAAATAATGACTTACAATTGTGGTAGAAACTAATTCTCCAATACTCACCACTTGGTCGTAAACAAAACTATAATTTGGTGACTTGTTGCTACGAATGAAATATTCTAAATCATCAAAATGAGCGTTTACATCAAAAAAAACATCGTGCTCTTCGTCTTCAAATAAGTCTAATAAAATTTGGTTGTGGTACTTGCGAACCTCTTGAAGCGATGCATGTAATTCCTTCGATTTATCAAAGTAATTTTTGATTACTACTTCTAATGCATTCGTGGTTTTTCCCATAGCAGAAATTACCAACAAAACATCTTCGTGTCCTACTGTGTTTAAAACATGTAATACGTTTTTTACGCCTTCGGCATCTTTAACCGATGCACCTCCAAATTTGAATATTTTCATGAGTTCAATTAGTCAATATGGCTATTAGCCAATGTGTCAATTAGTATTTACTTTAATATCTTAATTAGTTAATCTTCAAACAAAAATCGGTTTATTCCTGCTTCATCCATATGCACCACGCGCCAATCGCCTAAAACTTTAGCGCCCGATTTTTCATAGAAATCGATGGCTGGCGTGTTCCAATCTAAAACGTTCCATTCGATTCTACGGACATTTTCGGCTTTTCCTTGTTTGATGATTTCTTTGTAAAGGGCAAATCCGGCACCGGTTCCGCGTTTGCTTTCTTTTACAATTAAATCTTCTAAATGGATGGTTTTACCTTTCCAAGTTGAGTAACGATAATAGTACAAAGCCATTCCGATAATCTCGCCATCAACTTCGGCAACAAAACATTGAAAAAGCTGATTTTCTGAAAAACCATCGCGAACCAAATCGTTAACAGTAACTTCAACCGCATCTGGTTCTTTTTCAAAAATAGCTAATTCTTTAATTAGTTCTAAGACCGAAGTCATATCCTTTTCAATGGCTTTTCGGATTTTCATTTTCTCAATTTTTTTACAAAAGTAAAATTAACTTAAACATCTTTTCAAATTAATATATTCTTTTAACAAAAATCACGATATTTGTGCCACAAACACAACTACAACGTTTTCGTAATGGAAGAAAGAAATAGAACATTAGGCGAATTTATTATTGAGCACCAAAATTCGTTTCAGTACTCAACTGGAGAATTATCTCGAATTATTAATTCAATTCGATTAGCTGCTAAAGTAGTTAATTACAAGGTTAACAAAGCAGGATTAGTCGATATCGTAGGAGCGGCAGGAGAACAAAACGTTCAAGGCGAAGACCAACAAAAATTAGATGTTTATGCGAATGAAGTTTTTATTCAAACGTTAATCAATCGTGAAATTGTTTGTGGAATTGCTTCGGAAGAGAATGACGATTTTATTACTGTTGCAGGGTCAGATAACTCACACAATAACAAATATGTAGTATTGATGGATCCTTTGGACGGTTCTTCAAATATTGATGTAAATGTTTCGGTTGGAACGATTTTCTCGGTTTTTAGAAGAATTACTCCTGTTGGAACACCCGTGACTATTGAAGATTTCTTGCAACCAGGTGTAAATCAAGTAGCAGCAGGTTATGTGATTTATGGAACGTCAACAATGTTAGTATATACAACAGGTCATGGTGTAAACGGATTTACATTAAACCCAGCTATCGGAACATTCTATTTGTCACATCCCGACATGAAATATTCAGAAGATGGAAAAATTTATTCAATTAACGAAGGAAATTATGTTCATTTTCCTCAAGGAGTGAAAGATTACATCAAATATTGTCAGTTAGAAGAAGGGGATAGACCTTATACTTCAAGATATATTGGAAGTTTGGTTTCTGATTTCCATAGAAACATGATTAAAGGAGGAATTTATTTATATCCAACCAGTTCAAAAGCGCCTAACGGAAAATTACGTTTACTTTACGAATGTAATCCAATGGCATTCATAGCCGAACAAGCAGGCGGAAAAGCGTCTGACGGTTACAAAAGAATCATGGAAATTCAACCCACCGAATTACACCAACGTGTTCCGTTCTTCTGCGGAAGTAAAAACATGGTAGAAAAAGCGGAAGAGTTCATGGCGAAAGCGAAGTAAGTTCTTCAAATAATAAAAACAAAAAGCACAAACTCCTTAGAATTTGTGCTTTTGTGTTTTAAAACAGTTTTTTAATTATCTGTTCATATGTTGCATTTCGTAAGTAAACGTATCCAAATCTACGTTCATATCTACTAATTTTAATGCTTTATCTACAATATAACCTACGTTTCCTGCTGTAAAACCTAAAGCTAAAGCGAATTTTTTAAGTAATTCATGTTCTTTTTTACCTAAAACGTGTTCGTCTGCATACACCATTCTTGATAAATCATATAAACGCTCTAAACGATGCGTGTGTAATAACGGTGGATTTACAGGAAATTTTAATGGGTTTTCTAAAATTTCTTCGTATTCTGTTTGAGAAATTTCTAATTTGATAGCTAATTTGTCTAAGAATTGTTTTTCTTCTGGTCCAATAATACCGTCAGACAAAGCTACTCTTACAATTGCCGAAAAATGACCTTTGTTTCTATTTCTAAAACCGCTATCGAATAAATCTGAAATTGACATGTTGTTTGTTTTTTATATTAAAGCAAAATTACACAAAAAATCCATTTTTTTACAACAATTTCACGCGCTTTTGTGAATTGTATTTTAGATACATTTAAAAATTAATCGTAAGTTTGAATGCTATCAAAAAAAATTACTTATTATGTCTGAATTTTGGATGTATTTTAATATTGGTCTTAAACATGTTTTAGATATTAATGCTTATGATCATGTTTTGTTTTTAATGGCTTTGGTTATTCCGTATGCCTTTAAAGATTGGAAAAATATCTTTGTTTTGGTGTCGCTATTTACTATCGGCCATACGTTAGCTTTGCTATTGTCTGTTTACGGAGTTGTTAATATTCAAGCGAGTTTAGTCGAATTTTTAATTCCAATAACCATCTTAATAACGGCTGTTTTCCATCTTTTTACGGCTGGAAAATCCGCTAAAAATGAAAGTATTACTTTCGTAGCAATCGTTACTTTGTTTTTTGGGATTATTCACGGATTAGGTTTTTCAAATTACTTTAAAACGATTTTGCCCGGAACCGCTTCGGATAAATTATTGCCACTTTTAGAATTTGCATTAGGAATCGAAGCAGCACAAATAATTGTAGTGGTTGTGTTTTTGATTATTTCCTATATTGTGCAAACTTTTTTCCGTTTTTCAAAAAGAGATTGGGCTTTAGTTATGTCGGCATTTATAATTGGTGTAGTTTTGCCAATGATTATTGAAAACGAAATTTGGAATAGATAATGAAGAAAGAAAAAAGAGAAAAATACGATAAAGCGTATTTGCGAATTGCCAAAGAATGGGGTAATTTGTCCTATTGTCAACGAAAAAAAGTAGGCGCAATTATCGTAAAAGATAAAATGATTATTTCCGATGGATACAACGGTACACCATCTGGTTTTGAAAATTGTTGTGAAGACGAAGATAATATAACCAAATGGTACGTACTTCACGCCGAAGCGAATGCAATTTTAAAAGTCGCGCGTTCTACACAATCTTGCGAAGATGCAACTTTATATATCACACTTTCGCCTTGTAAAGATTGTAGTAAATTAATTCATCAATCAGGAATCAAAAGAGTAGTGTATCATCAAGAATATAAAGATACTTCGGGTGTTGATTTTCTAAGAAAAGCGGGTGTTGAAGTGGAATTAATTCAAGATTTGAGCTAAAATGAGAATAAACAAAGTATATTTTCCAATAGTAATCGCAGTAGCTGTTGCGGTGGGTTTGTTATTGGGAAGTAAACTCAATCCTTCTACAGAAACAGCTTTCTTAAACCGAAATGCCAATAAAAATAAGCTCAACAAACTTATCGATTTCATCGAAAAAGAATACGTTGATAGTTTAAATACCGATTCTATTGTTGATTTAACGGTTAACGGAATTCTCGAAAAACTCGATCCACACTCGGTTTATATTCCTAAAAGTCAATTAGAAGCAGTCGAACAAGAAATGCGTGGCGATTTTGTAGGTATTGGAATCAATTTCTACATGTATAATGATTCTTTAGCTGTTATAAAACCTATTCCGAACGGACCTTCTGAAAAAGCAGGTTTAAAATCGGGAGACCGAATTCTTTTTGCAGATAAATTACAACTCTACAATAAGAAAATGCAAACCGATTCCTTGTTTTCCATCTTAAAAGGCGAACAAGGTTCTAATGTTAAATTGACGGTTTACCGTAAATCTGAAAAAAGAAAATTTGCTGTCAATGTAACTCGAGATGTTATTCCGATTAAGAGTGTTGATGCTGTTCAAATGGTGGATAAAGCTACAGGTTACATCAAAATCAATCGCTTTGCCGAAAAAACCTATGATGAATTTTCATCGGGTTTAACCCAATTAAAAAAAGAAGGTGCTAAACATATTATTATTGATTTACGCGATAACGGCGGAGGTTATTTGGATGCTGCTGTAAAAATTGCTGATGAATTTCTGAAAAACAAAGAATTAATCGTTAAAACGAAAAACAAAAAAGATAAAATCGAAAGTACATTAGCAACCGAAAAAGGTATTTTTGAAACAGGAAAAGTCAGTGTTTTAATCAATGAAAATAGTGCTTCAGCAAGTGAAATTTTAGCAGGAGCTATTCAAGATAACGACAGAGGTTTGGTCTATGGAAGACGTTCTTTCGGGAAAGGATTAGTACAACGCGAAATGCCATTAGGCGATGGTTCGGCAGTACGATTAACCATTGCTAGATATTACACACCATCAGGGCGTTCAATTCAAAAACCGTATGAAGATAAGGGCGAAAATTACTTTAACGAATTCGACAAACGCTTTGAAAGTGGCGAATTGTATGAAAAAGATAAAGCTAAAATTGCCGATAGTTTAAAATTCAAAACCAAAAAAGGACGCATCGTGTATGGCGGTGGCGGAATTATGCCTGATATTTTTGTTCCGCTAGAAGATTCGCACGGAGCAGAAGGTCTAACGATGTTGATGCAATCGGGATTAGTGAATTATTTTGTGTTTGAACAATTGGATCAAAACCGTAAAAAGTTTGAAAAAATTTCGATGGAAGCGTTAGAAAAAGAATTACGTTCTGGAAATTATTTCAATAACTTCAAGTCTTACATGACTAAAGGAGGTTTGCTTTTCAATTTAGATACTCAGAAAGAAAAAGTACTGTTCTATCTTCAAGCAGAATTTGTACGTCAACTATTTAACGAAAACGCGTATTACCAATTGATTTTAAAGAAAGACAATATGGTGAATAAGGTGTTGAGTAAATAAATATGAAAATTTATTACCTTTTCTTTTTATTTCTACTCTTAGGTTGCTCTTCTTCAAAGCAAGTTAACGATTCTGATATTGTTGGAAAATATTCTCACAAAGCCTCGGGTTATGATATTGGTTCAACTATTGAATTTAAAGAAGATAAAACATTTACCTATACTTGGGTTACTGGATTGTTAAATGGAATAACAGAAGGAACTTGGTCTGTTTCTGGTAAAAAGATTATTCTAAATAGTGACAGAAAGAAATCGGATGTTATTAAATTTAAAATTTTAGAAAATTTTGAGAATAATTTAGGTTTTTATGAACTTAAATTTTTAGATGAAAATAAAGATATTCTTCCAAAGGTTATTTGTTTGCTTGTAAAAGAATCTGGCGAAATAAAAGAGTTAGATGCTGATTTTGATGGAAAATTACAAGTTTCAAAGAATGAAGATTTTCAAAAAGTGAGATTTATATTCTTAGGTTTCCATGAGTTTGAAATCAAAAAAGAAGATTTAAATGGTAATGTTACATTAATGATGTTTCAAAAAGAAACACAATATAAATATTTTGAAAATGAAGTAATGATTTTCAAAGGAGATAGAATTTACACCGATTTAATCAAAAAAACAAGGTACTCGAAAAATGATTTTCTCGTTAAAGTTTTTAAAAATTAATGCAATATTTTTTTAAAAAGTTTTATTGAAAAATCACATAGCAAAATGATTTGAGAGAGAATCATTATGCCAAAAGTAATGAAAACCAAATAGGTTAGACGTTCTCTTACATTCATTTTTTTAATCATTTCTTCAAAACTCATGATTTCATTTTTATTGATTTCTTTAATTAAAAACCAAATTAAAATCAAACCGAAAATAGATATAAAAGAATGGGAAAGTATTATCCAATTTTCTAATTTTATATCATCATAGGTTTTAGAAATAAAATGAATTGATGCTAAAACAAAATAGAATGAAGTAAGAAGGATTCCTAAATGAGAATTTTTAATTACGTAGTATGTATCCCCAACATTAACGTCAAATGTTTCATCAGGTTTAATAAAAGATAGAGCCAAAATTATTGGAATAATTATTAAGAAAGCTATGTATGATTTGCTGATAAAAAATTCCATACTTATTTATTTCCCTAAAGCATCATGCACCTGCACCGGATTCCCGTTATTCCACAACGTTAAAATATCAGTTGCTACAGAAGCGCCACTACCAGCGGCAATGCTTAATTGACTTCTGTGTCCAGCTAAAACTCCAGCGGCATAAATACCTTCGGTAACTAAATGGTCGGTATTTTTTAATTGGATTCTGTTTTTCTCAGGAGCAGCTTTTTGATGAGGTATTACAAACGATTCCAAACCTTCAATCGTAAAAGGATTTCCAGCACCAATTGCAACGATTACAATTTTGGCTTGAAGTGAAGATTTGTTGGTAGTAACTGTAAAATTCCCAACTTCACCTGAAATGGAAAGCACTTTTTCACTGTGAATTTGTTGTATGTGTGGGTAAGATTGGGTTACATGTTCCAAACTTTCTTCTAACAATTCACTACCTAATTTCCCTGCGGGAATTCCGTAAGCGTTATTAAAAATGGCGTTTTGAAGTGAAGACGCTTTTTGGTGTGCCACAATCGCAATCTTTTTATCTATTGCAAACGGTTTGTTTTGGGCCGAACCCAAAATCAAAGCACACGAAACGCCTGAAACTCCAGCGCCAATAATTAAAACGTCAAGCATTATTGTTTGGTTTTTTCTTCAATCATTTTTGAAAAACGCAATAACACTAATAATAGAATTGCACAAATTCCAGCAACTACACCAATAATGGCAATCGTGCTATTCCCTTCAAACGGATTGCTATAATCAATTTGAAAAAGATTAAAAACAATTAAAACTAAAGCAATGGCAACCGCCACATAAGTAAAAATTTTCATTTTGTATATTCTCTAAATAAATAATCCTTTAACATTCGCGGCGAATAATTTTACAGCAATCGCTAATAAAACCACGCCAAATATCTTGCGAATCACGCCTAAACCATTGTTCCCTAAAAGGCGTTCGATTTTTCCTGAAGATTTCAAAACACCATAAACCACAACTACATTAATGATAATTGCAATGATAATATTGATTTTGTCATAAGCAGCTCGAAGCGATAAAATAGTAGTCATCGTTCCGGCTCCAGCAATTAATGGAAACGCAATCGGAACTATCGAAGCCGTACTCGGATTGTCTTCTTTGTACAATCGAATGCCTAAAATCATTTCTAATGCAAGGAAAAACAAAACAAACGAACCAGCAACCGCAAACGAATTCGCATCAATACCAATCAATTTCAGAATTTCTTCTCCCACAAATAAAAAAGCAATCATAATTACCGCCGCTACAATAGTTGCTTTTTCCGATTGAATATGGCCCATTTTACTGCGTAAATCCACTATAATTGGAATACTACCCACAATGTCAATCACAGCAAATAAAATCATGCTGATCGTAAAAATGTCTTTCCAATTGATTCCGAATTCCATAAAACGCTGAATATTTGTGCAAATATAAGGATATTGAATAAAGAACGTTTCTAATTTAACGATACATTATCAATTGCAAGGGCAAAAATCAAGTAAAAGTTTAAAAAGCAATAACGGATTAAATGAAATAAAAGAAATCTCTGCGACTTAGCGTCTTTGCGTGCAATTTAAATTAAACGTAACAATATGAAAAGTAGCTCGCAAAGTCGCTGAGACCCAATAAAATGTAAAACGGACTAAGTTTAAGACTCGGTGTATTTCTAATCAACGTAATCTAAATCAATAATCTCGGTGAATCTCTGTGTAATAAAATAACATTTATTAAACTTCTAAAATCATCAATCGTTAATCATCAATCCTAAATCATTTCTTATCTTTGCACCATAAAATTATCCCAATATGTTTCAGTTAAATAAAACCATCGTTTCCGAAGAAATCTTAGAAAAAGAATTCGTTTGCAATTTGTCAGCTTGTCAAGGCGCTTGTTGTGTGGATGGCGATGCGGGTGCTCCTTTAGATGAGGAAGAAACCAAAATTTTAGCTGAAATTTTTCCAAAAGTAAAACCCTTTCTTCGTCCGGAAGGAATAAAAGCCATTGAAGAACAAGGAACACATGTAGTTTCCGATTTTGGTGAATTAGAAACACCTCTTATCGACGGTAAAGATTGCGCCTACGTAATTTTTGACGGAAAAACTGCACTTTGTGGAATAGAGCAAGCCTATAATCAAGGGATTGTAGATTGGAAAAAACCAGTTTCGTGTCATTTGTATCCTATCCGAATTAAAGAATATTCGGATTTCGCAGCGGTAAATTACCACAAATGGCATATTTGTTCAGATGCTTGTGCTTTAGGTGAAGAATTAGGAGTTCCAGTATATCAATTTGTGAAAGAAGCACTAGTTAGAAAATTTGGTCAACAATGGTTTGACGAATTAGACAAAGTAGCACAAGAGTTGAAAAAATAATCTCGTTTTTATCGTTTAAAAACACTCGTGAGCTACTTATTTTTCAGTTGCTTACAAGGTTTTAACAGTTGTTCTATTTGTTTTTAACTTATTGATTGTCAATATTTTAAAAACCTATATTAATTTACTGACAATTATCAACTTTGTTAAAAACTTGCTTCAATTGTGAATAAGTTTGCCTTTCATTTTTCATTTCAAATGACAAACTTTGTAATCCCCAAATAAGTCAATTTAACCAATCATTAACATTTTTAAAATCAAATAGCTATGTCTATAGTCGAACCAATTTTGCAAGAAAACAAAGATCGATTTGTAATTTTTCCTATCAAACACCAAGATATTTGGGAATGGTACAAAAAACAAGAAGCGTGTATTTGGACAGCAGAAGAAATTGATTTGCATCAAGATTTAAGCGATTGGAACAATAAATTAAACGATGACGAAAAATATTTCATCAAACATATTTTAGCATTCTTTGCGGCTTCTGACGGAATTGTAAACGAAAACTTAGCGGAAAATTTTGTTAATGAAGTGCAATATCCAGAAGCAAAATTCTTCTATGGTTTCCAAATCATGATGGAAAACATTCACAGCGAAACCTATTCGTTGTTGATTGATACCTATGTGAAAGACGAAGCAGAGAAAAATCAGTTATTCCATGCGATTGAAGTGTTTCCGGCAATTAAAGAAAAAGCACAATGGGCTTTAAGATGGATTGAATCGGATTCATTTGCAGAACGATTAATTGCTTTCGCAGCAGTAGAAGGAATTTTCTTTTCAGGTTCTTTCTGTTCGATTTATTGGTTGAAAAAACGTGGATTAATGCCAGGATTAACCTTTTCAAACGAATTAATTTCTCGTGACGAAGGAATGCATTGTGATTTTGCGGTTCACTTACATACACATCACATTGTAAACAAAGTACCAAAAGCAAGAATTACCGAAATTATCGTAGATGCATTAAATATCGAAAGAAAATTCATTACGGAATCATTACCAGTAAGTTTAATTGGTATGAATGCTACTTTGATGACGCAATATTTAGAATTCGTAACAGATAGATTATTAGTAGAATTAGGATGTGATAGAGTGTACAACTCATCAAATCCATTTGATTTTATGGACATGATTTCGTTACAAGGAAAAACGAATTTCTTCGAAAAACGTGTTGCGGAATATCAAAAAGCGGGTGTAATGAACTCGGATGCAGATTCAAACAAAATTAGCTTCGACGCTGATTTCTAAAAATATTTAAAGACATAGACACATAAGATTGTTTTTATGAATTTAAGGCGTTTCACTTTTTTGAGTTGACATAGCGCTATGTGTATTCAGAATGAACTATCTAAATCTTTTTCTAAAAGTTTTATCTATGTTTCTATGTGTTTTAAAAAAATAAAGTGCTATAAAATGTCGGGAGACTTGCGCTTTAGTTCATTAATATTAACCGAAAGCAGGGAAGGGATTGTCTGTTTTCAAAAACTAAAAAGCTTATGTATGTAGTAAAAAGAGATGGCCATAAGGAGCCAGTAATGTTTGACAAAATC
>VFQS010002892.1_pt1 | contig 13564 bp, 9 predicted proteins | sample 3512361 | NCBI WGS metagenome assembly VFQS01 (sample SAMN10412375, study PRJNA504923) | tailings metagenome | isolation source: Relicate 1 Philex TSF3 active mining | place: Philippines
GGTACTCCTGGTGACTCTTGGCGCGGGGGTCGGTGTCTTTGAGGTTCTCACCGTCGTACACCTGCATCTTCGAAAACAGCGAGGAGTTCTCGGGTTCCTTCAGGCGGGTGAGTATGGCGAACTGGCTCATCATCTTCAGCGTGCCCGGCGCGCAGGTGGCATCAGCAAGTGAAGAGTGCCGCAGGAGCTTCTCGTAGATCTTGACTTCTTCGCTCACCCGCAGGCAGTAGGGCACCTTGACGATGTAGATGCGGTCAAGGAAGGCCTCGTTGTTCTTGTTGTTGCGAAAGGCCTTCCACTCGCTTTCATTCGAATGGGCCAGCACCACGCCATCAAAGGGGATGGCGCCGAAGCCTTCCGTGCCCTTGAAGTTGCCCTCCTGCGTGGCCGTGAGCAGCGGATGCAGCACCTTGATGGGCGCCTTGAACATCTCCACGAATTCCAGCAGACCCTGATTGGCCAGGCACAGGCCACCGCTGTAGCTGTAGGCGTCGGGGTCGTCCTGCGCATAGCTTTCGAGCTTGCGGATGTCCACCTTGCCCACGAGGCTGGAGATGTCCTGGTTGTTTTCATCCCCCGGCTCGGTCTTGGCGATACCCACCTGCTTGAGGATGCTGGGGTGGCGCTTGACCACCTTGAACTGACGGATGTCGCCGCCGAATTCTTCGAGCCGCTTGACCGCCCAGGGGCTCATGATGCGGTTCAGGTAGCGGCGCGGGATACCGAATTCCTTTTCCAGGATGGCGCCGTCTTCGGTCGGGTCGAACAGGCCCAGGGGCGACTCATTCACCGGGCTGCCCTTGATGGCGTAGAAGGGCACCTCCTGCATGAGTTGTTTCAACCGTTCAGCAATCGAGCTCTTGCCCCCGCCCACCGGGCCAAGCAAATACAAGATCTGTTTTTTCTCTTCGAGCCCTTGTGCGGCGTGTCGGAAATAGGAGACCACCTGCTCGATGGCCTCTTCCATGCCGTAGAACTCGGCGAAGGCCGGGTAGATCTTGATAACCTTGTTGGCGAAGATGCGCGACAGGCGCGGGTCATTGCGCGTGTCGACCATCTTGGGCTCACCGATGGCCTTGAGCATGCGCTCGGCCGCGGTGGCGTAGGCCAGGGGGTTGCGCTTGCATTCGGCGAGGTACTCCTCGAGCGTGAGCTCTTCCTCGCGGGTGCGCTCGAAACGAGCGGCGAAATGTTGGACCACATCCATGTCGGACCTCCTTGAGCTTTAGGAAGACCCGTGCATGGCTTGTGCCATGCCCTGGGTCTGGGAAGTTCTGATGGAGTCCCGGCTTGACTGGGCCCGGGCGCCATCAGAGCTTTCCGGTCGTGGGATGGATCGTCGCTCGTGGCTGCTGGTGACGGCCTGATCAGCGGCCTTGCGGGTCGTGTGGTTCACCGATCCCTGTTTCAGGGGGTTCGATGTCCAAACCAACCGCAAGACCGCGCGTTTCGGTTAAGGCCATCGTGACACAAGGCCGCGCCGACCACAACGGGGCGAAATCGGATTCCGACGCGCATCAGGGGTGACGCGCGAAGGGCTTGCCGATTCGGTCCCGGCCGCTTACAAATAAGGGTTCCAGTGTCGACGCGCGATCGCGATCGCGGAGACTCGCTGATGTAAACGCGGGGTAACAGCGGTAAGCGGATGTGTCGGCTTGATGGCTGCGGACCCAGCAGAAGGGAGAAAGGGTGCTGCGCCCTTCACACCCCTGAGCAAGAGGCCTCTCAGGCTTCCGGCAGACCCAGGCGCTGCAGCAGGCCGTTGAGCTCTTCCAGTGAGCCGAAACCGATCGTGACCTCACCGGCTTCACCGCGCTTGGTGCGGCGCTGCACCCGGATCTCCACCGGGGCTGCCAGGTGGTCCGACAGCGCTTCTTCGATGCGGGCGATGTCGCGGTTCTTGCCCTGGGCAGTGGCCGCTTTCGAGCCGGCGGCACCGGCAGCTGGCTCGGGTTTCAGGGCACGAGCGGCCAGTCGCTCGGCCTCACGCACCGACAGCTTGCGGGCTGCCACTTCCTGCGCCACCAGGACCTGGCGGGCACCATCCAAAGGCAGCAGGGCGCGCGCATGACCCATGTCCAGGTCGCCGGCCATCAGCATCTGCTGCACGGCGGGCGACAGCTGCAACAGGCGCAAGAGGTTGGTGGCTGCACTGCGCGAACGGCCCACGGCCTGCGCGGCCTGTTCGTGTGTGAACTTGAACTCCTGCACCAGACGCTGCAGGCCCTGCGCCTCTTCCAGCGGGTTGAGGTCTTCCCGCTGCATGTTCTCGACCAGGGCCATGATGGCGGCCTGCTGATCGTCCACCTCGCGCACCAGCACGGGCACTTCGTCCAGACCGGCCAGACGCGAGGCCCGGAAGCGCCGCTCGCCGGCGATGATCTCGTAACCGCTCTCGCCAACCGGCCGCACCAGCAGCGGCTGCATCACGCCCTGGGTGCGGATGCTCTCGGCCAGCTCGTACAGCGCGCCCTCATCCATCAGCTGGCGAGGCTGGTACTGGCCCGGACGCAGCTGGCTCAGGGGCAGGATGCGCACCGCATTGCGGCCATTGGACGCTTCGTCATCGGGGGTGCGCGTAGGGCCCAACAGGGCCTCCAGGCCCAGGCCCAGGCCTTTTTTCTTCGTTGCCATGGTGTGCGGAGAGCGGATCGGAGCGGTAGTGAGCCGAGGATTGTGCCGCTACAGGGCCTCGATGGGGCTGCCGTATCCTTGAGGGTTTGCACGGCTGCCCGGCACCCCGCCAACATCACCACAGGACACCGCACACCATGACCCAGCGCCACACCGTCTTCGTCGACGGCCAGGAAGGCACCACCGGCCTGCGCATCCACGAGTACCTGGCTGCGCGGCCGGACATCGAGGTGTTGCGCATCGACGCCGACAAGCGCAAGGACGTGGCCGAGCGGGCGCGGCTGCTCAACGCGTCTGATGTGGCCTTCCTGTGCCTGCCGGATGCGGCCTCGCGCGAGGCCGCGTCGCTGGTGACCAATCCCAAGACTTGCCTCATCGATGCGAGCACCGCATTCCGCACCGACCCGTCGTGGGTATTCGGCCTGCCGGAATTGAGTGCCGGACAGCGCGCGGCCATCCGCGCCTCCAAGCGGATTGCCAATCCGGGCTGCCACGCCTCGGCCTTCATCCTGCTGTTGCGGCCCCTGGTAGACGCCGGTTTGGTGGCGCCCGGGCAGGGCATCACCGCCACCTCGATCACCGGCTACTCGGGCGGCGGCAAGAAGATGATCGAGCAATATGAGGCGGCGGCCCAACCCGGCGGCGACCCGGTGCTGAAGGCCCCGCGGCCCTATGCCTTGTCACTGGCACACAAGCACTTGCCCGAGATGATGACGCACACCGGGCTGCAGGTGGCTCCGGTGTTCATGCCCATCGTCAGCAGCTTCTACAAGGGTCTGTGCGTGAGCGTGCCGCTGCATCTGTCGGCGCTGCGTGCGGGCACCACCGGCGCGGTGCTGCACGAAGCGCTGGCGCAGCGTTACGCGGGTGAGCGATTCATTCGGGTGATGCCGCTGTCGGACCCCGAGACGCTGGCTGGCGGCTTCTTCGACGTGCAGGCCTGCAACGACACCAACCGCGTGGATGTATTCGTGTTCGCCAACGACAGTCAGGCGGTGCTGATGGCACGCCTGGACAACCTGGGCAAAGGCGCCAGCGGCGCAGCGGTTCAGAGCATGAATGTGCACCTGGGGTGCGAGGAAAGCCTGGGGCTGTAAGCGCGGCGGCCAGGGTGGGATCACTCGCCCTCAGCGCATCGTACCGATGCGCTGCACCATCTCCTGCGCGAAGCTGATGTAGGCCTGGGCGCCGCGGGAAGAAGGGTCGAACACCACGCCAGCCTGGCCATAGCTGGGTGCTTCGGCCAAGCGCACATTGCGCGGGATGACGGTGTCGAACACCTTGTCCTTGAAATGCGCCTTGAGTTGCTCGCTGACTTGCTGCTGCAGGGTGATGCGCGGATCGAACATCACCCGCAGCAGACCGATGATCTGCAGTTCGCGGTTCAGGTTGGCATGCACCTGCTTGATGGTGTTGACCAGATCGGTCAGGCCTTCCAGGGCGAAGTATTCGCACTGCATCGGCACGATCACGCCGTGGGCGCTGCACAGGCCGTTGAGGGTGAGCAGGCTCAGTGAGGGCGGGCAATCGATGAGCACGAAATCGTAGTCGTCCGCCACCGCGGCCAGGGCCTGACGCAAGCGGGTATTGCGCCGCTCCAGGCCGACCAGTTCCACCTCGGCACCGGCCAGCTCCCGGTTGGCGGCCAGCACGTCGTAGCCGCCCTTGTCGCTGCGGCGACGGGCCTGCGCGATGCCCGCCTGCTCCAGGAGCACGTCGTAGACGCTGAGTTCCAGCGTGCGCTTGTCGACCCCCGAGCCCATGCTGGCATTGCCTTGAGGGTCCAGGTCGACCACCAGCACCCGTTGACCGATGCGGGCCAGACCGGCCGCCAGGTTGACGGTGGTCGTGGTCTTGCCGACGCCGCCTTTCTGGTTGGCGATGCAAAAGATCCGGGGCATGGTCTGGAAGCGGAAGTGATGAGGTGAATGATTCGAAGGCAGCGCGGGCGAACGACCCTGGCGCAGGCGCAAGGCTAACAGACCGCGGGGCCTGGGGGTGCGAGGGCGTCGGCACCGGTGACCAGGCCGAGCGGGTCCTGAGTGGCCCCAGAGACTGGTGGGGATGCGTTGCACCGAGGCTCATCGAAAGTCGCGCGATGCGGTGACGCGGCCCAGCTCGCCCAGCCAGGACGACACGTCCACCAAGCGACGCGCAACCAGATGCCGCACCCCGTTGCGGTTCTGCCACTGACCCACCACCGCCAACAGGCGCGCGTTGAGGAGCGTCAGGCGCTGCCGCTCGCGGATGTGGCGCCATACGATCACGTTCACGCAGCCCGACTCGTCTTCCAGGGTCACGAAGGTGGTGCCCTTGGCCGTGGCCGGCTGCTGACGCATGGTGACCAGGCCGCAGGCCCATGCCCGTCGGCCATCAGGCCAGGCTTGGAGCTCCTGCGCGCTGTGCCAGCCCCGGCGTGCCAGACGAGGCCGCATCAGGGCCAGGGGATGTCGGCGCAGACTCAGGCCGGTGCTGGCGTAGTCCAGGGTGATGGCTTGACCCTCGGGCCCTGGAGGAAGATCGGGATGCTGCCCTTCGGGCGGGGGCAGTGCATCGAAGAGGTCGCCGATGGCCGCCGCGGATCGGGCGGAACGCTGCACACCACTGGCCTGCCACAGCTGTTGGCGTCGGTGGCCCGCCAAACCCTGCAGCGCATCGGCGCGCGCCAGAACCTGGAGATCGGCCGCGGACAGTTGCGCACGGCGGGCCAGATCCTGCACGTCGACGAAGCCCGCATCTTCGCGGGCCTGCAGCAGCCGCTGCGCCGCACGTTGGGAAAGGCCGCTGATCAGGCGCAGGCCCAAGCGAACCGCGGGACGGCCACTCGCTGATGCCCCTGCCCCCGGCGAGGAAAGGCCTGGTTGGGGTTCCAGGGTGCAATCCCAGTCGCTGTGGCCCACATCCACCGGCAGCACCACCACCCCATGGCGCCGCGCATCCTGCACCAGTTGCGCCGGGGCGTAGAAGCCCATGGGTTGGGAATTGAGCAGGGCCGCCAGGAAGGCCTCGGGTTCGTGGCATTTCAGCCAGGCGCTGATATAGGTCAGGAGCGCGAAGCTGTAGGCATGACTCTCCGGAAAACCGTATTCGCCGAAGCCCTCGATCTGGCGAAAGATGCCTTGCGCAAACTCCTGGGGATAGCCCCGCTGCACCATGCCCTGCACGATGCGGTCGTGGAACACATGGAGCTCGCCCTTCTTGCGCCAGGCCGCCATGGATCGGCGCAGACCATCGGCCTCGCCGGGCGTGAACCCAGCGGCGATAACGCAGATCTGCATCACCTGTTCCTGGAAGATGGGCACCCCCAGGGTGCGCCCCAGAGCCGCATCGAGTGCCGGGTAGGGTGAGGCGGGCCCCTGGCCCTGTTCACGCAGAGCCCGACGCTCAAGATAGGGATGCACCATGCCGCCCTGAATGGGGCCCGGGCGGACGATGGCCACCTGCACCACCAAGTCATAGAAGGTGCGGGGCTTGAGCCGGGGCAGCATGCTCTGCTGGGCACGGCTTTCGATCTGGAACACCCCCACCGTGTCACCGCGGGAGGCCATCTCAAAGGTTGCCGGGTCCTCGCGGGGAATGTCCTGCACCCGCCAGGGCCGGGATTCATTGGCACGGCGGTGGTGGGGTTCGGCCAGGGCGCGGGTGGGGTGCGACCAGGCGTGCCACCGGGTCATGCCCTCCAGGGTCTTGCGGATGACGGTGAGCATGCCCAGGGCCAGCACATCCACCTTCAGCAGGCCCAAGGATTCCAAGTCGTCCTTGTCCCATTGGATGACGCGCCGCTGGTCCATCGAGGCGGGTTCGATCGGCACCAGACTGGACAGGCGATCGGCCGCGATCACGAAGCCACCGGTGTGCTGGGAGAGGTGGCGCGGGAAACGCTGCAGCGCCTGTACCAGTTCCAGCCAGCGCGCCAGCACAGGCGCCTGGGCGTCCAGGCCAAGTTCGTCGAGGCTGCGCCACAAGCGATCCGGGTCATCGAAACCATGTACCGAGCGGGCCACCCGATCGACGATGGCAGCGTCCAGTCCCAGAGCGAAACCGACATCGCGCACCGCGCCGCGGGTGCGGTAGGCGGTGACGGCAGCCGCCAGCGCACAGCGCCGCTCACCGTACTTGGCGTAGATGTACTGGATGACCTCTTCTCGGCGTTCGTGCTCGAAGTCCACGTCGATATCCGGCGGCTCGGCGCGCTCACGAGAGATGAAGCGCTCGAACAAGAGGGTGGTTTGCGTCGGGTCGACTTCCGTGATGCCCAGGCACCAGCACACCGCCGAGTTCGCAGCTGAGCCCCGCCCCTGACACAGGATGCCGCGATGCCGCGCAAAGCGCACCACGTCGTGCACCGTGAGGAAGAAGGGCTCGTAACGCAGGGCTTCAATCAGTTCGAACTCGCGTTCGAGTTGGGCCTGAACCGAAGCCGGTATCCCATTGGGGTGGCGCTCGCGCGCGCCGTGCGCCACCAAGGCCCGCAGATGCTGGATGGGTGTCAGGCCTTCGGGAACCAGTTCAGCCGGGTATTCGTAGCGCAACTCATCCAGACTGAAAGTGCAGCGGCGGGCGATCTCCACCGTGGCCTGCAACCAAGCAGGCCGGTACAGCTGCGCGAGCTGAAGCCGTGAGCGCAGATGCTGTTCTGCATTGCGGGCCAACGCGGTACCGCACTGGGACAAGGGGCGGCGCAGACGGATGGCCGTGAGGGTGTCCTGAACCGGCTTGCGCGAACGGCGGTGCATCAGCACGTCGCCGGCCGCGGCGATGGTCAGTGGCAAGCCTTCCATGGCGAGTTGGTTCACCACGGCCTGCACGCCTTCCAGCAGGCGGGAATCGTCGGCCCACAGCAGCCGCTCGATGGCAATGGCCGCGCGGTGGCCGAAGGCCTGCGCACACCAGCGCGCCTGGGCCAGGAGCACGGCCCAGGGATCTTCACGTCGCGGAATGAGCAGCACGGTGCAGTGATCCAGGGCCTGGTGATGCAGGAGGTCCTGAGGCCGGGCGCGGTACTGGCCTTTGGGCGCCCGGGCGCGGGCGCGGGTGATGAGCTCGCACAGCTGCCCCCAGCCCGAGCGGTTGTGGGCCAGCACCACCACGCGGAGCCCATGGGCCCGAACCGCGGCGGGTGGAGGCACCCCATCGGCATCCAGGCCGGGCGTGGCGCCTCCCGAGCCCTCGGGCAGGAGGCCCGGCCCCGGCGGCGCGAGGGCCTCAGCATGCAGCGGGCCCTCGGGTTCCATCGGGCTGATGTCCAGGTGGGTACCCAGGAGCAAGCGGATGGCCGGCATACCGGACGCGACGGCCTGCTCCCGTTGGCGCTTGAGTTCCTCATGGGCCCGAACCACCCCCGCCACGGAGCATTCATCCGTGAGGGCCAGGGCCTCATAACCCAGTTGCGCCGCGCGCGCGAGCAGCTCTTCCGGGTGCGAAGCCCCGGTGAGGAAGCTGAAATTGCTGCGGCAATGAAGTTCGGCATAGGGAGGCAGCATACTGATGATTTATACAGTATCGAGGCCCTCCAAAGGGTCACCCCCGAGGGCCACCTTCCCGCAGGTCGCGCAGGGTCCAGGCAGTCCGTCAGAATCAGGGTCTGGACAACGCCGTCCGCGTGGTCCACCACCTCTCAGGAGCCTGCTGCCATGTCTTCCCACGGCCTGTCTGCGCTGTTCAGCCGCTTGCGCCATCGGCTGATTCAGGCGCCCATGGCCGGGGTTCAAGACAGCCGGCTGGCGGTGGCGGTGTCGCGGGCGGGTGGCCTGGGCTCACTGCCCGCCGCCCTGCTCGACACCGCAGGGCTGGAGCGCGAGCTGCGGGTGTTGCAGGAATCGCTGGGGCGCCAAGGGCTGCCCTACAACGTCAATTTCTTCTGCCACCCCAGCCCCGCCCCCTGCACCGAGACCGAAAACGCCTGGCGGTCCACCCTGGCGCCGTACTACCGGGAGTGGGGCCTTGATCCCGCCCAGACCTCGGCAGGAGGCGGGCGCCAACCCTTCAATGCAGCGCTGGCCGATGTGCTGGCCAAGGCCCCGCCGCCGGTGGTGAGCTTCCACTTCGGCCTGCCGTCGCCGGACTTGCTGGCGCGGGTGAAATCCTGGGGGGCCTTGGTGCTCAGCTCGGCCACCACCGTGGAAGAAGGACTGTGGCTGCAAGCGCACGGGGCCGACGGGGTCATTGCGCAGGGCTTGGAGGCTGGCGGCCACCGCGGGCACTTCCTCAAGCCAGACTACGATGTGAGCGACCACTTGCCGCTGATGCCCCTCATCAAGGGCTTGAAGGAAGCTGTGAGTCTGCCCATCGTGGCGGCCGGGGGCCTGGGCGACGCCGATGCGGTGCGCGCCGCCCTGGGGGCGGGAGCCGAAGCAGTGCAGGTCGGCACCGCTTTCTTGCTGTGCGACGAGGCGCTCACGCCACCCCTGCACCGCCGCGCCCTGGAGCGCGCTGCCGCCGCCGGTGCTCCTGGGGAACAGGGCCAGGGCAGCCGGCCAGGCCTTACCGCGCTGACCCGGCTGTTCACAGGGCGGCCGGCACGGGGGCTTGTCAACCGGCTGATGCGCGAACTTGACCCCATGTCGCCACAGGCCCCGGCCTTTCCCCTGGCTGCCGGGGCGCTGGCCCCGCTGCGCAGCCAGGCTGAAGCCGCCGGACGGGATGACTTCACGCCCCTGTGGAGCGGAGAATCTCCCCAGGGATGTCGGGCCGCTTCGGCCGCTGCAGTGCTGGAAGGCCTGATGGTCCCAGCCTTTACAAAACCGGGATCAGAGGCGAAGTGAGCGCCCGCATGGCATCTTTGGCATCTCCACCCTGGTCCAGCTGGCCGGACGCCGTGATCCAGGCCTGCCCGCCGGGCTGACGACGCATGGTCCCCGGCCATTCCCCTTGAGCATTGACTGAACACCCCTTCCAGAAGGAACCCGATGAGCAACCCCACCAACCCCGGCACCGGCCCCAAGGGCTACTGGATCGTGCGCGGCGATGTGCGCGATGTGGAGCAGTACCAGGCTTACGTGAAGGCCAACGCCGCCCCCCTGAGCGAATACGGAGCCCGCTTTCTGGTCCGCGGCGGCCCTTTCGACAACCCCGAAGGCAGCAGCCGCTCGCGCCATGTCGTGATCGAATTTCCATCGCTGGAAGCGGCGCGGGCCTGTTGGTATTCGCCGGGCTACCAAGCGGCGATTGCGCTGCGCAAACCGATTGCCGAAGTGGATCTGGTGATCATCGGGGGCTATGAAGGGCCGCAGCCTGGGGTCAGTTGAACCAACCGTGAAGAAACCAGCCCGGATGGTCACCATGGCGCTGGCGAAACACCCAACGCAGCCGGTGGTCGATGCCCTCGGCCACGTGATAGTCCCGGCACACCGGCTCCCCATCGAACCAACCGGCTTCGATCCGCTCCGGTGGCGTACGCAGCGTCAACGGGGCACCGGCATGCACGGGACGTCCCTGCCATTCACCCAGGGGCTCCGGTTCGGGCAGCAGCCACAAAGGCTGGGGCCACACGGCTGAGCGCTCCAGAGCGGGGCGCTGCAGGGTCGGTTGCGGGGGCCATGGCGAAGGCCGATGCGAAGCACGGTCTGCAGCTTGGGAGGCGTCCGCACCGAAGGGAATGGGGCGCGCCTCGTCTGCCGTGAGATCCACCAGACGGCTGGCGCGCTCGGGTCGGTGATCGTCCTCTTGCCGCAAGCCCTGAACCGCTTGCGGGCCCAGGCGCGACTGCAAGCGATCCAGCAAGCGGGCCAGGGCCTGCCGGGTGTCCAATGGATTTTCCTGCCCGGGCTGCGTGGGTGCAGCCGTGATGAGGGGGAGCTGTCGGTCCTGCGTCTGGGGCACCTCGCTGGCGTGGAGCACCAAGCGCACGGCCACCACCGGCGCGGCCAGGGGATGGCGCCCAAGCCGCTCGGCCCACAGAGCCTGCAAGACAACGGCCTGCCGCTCGGGTGCCGCCAGGCGCAAGGTATGCACCGTGTCGGGCAGGGACTCGCGACGACGCGCCTCATGCTGCAGGTGCAGGGCCAGCACCTGGGCCAGCCGACCACGGGCACACAGCCAACCCTCCAGACCATGAAGCACCTGCTGCAGGGCCCGCAGGATCCAGGCCATGTCGGTACTGCGTTCAGACAGCTCGAGCCGCTCATCGAAGACGGGCGGCGGCACCCAGCAGGGGCGGGGGTCGGGAATCTGGCCATAGGCCTGATCGAGCCGCTCCAGCCAGGCGGCGCCCAGGCGGCGTTGAAGACCGGCGCGCGGCAGCGCCCGGAATGCCCCGAGGGTGTCCAGACCCAGGCCCGCCAGAAGGGTCTGCACCGATTCGGGCGCTTCCCAAGCCTGCAGCACCGCCGGCAAGGGCAGGGCATCCAGTACCGGCCGCACGGCCTGCATCTGTCGACTCTGGGCCACGCCCAGCACCGGGCCCGCCGGGCGACGCCGGTCCAGTGCCTGCTGGCGCCAGGGCCCCCGGACACGGGCCAGGAGCCAGGCGGCTTCCGGGTGAGGTGCGGCGGCCAGATGGGCACTGACCTTGAATGCATCCACCACCTGTTGAAACTGCTGCCACAAGCGCAAGGGGCCGCCGAACAGGCGCACGCTGGCCTGCACGTCGATCAGAAACCCGTCTGGCCGCCAGCACAGATGAGGACTGAAGCGCAGGACCGCCAGCACCATCGTCCGCAGGGCACGGGCCTCCTGGTCGGGCTGCCGCAGCGCCACCCGAATCCCAGGCCAACGGGCTTGCGCAGCAGCCACGCTCATCCGCGGCTGAATGCCGGCTTGCACCGCCAGGGGACTGCAGCACACGATGAGCCCGGCGTCGGCCACCGCATCGGGCGCCGGGGCTCCGAGGGCCTCAAGCGGCCACTGGGGCAGGTACAGCGCGATCCACCACATGGGACGAGGACACGGGGGCTGAGGTGGGGGAAGGGGCCGCTGACTCTCGCCCGGGCAGAAGCTTCAGGGGCGCGGGGTTGGGCAGGGTCAGGACCTGTTCCAGGCGCGGGCCCTGGCGCTTGAGAACACGAACCTGCAAGGCCTGCTCGGGCCCGGCCTGGAGGTGCAGCCGCAGGGGCGCGGGGGAAGGGTCCTGCCGGCAGGCCAGGGGCCGTGAAGTGAACAGGGGAATGCCACGAGACTGGGCCGCCCACTGCAGGCGCCTCAGGTGTTGGGGCTGTGCGTGTCGGGTGACCCACCAGATGCCCACGACACCGGTGCTGCGCAGCATCTGTTCCACCGCCCAGGCGGCATCGCCCTCGGTGGCCGGCTGCAGGCACCACAGCTGCGCAGGGGGTACCCCCAGACGGGCGAGCCCGGGTGCGTGCACCCGCCCAGGACCATGACCCAGCGTCACCCAGGCCAGCCGCCCGGCGGGCTGGGCCTGGGCCACGGCGGACCAGTAGGGCGCCAGGAGCGACCCTTCATGCAAGCCGGGTTGAGCGGACAGCAGCTCCACCACCCCCCCAGCCGGCCAGCCACCGCCGGGCAACTCAGCGTCCAGGACGGGATGGCCGGAGGGCCAGACACCCGCCGGAGCCGCGCAGGTGTTTGCGCGCCAGACACCGGGCAGGTCGGCCAGCTCCGGCGCGTCGGGACGCAAGCGTCGATGAGGCGCACGCGGGGCCGAAGCCATGCACGGCGGCCGGCGGGCAGGAACCGGCCCACTTGTTTCAGGCTCGGTCGGGGACAGGGAAACAGTGGTCATGATGGGCACCCAAGAACTGTATATTTATACAGTTCTTTTGGCACATCAGAGGCTCAAATCCTGCGCCACTCGGGGCGCGGGACACCCGGGTTTCTCAGGGACGGGCTTCTTCCTGCGGGTGGTCCTTGAGCCGTTCCAGATCAAAGCCCAGACTCAGGAGGCGAGATCGAACGGCCTGACGATCCTCAGGACTCAGGGCCGGGGTGCGGGACAGCACCCACAGGTATTCCCGGCGGGCTTCACTCACGATGGCATAACGACCGTGTTCCGGTCGGTCGACCACCCAATAAGCGCCCCAGCCCACGCCGGTCCAGCGCAGCCAGGCCGGCAAAAAGCTGACCTCGAGACGAGCCGGCTTCAGCATGCCGCCCTCAATGGTGGACACCCCGGCGACGGGACGGGCGACCCCCAACACCTGGTCGAATGACCCCGAGGCGGTGCGGCAGCGGTTGAGCACCTCAACGGTACCGTCACCCCGCTCACGATAGGTGGCCGAGGTGTCGGACACGCATTGGCGCTGGAAGAAGTTGGGGTAGTAAGCCACCTGGTACCAGCGGCCCATGTAGGGTGCGACGGCCAGGTCGGGCAGGGCCTGCAGCGCCGGCAGTTGGGCGGCAGATTCAGCGGCCTTGGCCTGGGCCGTGAGGCCTGATGCGCTCAGGCCGCCCGCGGTGGCCGGTGTCTGGGCCAAGGCCAGGCCGACGGCCCCCTGAAGGCCCACCGCCAGCAACAAGGCCCGAAGCGGTCGCCGCCGGGCCAACCGTTGCGAGTGCGAAAAGCGAGGGCAGGATTCGATCGATGCTGGGTTCATGAGGTCACCGGGCTATGGACTGACTGGCGAAACGAGAAGGGGCTAGAGGCTCAGCGACGACGGCGCATCCACACGAGGCAGCGTTGCGCGTTCAACCGGGGAACCACCAGGGGTTCCACGTGAAACACCTCCACCGAATCTGGCAATTCCGCGATCTCCGCCTCTGGTGTGACGCCCTTGAGGGCCATCCAGACCCCACCGGGCGCCAGATGACGCTCGGTCAACCGTACGATATCCGCCAGGCTGGCGAAGGCCCTGCACGTGATCACCTCTTGGGGTGACAAGGCCAGCATCTCCACGCGACCGTGTTGAGCGTGAAGCTGAGCAAGGTTCAATTCGGCGGCCACCTGACGGATGAAGCCGGCCTTCTTGGCCACAGCGTCAACACAGGTCACCTCCAGGCCCGGAACCGGGGCACCAGCTGCCGCCTCGACGGC
>VFQS010002893.1_pt1 | contig 13562 bp, 10 predicted proteins | sample 3512361 | NCBI WGS metagenome assembly VFQS01 (sample SAMN10412375, study PRJNA504923) | tailings metagenome | isolation source: Relicate 1 Philex TSF3 active mining | place: Philippines
CGTCGTCTGAACGGGCATGTGGCTGGTTTGCAGAGCGGTGCGTTGTTGAGTTGGATGGCGCAGCGGGTGCTGGGGCAGTACGATGTGGCCATCATGCATGACGGTGATGCCCCCAATGAGTTGTTGCTGGTAGAAAGCAATGTGACGCGGATTGCCCGTGAACTCGCGGTCAATGTGGATGCCATGCGTGAGTGGATTGTAATCCACGAAGTGTCGCACGTGTACCAGTTCGAGGGGATTACGTGGCTCAAACCCAAGCTCCGCACCTTGATGGATGCATTCATGCAGACAATTGCCACTCAGTTGCACGATGAAAACGCTGGATTCGGGATGATGCTACGACGTGCCGTAGCTCAGGGCGGCAAAGGCAATTGGCTGGATTGGGCCTTGAACGACACGCAACGTGCCATGTTTGCCGAGATCCAAGTGTTGATGTCGCTCATCGAAGGACATTCGAACTACGTGATGAACACGGTGGGCGCGCAGCGTATCCCGCAGTTCAAGCGCTTGCATCAACGTATGGAGTCGCGCCAACAAGATCGCCCTACCCTCGACAATCTGATTATGAAGGCCACCGGTATGCAGGTCAAAATGGCCCAATACCGCGACGGAGAGCGTTTTGTGCAGGCACTGGCTGGTGCTGGCGGCCCTGAGTTGGTAGCCTGGATGTGGCGCAGTGAAGCACATTTGCCGACACGGGAGGAACTTGATGACCCACAACGCTGGATTACCCGCTACGCTGCGTCTGCAAGTGCAACAACTGTGTGATGGACTGACGGCGGCATTGGGCCCCACCATTGGTGTCGTGATTCATGGTTCGGTGGCACTCGCTGATTATCGTGATGGGCACAGTGACCTGGATGTGCTGGTGTTCGTGGATGGTCAGTGCACGCCGGCCCAGCAGCGTGCGGTGGCACAGCTGATGCTTGAAGTGTCGACTCACCCAGCGCCACTGGAATTGTCGGTGATTGATCGATCATTGCTCAGCGCATGGGTGCACCCGGCTCCGTTTTACTTTCACTATAGTGAAACATGGCGGCAGAGCACCCTGCAGGCCCTAGCTGACAGCACGCATGATTGGTGCGTGATTCGCCCTGATCCGGATTTGACCGCACACATGGCGGTGGCGCATACCCACGGCATATGGGTGCATGGCAGTGGCTGGATTCCACAACCCAGCCGGGCCCACGCCTTTGCGGCGGTGTGGTACGACATTGCCGAAGCAGAGACACAGGTGGTCGATGACCCGGTGTATGTGGTGTTGAACTTGTGTCGAACGCGGCATTGGCTGACGAGCGGTGAAGTGCTGTCGAAGAGTGCCGGTGGACGGGCGATGTTGCCACAACTGGATGGCGAAGCGTATGCGGTGGTGTCTGCCGTACTGGCGATGCGAGCCGGTGATACGGTGGTGTTGCCGGCCAATGATGTCTTGCAGCGAGTGGCACAACAGTTGTTGGACGATATCAAACGCCTGCGCCCGCGTGATGATATGTAGGGGGGGGTGTGGGTGGTGGGGAACCGGGTAGGGCAGGTGATGGTGAGCGGCCATCGAGCAGTGTAATCGGGTGTGCAGGATTGGAATGTGGTGGGTATGGGCGTGGTAGTGTTGGTTGCCATTCTGTATTTGCATTCCGATTGCATTTCTTGTATACTTGTATGCGATGTGTAGGCGGGTAGCTCAATTAGGCAGAGCAGCGGCCTCCAAATCCGCAGGTTGCAGGTTCGATTCCTGTCCCGCCTGCCATACACATCACCATTTCCGGAGAGATGGCGGAGTGGTCGATCGCGCTCGTCTTGAAAACGAGAGAACTAACGTTCCGAGGGTTCGAATCCCTCTCTCTCCTCCATTCTCGCCAATATACGCACGGGGAGGTCGCATAGTTGGCCTAGTGCGGCGGTTTGCTAAACCGCTAGGGAAGCAATTCCCTCGAGAGTTCGAATCTCTCCCTCCCCGCCAATTCCCCCCGATAGGCATACGCCTATCGGGGGATTGTTTTGTTGCTGAGGGTAGACCATCATACGAGGCAATACTGCGTGGTCCGAAGCAGGGGTATGATGGGTATCTACGGTATGATGGTAGTAATGTGGTAAGCAAGTATGTGCATTTCTCCATGCTGCGAATCCAACCATACACGAAAGATGGCAACACCATGATACGAAATAGCCTCATCATGATCGGGATGGCAGTGAGCATGATGGCATGTGCGAGTGAAGCATGGTACCTGGATGGGCTCTGGGATGGATCGGCAATGATGGGGACAGACACTTGGCATCTGGTTGAGCTCAATGGGCAGGCCATCGATGCTGATGTGCAGGTAACCATGCAGTATGAATCCAACAACATGGTCGGGAATGGGTTTTGTTCGGTGTATCGGGTGGCGCCATCGATGACTTCGCCGACAACCTTCCGTATTGAAACTATTGCGACATTGGAGGCATCGTGCCCAGAGCAACACCAGGCCAACGAACAAGCGTTTTGGGAGGCGCTCCGAGCGACCACGCACATCCAGCGTACAGCGGAGCAACTTCTGTTTTTGTCAGATGAAGAGCACACGATGCTCGTGTTTGCACCATAGAGGGAAATCGTATGACGCACTCGCAGATGACCATGACACTGGCCATGAGCCTCGATGGGTATATTGCCCGTCATGATGGCTCGTATGATTGGATTGTCGGTGATGGAGCGCATCAGGCAGATACCCCGCAACGCTGGGATTTTGCGGCGTTTTTGGCAGACATCGACATCGTGGTGATGGGGCGGCGGTCGTATGAGCAGGGATTCCATGCTGAATACGCACCCAAACAGGTCGTCGTCATGACGCGTACAGCGCGCCCCGCTGATGGCCATGTCGTATTTGTGCACCCTGATCAGGTGTTGGCGTGGCTAGCAGCGGCGGCAGCCCAGGGGCGCGGGCGGGTCTATCTGTTTGGGGGGAGCCAAGTGATTGCGCATTTCATTGATTTGGACGCAATCACCGACTACTACGTGGGCATTGTGCCGGTGATTTTGGGCGATGGGATACGCCTGTTTGGGCAGGCAACACGTTCGCTACCGTTGACTCTGCAACAAATTATGGTCGATGATGGTGTGGTGGTACTGCAGTATCGGCGTCGTCAGCACCATGAGGGGACCGAGAAATGACGATGCACCTTACCCGTGCCGAAGTCGCACAAGTGATTGCGGGCATGCGCCCCAGAGCGCGGCCACTCGACATACTGGTGTGGCAGGTGGCTCAGGCACAGCAACCGTGGCAGGCAGCCGTGCCCGTGTTGACCACATATCAGAATCCCGATGGGGGCTTTGGGCACGGTATCGAGCCTGATGTATGGCACCCAGCATCATCACCCCTGGCGACGACGGTGGCGTTGCAGTACGCACACACGCTGGGCATCCCGGTAGCGCACGAGTTGTGGCAGCGGGCGTTGCGCTACCTGATAGGGGCGTACGACACCGCTGCGGGTAAGTGGCATCCTATGGCGGCTGGTGTCAATGCATACCCGCACGCACCATGGTGGCATGCTGATGAACAGACGGGGCAAAACTCTCTCGACAAAGACTGGCCCAATCCTAGTGTGGAAATCATCGGCTATCTACAGGCACATGTGGGCGAAATCGGCGAGATGGATCATTGGTATGCGGCATTACTTGAATATGTGGTACGAGCCGATACTATCGAATCACACGCGTTGGCATGCTATGTGCGGGCGTACCCGTGGTTGCCGAAATCCATCCAAACCCGCATCTTTCCACACCTGGTGCGTCTGTTGCGCCAGGTGATACACCCCACACCGGCAGACTGGCTGGTGGCATACGTGCCGACACCACTGGACTATGTGACTCATCCTCAAGCCCCTTTTGCCGATCAGCTGGCCGATATGATCGATGTCCAGCTTGACCAGTGGTGCCTGCATGTGCGTGCCCATGGTAGTTGGGTGCCGACCTGGCAGTGGGGGCAATATGCCGATGCGTGGACCACCGCACAGCAGTGGTGGACTGGTAAAATGACCGTAGAGCGCCTGCTCATCCTCGAGCGATTTGGGCGCATCGTGTAGCGAAAGGATGCACGCTGTATGGACTACCGTGAACCAAAGGAGTTTCACCGGGGGACAGCTGCCGGGACACTGACGGCCGAGCAACAGGCGTGGTATGACCGTGAGGGGTATTTGATTTTGCCAGACGTGCTGACCGATGCAGATCTGGAGCCGGCACGGACGGCCATGTGCGCAAAAGTTGACCAAATTGCTGACGAACTGATTGCAGATGGGCTTATACAGAACGCGTATGCTGATGAACCATTCCAATATCGTCTGGCACGTATTTTCGACCATCTGACGGATGCGGAATTTTTGAAATATGGGCGAAGTTGGCGTGATCGTATCCCAGGATATTTTGTATTTATGACGAATCCGAAGATTCTGAATGCGGTGGAATCGTTGATTGGTCCCGAGATTTTCGCGAATCCGGTCTACAACGTGCGCCCCAAGGTGCCCAAAGTGGCGGCTGGGGCGGTACCGTGGCATCAAGACAAGAGTTATTGGCCGGATGCCAATGCCAACCCGGTGATTACGGTGTGGATCCCGCTCGTGGATGCCACGCTCGAAAATGGATGTTTGCAGGTGTGGCCACGTACGCATAAAACGCAGGTCTATGATTTTCACCAAGAGCAGTATTCGGGGACCGGGTATTACGAAATTACGGGCAAAATGCTGACAAAAGCCAAGCGTTCTGCGCTTTCGCTACCAGTCAAAGCCGGTACAGCGATTTTGTTCAATGATCGGTGCATCCACATGAGTACGCCGAACAACTCGGATCATGTGCGCTGGAGTGTGGATTTGCGTTATCAGCCCACCGACCAAGACCCGATGCCACAGCACGGCGTGGGGTTTTTGGCGCGCTCACAGGCACATCCCGAGCGAGTAGCAACGCTGTCGGATTGGATGGCTGAGTGCCCCGAGCATGGGCTGTGATCTGGTGTGGCCAGCGTTTGGGGCAGATTACCGATGCCCAGTTCCAACAGGCGTTGACGCGCGCCGGGTATGGTGATTTTGTATCTGCGACGCCGATTACGCAGGGGTTGTTTGGGCAAAACGTGTATGTGACGAGCACGCACGGTGAGTGGGTGTTGCGTGGTGTGCCCCATTACGATTGGCAATTCCCACACGAGCAGCGGTATGCGGAATGGTTGGCGCAGGCCGGGATTCCCACGCCAGCCCCGTATTGGCACTGTGTGGATACGGATATTTTTGGGTGGGAATTCGTGATCATGCCACGCATGCCCGGTGTGACACTGGCGCTGCTCGATGCACACAAGACTTGCACAGTATGGACCGAAATTGCCGAGGCACAGGGTGATATGTTGCGGCGCATTCATGCAGTTCCCGTGCCACCGGCGCAGGTCATCACCGATATGGCAATGTGGCGTGTGGAATATGCACAGCAGATTCGTACAGCCGTGGAGTCGGCGTGCCAGCATAGTGCCTGGACGACGGCGGCGGATGTGGCGTGGGTCGAACAGGTGATTGCCACGGGCCTGGCGGCAGTCGACGATGGGCCGTTGGCGGTGGTATTGCGTGATTACAAACTCGAAAACATGACCATGATGCAGACGGCGACGGGGTGGCAGGTAACAGGTGTATTTGATTTGATGGAAGCCGCTGTCGGGCATCCCGAAAGTGATAGTGTGCGACAGGCATTGGCGTATCTGGATGCAGGCCAGCCCATGGCGGCGCGGCAATTTGTGCGTGCAACCATGGGCGAGGCGGTAGATTGGCAGGGCTGACAGGCGCGCTGGCCGTTGTTTGTATTGGCCGATCGCGTGCTGATTTGGGAATGGCGCCAACGGCAACGACCGGCTCAGAGTCCATCACTGTGTCAGTTTGTGGAGCCGTACCTGGCGTTTCAGAGTTGAAACATGAGCGCGCCACGCCCAAGTGACTGGATGACGCCGTATTCGCACAATACGTCTTCGCCGACGACGAGCGATGTGAGATGGAGTTGGCCGGCGTAGATGGTCAATGTGATGCTATTGCCACGGCGGCGCACGGTACCCCAGGAGTGCCCTGTGCTCCAGACCACTTTGCTATTGGTGGCAATATGCCCGAAGCGCAATTCACCGGTAAGTGCGTTGTACTGCTGGCCACTCCAGGCGTTGACGAGTCCCCAGCTGGCCATGGCACGGGCGTAGTGGTGCCCACACTCGGCCTCGTCGAAGGGATTGCGCTTGGCGCCATCGTAGCGGGCGCGGATGTCGCTTACGACTTGGATGGCCTCTGCCCGCAGGCCGGCGTAGAGCATGCCTGCGGCGGCGGTGTACTCGAAGCCGGTCATGACCTCGTTGAAGTAGGGGAAGGGCCGTTTGGGCCGATTGCCGTGCGGATAACTGGCCATGAGCAGGGCCGACTCATCGCCCAACGCAAAACTACGCATATGGTTGAAATGATGGTGGAGCCCAGCTTTGCGATTGTAGCGGAAGATGCTCTGGTGGGTGGTGCGGAGCTGGGTCGTGTCGACGAGATCGCCGAGACCGCTGATATGTGCCAAATACTGACCGACGAGTTGATCGACCAGGCATCCGGCACCGAGCTGGAGTTCGGGGTCGGTCAGATTGCTGGCCCCCATGACCATGTGGCGCGTGCCCGGGGCAATGTTGTCGGCATGCATGGGCGGACGGATGTCGTGGATGTAGTACTCGCCATTGAAGAGATGCTGCTCGGTCCATGCCGACCCCTGTTGATACAGGCGGGTGCAGGTGGCTGCGAATTCGGCATCGTGGACGGCAGTGGCGAGGGCGGCACCAGCCTTGAGGGCGGCCAAGTACCAGAATTGCATCTGCGGATTGGGACCGAAGTACTCGACGTCCATGGTGTTGTGCTGGCAACCTTCCATGACGCCGTCGCCGTCGCCATCCCAGCCGTGGGGCACCCAGGCAAAACTGAGGGCGGCCTTGGCGTGTGGGTAGAGGGTTTGCATCCACTGGGTGTCGCCACTGAGGCGCCAGTCGCGGTAGAGCTTGACGAGGCAGCCCATCTGCCCGTCGGCGGCAGCGGTGGGCCAGGCTTGAGCCTGACTGAGGGGTAATCCGATGCGGAAGCTCATCAAGCCGTCAGGGCGGGTGGCGAAAGCGAATTCGTTTTCACGCATGGTCTTGGCCAGATCGCCATACAAAAACGCTGTGGCTTGTTCGTAGTTCCACACGTGAGTGCAGGTGCCAAAGCACGAGCCACGGAAGTTGTCGGTGCCTTCCCAACCGAAAAAGCGCCCATCAGCGGTGCGGAAACTCGTTTGACTGCGGAGCGTGCTGAGATTGAAGAGCGCTGCTTCGCTGAGGGGGGCAGGGAGTTGTGAACTGGTAAGTTCTTCGACGAATTCGAGGGTTTGTTCGTTGAGGAGCTCGAGTTGTGGTGCCGTCTGAACGAGGACATCCCAGGCATCACGATAGCGAGTCGTGTAGTAGTTGCCGATGACGGTGTCGGTGTACTCACCGAAGTGCATGGCGCCGTATTCTTCGGAACGCCACGCCATTCGATTGGGGAAGTGCCACCCCAACAGGAGTGTGCACGAGGTGCTCGCGTGCGCATCGAGATGCATGCTCTGGGCCAGTGAGCCGACTGGATGGGTGGCGGTGCTTTCACGTGGATCGAGGTGACCGTCGGCGTGGAAATCATCCCAAAAATCGAGTAGTGTATCACCCCAGGTGTAATCGGCCCACCCGGTGCGGTACGACACGTGTTGGGCGTCGAGCCATGCCAATGCCAGGCTGCCGGCGTGTTCGCTGTCGGCAAGTGCCGGTGATGACTGGTACACGAGGGCATGCAGGCGTTCGCTGGCCACATAGCCGATGGTGTTCCGTCGGCGGGCTTTTTCGGCTTCATTTTGCTGAAAAAAGTCGTTGACGATAGCCGAGGAATAAGCGCCACTGGTGGGTGTGTTGCCGAGGTAATTTTGTAGGGATGCGGCGAGACTGATTGCAAGCGGTGTGTCGCCGGTATTGGTGATGGTATAGGTCAATACGGCTAGGGGGATGCCGCTCGCATCACTGTCAGTGGGAATGAGCGGATTAAAGCCCGTAATGGTGATTGTGACGGGGATGTCGGGGTCAGACAAGGTGACGGTGCCATAGGGGTAGCAGGCGTCGAAGTGGCAGTTGCGGAAGCGGGGTAACCCGTGGTGCGCAGCTGGCGACCCAAACGGCCCTTGATACTCACTGACGTCGAGTGGCCCTTCTGCGGCAAGAGTGTGCGGATCACCGTCGCCATGGATGCGGATGGCCACAAATGCGACGTCGGGGCGGAATCCTTTGGCCGGGCGATTCCCGAGTTCCCAATCGCGCAGATCGCCACGACCACCGAGCGATACTGTGCCGGTGCCGATGCCACCGAGTGGTAAGGCCACTGCGCGGATGTGTTGCTGGTCATAATGACGGACGACGGGGTGCGGAGGGTGGGGCATGGAGGGCTCTCCTACACTGCTAGGTGCACGCCGCAACGATATCGGCATGCTCTGTGGACACCTGAATGGCGAACCGGCATGTGGTTTGTGCAACTCGACAACATTGGTGCGATGGGGCATTGGCTGGGCGCTCATCCATCATCACGCCAGCCTGTATGGGTTTCATTGGCATGCGTTCTGAATTGTTTCGAGATGTGCGAGCAACCAACGAAGCCTGTGTAGCTGTGGGTCATTGGTACTGACACATATGGTGGCTACAGATGCTTTTTTAATCATACATCAAGTGTAACTGATTGGTGGATGTGCGTGCGAGTCGGTGGTGCAATCACACGATGCACGCAGAACTCTGCATGCATCGTGTGGCAGGGAGCCGTGTACAGATGATGCCCTAGCGCGTGTAGCTAAGCGTGATGCTTGCCACGGCGAGGGTGCGATCAGAAATCGCCGCGAGCAGGGTGTCACGGTCGACCTTGGTGTTGGCGCTGAACTGAGGAGCTGCGCTGAGCGCGTAGAGTGAAATCGTGTATTCTTTGCGCCCAGGCCCTTTGGAACAGGGTGGAGCATAGGCGAGATCCGGGTTCACGCTGTTGCCACCGTAGGTGCCGATGCTACGATCGTTGGCGGCAATCGCGGTGATGGTGGGGGGAATGTTGTACACCACCCAATACCAATGCACATCGCCGACTCCGGCAACGTGATGCATGACCAGAGCGAGCGATTGAGTGCCACTGGGGGTATTTGCCCATTCAATGGGTGGCGACATCCCGTTGCCGTCGCAGGTGTACTGTGCCGGTAATGCCATGTCGCTGGCAACCGCAGAGCTCCGTACGGTGAATCCCGTGGCTGATGTGACCGGTTGAGATTCGCTGGTTGTGGGTTGGGGTGCTGGTGGCGGTGCAGCACCAGCGTTGCCAGCGCCAGCAGCACGGGAACGCACGGCGTAACTCTCGGTGTGATCGCCGCTGGCGTCGTGGAATTGTAGATTGAGCGCACTTGCGGTGTGTTCGTAGTCAATCGAGTAGGTTTGGCCGTTGAGCGTGTACACCAGGGTGCTGTGGGTGGCATCGTGTGTGATGAAATCGGTGATAACTGCGCCGGGCAGTGGTTGTTGGGGTTGGCGAATGGGGTCAAGACGTGGTTGGGGCTCGATTTGGTCGTCTTGTACGGTAACTTGGCCATACATGCCGCCGTTGATGTAGGGGTACGTCTTGGAGGCATGGTAGTGGTAGACGCCATCGGGGCCGATATGCCCGTTGAAGGCATCCAATCCGACCGGCTCGGCGCCATTGGGCTCAAGCAGACCATAGATAGCATACCCGTCGAGGGCATAGGCGATGGGTTGGTCGGCCCCAATGAATGCTTGCAGGTGGAGGGGGGCGATGTGATAGTGGTAGTCATCGGCACGTCCGGCGTGGCCACCCCAGTTGTCGAGCTCGCCGGCCAGATAGGCATCGTCGCCACGGTTATTGAGGGCATTGAAAATCGGTACGCCGTTGACGGCAATGGCAATGGCCCCACGATAGAGCGCGTTGCGTGCAGACACTGGATTGACTGCTGGATGCGGATGTAACGGCACCTTCCAGGCATTGTTACCACGATATGTCTGCGCAAGGGGGAGCTGTTGTTGCCAACTGCGGATGCCAATCATCATGGGATGGCGGGGTAAGCCATTTGATTCGATGTAGAGATAGGTGTCATCTTGCGAGGTGCTGACCACATCTGCGAATGCATCGAAACCGAGGGCACGCAGAGCTTGTGCTTGGGTGGTGGGCGAGATGGCGTTGGCATTGGTCAACTGCGTGGCGGTTGCCAGTGGTGCGCCGGTGCGTGTGGCGAGTGCTGTGGGAGTGAGTGACAGTGGGGTCTGTGAGGGTGCCATGGTGGCTCGCAGGCTGGCCGTGGCTGTTGATGGACCGTTGGGGGTAGTGGCCTGAGGCGTCGGTGGATTATCTGCACCCTGGGAGGGGCGTGGTGGGCGGGGCGGCTGATCGCGCATACAGGCTGCGAGGAGCGTCGTCCCGAATCCAAAAGCAAGTAACCGGCGTACTTCACGACGCGAGATTGGCATATCCGCCTCACAATAAAGAGAATTTCGCTATTCTAGCATAGCTGGATGATCATTTGTATCAAGAATATATAAAGAAAAAAGAAGTCTATGCCGCTTAGGCATAGACTTCCCCCCAACCACACAATCGTGCTGTGCAAATCCGTGGTTGGGGGGAAGAGATTTAGGCTTTGAGCGCATTGCGCGTATCGATGACCACCGGGGCGTGTTGTTTGACCAGTGCCCAGTCGTAGCCGCTGTGGTCGGTCGCAATAATCACACAATCACTGGTGGTGAGAGCTGCTGCGAGATCGGATGCACCGTGCAGGCGTTCGCCGTCGATACGGATGCTAGCCACATGCGGATCATGATACGAGACAATCGCTCCCTTTTCACGGAGCAGATGAATGATATCGAGTGCTGGTGATTCACGCACATCCGAGACGTCTTTTTTGTAGGCGACGCCGAGGACCAACACCTGACTGCCCCGAATCGACTTGCTGCGATCATTGAGGGCATCGGCCACTTTTTGCACCCAGTAACGCGGCATGGAGGTGTTGATTTCGCTGGCTAGCTCGATGAAGCGGGCCGTGTAGTCGAGGGTTTTGAGCTTCCACGACAAGTACAACGGATCAATGGGGATGCAATGCCCACCAAGGCCTGGGCCCGGGGTGAACTTCATGAAGCCGAAGGGCTTGGTGGCAGCTGCCTCGATGACTTCCCAGGCATTGAGACCGAGGCGGTCACACATGAGCTGGACTTCATTGACGAGGCCGATGTTGACGGCGCGGAAGGTGTTTTCGAGCAGTTTGGCCATTTCGGCGGCCTCGGGGCTGCTGACCGGCACCACGCGTTCGATGGCCGATTCATACAGAGCTTGGGCTGTGCTCAAGCAGGTTGGTGTCATGCCCCCCATGACCTTGGGGGTGTTTTTGGTGGTCCAATCAGTGCGACCGGGATCGACGCGCTCAGGCGAAAAAGCCAAGAAGACATCTTGGCCAATGGCGAAACCACGCTCTTGGAGCCGCGGTTGGAAGATTTCACGCGTGGTGCCGGGGTAGGTGGTGCTTTCGAGCACAATCACCTGCCCAGGGCGCAGATGACGCGCAATATCATCGGCAGCTTGGAGCACTGCCGACATGTCGGGGTCGCGGGTTTTGCTGAGCGGGGTTGGCACACATACGCTGATAGCATCCATATCGTGGAGGCGTGACATGTCGGTAGTGGCGTCAATGCGCCCCTGGGCCACCAGAGTGGCCAGTGTGCTACTGGGGATGTCTTCGATGTAGCTTTCCCCGGCGTTGACCTGGGCAGTGCGTGTTTGGCTGAGGTCGAAACCCGTGACCCGAAAGCCGGCTTCGGCGAAAACTACTGCCAGTGGGAGACCGACATACCCAATGCCAATGATGCCGATGCGCGCTTCGCGGGTGGCGATGCGATCAAGAAGCGTTGTGTGTGATTGTGTCACGGTACTCTCCCTCGACATGTGTCGACAAGACTATAGAAGCGTCGCGCCATCGACGCACAAGTATCCTGGACAAACAGCATGATGCGTGCGTTTCGTCTCTCTGGTTGTGCATTATAACACTGCCGTTTGTGATATTCAGACGTGTCGTGCATCTAGTCATAAAAGTGTGTGAGGTTGTTGTTTTGACCGATGACCACGAGGATATCATGCTCGTTGATGACGGTATCTGCCCCTGGTGATACCAGCACATTGTCATTGCGTTTGATGGCAATCACGTTCACATTGTAGTCTGAGCGCAGTTTGGCCTGGCCCAGCGTTTTGCCGATGAACTTGTCGGGCGTCACCAGCTCGAAAATGTTGTAGTCCTTGGACAGCTCGATGTAGTCGATGATGGTGTTGGTGACCAGGCTGTGGGCGAGGCGGATGCCCATGTCGCGCTCGGGAAAGATGATGCGATCGACGCCGAGGCGCTGGAGTACGCGCCCGTGCAGGTCACTGGCAGCTTTGCTGATGACCAGCTTGATGCCAAAATCCTTGAGGATTTGTGAGATGGTGATGCTGAATTCGAGATTGGCCATGCCGACCACCGCCGCATCACACTCTTTGACCCCGAGCGAGAGTAACACTTCTTCGTTGACTTCGCGCACGGTGACTGCTTGGGTGAGGATGCGCGCCATGGCGGTGACACGGGTCTCGTCGATATCGATGCCCAGCACCTCGTGCCCCTGTTGGGCCAACGTGCGCGCCACACTCGACCCAAAACGCCCAAGCCCGATGACTACGACCTGTTTGACGATCATGATGGATGTTCCTTCTGCGGCGTGGTTCCTTATCCGACGAAGACGTTGTCTTCGGGGTAGCGGTAGCCACGCTGGGTGTTTTGACTGGCCAATGCAAAAAAGAGGGTGAGCGGCCCGACCCGCCCCGCAAACATGGTGATGGTGAGCAGAAATTTGCCAAACTCACTCAGCTGACTGGTCACGCCGACGGATAAACCGACGGTGCCAAATGCGGATACTGTCTCAAACAACAGTGCCAAAAACGGGGCCTCTTCGCTGAGTGTCAACAACGTCGTCACCACCAAAATCAGCGACACAGAGAGCGTGATGAGGACAAGTGCTTTGATAATGATTTGGCTCGAAATCGTGCGATAAAAGACGCTGATTTCACTCCGCCCGCGCAACACATTCCACACCATCAGTACGGCAATGGCGAACGTGGTGGTCTTGACACCGCCACCGGTCGACCCCGGTGATGCTCCGATAAACATGAGCAAAATGATAATCATCACGGTGGCGTCGTTGAGATGCGCCAAATTGACCGTGCTGAGTCCGGCACTGCGGGCCGAGGCACTCTGGAAGAAACTATTGAGGAATTGATGCCCAATCGACAAGTGCGCCAGGGCGTTTTGATTGTACTCGAGCACAAAAATAATCAGTGTTGCCCCGATGAGTAGGCTGAGCGATGTCACGATGGTCAGTTTGGAATGCACCGTCAGTTTGCTCAGGTGCCGTCGTTGCTGGTAGATGTTGAGCAGCACGATGAAGCCCAAGCCCCCGGTCACTAGCAGTGCCACCACGGTCAGCTGTACGACAATATGG
>VFQS010002894.1_pt1 | contig 13559 bp, 14 predicted proteins | sample 3512361 | NCBI WGS metagenome assembly VFQS01 (sample SAMN10412375, study PRJNA504923) | tailings metagenome | isolation source: Relicate 1 Philex TSF3 active mining | place: Philippines
ATCAAGGATTAATGTATGAACGACCCTTTAGGGCACCACACCACTCTATAACGGAAAATAGACTATTATAATATGTGGTATTATAAATAATTGATAATTAATACAATAAGAAATATATGCGCATTGGAATCTACACCAGAAGTGAAGATTTGAGACTACCCACCATTAAATGGTTAGCTGAAAATGGTTTCGACAGTTTTGAAATTTACGCAGAACATGTTGAAGAAGAATATGAGGATATATTCTTACGTGAACAACTTAATATGTTGATCTATGCTTGTGAGATGATGCACCTTCAAGGTGTTTATGTCGATGTCTTCAAAGTAATTTCACCGATATCAGTTAAAGTATTTCAGGTTCTAATTGAAATCCAGAAACTGAACGTTCCTATATACTTCAGCACTGGAAAAATAGAGCCCTCAGACGAATCGATTGCTCACTTTCATGATCTTTTCATTAATCAATGGGAGAAATTTAGAAAAGATGCTGAATCCATAAACTTTAATAAGCTGATCGATAGTCAAAATGACATTGATAAGCAAAAATAGATGGTTTCACTTTTATTAAATCTGAAACCCAATGGCTAACATACTGTATTTCAATTAATTACACAAAAGGCTAAATAACAAAGTTTCAAAAAGATCTTTTTACCTCATAACTGAAACAAAATGAAAAAGAAAAAGTACACAACTTCGGACTTTTTAACTGCTGAAGAGTTGAACCGAGCTATCAAGTATTTCCATCGGAACAATCAGCCTAAAATGGCTCTACTTATTGAGTTTGGTTCTAAAACTCTTTTACGATATTCAGATTTATCACGTATCAAATGGATTGATGTTTTAGATCGGGACTTACTGGTTATAAACGAAAAGAAAACCGGAAAGCGTAGAGAAATAACCATTGGTTCATCCTTGGCTGATTCAATCAAGAGTTCTTATTATTCATTAAAGCCATCTGATTTAGACCAATTGATATTCGACACTAGTATTCAGTATGTTAATCGAATTCTAAAAAAACTTACAATTGATTTAAAATTGACTAGAAAAAATATAAGCACTCATACATTCAGAAAAACTGGCGCTAGATACGTATGGGCATCAAATGGTTACAGTTCAGAATATCTAACGAGGCTATCTGATCTTTTGAATCATTCAGGCGAAAATATAACTAGAAGATATCTTGGTATATCCAAAGAAGAAATACAAAATATATATGTAGGATTTGATGAGATGGTCTAGTTCAACTTAGACCTTGGTTCTGAATTTATAAAAAGCTATAAATTCAAGCATTGCGGCTATCAAAGCGTCACCAGATGTTTGGATCTCAAGTATTACATCATCTTCATAGCTGATATTAAAACTATTCAGGAAGCTGTAAACGATTTTGAATTCATCTCCGCTAATTTGGAAGTCTGTTGAATAGTATTCATCAAGAAGCACCCTGTTTATTGTTATTTTTTTGGAAAATCCATTATCGATTCGCATAAGGGTCAATTCTTGAGTTTATTTTTTTATTACCATAATTTAGCTTACCTATTTTGCTAGCCCAGAAATCCAAGCAAAAAACCATGGTGTTGGTTGTGATCATACTACGATATAGTTGGTTCTGATTTTCCATATTTTTCAATAAGATTTCTAATAATTTTACTCTTATCCGCTGGGTTCATTTTTGTTTTAACCCCTTTTTTATTTTCAGTGATTACAGCCTCTAGTAGCTTTAGGTACTGACTTTCTGTTATTCTTACAACTAGGGTTCTATTGTATTTGATATCATTTGAATTCATATTAGATAAATATTGTATTACGGAGATAAATCCTAGCTAAGACCATTTTCATTAATATTTTTTAATATTTCATCTAAATCTATCATTTCTTTATACCAATGTTTACCAACTGTTTTTGGATGGATTTTTGTATGATCAGAAACTAGTTTTCTTGTCAACTTAAAACCTTTATCTTTTAATTCATTTTTAGCTTTTATAATTTTTTCTATTGATTTTGCTTCTTTTTTCTTACCATTTATAAAATTAGCTAACCTCATTTTTATATCTGGTGATAACACCTTATTTAAAAGGTTAAAATGAATTGATTTTTCCTTGTAAGCTAATTTGAGTTTTCCTGACTTGTAACCATCAACCAATCCTAGCATAAACCTTCTAAATCGTTCAGGTAACATTTTAGATTCATCAGTTCTATTATCATTAATGTAACTAATAAACGAAATTGCATAAGTTATATCCAAATGAGTATTAACTTCAATAAATGTTAGAAATAATTTGGTATATATTCTCTTTTTTTGTCCTTTAGTAATCTTTTTGGCCTTAATAAATAATTTATAAAATCCTATTTCTTTTAAATCAACAATTGGATTTTCTACTTTTACTTGAGTAAACCAGTACATTTTATTAAACACATCTTTATAGGAAGGTAGATTAGAGAAGTTCAGTATATTAATATTATTTTTTTCCCGATTACACTGTACTTCTCTTTTTTCTTTTACTCGACTCTCAGGTTTCACATTAGTCAAGTTTTGTGCCTTTTTATCCTCATTTACACTGAATCTGGTTACATTCTCTGGTATTTCAATTGTATTTTCATAGCTAATAAAAGCATCTGGATCATAAGAAATAAACCAAATTTGACCCACTCCGTTGGTGCTGGAATCTATTAAGTTTTTATGCTCAAAAAAGTAATTGTCAATTATATATTCTCTTATCTTTTCATATTCTGAAATAGATTTAAACTGACTATTATATCGAATAAACACAGATATTCCTCCGTTACTTGAAGATTTACATACTAGGGCTACCTGTTTTGAATACTTTTCAATGAAGTCATTTTTAAATTGTTCGACTTTTTCTAGGTTATCTTTAAAATCAAAATCAAGAAAAATGTAACCACTTGAGCAAATAAAGTTATTTTGGAATTCTATTTCACTGGCTATTTTTCGCCTTCGTGAGATAAGATTAACATGTATAAACCTAAGTTCCTTCTTTAATTTTTTAAATTCTTCTTCACCATCAGCACAGATGGTTCCTAAGGATCTTGATTGTCTAATCTTTTCAAATAATTCTTTGTATGGGTTATTCAATACTGCAATTGCTAAAGCAGTAAAATCAATATTGGCGATTTGTTTGTATTTTAAGACACCGCCCTCAAAATGAGAAAACATTTATTATAAAGTCCATCAACGACCATTGCAAGAGATCATTGAGTGGTTTTATAGCAGTATTATCAGCTCATAGTGGTTCTGCGTATCACTAATCAATGCTTCTAGAAAAATATAACTAAAAAAAGTCAGAAAAAAAAATCAGGTAGCATTTTCAACTGGGTCTGCATTTCAAAAATTAAGGTTTTGTGAAATATAAGATTTAGCTTAACTTTATTGAATGATACGGTTGAAACAGGTTTTGAAAGAAAGGCAAATGACCCAGCGAGAATTGTCTTTGCGAATTAAGAAGTCAACAATAACGGTCAGCTCATGGGCTAATGGAAAAACTACCCCAAGTATTGAAGTTTTAATTGAGATCTGTAGAATATTAAACTGTGAAATTGGTGAACTAATAGAAATTAATGACAAAAAGAATGTCCGAAAAAGAAAATAAGAAACAAATTAAATCCAAACAGAGGGTTGCTGATCATGGTGAAGTTTTCACAAATGAACGAGAAGTCAATGCTATGTTAGATTTGGTGAAAAACGAGTCTGAAAGAATTGATTCGAGGTTTCTAGAGCCTGCGATGGGCGACGGTAATTTCTTAGCGGAAGTTTTAAACAGAAAGTTAAACTCGGTTGATAGCAAATATAGAAATGTTCAATTTGAATGGGAACGATATGCAGTCATAGCCATCTCAAGCATTTATGGTGTTGATTTACTAGAGGATAATGCTATTGAGTGTAGAAATAGGTTATTTAAAATATTCGATTCGAGATACTCGAATTTGTATGGTGAAAAATGTAATGAATGTTGTAGAAAAAGTGCTCAATTCATTTTAAATAGGAATATATTATGGGGGGATGCGCTGGATTTTACAAACCCGGTTACCAAAAAACCGATAATTTTTTCTGAGTGGAGCCCTGTGAACGGTTCCCTCTTAAAAAGGCGTGATTTCATCTTTAAATTCCTGGTTGAGAAATCTCACCAATTTTCAATTTTCAATGATGAAGGAAATGTTGGTTCGATCGATGAACCGGTTAAAGATTACCCATTAATTCATTTCTTAAAGCTTGGTGAAGAAGATGCAAACTAACTATAATCCTGATGTATTAAGCTGTTTGGCTAACCTAAGTAATGATGAGGTATTTACACCACCGAATTTGGTGAATGAAATGCTTGATTTGCTTCCTAGTGATCTATGGAATAATCCAGATGCTAAATTCCTAGACCCGGTTTGTAAAAGTGGGGTTTTCTTGAGGGAAATCGCAAAGCGATTGCTGATTGGCCTTGAAGATAAAATACCTGATAAGCAAAAACGTATTAATCACATTTTTAGCCAACAGTTCTATGGGATAGCCATTACAGAATTAACCAGTCTATTAAGCCGCAGAAGCGTTTATTGCTCAAAAACTGCTAATGGTGAGTATTCTATTTGCGATACGTTTGCCACAGAAAATGGTAATATTCGTTATGATCGCATGCAGCATATATGGCAAAATGAAAAATGTTCTTTTTGTGGCGCTAGTAAAGAAGTATATGACCGTGAAGATGTATTGGAAACTTACGCTTACAATTTTATTCACACAAACAAACCTGAAAATATATTCAATATGAAGTTTGACGTTATCGTTGGAAATCCACCTTATCAATTAAGTGATGGTGGGGCAGGTGCAAGCGCAATTCCTTTGTACCATAAGTTTGTAGAACAAGCAAAAAAACTAAATCCAAAATATTTAACAATGATTATTCCTTCCCGATGGTATGCAGGTGGTAGGGGGCTTGATGAATTTAGAGATTCTATGTTAAATGATAATAGAATTAAAAACTTGATTGATTATCCAATTTCCTCAGAATGTTTTCCAGGCGTTGAAATTAAAGGGGGTATTTGCTATTTTTTATGGGACAGAGAATACAATGGTAAATGCTTGGTAAAAACAATCAGAAGAGATAAGGAATCCATACTTGAAAGATATCTTTTAGAGAAAGGTAATTCAACCTTCCTTCGGTATAATGAGTCTATTTCAATTTTTGAAAAAGTAAAAAATAAGAAAGAAGTTTGTTTTGATAGAATAGTCAGTTCCATGAAACCATTTGGTTTAAGAACTTATTTTAAAGGTAAAAAGCAGGAATTTAAAGACTCGGTTAAAGTATATGCGAACAAGGAAATTGGTTACATTAAAAAAGATGAAGTATTGACAAATATTGAGTGGATAAATGATTTTAAAGTTTATATAACACGCTCTTATGGTGCAGGTGAAGATTTTCCTCACCAAATTTTAAATAAACCAATTTTAGGTGAACCAAATAGTTGTTGTACAGAAACTTATTTAGTGATTGGTCCATTTTCAAGTAGAAAAAGAGCTGAAAATGTAATGTCCTACATTCAAACTAAATTTTTTAGATTCTTGGTTCTATTAATAAAGAATACCCAAGACGCTCCCAAAAAGGTTTATCAATTAGTGCCAACCCAAAATTTTGATGAGCCTTGGACGGATGAAAAACTTTATGCAAAATACGAATTGACAAAAGAAGAAATCACCTTCATTGATTCAATGATTAGACCAATGGGTGTTTCACAAAATGATACCTATGATGAGTAATAAAGATTTTTTTCCATCTCGCCCATCCACCAACCCAACCATTTATGCTTATGAATTGGTAGGCGTTGATACTCACAAAGGTTTACTGAAAATTGGCTTCACCGATCGTGATGCCAAAGTTAGAATTAAAGAGCAACTAGGTACAGCTTCGATAAAGTACACCATTGTTTTTGAAGAAAGTGCAATGAAACGTGATGGAAGTTCATTCACGGATCATGATGTGCATAAAATTCTTAGAAAGAGAAAGTTTCAAAATCCAGATGGTGAATGGTTTAAATGTTCTATAGATGATTTGAAGCGAGCTATTCTTGAGATCAAAACTGGTGAACAAACTGAGGATAATCGTATCCAGACTTTTGGAATGCGTCCTGAGCAAGAAGAAGCTGTAAATAAAACAATTACCTATTTTAAAAGCTACCGGAAAGAAAACCAAGATAAGACCCCTCACTTTCTTTGGAATGCGAAAATGCGTTTTGGAAAGACATTTGCCAGCTATCAGTTGGCAAAGAAGATGAATTGGAAAAAAGTTCTTGTATTAACTTTTAAACCCGCTGTGGAAGATGCTTGGAAAGAAGATTTATTATCTCATGTGGATTTCAAAGGTTGGCAGTTTATTTCAAAAAATGCTGATGAACTATCAGCTGAAGGTATAGATTTCAAAAAGCCCCTAGTTTGCTTTGGATCTTTCCAAGACTTTTTAGGGAAGAATACCAGCACTGGTGGTATCAAAGCTAAAAACGAATGGGTACATGCTACAAACTGGGATATTATAATTTTTGATGAATACCATTTTGGTGCGTGGCGTGAAAATGCAAGAGACTTATTTGGTAAAGATCTAGAGGCCGAAAAAGAGATTGAAGATTTTAGAAAATTAGAAAAAGAAGGTATTTCTGACGAGGATAAAGTAGAGCATCTTGAAAAAATTCTTCCTATTACGGCTAACCACTTCTTGTACCTATCTGGAACACCATTCAGAGCAATTAATTCGGGGGAATTTATTGAAGAACAAATTTTCAATTGGACATACTCTGATGAGCAAAGGGCTAAAGAAAGTTGGATGAGTGAATCACCAAACCCATACGCCTCTTTGCCACGTATGGTGATGTTGACCTATCAATTACCTGATGAAATTGCTCAAATTGCAAGTCAAGGTGAATTTGACGGCTTTGACCTTAATCTATTTTTTAAAGCAGAAGGTACTGGTGCTAATGCAAAATTTAAATTTGAATCTGAGGTCCAGAAATGGCTTGATTTGATTAGGGGTTCTTTTAATGAAACAATTGTAGACAATCTGAAACTTGGAAAAAAGAAGCCTCCACTACCTTTTTCTCACGCTCCGCTATTAAAGGTTTTGAACCATACTTTGTGGTTTTTACCTACAGTAGCCTCTTGCCATGCAATGTCTAATCTCATTAAGAAAAGAAACAATACATTCTATCACGATTATACCATTGTTGTTGCGGCCGGAACAGATGCAGGTATAGGAATTCATGCCCTAGCACCTGTTCTTGATGCTATGACCGACAATCCGCTTGAATCAAAAACAATAACTCTTACATGTGGAAAGTTAACCACCGGCATATCAGTTAAGCCATGGACAGGTATATTCATGCTTAGAAATTCATCTAGTCCAGAGACATATTTCCAAGCTGCCTTTAGGGTTCAAACACCATGGGTAATTAAAAATCCTGATAGTAAGTCACCTAATAAGGTAGAGATTCTAAAAGAAGAATGCTATGTTTTTGATTTCGCTCCCAACAGGGCATTGAAACAAATTGCTGAGTATGCGTGTAGGCTAAACGTTAATGAGTCCAACCCTGAGAAAAATGTTGAAGATTTCATCAACTTCTTACCTGTGCTAGCCTATGATGGAAGCTCAATGAAACAAATTGATGCAGCTGGCATATTGGATATTGCAATGAGTGGCACAACTGCAACGTTACTTGCAAGAAGATGGGAAAGCGCATTATTGGTTAATGTTGATAATTCAACCCTATCCAGGCTTATGAGTAATCAGGAAGCCATGAATGCACTAATGAATATTGAAGGCTTTAGGAATTTAAATCAAGACATCGAAACAATTATCAATAAGTCCGAATCCGTACAAAAAACCAAAAAAGAGGCTAATGATAGAGAGTTGTCCAAAAAAGAAAAGAAAGAGTTAACAGAGCAAGAAAAAGAATATAAGAGCTTAAGGAAGCAAATTCAGGACAAGTTGATAAAGTTTGCAACACGTGTACCAGTTTTCATGTATTTGACCGACTATAGAGAAAGAAGCCTTAAAGATGTAATTACTCAGCTAGAGCCAGGACTTTTCAAGAAAGTTACCGGTCTAACTGTCAAAGATTTTGAGCTATTGGTTAGTCTTGGTGTATTCAATTCAGTACTAATTAATGATGCTGTTTATAAGTTCAAACGGTATGAAGATGCAAGTTTAGAATATACAGGAATAAATAAACACCATGGTGAAGATATAGGATTATTTGATACAGTCATAAGCAGATCAGAATACGAACAAACCTATGAAAACGAAATAAATTAAAACGATGCAGTCACAAAAGTATTCGGTTAATCAACATCTTATTGAAACCATATTAACTTGGGTTAATTCTGGTGAAATTGCAATTCCTGAAATTCAAAGACCATTTGTCTGGGATAGTTCAAAGGTTCGTGATCTGATGGATAGTTTGTATCAGGGCTATCCAATCGGCTATGTTATTGCTTGGCGAAATCCAAATGTCAGATTGAAGGATGGTAGCTTAAGTGAAGGAAAGAAAGTACTAATTGATGGTCAACAAAGGGTAACCGCTTTAACAGCTGCTGTACTAGGGCAATATGTAATCAATAAAACGTACCAAAGAGTAAAAATTAAAATAGCTTTCAATCCAATTGATGAGAAATTTGAGGTACAAAACCCAGCAATATTAAAAGATAAGACATGGTTACCTGATATTTCTGAGGCTATAAATGGGGATCTATTCGAAATAGCTGATAGATATTTCGAGCTTAATCCAGATGTCGATAAGAAGCATATCAGAAATTCATTTTCTAATCTTATCAATATTCCCAAAAAACAGATAGGCTTAATTGAGCTGTCTCCAGAATTAGATATTGAAACTGTCACCGAGATCTTTATTAGAATAAATTCAAAGGGTGTAGTTCTAAGCCAAGCAGATTTCGCAATGAGTAAAATAGCAGCGGATTTAGATTACGGTGGTAATGAGCTTAGAAAAGCAATTGATTATTTCTGTCATCTTGCAATTGCACCTGAGTTTTATAAGCACATTGTGGATAATGATAAAGAATTTGCAAAATCAGAATTCTTCCAAAAGATGCAATGGCTAAAAACGGAGAATGAAGATCTATATGATCCTGACTATAATGATTTGATCAGGGTTGCTTTTACCTCTCAATTTAATCGAGGTAGGCTATCTGATCTTGTTAGCTTGTTATCTGGAAGAAACTTTGAAACCCGTAGTTATGAATCGGAAATTGCTGAACAATCATTTGCACGGCTAAAAAATGGTGTTTTTAACTTTATTAATGAAACAAATTTCAAGAGGTTTCTGATGATTGTTAAATCAGCTGGTTTTATCTCTCCAAAGTTGATCAGATCCCAGAATGCTATCAATTTCGCTTATATTATTTATCTAAAGCTTAAAGATCTAGGAGTAAACTCTGTCCACATTGAAAGTTATGTTCGAAGATGGTTGGTATACTCTATTTTGACTGGTCGCTATTCTGGTTCGCCCGAAAGTGTTTTTGATTTTGATATTAAACAAATTTCTCAGAAGCCGTTTGATGAATACTTGAAAGAAAAAGAAGAAGGTGAACTATCCTCAGCATTCTGGGAAGCATCCTTACCACAAAGCCTTGATACATCTGTTGCAAGTAGTCCATACTTCCATGTGTTCTTGGCCTCTCAAGTTAAATCAAATGATAAAGGTTTCTTGTCTAAGGATGTATTAGTTGGTGATTTAATTTCACTTCGAGGTGATATTCACCATCTATTCCCCAAAGATTATTTAAAAAAACAGGGACTAGACCGTAGCAAATACAATCAAATTGCGAATTATGTTTATATGCAATCAGAAATCAATATCAAGGTTGGCAATAAACCCCCTAAAGAGTATTTCGAATTAATTAAAAATCAAATAAGTCATAATGAAAAACAATTAAGTGGGATCAATACTGAAATTGATTTACTAGAAAATCTTAAAATGAACTGCGTTCCATCTGAAATTTTGAATATGGATATAGAGGACTATGACAACTTCTTATCGTTAAGACGGAAATTGATGGCTGAAAAAATACGTGATTACTATTTCAGTCTTTAAACTTAAAGAAGCGGATTTTTGACTTTTTAGCCAGAAATTTTTTTTCTCAAAAAGGCATAATTTTTGGATTTTTGACTTTTTCTGCCAAAAAATTTTTTGCTAGGTATTGACAGGACTCTGGATAGCAAGTTTTACATATATAAGCGCAAATACGCCGGTCTCTCTTGCCGGACTTTCCTGAAGGCAGGGGCGGTGTGTTTGTTAATAAAATAATTTAATCAACCTATGGCGAAAACTGCTGCAATCTATTCACGTGTATCAACTTCAACTGGCAAACAATCTACATCAAGGCAAGTAAAAGAATTAATTATTTATGCTAAGTCACTTGGATATAAAATCACTGAAAGTGACATTTTTGAAGAATTCAGATCTGGTTATTCTAAAAGATCTGAACGAGTTGAAATGGAAAAACTTCTTGATATCATCAGAAGTGATAAAAAGCGCTATAGCGCAATATTCGTAAGTGAAATTTCCCGCATTGCCCGTGATCCTAGATATGGAAGAAATGTAGTTGATGAGCTGACTAGCTTTTCCATCCCCGTGTTCGTAAAAAATCCTCCACTATGTTCGATTGATGAGAATGGTGAGAGGTCGGCAATGTTTAATATCATTTTTCAGATTTTGCTAGAACTTGCAAATACTGAGGCTCAATTCATGAAACTTAGAATTCGTTCAGGCGTACTCGATAAAGTAAAAAATAAAGGTCATGCCGTAGGAGGAAAAGTACAACCTTATGGATACACTAGTGTTGATAAAATCCTAACTATAGATGAGAATGAGGCCGAAATTGTAAAAAAATATTCGAATGGTGCATTTATGGTACTGGTACTAAAACCATAGCAAACAAATTGAATTCCCTTAAAGTGCCAACTAAGTACAATAACCTTTTTGATCAAATGGTACCCAAGGATGATAATAAAGGCGTACAAATTCATTCTAAAGAAATAAAATGGAAAGACGGAACAGTATATGGTATTCTAACAAATCCTATCTATAAAGGCAAAAGACGGTTTATACAACATAATGAACTAGATGCTGTTGAGACAATAAATGTTGGCGACAAAGTTTATAACTTATTCGATGCACCACAAATTGTTTCTGAAGAGACTTGGGAAAAGGCCCAATTGTGTTTAAAAGCTAATTTGAAGCACTCGATTAGAAACAAAAAATTTGATTATATCTTGAAGGGCTTGGTGACATGTGCGAAGTGTGGTGGCTCTTATCATGGCAGAATGAAGACTGATGGTAAAGATAAATTCTACATGTGTTCAGATCGAAGAGCAAAGACTAGAAATTGTGACAATCCTGGCATTGGGATTGAAATGTTAGAAAGCGCTGTTTGGACTTTTGTACAATTTAACACCAATATTGACAAGCTAATATTAGAAATTGATAAAAAACTTAATGATTCAATTGAAGAAATTAAGAGGATTAAAGAAGAAATTGAGATCCTAAATGCACAAATCAAAAAAGAAGAAGCTTTAACTAATAGGATGAAAACGCTTTATATCGATGGCAACTGTACCTATGAAGAATTTAAAAAAAGATTTACACCTATAGATAATTCAATTAAAAAAAATAAAATAACGATTAACAATCATGAAAATCATATTAGTGTCTTAGATGGTATTATAAAAAGAAAAAATGATCTAAATGCGATTGATCTAAAAAAGAAGTCTCTTGTTAATGACAGAATGATGATTGGTAAACTTATTAATGATCTAATTGATGACATTAGTTTATTAGTAATTGATAGAACTTGGGCTTTCTTAAAATTCAAGTACAAATATTCAGACAGTGGGTATCTAGTATTATTAGATCGTGGTAATAAAATATTGATCCCGGTTACTTATGATCTTTCTTCAGGGAAAGATAAAATTTTAGTAATTGATAAAAAGAAAAAGCAAATTGTAGAAAGTTCAAAGTCCATTTTAGAATTCGATAAACATGGGAGAATAGTTTCAGATAACGAAACAATAGAAGATGTTTTATATTTTTTTGCAGATGAGGGAAATATGGGTTTTAGAGAACCATTAAAATGGGTTCCATTTAAGTAATCTTTTGAATTTGAGTATTTTATTGTTAATTTGCATAACCACCTTTTGTAATAGAGTTAGTGATATTGCATTAATTGGCGGCGGCTTCAATGTACATCCAGGTGAAATATCATTAGCGCATAATGGTGTGCTATTCTTAGATGAACTGCCAGAATTCAATAGATCGGTTATTGAAGTACTTAGACAACCTTTAGAAGATGGCTATGTGCATATTGCAAGAGCTCAATTCAGCTATCAATTTCCTTCAAAATTTTTATTGATTGCTGCGATGAACCCTTGCCCATGTGGTTATCACACGGATCCCAATAAAGAGTGTACTTGTAGTAAAGAAAAGATTAAAGCTTATTTCAATAAAATTTCAGGGCCTTTATTTGATAGAATTGACTTGCAAATGAATGTTTCGCCAGTTTCATTTTTGGATTTACAACCAGGTATAGAGGATTTTGATGCTTTTTCGGATCTTATTGAAAACATTGAATGCACAAGAAAGGTTCAATATAAAAGATTTGGAGAAGAAAGAGGGTTTAGGACTAATTCCCAAATGAGTACGTCTGATGTAAAAACCTATTGTCAATTAGACGCCCCCAGTGAAAACCTATTAGAAAAAGCAATGAATACATTTCATTTGAGTGCCAGAGCTTACACCAGAATCTTGAAAGTAGCAAGAACCATTGCTGATTTAGAGCAATCAAATAAAATTGAGTCAAAACATGTTTACGAAGCTATTCAATATAGGTGCCATGAAAGAGTAGGCGAAGACAAATACCAGCCCTAATACTGATTAGTTTTTAACATTACCAATGTACAGGCTTCTAAGGTCTCAATCCCTTTTTGTTGCGCAAGCGCCTCTAATTCAGGGTTTTCTGTACCAGGATTAAAAATAATCCTTCTAGGCTTAATACCTAATATGGTATCGTAAAGGGGGATTTGTGCAGCTGGACCAATATATAATGTGATGGTATCAATGGTTCCAGCAATAGGCCAATCTAAATGTATCGGCTCCTCTTCGATAGTTCCTTTTTTTATTCCATAAGCATACACTTTATGTCCATATGACTTTAATAAATGTGTTGCCATAAAACTATATCGCTCTGGATTGGGAGAAGCTCCAACTATTAATGTTACCGGTGTTTTCATGTTTCAAAGTTAGACAATAAAAAAATAAATTGATTTTATTATGTTACAATAAAAGAATGTATTTTTATGCGAAATCAACTTACTAAATAAATTAAAATAACCCCTTATGGCAAAGAAAGCAACTAAAAAAGCTGCTCCAAAAAAAGCAGTGAAAAAAGCAGCTCCAAAGAAAAAAGTAGCTGCAAAAAAAGCAGTGAAAAAAGCAGCTCCAAAGAAAAAAGTAGCTGCTAAAAAAACAGCAAAAAAAGCTGCTCCTAAAAAAGCTGCAAAAAAA
>VFQS010002895.1_pt1 | contig 13559 bp, 4 predicted proteins | sample 3512361 | NCBI WGS metagenome assembly VFQS01 (sample SAMN10412375, study PRJNA504923) | tailings metagenome | isolation source: Relicate 1 Philex TSF3 active mining | place: Philippines
TCTGAAGACGTGCAAGCAGCCTTCTCCGCTGGAAGATCCGGAGAAGCGTTTGATGGACGAGCTGTTTCCAGCTGCTCAGGCAGTGGAGGAAGGGGGGGTCGCTGCGTACTGCCTTCGATATGTGATGGAAACTGCTAGATTGGAGGTTGTCCGGCTGCTATCGAATGCGACAGGAGAAGAGGCACAGCAAAGGGAGGTGGTCGGGGTCTGGCGGCGGAGATGCGGGGCACAACTGCATCTTCTGCACCTGTGTGTTAACTTGGGGGTGTACCGGCCGCGGCTCGACGACAGCCCTGTGGAGAAGTGCCCGCATTTTGCACCCCCAGCCTCGCGCAGTAACATGTATGTGACCAAGGAGTGTCTGTTGGGCGTCGACGGAGGGGCCGTGTTCTACGACCCATGCCGATGCATGCCATGTGTTGGGAACGCGAAGACAGCCCTGGACCTGGGGTTTATCACGCAGACGGAGAGGTGTCGGCTGCGATTTGACCCACGCAAGACAGTGCTTGAATCCTCCGCGCCCATCGGGTGGATTGACGGGAGGCATCCACTTGGCGAGGATCCAGTGGCAAGCCTGATGCTGGACCCCGGGCGTTTTGCCAGGGAGATGTTAGACGACCCCGACGCTGTGGGTAACTCGGATGGAACGAAGCCCTGGTGGCAAATCGAGGGGCTGATGAATGAGAGCAGCAGCGAACTGTGCGATGGGGTGCTGGACTGGTGGCCAGAGGAGTGGTCATTTCCAGTTGGATATCATGTGACTGTGCCTTGCGAGGCCAACGACACGGCGTACCGGTCCTTTGCACAGGCGTTCGCAAGGGACGAAGAGGCACCCAACACGCTGGTGTACCAACACGACCTGCTACGCGATGCAAATCTGGCGGATACTCACCTGGGGGTAGGTGGGGTGTGCCGACGGGGAAGCTTTGGCATGCCACTGGTAGAGACGAACAACATGGTGTATTGCACGTCCATCCCCTTCGGACCGGGTGCGAGCGAGGACTTTGCCGTGCCCGGTGGGCGAGCACGCGGGGCTGTGCAGTGGACAGACATGAAGTGTGCTTTCTCCAGCCGGGATTTGCCTTGGCCTGACGAGAGCCAGTTTGGGGAAAGCGGGGTGTACGAGTCGAGTCGGCGCTCGGTGGGGACCGTCCCACACATGCCGTTGCTTGAGACGGAACAGACCTATCCTGCCAGAGACGCAGACATGGGGCCGCTGGGACCATGGCAGGATGTGTTCAAGTCGGGGGTAGGGAGCTGGGGTAGTGGCAGCGCGGACCTGTGCCAGGACTTCCGCCTGGCGCTGTGTGACGGTAGTGCTGGGTCCTGTCCCGTCGGGTATGTCTGCAGGGGGCGGGTGTGCAGCGGGGACCGAGCGAGGAAATGCATTGTGTCAGGCGATTGCCTGGGAAACCAGACTTGCGGGGGGGTATGCCTGGAGGCGGAGAGCCACGAATGTGTGAAGCATTCCGACTGCGTGGACTCTCGTGAAATGTGCTCGGGGGTGGGACAATGCGTTCAGCCGATGCTGGTGGTGCAAAACCGGCTCTACGACACGGATGATAACATCAGCGTGGGGCTCGCTACGGCCGCCACGTCGTGTGGGACAGGTGCCCGCAGCTACAGCCTGGTGGGTGGGTCGTACTGGGGCAATACCGGGGAGGACCTGCTTCGAGTTCACGGGATGTGCTCCTTTGAGAACTGGTTCAAGTACACGGATTACTATGGGAACGATCGTATGCAAGGCGGTTGTGCTGTGAGCGATGCCACCCTTGGTGTTCGGCGCGTGAATCCACGGCAATGCTCGATACTGAATATGGAGCGCGGTGGGGTGGGAAACGTGAGCCGGTGGTGGGCATCCGGAGCCAAGCGCCCCGACCTCATGTACCTGCGCCCGACGAATTGCGACCGCGACTACGAGCGGCTGGAGGGTTTCATGCAGTGCAGCCCGATCGAAGGCGCTGCGACTCTGCGGTTCGCAGGAGACTCATTGAAACCCGCGAGAGACTACAACGTGTTTGTGAAGTTGCACACCGACGACGGCTCCGACGACGTGCTGCTCGCGGACATGCCCGAGCGGGCCGACACGAACTTCGGAGTGCTTGGGCTGGGTGGGGAGATCAAGCGCGTGGCGGACCTGGAGCAGAGCAAAGGGATCCGCCCCTTTGTGCCGTGTGCCCTGGTTGGACAGTGCTTCGCCCCCCCGTTCACTGTGAACTCTGTGGTGACTCAGCGCACCACCAGGGACAGGTTCGGGAACAGGGTGGCCTACCCTGACACCACGGTGTTTACGTGTGGCGCGTTCGGACTGGAGGATCCAAGCAATCTTGGGTGCAAGCTGGACACAGAGGTGCTGCCCCTGTACCTGGCCTTTTGCACCGCAGGAGGCCCTGATGAGTGCAAGGTCATCCTCTCGCCCGCTGCCATCGCTGCGTGCGAGAGCATCAGGGAGCGATATCAGCCTACGAACCAGGAACGGAGCAAGAACCTGGAAGGGTTACGCGAGCTGTTCTATGGCGTGGGTGTTTTCTCCAACCTGGACCAGTACCTTCAGGTGACCGAGTGCATGTTCAAGATACACGAGTCGATACAGGGGCGCGCGCGAGCTGCTCCCCCAGGTAAGGTGTCCAAGGGGCTGTACTATCCCTTCATGTTTGTGCTCAAGGAGATGCCGTTCGACTGGTTCTACCAATGCATTGTGATGACTGGAGGACGCGTGAACGACAAGACCTGGCGCGAGCAGGACTGCGTGGCATACCGAGAGCGCTCGACGCGTGGCCCTCTCAGCTACAGTCCTGTGTCGGAGGAGGGGGATTCTCCACTTACTTACCTGCGGTATGTGCGTGGCGGATACACCAAGCAGGCGGTGGAGGGATTCGTGGAGGGCTGGAGGAACGCCACGAGAAACGCCGTGCGCACAGCGAAGAACACTGTGTTGACCGGGTTGTACGGCACCGAGTACGGGGAACCGCTGGACAGGAGCCTGCCCGAGTGCTCAAGCAACAGGGTCTGGAAGATAGGGGCCTTTGGAGAGGACTTCTCCGCTTCTTTTCCCCACGTCAGCCAGCTGCGCGCGATCATCTGGAACTGGTTTGACCCACAGAACTGCCGTTCGACATGGCACAGCTCGCTGATCGATGCTCTGCCACCTGTGTTTGGGGTCACCGCGCAGAACTGGGACGACGTGCTGTCCGCGGCTGACCCTGAAAGCCTGGAGCCCCAGTCGCCGTTTGTGGACAAGACGCTCATGGAGCTAGTTCAGGCGTACATGCTGGAGGGAATGGGGGCGAAGATGGTAGACAAGGTCCGCGAGGGCGAGCTAGGTCCGCTCTACTACAACACAAGGGTTCCAGAGACATACGACCTGACCGAGCGGCCTCTACCGAGAGAGCTGATTCCAACCCCCTCGCTCAAGCAGGGGGAGGCGTACATGGGTGGCGACGAGTCAGTCGGACTGGTGTGTGTGTTCAAGCCGGAGAACGACCCTGCCTTTCAGGGGATGTCTGTGACCGCCTGCACGGAGCTCCCACAAAACCAGAGCGGGGTGACTGGGCGGAAGGACTCACTCAAGTCGTGTAGTGGGAAGATCTGCTCGAGCGTGCCCAAGCTGGCGAAGAGGGGAGGGTTGTACGACTGCAAGTATCGCGCCGCGCTGGATGGCTCTATAGTGCAGATGGCGGACTGCACAGAGCTCTCCGGCCGTGAATGTGCGCCTCAGGTCCTACAGGCCATGTACAGCAGGGTGGTAGCAGGGTACGCGACAAGCGCGACAGGCAGTGCGAGTTCCCCGCGCCTGGCTGCGACCAGTTTCCCGTGGTTTGAATTTGAGGCACTGTTCCATGGCGGGCGCTGGAGCTTCAACCTGTCAGACGAGCTAGACTATGAGCGCAACATCCAGCCGAACCCGGAGCTCAGTGTCATGTGCGAGATCACCTCGACACCCGAAGCAAGCATCCAGTTCACGCGGTGCAACAACTCGCACTACTCTAAGCTGAAGGCCCACGTCAACAATCATTACAGACGCCCCGGCGCGATTGTGGTGCCGTCGGGTGCCCAGCTCGAATGGCCACTGGACAGGCAGGTGTTGGAACAAGGGGTGATCTTGTCGTTCACTGCAAAGTCACGCCCCCTGAATCTGTCGTACATGGATGCATTGTTTGATGATGACAGTGTGTGCAAGGGGGTAGTCACAGGGACACAGCGCGTGTGCTGGAAACGGGCGGAGCTAAAATTCGAGTCCATCAACCCATGGCTGCTGGGCAACTTCAATCCCTTCGAGGTGTGTGATGTGGATTTTACTGACAGCAGCGAAGGGGCCAAGGAGTACGTGTACATGCAGTGTCTCAAGGAGGGGCGTCCTAACGGGCGGTGTGAGCGCTTCCTGGAGAAACCAGTGTCTGCACAGTGCCAACCAATCAACAGGAAGCTGGTGACGTTCCCCGGTGTACCGCGCTCTGTGGGTGGAGAAACCTTGGAGTACAATCTCTGCTTCCACAGGCTCGAGGAGAACCCAGACGGATGCCTACACGACCAAGGCCTGCTAGGTGGGTTCGATGGCTCCCCCGTGGCCACTGGCGGAGAGGGAGTGAACATGCTGGCAGGGACAAAGTATGAGAGCACCGAGACTTACACCTCTGCAAACAGTCTGTATGAAGAGAGCCAGTGGTCTATACCGGACGATTTCCGACAGGGGCTCTTCGGGGCCGGGCGCAACCCCCTGTGGCATGGCGAGACGGCCCCGTACGGACACCTGCAAGTGAACCCAGATGACATTGGCGGTCACAGGATCGGGGTGGTGGTGGAACGCGAGAATCCAGGAGAGGACATAATCAGTGTCATGCGGGTTGAGCGTCTGCCCATGGGAACGCGCGCCACCGACTCTGGTTTTCTCAACGGAAACGCGCAGGGAGTGTCACGTCGCACCTCAGAGTGGGTCGCCGGGCTGCAGGAGGCCATGGCTACTGAGGACGCGCTGGCTCGCGCAAGACACGTCCCGAAGGATCATGAGTCGTTGCTAGGCGCCAGTTGCCCCCTGCAGCGCTGGACGTTTTATTCGGGTGGTTCCAGTGGTTTCGCCCCACGAGTACCGTCCTCACAGCGCGCGCAACATCTTTTCCACAGGATACACCAGGGGAAGCTGGCGCACCCCACCATGGTGACAGCACAAGAGGGGGCCTTCATTGGGGAGTACCGCAGCGTGAACGGTTTCTGTGCGTGCCCTGTGCTACCTGATATCGACCAGCCGCAGTGCAGGGTGTCCACGGCAGAGGCGTCTGAGCACCCATGCTCGCTGACCCAGACCATCCACGCCCTGCGCGGGGAAATGACCCTTGAAAGCCATGTATTCCCCCCTCTCGACAATAATCGCGCAGGCAGGGCGTGTGAGATGCAGGTGGACTGGCCTTCTGTCGGCGGCACTCTCCGAGATGGCGCGGTTCTCGAAGGGGATTGGAGCAGAGCCTCGAGTCCCACCCACAGGAAATGCCATGTGTTGGACAGGTTCCTTCCCTTCAAGTACAAGTATGCGCAGCGCAATGGCACCTTGCGGGAGGAGGGGAGCACAACGACCATTGACGCTGGCGTGTGCCAGACAGCACGCGTGGTCACTTTGAGGCGCTCAGCTGTGCCCTGGACCCTCATGGCGGGTAGATCAGAGGTGCCTGCAAGATGCTTGCGCAGCAGCCCGCTCAGCCCAGAGACTGACAGTGCCAGCTTTGTCTGCGACGCTCGAACAGGGGGCGGGACCAGGAGCATGCCGCGCATGAAGCGCCTGAGCAAGGCAGAGACGCTCGCGCGAAAGCGAGCACGCAGGCAGCGGTGTTCACAGTGCTCGCCACCTCCCTCATTCAAGACCATGGCTGGGACGGCGATTCCTGCGGAGAGTAGCTTCGGCCGGCTGTATCGCCACAGCGTAGAGAGAATGCTGGCGAAGGACCTCCAGGACCTGCTCCTCACGCACGGGCGGGTCTCGCTCAACAAATCGGGGTGGGTGCCTGGTGAGTTCATGCGCAACTACATGCACACACCGACACAGCTGTTTGCGGCATCCATCAGTCCTTCCAATGCTACGCCTGCCACACAAGCGCCAGAAGGGGAAGGGGGGCTGTGGACCAAGCCGTGGGTGTATTGCCCGACGACCAAGGCCTTGACTAGCGGGGATGGGTGCCAAGGGACCATGTCCCGAGCAGACTGGGTGCAGCGCAAGACGACTCTATGCCCCCGTATGGTGCGCAGCTTTGCCTCGTCGACAGCGGGGAGCTCCATGGCGCGCTCGCCTTTCTGCTCGCTGGATAACACGACGGACCTGGTCTGCAAGGCGGTGGAGGAGGCCAAGAACCTAGTGATCCAGGCCAACTGCATCGCAAGCGGGGAGGAGGCTTGCATGCCGAGTCCGTACGTGTACCATCCCGCGAGTTATGTGCCAAGCAACAACGCCTGGGTCCACGAGAGTGTTCGGGACTTTTACATCAAGATCGACCCCGCCTCCTGCCCGTCTGTGACGAACCCAACTCTATCGGCGCAGCGCGAGGACCGTCTGACGGCCTTTGCACGGAGGTACCAGGACACCTGCCCTGCCAATTCGCTCGTCCTCGTGAAGCAGATTATCATGGTGGTGCGGGTCATCATCACTGAGGTTGCGCTGGTGGTCGTGACGCTGATCTCCATGGGTTTCAAGATCCTATCGCTGCTTGTGACCGGCAATGTCAACAACATCAAGAACATGGTGCTGGATGACTGGGCGTATGTCCGCGCCAAGGGGCAGGGGATGGTCTCGACTGTTTCCGACCTGCTCATTGATGCCCTCCTCAACTCCGGGCCCATGGGGGAGCGCATCCGCCGCTTCCTGCAGGGGACGTGCGACAAGATCAACGAGGCATTGCACTGGACGCTCTCTGTCTGGTGCAAGTATGTCATGAAGTACATGATCGAGGTGATGGCCGCCCTGAAGAAGCTCGTTGGAATCATAGGCGCGGGCTTTGAAATGCTGCAGGACTTTGTGGACGAGATATTTCAGGGGATCATGCCCGCGTCATTCATTGCCAAATATGCCACCCAGGGGTTCCAGACGGCGATGCAGGCAAGGTATGCACAGCCCACATCCGAGCGCGACGACAGAGGGAATGCGAGGAAGAATGTGCCAACCAGGGCATACGCACGGCCTGTCAGCCGCTTCGCGAGGGCTAGGAATTACCTAGGCACCGCTGGAAAGTATCTTGGGAGCATAGCAAGCAGTCCTGTGGGGAAGCTCTCAGGGATCCTGACAGTGGCCTCGCTAGGAATGGACATCTACAGTGACGTTGCCAAGGCTCAGATAGACGATTATCTCTCCCAATTCTGGCCAGACAACTTTACGCTGTTCGGGTTCGATGACATTGTAAACAAGTTTGACGACATGGAAATGTTTCTGCTGGACGACGCGACATGCGTGGTCATGCGCCAATATGAGCGGCTAAACGTGACAATGAGTATATTCCCGTGCCTGGACAACACCCTTCGCAGGTATGTGGAGAGCAATCCTCTGGCAGGAACTACATCGATCGACGCCACACAGTGCTGGGCGGACGCCTCGCCGTCGCTAGGCCAAAACTCGCTCTTCTCCTGCGGGAGCACAAGCACGTGCTGTGAAACACCCACAAGCTGCGGGGACGGCGCGCGCATCCCGTGTGGGACTTGTCCTGAGCCAGCCCTGCCTTTGACAAACCGATACGGGTGCGACTCCAGTCTGAGAAAGTGCGCGTGCGGGACGCCAAGGGTCTCTGTCGACCGTTGCTCGGCGAATATGCACTGCGACGCAGGGGCACAGTGCGAGCTTGTCTCATCGATGAGCCGCATGAGCTACGGGTCGATCCCGTGCAAGCTCTGCCCCTCGCGAAGCCAGGTCCTGTGCCTGCTCAAGGCCGAGCGGGGGATGCCCGGAGGTTGCGTGTGCATGCTGGACACGGCGGTGCAGTTTGACGTGTGCAGCGACAGCAGTGGTACGGCGACAGGGGTGGACGCCACGCGCCTATGCGGGTATCTCCACGGAGATGGGGAAGTCCTGCGAAGAGGCGAATGGAATTTCGACATGGAGAATCTCATGGTGGTGGCCTGCTCCCAGGCACGATCAGGGGTCTGCAGCACCGTTTACAACGTCAGGGGGTCCGGGACTCTTCGCATGGTCATGGCTACGAGTCTGAGGGGGCAAGGGGGGCGACGTCTGCTGTCATCCCCCGACGAGCCTGGGCCACCCATTCACACGGACGATTTCGAGCTGACTCTGGGCGATCAGGCGCTGCAGGCGGTCCTACAAGCAGACGGGTGGGACACTGCGGCCTCTCCGTGCGGGCCGGTAGTGACTGCGTATCAACACGACAAACGGCTGCTGGACGCGTCCATCTTTCCGCTTGAGGCAACCACGCTGCGGCACTGTGGTTTCTGGCGCTTCGTCGGGCGCCTGGTTCTGCAGCGCAACAACCTATCCGAGTCTGTCCTCGCGCGGTCGCATGAGACGTTCCTGGTGTCAGTGGAGGATATTATAGAGGCTGTGATGGCGGACGACGGGGCTGGCGTGGTTCTCGCCAGGAACCTCCCAGGGCTGCTAGGGAGTGCCCTCATGTTCCACCCGTGGATGCGACCAGTCCGAGCGCTGGGAGTGATGCTGGCCAACCACATGGAGAGTCTGAGGTGGTTTCGGGAAATCGATTCGGATGTGCACGAGGCCCTCTTCGGGGACGATGATTCGCTGGACTGGGATGGACGGGAAGGGGAGCAGCCCCTGCAGGACAGCCCTGTGAGTCCTCGCTTCCCTCCCCCGCCAGAAGGGCAGGCGCAGGGCGGTGGAAGGCGGCGTTTGCTGGGAGTGGTGCAGTCGGCTGAGTCGGTCGCGAAATACTCTGCGCGTATCATCGCTCAGCCCAAGGAGTCGGATGGGTTGATTCCCTCGCGCGTCGCAGGGGCGTGGTCCACTGGGTCCTTCTCCTGGCCCCCTGCCTATGACTATCGCATGGAGACATGTCCGCTCGCCGTCTCCGCGCTGGAAATCGGGCGGTCGGCCGTGAGTGTGGTGTCGCTCTACTTTCGAAACTTCAAGTCACCGGTCCAGCCAGTGAATCGATCGCTGCGTGAGAACCTGCCCAGCTGGTCTCCCTGGATCCACCAGGTGAAACTCGCGGCAGAATCACCGCTAAACTCGACACGGTCGTGGGCATCGTGGGTCTTCCACCAGGGGCTCGCGATCGCAGGGGTGCACCCGTCGCACCTGGTGGCGTTCTTCACGACAGAGCACCGATGGACGCTCCGATGGATCCTCGAGAGCTCGATCAAATGCGACCTGGCGTCCACAGTGACATGCTCGCGACACGACAAGGACACCCTGATGACCACTGTGATTTTCCTGCTGGGGTATCTGCTGGTGGTGAGGCCGGTGACACAGAGCCTGGGGGTGGGTTTTCTATCCTTACTCTACATTCTCTCTTACCCCGGCTTTGTCCTGTGGTATGCCTTTGGGATGCCTCCATCGTGCTTCCCCATGGTTCCAACGTGCCTGCTGTCGGATGTCATTGCCACTGCTGAAATGCTGGTGCCCCCCGCCTTGGAATTCCCCGAAGATTTGCGATGTGGTGTGTCAGGGGACGCGCTTCTGAACCACACATGCCTGCGCAAGTGCGAGGATCTTGGTTTCCGTGGGTGGGAGGATCCCCTGGCGTTTGCCATATGCGACACGGACCCACAGACGTGCGCTTACGTGCACGGGACGTGGCCGAACGAGACTGGGAGCGCGCTGTTCGACGGGGTCGCGTGGACTCCCATGCTCTCGGCGCTGCAGCGGGCCCATGCAGTGGTCAGGCAAGGATCTGTGTCTGGCCTGGCAGGGCATCGACTGTGCACGTGGGTGTCGTTTGTCACGACCACGCCGGTACTAGCGCTCATCTGGGGAGGCGCAGTGCTGCTCGCTGCCGTGGCGGTGGCGCTGTTGGACCTGATTCCCTCGATCGTAGCCCTGCTCGGGCAGCTGGTCATTTTTGCGAGCGCGTGAGGAGCGTCAGGCTTGGATGGGCGTCGGGAGCATTGACGCTGCCTTGGCCGCCATCATTTCGGTACCGCTCATGGCGTAGAGGAAGGCTATGCAGAGCGAGACTGCGCAAATATAAAACAGTCTGCAGTTGGCGACCGTCTCGAGCGTGGCCTCGCGATCGTACGTGTGTCCCAGTCCGAGGAAGTAGTCGAGGACTAGGACGGTCATGACCACGTAGGCCCCGTACGGGCGTATGTCTGTGATCTGGTAGGCCGTCTGCGCTATGCCCAGTGCGTATCCCAGGATGTTCAGGTTCTCTCGCGTGACGTTGATGGAGCCGTTCGCCTTGGGATAGCACGCGCGGTACAGGAAGTACACCATGAAGCACGTAGCCGAGACGGTCCCGAAGAGATCGGCTGGGTCCGTGACAACGAAGACCACGAGGGCGTGGGTAAGGAAGCAGTAGAGCCAGAAGACGAGGTTCCACACCCCCACCGCCTCCAGGGCGTCTGGATTGTAGTCTTGTCCTGCCAAGCCCGATTCGAACGCCTGGTACGTCAGCGAGGTGAAGCCCGCCCCCACCAGAGAGCAGAGGAGGGTGGGGAAGGCCATGAACAGCTTGGACGCCTCGACGTCATGGCGCCTGTCGATGCTGAGCCCGCCCGACGTGATGTTGACACGCCCCTTGACGAGATAGACGTCCACGTCCACCAGAGGGAAGAAAAGTAGCACCCCTATTGTCACTGCCACTTGTGAGAAGCCCACGCCATATGCTGTGCCGCGCGAGACCTCCAGCATGCCTCCTCTCAGGATGGGCGCGCGGGAGTCGGTGTATATACGCTTTGAGGTGGAAGCTGCGTTTGCTCATGGATACCGCAAAGGAGTCGAAGCCCCCATGGATGGAACCCTCCTCGGCCGCCCCGGGAAGCACCCCATGGAAGGAGGAGGCTGCTGCGCGCGGTGTCAAGCTTTTCACCGTCAAGAAGACGGAGGAGAGCCATGTTAAGGTCAAAGTCAAAGTCAAAGAGGAGGGAAAGGTACACTCCCTGCCCAGAATCATCAAGGGAATCAAAGCCGAACGGCCAGCCGAGGAGGAAGTACAGAGGGTCGTCGTAGCGATACAGAAGGCGCGTCGCAAACCCTTACCAGATGCATCCGAGTTGCCCCAAGGGGAGGGGCGGGTACTGGAGACTGGCAGACTGATATCCCAGAGGCATTACGCGGCCGTTGGCTACGGAGACACTGCATCGCTGGAGCCCTTGGCCAACGCCAGTCTATGCGGTAGCAAGTACTATGGGCTCATCGACAGCGGACCTGGGCCTCGAGGCTCTGGGGCTCGCTGCCTGGTGATACACTCGCCTCCGTCGCGGGTTGCCCCTGACAAGCCCAGTGCCACCGACAGAGTGCGCGCTGGGGCCATACTGCAGATGGTGTCAACGGAGCCTGGCGGGGGCAACTCGAGGGTCCGAGTCCTGTTCACGACACCCGAAAAGTACTACCCGCCCGGCACACGCGTGAGCACGCTGCGCATTGGAGTGGACGCGTCGGACTGGGAGAATCTGCTACCCAAACAGCGCCGTATTATTTAAGCCCTGGCGGCTCCCTGAGACACAGGCATCTGTATGTCGTCTTTGTCGTCTATGCAGGGCCAGGACCTTTCGTCGATCCTGAACCAGGTCAAGGGGCTCGAAGAGGAGAAGGCGCGGCTGATGCAGCTTCTGGAGAGCGAGCGTGAAAGGCTCAAAGAGGTACAGGCCAAGGCCGACAAAATGTCCGAGGGTAAGCGTAACGAGATGCGGCAGGCTCTGGAGACTGTGATCACCAACTGGCTGCAGGACTCTGTCCAAGACGAGCGCATACGCGAGGAATTCAAGAAAGGGATGGGGCGCCTGGTGGATAATACCGCTGAGGACTCTGGTGTGTGGCAGGTGGTCGCGTGCGCGTCGAACGTGCACGCACGACGCCTGCAGGAGCTTGAGGCTATGCGTGTGGAAAACGAGAAGCTCAAGGCGAGGGATTCGGGGGATTTCCGCGACGAAAATTCTCGCAAGCGTCCCCGAGAGGAAGGGACAGCAGGGGATACAGGTGGGAACATATGGCTGGAGTTCGAGCAGGAGTGTCGCGCCGGCCGATTCGCGGGTGGAGGAGGAGGTACGTTGTAATCACACTGTAGCACACGAGGGGGCTCTTGGGCAGGCGATGGGGACTTGGATGATCTTCGTGTATCTACCCCCTCTTGGAGAGAATCCTGTGATGCACCCCTCTGGAGAGGCGCCTGGAGGAGGAGGAGGCGGAGGCGCAGACGGCTGAGGTTGTTGTGGTAAGAGCGTCGCCTTGGCCTGGTCGTTTTTTTGTTTCGACGCCTCAATGCCGAAGTAGATGGCTAAGACTATGGCGGTGACACCAATACACACTCCTACGACTATGAGTATTATCCAGTACCACTGCATTGGTTCACTCCCCCCTCCTGCAGCGGTAGTGTTTCCAGCCGCAGCTCGACGGTCGGGTGTAGGAGTCGTGCCTGGAGGAGACACATCATTCAGAAGTGACGCCACAACAGAGTAAATGGTGTCAACGAGAGTGACTGAGACTTCGCCCCAAATGGTAAAATTTTTGGGAATGCTGACTAAATCAGACGAATTGCCTGTGTTCGCACCTATGATCGTGAACGTGAGGGTACTATATCCGGACGAGGAGGAGGGAGGTGACGGGGACTGCGCTCCCACCGCACTCGCGAAGAGCAGGAGGGGGAGGGCCACACCCACGAAGGCGCGCTGGGTATAGTCGTTTCTGGATGACAGCATCATAAACCAAGGGCTGCAGCTAGGCAGTCTAGGCTGCGTTCGACAGGGCTCACACTCTTTATATTCGCGCACATGGAAGAAAATGTATTAAACAAATCACACCATGTGTGTCAAGGCGGGGGCCATGCCATTGTACTTGATACCCTTGCCCGCCCTGACTGAGGCGACTCCTACATAATCAGGCCCGTGGTGGCCGCTCCCCTGAATGTCCTGCAGGACACGCCCGTCCTGCTTGATGCGCATCGACCCCTGGAAAGCCAGACAGTCTACGTGCGTCTCCGAGTCGGCGCTCGCTTGCCCCGCGGACTTGCGCATCTTGTGGAGCTCGTTGAAGGCTGGCATGAGGTCCTTGTACGCTGAGTAGGAGTGCCGATACAGAGGGTTGTTGAATACCCGGAATTCGTCGACATTCATCACCTGCAGGTTCTCGTAGTCCAGTGCTAAGGCCTCGTGGTTCGGCCCAGTTGTGTTCCCGTCGGAGAGGGTGTCATGGAAGACGATGGGCGATGGCCAGTTGCGGCGGAAGTGGTTTTCAAAGATTGTGCCGCCGCGGCTAACGTCAAGACGCTTGGTGTCATGCACGAAGGCCATGACCATCATAGACGGCCCCCTGTAGCTGCGCCCAAGGTCTAGCGTGGTGTCCCGGAATACCTTTAGCCCGTTTCTCGGGTCTTCTGTGTCTTTCCAGTTGACATACGTGTCATCCTTGCCGCCGTTGTAGCCGTCGTAGGCAATGTCCCACAGGCGCACTAGGTTGCGCT
>VFQS010002896.1_pt1 | contig 13557 bp, 14 predicted proteins | sample 3512361 | NCBI WGS metagenome assembly VFQS01 (sample SAMN10412375, study PRJNA504923) | tailings metagenome | isolation source: Relicate 1 Philex TSF3 active mining | place: Philippines
GAACGGGAACAGTGACGGATTTCGACGACCACGTCGGACTCGGCCACATCGATCATGCGGGGGAGCAGTTGCTCTTCCACTGTGTCGAGATCGTCGACGGGACGAGAGCGATTTCCGTTGGAACTTCGGTATCGTTTGTCGTCGTCACCCGTTTCGGGGTGCGCGAGGCGAGCGCGATCGAAAAGCTCGCCTGACTGACTCCTAGGCGCCGGTGCCCATGATCTGTACGAAGGCGAGGCGAATGTTGGCGAGCGCATCGGACAACGTGGCGTGCTCGTCACCCAACCGTGCTCCGAGACCTTCGACCACACAGGCGACTGCGTCGATGGCGAGTGCCGCCTCGTTCAGTCGGGGTGGCTGGGCCGACAGATGGATGGCGGCAAGCTCGTACAGTCCCATGACGTGGTTGACGACCACCACGTTTGCGGGGACCTCGCCGATGCGCTGACGGGCTTCGGCGAGTGCGGCCTGAGCGTCGTCGATCTGGTCGGTCGGGTCGGTGGGATCGGCGTTCATCGTGGCTACGCTATTGGGCGAAGTGGAGGACTCGTCCTCCCACCTAACCACAACAATTTCCATCCATTGGCTTGTCGGCCACTGCGAATGGTGAGTGCGTCTGGGTCTTTGCGAGGGGCTCTCGTGAGCCGTGCGCTGAGGCTCGTCGCGCGCACCCGAACAGACCGGCAAGTCTCCACAAACAGGAGGCGACGCCACTTGCACAGAAGAGTACGGCCATAGCACCGCCAGTTCAGGAGCCACGGTTCAACGATCGCATTCGCGCACGCGAAGTTCGATTGGTGGACGCAGATGGTTCCCAAGTTGGCATCGTCAGCATCGCAGAGGCCTTGGAGCGAGCGCGGGCAGCAGATCTCGATCTCGTCGAGGTAGCGGCTCAAGCAAGTCCACCCGTGTGTCGCATCATGGACTACGGGAAGTTCCGTTACGAGGAATCTCAGCGACTGAAGGAATCCCGCAAGAAGACCGTTCAGATCACCATGAAAGAGGTGAAGTTCAAGCCGAAGATCGGTAAAGCCGACTTCGACACGAAGGTTCGCCACATGCAGCAGTTCCTCGCCGAGGGACACAAGGTGAAGGTCACATTGCAGTTCCGCGGACGAGAGGTTGCCCATCCGGAGCTCGGCAAGAAGATTCTCGATGCGGTCATCGAGCAGCTTGGCGAGACGGCACGAGTCGACACCCATGCTCGACTCGAGGGGCGCAACATGACGATGGTCTTGTCACCTGAGAAGAAGGCAGCGCCAAAGAAGAAGTCAGACACCAAGCCGCAGGAAGCACCAGCGACCGAGGCGCCAGACAGCACACGACAAGAGCAATAGGAGAGACACGACATGCCAAAGATGAAGACATCCAAGACCGCCGCGAAGCGGTTCAAGAAGACCGGCACGGGCAAGCTGCGCCGCCAGCAGTCGATGCGTCAGCACTTGTTCGAGCACAAGCCTTCGACGCGCACCCGCCGCCTCGATGGTTCCGTTGACGTTCACTCCGGTGACGTCAAGAAGATCAAGCGCCTCTTGGGCGAGCGATAGACCGACAGCGATCTGACATCAACGACGAAAGGACGATGACATGGCACGAGTAAAGCGCGCAGTACACGCAAAGAAGAAGCACAAGGCGATCCTCGAGAAGGCGAAGGGTTACTACGGCGATCGCAGCCGTACGTTCCGTTCGGCCAACGAGCAGGTCCTCCACTCGGGGCAGTACGCATTCCGCGACCGCCGCGCAAAGAAGGGCGAGTTCCGCAGCCTGTGGATCCAGCGCATCAACGCCGGATGCCGACAGAACAACTTCTCCTACAGCCGACTGATCGCCGGCTTGTCGAAGGCGGGCGTCGAGGTGGATCGCAAGATCCTCGCTGACCTCGCAGTCAACGACGAGGCAGCATTCGCCAAGCTGGTGGAAACCGCAAGGGGAGCTCTCGTCTGAACGACGCGCTCCTTTCTTTTTCCCATCCACGAGTTCAACGACTGCGGCGCCTCATCGGGCGCCGCAGTGCTCGTTTAGAGGAAGGTTTCTTCGTCGTCGAAGGCCCGACGCTGATTGCCGAAGCAATCGCTGCGGGCTGGGACGTGGACGAGATCTTCACGAGCGATCGAGGCATCTCGTTTCCCGGTACCGATGCACAGGTGTTCGGATTGCAGCGGGGTGTTCTGGAACGAGTTTCTGACACACAGTCTCCTCAGCCGGCGCTCGCAATCGTGAGACGCACGCTTCGACCATGGAATCCAGGGACAAACGACTGGGTTGTGTGGTGTGAAGCAGTGAGCGATCCAGGGAATCTCGGCACCATCTTGCGGTCGGCCGAAGCATTCGGGGCGTCTGCTGTGCTCTTGAGCACTGGAAGCGTCGATCCGACGAATCCGAAAGTCGTGCGTGCATCCGCAGGTGCGGTGTTCCACGTCGCCGTCGTCGAAGACGCCTCATTGGTTGACGTTCGTGAGGCGGGATATTCGGTGGTTGGAACGTCGTCGCACGAGGACGGTCGAACGGTTGCTCTCGATGATGCCGACCTGTCCGGCAAGGTATGCCTCGCGATGGGCAACGAGGCTCGAGGTCTCGAGGAATCCTTTGGGGCCGATACGTGGGTGACCATCCCGCATCGTGGTCGCAGCGAGAGCCTGAACGTCGCGATGGCGGCAACGATCATGTGCTTTGCGACCGCAAATCAACATTCCCGCACAACCCACAACGAGTAGCGTTGACTGCGGTATGAGCGCATCAACACAACCCTCACTGCGCGATGAAGTCGGAAAGGCCCGCGAGGTGGCGTTGGGTGCCATCGCTGGGGCTGCCGATTCGGTGGCGCTGCGGAAGGTTGCTGCTGAACTTGCCCACAAACAGAGTGCGCTCAACGCGGTTCGGGCTCAGCTCGGCAAGATTGCCGATGCGTCCGAGAAAAAGCTCGTCGGGCAGGCGCTGAGTGAGGCCGCTGGCGCAATCGAGCAGGCCCTTGCCGCGCGAGAGGCGGAGCTTTCCGCACGCGAGTTTGCCGATCAAGTCGCACGCGAGCGCATGGATCTCACCGAACACCTCGGCGCGCCGCAGTGGGGCGCTGCGCACATCGTCACCCAGGCAACGGAGCGCCTCGAAGACGTCTTCATCGGTCTCGGCTTCCAGGTGGCAGAGGGTCCTGAAGTCGAGACGGACTTCTACAACTTCGAGGCACTCAACATGCCTGCGTCGCATCCTGCGCGGAGCGAGTTCGACACAATGTTCATCGAGCCCTTCTCGGACGACCATGAAGCAAACACCGTGCTTCTCCGCACGCACACGTCGCCCGTGCAGATCCGGGTGATGCAGTCGTGGAAGCCGCCGATCTACGCGATCATGCCGGGTCGTGTGTTTCGGCGAGACACGCCGGATGCCACGCACATGCCCGTGTTCCATCAGATCGAAGGTCTGGTCATCGACAAGGGGATCACCTTCGCTCACCTTGCAGGGATCATCGAGGCGTTCACCAAAGCGTTCTTCGGCAACGACTTCACGAGCCGCTTGCGACCCTCGTTCTTTCCGTTCACCGAACCGAGTGCCGAGTTCGACATTCGCCGGGCGAACGGCAGTTGGATCGAACTTGGCGGGTGCGGCATGGTGCATCCGAACGTCCTTCGCGCAGGCGGAATCGACCCAGAGGAGTACACGGGCTTTGCCTTCGGCTTCGGCATCGATCGCATGGCTAAGGAGCGCCACGCGGTCGAGGACATCCGAGAGATGTACACGAACGACCTGCGATTCCTGAGGCAGTTCTCGTGAAGATCTTGCACTCGTGGTTGAAGGAGTTCGGCGACTTCGGTGACGACATCGATGCGATCGCGGACCACATGACTGCTCTCGGGCTCGCAGTTGAGTCCGTCGACCGAGTTGGAGCGACCTTTCCTGGTGTCGTCGTCGCGGAAGTGAAGCGCTTGGAACGACACCCCGATGCGGCAAAGGTGCAGCGAGTGTTCGTCGATGCTGGAGACGGCAAAGAACGTCATGTGTGGTGTGGGGCGAACAACATGGCAGTTGGCGACAAGGTGCCGCTCGCGACACTCGGGACGGCGATGCCCGATGGCCGTGTCATCGCCCAGCGTGGCATCCTCGGCATCGACAGTGAGGGCATGTTGTGTTCGGCCATCGAACTTGGAATCGGCGCGGACTCATCTGGACTGATGATCCTGCCCTCGAGCGCGAGCCTTGGTACAGACGTCTTCGCCGCGATCGGGGTGACGCCAGACGTCGTCTTCGACCTCGACGTCACGCGCAACCGACCAGATTGCTTCGGTCACCTTGGCGTGGCTCGTGAGCTTGGCGCACGGATGAAGGTTGCGCTCAAGTCCAAGACGCCGTCGGTGACTGCAACCGGTGACCCGAAGCCGATTCCAGTTGAGATTCGTGACCCTGAGGGTTGTCCTCGCTTCACCGTGACGACGATGTCGGGTGTCAAAGTGTGCGATTCACCCGACTGGATTGCCCAGCGTCTTGCTCATGCAGGAATGCGCGCAATCAACAACGTGGTCGATGTCTCGAACCTCGTCAATCTCGAACTGAACCAGCCGAACCATGCGTACGATGCACGATCGGTGGCGCGCGGGTTCATCGTGCGGCGGGCGAGCCAAGGCGAGCGGTTCACCACGCTCGACAGCGTCGAACGCGAGTTGTCGGCGGAAGACCTCGTCATCTGCAACGGCGACGATGCCATCGTCGGTATCGCGGGGATCATGGGCGGACTTGACTCTGAGGTTCGCGCCGACACCACAACGATCGCCGTAGAGATTGCACATTTCGATGCGCCGACGATCGCGCGAAGCGTGACGAGCCACGGTCTTCGCACGGAAGCATCCTTACGCTTCGAGCGAGGAGTCGATCCGTATGGGGCTGAGCGCGCGATCGCTCGATTCGCTGAGCTCTTGTCAATGACATGCCCAAATCTCGTCGTGCATCGCGAGATGACCGATGCGCGTACCGCGAGTCTCGTTCCAACTACGACCGAAGTAAGCGTTCGGCTCAGTCGAATTGAACGTGTACTCGGTCAAAAGTTGGACTCGGCTGGCGTCCACGCAGTGCTTGCTCCACTCGGGTTTTCCGTTTCTGGAGACGGCGACACCGTCACGGTCACCGTTCCTTCGTGGCGACCGGACTGCGTGACGGAGATCGATCTCGTTGAGGAAATCGCCCGGCACATCGGTTATGAAAATCTCGGGAAGATCGTGCCGACGTCACCGGTTCACGGACGCCTGTCGGAGATTCAGCTCCGCCGCCGTTTGACTCGACAAGTGGTGCGCAGCCTCGGTTTCAGCGAGGCCATGCCGAATCCATTCCTTGCTCCTGGCGATCAAGCAGCCGTGGGGGCAGATGAATCGAAGGCGTTGCGACTTGCAAATCCGCTCGTGGCGGAAGAAAGCATGCTGCGCACTTCATTGCGCCCAGGGCTCTTGAAGGCGATTGCGTACAACCAGTCGCATCGAGCCGACAACATTGCGCTCTTCGAGATCGGCCACGTCTATCCGCAGGGGAGCGAGCAACTTCCAGACGAATACGAGGCGCTGTGCGTCATGGTCGCCGATGCCGACGCGTCGAAGGCGGCCCAGGTGTGGTCGCAAGTGTCCAGTGCGCTCGAGATCGGGGCTCAGCTCGTCAGTGACGCTGCACCAGCTGGATATCACGCCACCCGCAGCGTTGCGCTCCGACGAGGCAGAGTTGAGTTGGGAGCTTTTGGTGAAATCGATCCGGCAGTGCTGAATCGCCTCGGGATTCTCGGGCGTGTGGCATGTCTCGAGCTGAACCTGTCCATCGTGCTTGCAGAGACTCCCAAGCCACACGCTGCACAACACGTGAGCAAGTTTCCGTCGACCGACTTCGACCTCGCGTTCGTCGTCGCCGATGACGTCGCCGCGTCGCAAGTCCAACGAGCCCTGCGCCAAGCTGGCGGGGCGTTGGCCGTTGATGTTCGCCAATTCGACGTCTACAGGGGCAAGGGTGTTCCCGAAGGCCACCGCAGCATTGCGTACCGCATCCGGTTGCAGGCTCCGGACAAGACCTTGACCGATGAAGCGGTCGCCGAAGTTCGGTCGAAGTGCATCCAGGTCGTCGAAAAGCTCGGTGGCTCGCTGCGCTAGGGTCGTTGCATAACTATGCAGATCACTGTATAGTTATTCTTCATGTATAAAGTCGGCATTTTGGGGGCGTCGGGCTTCACTGGCGTTGAGCTTCTGCGCCTGTGCGCGCAGCACCCAGACTTTGACGTCGTCTACGCGACTGGTGACAGCCAGGCCGGGACACGAGCAGCGTCGGTCTATCCGTCTTTGTCAACTCGCTATCCGAACTTGGTGTTCTCACAGTTCGATCTTGATTCTGCACTCAAGTGTGACGTCGTGTTCCTGTGCTTGCCTCATGAGGCGGCGTTGGAGCTCGCTCCACAGCTGGTCGGCAAGGTGCGTCTCGTAGTCGATCTGTCGGCCGCTTTTCGTCTGTGTGATACGTCGCTGTATCCGCGTTGGTACGGCTTCGAACACGATCAGCCACAACTCGTGGCACAGGCGGTGTACGGGTTGCCTGAGTTGTATCGGTCGCAGCTCGTCGGGGCGAATTTCGTTGCGACCCCGGGCTGCTACGTCACCGCGGCGAGTCTCGCCCTTGCGCCTCTCGTTGCTGGCGAAGTGATCGACCCCAACGGGGTAATCGTCGACGCCGTATCAGGTGTTTCGGGAGCGGGGCGGTCGTTAAAGGCATCCTCCATGTTCGCGAGTGTCGATGAGGACTTCACCGCGTATGGTCTGCTCGATCATCGTCACACGCCCGAGATGGAGCAGGTGACTGGCGCGAAGATTCTCTTCACGCCTCATCTCGCACCAATGAACCGCGGAATCCTCGCGACCTGTTACGCACGACCATTGGATGGCACAACTCCGACGACACCCGGAGTGCTGGCGGCTCTCGCCAAGGCATATGCAAAAGAGTCCTTCGTGTCGGTGTCTCCGACGATTCCGAGCACGAAGGCGACCATGGGTACGAATTCGGTGCATCTCACGGCGCGTTACGACGAGCGTTCGGGATACGTGGTCGTATTGGCAGCGCTGGACAACCTGACGAAGGGCGCGTCTGGCGGGGCAGTGCAGGCTGCAAATGTCGCACTCGGACTCGATGAGCAGAGCGGACTGAGCCATGTCGGGTTGTACCCATGAGCGTTGGGGCAGGCGTGCAAGCTCATCACGAGCAAACGGGATCACTCCTCATCGAGGCACTTCCGTACATCCAGCGATTTGCGGGCAAGACCGTTGTCGTCAAGTACGGCGGAAATGCCCTCGCTGGTGCGACCGACGCCGATGCCGCGGGCACCTTTGCTCAGGACATCGCGTTGTTGCACGCCGTTGGAATCCGACCTGTCGTCGTTCATGGCGGAGGACCGCAGATCAGCGCGATGATGGAGCGTTTGGGGAAGAAGGCGGAGTTCCGCAACGGACTCCGTGTCACCGACGCCGAGACGATCGAGATTGCCAGCATGGTCTTGCTCGGAACGGTCAACCCTCAGTTGGTGTCGGCAATCAACGTTCACGGTGCGCAGGCCGTTGGGGTTTCCGGTCAGGACGCGGGTCTCTTGAAGGTCATGCAGCGAGATCCGGATCTAGGATTTGTCGGCGACATCGTGTCAGTGGACACGACGGTGTTGCGTTCGGCAATCGCCGACGGATCAGTCCCCGTCGTCGCCACGATCGGGGCTGACGCTGCAGGTCAGGCATACAACGTGAATGCCGATACCGCAGCATCAGCGATTGCCGTCGCACTCTCGGCAGAGAAGCTCGTGTATCTCACCGACATTGATGGCCTACGCCTCGACAAGGACGACGCGGCATCGCTCCTGCGCCGGGCAACGGCAGGGGAGATTCGTCAGATGATGAAGAGCGGGGCGATTGATGGCGGCATGATTCCGAAGATGGAGAGTTGTCTCGAGGCCCTCGACGGTGGCGTGAACCGCACGCACCTCTTGGACGGCCGAATTCCGCACGTGCTGCTGATCGAGATGTTCACCGATGCCGGTGTTGGCACGATGATCACGAAGGACGATGCATCATGAGCGCACATCAATTCATGGCTTCGCCAAACGCCCTAGCAACGCTCGATCAGCAGGGTCCTCAGAGTGCAGGACACTGTCCGTTCATTCCAGTCTTCGGCGCGCCACAAGTCATGTTCGTCAAGGGTTCTGGAACGGAGCTGTGGGATGCGAGTGGCAAGCGCTATCTCGACTTCCTGAGCGGCATCGCCGTGACGTCACTCGGACACGCCCACCCAAAGATCGCCGATGCTATTGCGGAGCAGGCACGCACCTTGCTGCACGTGAGCAATTTCTTTGCGAACCCCGTCGCGACGAAGGCCGCTGTCGAGGTTGACGGATTGCTTGGAGGCGGAGGTCAGGTCTTTTTCTGCAACTCTGGGGCTGAGGCGAATGAGGCCGCGATCAAACTCGCGCGCAAGTTTGGGGGACGAGGTCGGCACGTCGTGGTGAGTGCATTGGGGAGTTTCCACGGCCGCACGCTCGCAGCACTCGCGGCGACAGGACAGCCCGCCAAGCACGAACCGTTCCAGCCGATGCCAGAAGGTTTCCGACACGTGCCCTTTGGCGATTTGGATGCACTCATTGCATCGATCGACGACACGGTGGCTGCCGTGCTGTTGGAGCCAGTCCAGGGAGAGGGTGGTGTCATCCCGGCCACGACGAGTTACATGACCGCGGTGCGCAGGCTCTGCACGGAACGCGGACTCTTGTTGATGATGGACGAGGTGCAGACCGGTTTTGCACGCACGGGAAAGTGGTTCGGCTTTGAGCACTTCGGCATCACCCCCGATGTCGTTACCTTGGCCAAGGGGATGGGCAACGGAATGCCGATCGGTGCATTGTGGGCGCGTCGTGACGTTGCTGGTGTGTTTGCGCCGGGTGATCACGGCAGCACCTTCAGCGGCACTGCGCTTGCCACATCGGCAGTGTTGGCGACTATTGCCGAGATGCAACGCATTGACGCGCCAGCGAAAGCGCTGGAACAGGGAGCTCGCCTGCGAGCGGGACTCGAATCGATTCCGTCGGTTGACAGCGTTCGTGGATTCGGGCTCTTGCTCGGTGCTCAGCTCGTCGATGGTGTCGATGCCAAGGCGATGCAGGTGAAGTTGCTTGATGCCGGGCTCGTGACGAACGCAGTGACGCCGACAGCACTTCGTTTTGCGCCACCCTTGAACGTGTCCACCGAACACCTCGATGAGGCGCTCTCGATTCTGCGCGAGGTGCTCGCGTGACGCGGCACTTCCTTTCCACGACCGACTTGTCGACTGCCGAACAATCTCGGGTGATCGAACTCTCCCGCATGCCGATCACTTCGCTTGCCGAACCACTGCAGGGTCGGGGGGTCGCCCTGATCTTCGAGAAGCCGTCGAATCGAACTCGACACAGCATGGAGATGGCCGTCGTGCAGCTCGGTGGTCACCCTGTGTATACGAAGGGCGAAGAGATTGGCCTCGACGTTCGTGAGCCCATCGAGGACATTGCGGCGGTGATGTCTGGCTATCACGCAGTCATCGGGGCGCGCGTGTTTGCGCACTCGACCGTCGAACGGTTGGCCCGAGCATCGACCGTGCCGGTCATCAACATGCTGAGCGATCTGCAGCACCCACTTCAGGCTTTGGCAGACGTGCTCACGATGATCGAAGAATTCGGTTCGCTCGGCGGCAAGACGGTGGCATACGTCGGGGATTACAACAACGTGGCGCGATCGCTCGCGCAGGCAAGTGCGTTGTTTGGTGCCCATGTTCGCATTGGTTGCCCAATCGGGTATCACCCTTCCGCTCAAGAACTCGACGAGTTGCGGTCGCTGGGGGCGTCGTCGGTGACGTTCCTCGAGTCGATGGATGGTGCGATTGAAGGTGCTCATGCGGTGCACACTGACACCTGGACGTCGATGGGCCAGGAGGCCGAATCCGCACGTCGCGAACGTGACTTTTCGGGTTGGACGATTACGTCATCGACGATGGCTCGGGCAAAGGACAACGCCATCTTCATGCATTGCCTCCCGGCGCACCGGGGAATGGAGGTTGCTCCGGAGGTCATCGATGGCGCTTCGAGTCGAATCGTGCGCCAGGCACACAATCGCATGCATGCGGCGCGTGGACTGCTCGCATTTCTGATGGAGGTGAACTCATGACGACGAAGGCACAACGTCAGCGAACGATCAGCGAACTGATTGCCAAGGGATCGGTGACGAGCCAGCCCCAACTACAAAAGTTGCTCAAATCCAAAGGAATCGTTGCCACGCAGGCGACGGTGTCACGAGACCTCGAAGATCTCGGTGCGGTCAAGGTGCGCACCGCTGGCGGCGAGACTGCCTATGCGATACCGGAGTTCGCGCCTGAGCGCATCGCTCCACTTGAGCAACTCAAGCGGGTGCTGTCTGAATGGGTGGCCGACATCCAGGTGAGTGACCCGATCGTTGTCGTGCGCACACCGCCGGGTTGCGCACATGTCGTTGCTTCGGCACTTGACCGGTCTGCGTTGCACGGCCTGATCGGCACGGTTGCAGGAGATGACACGATGCTGTGTGTCGCGAGTGCGCAGTATGGCGCAACTAAGTTGGCAAATGACCTTGCCGACATGGCTGGTCTTGCGAGATCGAAATCCAAACGATGACCACGCCACATTCATCCCAGCCCCTGTGGCATGGCCGTTTCAGTTCCGCACCGACCGACGATCTCCTTGCCTTCACCGAGAGCCTGTCGTTCGATATTCGGTTGTGGAGAGACGACATTGACGGATCCCTCGCTCACGTCCGCGGTCTAGGACGTGCGGGCATCCTCACGAACGATGAGGTGGCGACGATCTGCAACGGACTCGATCGGATCGCCGATGAGTTTGCTACTCACACGTTCGAATTTGTGCCCGGAGAAGAAGACGTGCACACCGCCATCGAACGGCGTCTCACACAGCTGTGTGGCACAGTTGGTGGAAAGGTGCACACGGGTCGGAGTCGTAACGATCAGTGCGTGACCGCCCTGCGGTTGTGGTGTCGGCGTGAGTTGCGCACGATTGCGGGTGAGGTGCTGTTGCTGTGCGAGACGCTCAGAGATCGTGCCAAGGAAGCGGGGTGGGGGCCTGATGCGGTCTATTTGCCGGGATATACCCACGTGCAACGCGCACAACCGGTGTTGCTTGCCCATCATTTCCTCGCCCACGGATGGGCGTTCATGCGCGACGTCGAACGACTCGCACAAACCATCCGTCGACTGAACGTCTCGACGCTCGGCGCAGGGGCGTTGTCCGGGTCGTCATTATCGCTTATGCCTGAATCCGTTGCAGAGGATCTCGGCTTTGAGTCGTCGTTTTCCAATTCGTTGGATGCAGTGTCCGATCGCGATTTCGTCGCAGAAGCGCTGTTCGATCTCGCACTCGTTGGTTCACATCTCTCCCGGTTGGGCGAGGAGTGGGTGCTGTGGACGACCGAAGAATTTGGGTTCGCCACACTGTCGGATGGCTATTCGACCGGGTCGTCGATGCTTCCGCAGAAGAAGAACGCCGACATTGCCGAACTTGCGCGTGGCAAGGCCGGACGGCTCCTTGGAAACCTCACCGGCTTCCTGGCGACGATGAAAGGTCTGCCTCTCGCGTACAACCGCGACTTGCAGGAAGACAAAGAACCGCTGTTCGACTCTGTCGATCAGACGCGCCGTGCGCTCGTTGCAATGCGTGGAATGATCGCCACGGCAACGATCAGGGTGGACAAGATGACGGCGGCCGCTGACTCCGAGCTGCTCGCCGCAACCGACATCGCCGAATGGTTGGTCGGGGAGGGGATGCCCTTTCGGGAAGCACATGCCGTCGTCGGCGGGTTGGTGCAGCGAGTGATCGCTGGTGAAGGATCGCTCCACGATCTCGTCGTGCAGGATGCGCGACTCGGTTCGCGGGCCGCAGGTGTCATTGCCAAAGGCGTGCGCAATCGGACCTCTCCGGGTGGTGCAGGTCCGGTGCCCGTGGCTCGTCAGTTCGATCAGTTCTGCGAGCAAATGAACACGCTGCGCAACTTGAGCGACCTCTAACATTGCCGTATGTCGCGCACTGGTGACGTCGTCGCCGAGTTCCACTCACGGGGTCTCATTCACGACTCGACCGATCGCGCCGAGCTGTCGGCCCGCTCCACCTCGTCGCCGATGTCCGCATACGTCGGCTTCGATCCGACCTCCAACAGTTTGCACGTCGGCAACCTTCTCGGGCAGGTGAGTTTGCGTCGTTTCCAGTTGCTGGGACATCGACCAGTGGTGCTCGCGGGTGGCGCAACGGGCATGGTCGGTGATCCATCGGGACGAAGCGAGGAACGCAATTTGTTAGACGCCGACACCCTGGCGAACAACGTCGACTGCATCAAGCGTCAGCTCGAGAAGTTGCTCGACTTCTCACCCGGCCCACAACAGGCGCTTCTCGTCGATAACGCGACCTGGACGAAGGACGTGACGGCACTCGACTTCCTACGCGACGTCGGCAAGCACATCACCGTGAACCAGATGTTGGCGAAGGATTCGGTGAAATCTCGACTCACGGACGGCAACGGACTGTCGTTCACCGAGTTCAGTTACATGCTGTTGCAGGCGAACGACTTCCGCCACCTGTGTGAACATCACGGTTGTGAGATGCAGATGGGTGGGTCGGACCAGTGGGGGAACATCACCGCCGGTATCGACCTGATTCGCAAGACGCTCGGTCGCGGGGCATTCGGTCTCACGTGGCCGCTCGTCACGAAATCAGATGGCTCGAAGTTCGGTAAGACCGCCGATGGTGCGGTGTGGCTCGACCCTGAGCGCACCTCGCCGTATCAGTTCCGTCAGTTCTGGATGCAGGTTGCCGATGCTGATGTCGAGCGCATGCTGACCCAGTTCTCCCTACGTCCTTTGGAAGACATCGCCGACATCGTCCGACAGCAGAACGAACGGCCCGAATCACGAGTCGCGCAACGAGCGCTCGCACGCGAGATGACTGCGATGGTGCACGGTGAAGATGCGGCTGATGCAGCGGAACAAGCCGCAGACGTGTTGTTCGGTGCCAACCCGGTATCGGCATCGCGTGTTGCACTCGAAGCGGTCATCGGGGAAGTCCAATCGACGACAATGGGTCGTGCAGCGCTCGGTGACGTTGTTGGACTGCTGGTCACGACGGGTCTTGCGGGATCGAATTCAGAGGCCCGCAGGCTCTTGTCGCAGCGCAGCGTGCGCGCCAATGGAGAGCAGCTGGACGAGTATTCGAAGCTCGATTCAGTGGCGCTCCTGCATGGAAGATGGCTCCTCCTGCGTAAGGGGAAAACCACGTACCATATGGTCGATTTCGCCTAGGACCGACGAAACCCAATACTGGCAAAGGTTTTCTCGCCACAGCCGGACGAAAGCCCTATTTTTCGGGGTTTGTTGGGTGGGGAGGTTGCCACCGCCCAGGGAGTCCCGCTAGATTCGTCACCCGCCCTTCAAAGAGGTTCGCGAGTGCGAGCCTTGTGAGGTGGCGGCAACTGCGGAGTACCTCCAGCTGTACAGCTGTGTAATCCG
>VFQS010002897.1_pt1 | contig 13541 bp, 14 predicted proteins | sample 3512361 | NCBI WGS metagenome assembly VFQS01 (sample SAMN10412375, study PRJNA504923) | tailings metagenome | isolation source: Relicate 1 Philex TSF3 active mining | place: Philippines
TCCGGCATGGCCTTCGGCGATCAGCCCCATCTGATCCTCGATATCGGTGGCGGCTCCACCGAATTGGTGCTCGCCGACGGCCGTGATGCCCGGGCCCTTACCAGCACCCGCGTGGGCGCGGTGCGGCTGCAGCGGGATTTCGTGCGGGAAGAACCCCTGCCGGCCAAGCGGGTTGAGTTTCTGCGGGCCTTCATCCAGGGCTCCCTCGAGCCGGCGGTGCTGCAGGTGCGTCAGCAGCTTCAGGCTGGTGAACAACCCGTGATGGTGGCCACCAGCGGCACCGCCATGGCGATCGCGGCCATGGCGGCTGCGGATGATCCGCGGCCGCCGCTGCGCATGCAGGGATATCGGGTGAGCCGGCAGCGGCTGGATCAACTGGTGGAACGGCTGCTGGTGCTCACGCCGGCCCAGCGCCGCGCGCTGCCTTATCTCAATGAGCGGCGCGCCGAGATCATCGTGCCCGGGGCGCTGATCCTGCAGACGGCCATGGACATGCTCGGCGTTCAGGAGCTGGTGATCTGCGAGCGGGCCCTGCGGGAGGGGCTGATCGTCGATTGGATGCTGCGCAACGATCTGATCGTGGATCGCTTTGCTTTCCAGAGCAGCATCCGTCAGCGCACGGTGCTGCATCTGGCCCAGCGCTACAAGGTGGATGTGCCGCGGGCCGAGCGGGTGGCGGCCTACGCCCAGAGCCTCTACAGCCAGAGCCAGGGCCTGCTGCACACCGATGACGGCAGCGGTCGCCAGCTGCTCTGGGCTGCCGCCATGTTGCACAGCTGCGGCCAGCACATCAATACCGGGGCATATCACAAACACAGCTGGTATCTGATTCGTCATGGCGAGCTGCTCGGCTACTCCGACAGCGAGCACCTGATGGTGGCCGCGATCGCCCGCTATCACCGCCGCTCACTGCCCAAGAAGCGGCATGAGTCGTGGCAGCTGATCGAAGGGCGGGAGCAGCGCCGCACGGTGGCCTCGATGGCCTTGCTGCTCCGGTTGGCGGTGGCGCTGGACCGCAGGCCCGAGCCTGTGCTGGCGGGCCTTCAGTTGCGGCGCGATGGGGACAACCGCTGTTCGATCCGGCTGGAGCCCATGCAGGCGGGGCAGGACCTCAGCCTGGAGCGCTGGAGCCTCGCTGCCTGTGCGCCTGCCGTCGAAGAGGCGATGGGGGTGCGTCTCAGCGTGGAGGAGCGCTGAAGCTCACCCAACGGATCTGATCGATGCGTCCCAGGGGCTTTCCCTTGGCTTCTCCACGGCTCGCAACCACCAGATCGGGCCGCCCGGCCAGCAGTTCAAGGCCAGCCGCGAGGGGGAACTGGCGCGTGCCCTTGAACGTTCCCTCAAACAGCACCTGACCCTTGGCGGTACGCACGGTGAGCCAGCTGGGCTGAGCGGCGCTGAGGGTGAGATCGGTGGAAGGCGGAGTTGGTTCGGCCTTGGGCGCAACGGGCGCCGGGGCAGAAACGGGTTTGGCTGGGTTGGTTGCCTTGGGCTGCTGGCGGCTGACCATCTGCGGTGCCTTCTGCCATCCCCACACACCGGCGGCGCCCAACCCTGCCAGCAAGGCCAGGCTGCCCAGCCAGCGGAGCACTGCCGTGCCCTGGTTGCTGCGGGGGCGTTTGCGACCTGCAGGTTCCGAGGCGCTCAGTGGAGCCGGTGCGGGTTTGAGGCGGCTGCTCATTTGCTTGAGCGGCGCCACCAGGGGGGTGGCGTCGATCCCGAGCGCTGCAGCGACCCGGCGTGCCTGGGCAATCACAAACACCAGTTCCGGCAGCTGCTCCGGATCTCCGGATTCCAGGGCGTGCAGCTGTTCTTCCCCCATGTGCAACTGGCCCGCCAGGGCCTTGATGCTCAGGCCGCTCTGTTCCCGTGCTTCCCGAAGGCTCTGCCCCAGCACAGCCAGAGGATCGTTTGCCCCGGTGCTGCTTACCGCCGCCGTGTTCTGGTCCCCAGCGCTGGAAGGGGTGGCCTCACTGGTGTTCACGGTGAGTCGGCTGGGTCGTTGCCGTCATTGTGCCTTGAAAATAGCGCTCATCCAATGTGTTGCTGAAAAGAGCGGTTGTCGCTGAAAGTGACCAGCGGATTCGAATTAGTGGAGTGTTCCAGTTAGCGCTGCGTGAACGCTCAAGCTGGTCTGACAGGCCTTTGTCTGACACAAATAGCTCTCGGCACAGCTGTGCCGAGAGCTATTTGTGTCTTTAAATGGGCGATACTGGATTCGAACCAGTGACCCCTTCCGTGTGAAGGAAGTGCGCTACCACTGTGCTAATCGCCCGCTTGCGCTGATCGCTCGCGCCTCCAGACTTTAGAGCATCGCCGGCCGGGCCTTCCCCGCTCAGGCTCCACCGCGGAACAGGTGGTGATGGCTGGCGGAATAGAGGCGCGAGCGGGCCGCTCCAGGTGCGGCGAGCGCAGGACTCACCACATACAGCGTGGTGCGGATCAGATCGCGTTCCTGGCTGACGCGCGCCATCTCCGATAGGGGAACCACCTGGATCCATTGATCGGGCCAGCTCACCCGGTAACCGATGGCCACGGGGGTCTCGGCGGGGTAGTGGCGCAGCAGTTCTGCCTGCACCTCCTCCACGTGCCGGGCGCTCAGATACAGGCAGAGCGAGGCCTGCAAGGAGGCCAGATGCTGCAGTTCTTCCCGCTCAGGCACGCCCGTGCGCCCTCCGGCCCGGCTGAGGATGATGGTCTGGACCAGTCCGGGAATGGTGAGCTCGGCCTGCAGGGCTGCGGCCGTGGCCTGGTAAGCGCTCAGGCCAGGCACCACGTCCACGTCCACGTCGGCATCGAGCAGGCGGCACAGCTGCTCATGCAAGGCGCTGTAGAGACAGGTGTCGCCGTCGTGCAGCCGTACCACCCGTTGGCCCGCGGCGGCGCGGTTGAGCATCACCGCCATCACCTCCTCAAGGGTGAGCGTGCTGGTGCGAATCCGCTCGCAGGTCGCCGGTGCCATGGCGGCCAGTTGCGGATTCACCAGCGAATCCGTCCAGATCAGCACCTCGGCCTGTTCGATCACCCGTGCAGCACGAAGGGTGAGCAGATCGGGGGCTCCCGGTCCTGCTCCCACAATCCAAACCTTGCCGCTCATGCCTGCACTCCGCTGGGATCCGGCAGCGGTTCACGCCGGCCATACAGCCAGTAAAGACCGAAAGCGCCCAGGGCGATCAGTGCCAGGCTCACCAGCTGCGCCATCCGCAGGCCGCCGTCGCAGTAGGGGGGCGTGCCCATCAGGCAGAGCGGATCGATGCGCAGGCCTTCAATCCAGAAGCGCCCGCAGCTGTAGGCCACCAGGTAGAAGCAGCTGATGGCGCCTACCGGCAGGTTGATCCTGCCGCGAATTCCCCGCTCGAACAGCACCAGCAGCAGAGCCAGCACGCCGAGGTTCCAGAGCGATTCGTAGAGGAAGGTGGGATGGAAGCTGCTCTGATCGAGAAATTCCACCGGCCGGTTGGCGTAGGGAATCGTGAGCTTCCAGGGCAGGTCGGTGGGCAGGCCGAAGGCTTCCGAGTTGAAGAAGTTGCCCCAGCGGCCGATGGCCTGGCCGAGCGCCACCGAGGGCAGCAGCACATCCAGCAGGTTCCAGAAGGCGATGCGGCGCCAGCGGCTGTAGAGGATCACCGCCAGAGTTCCGCCGATCAAGGCTCCGTGAATGGCGATTCCACCCCGCCAGATCGCCAGCGCATCCAGCCAGTTGAGCTGGTACTGCCGCCACTCAAAGGTCACGTAGTAGAGCCGGGCGCCGATCACAGCGGCCAGCACCAGAATCGGCAGCAGATCGGCAATCAGGGCCGGGTCGATGCCCCGCTGTTTGCCGAGGCGGGTGGCCAGCAGCAGGCCCAGCAGCACGGCGACGGCGATCAGCAGGCCATACCAGCGCAGAGAAAAGGGCCCCAGCTGAAACAGCAAGGGCCCCGGTGAGGTGAACAAAGCGAGGGGCATCAGATGCCTTCGGCGGCCTGCACCTTTTCTACCTGTTTCTTCTTCAGCACCAGCATGATCTGGGCCAGGGCAACGGCAGCGAAGAAGGCCAGCAGCCCGTAGATGCGGTTGGGGTTCTGGAGCACCACCTCGGCATCGAGCTGACCGAAGCCACCCACGTTGGGGTCATTGGTGAGAGGCGCACCGGCAGCCACCACTTCGCCCACCTTGGCGATGACCGCAGGACCGGCGGGGATGGTTTCGCTGACGCTGTTGCCGTCGGCGGTCTTGATCACCACCACGGAGGCGCCGTTGTCGCCTGCATTGATGGCATCCACGGTGCCTGCGGCAGAAGCGGTGAAGACGCTGTTGTTGCTCTTCTCACCGGTGGGGTACACCTGGCCGCGGCCGCGGTTGCCACCCACATGCAGCTGATACTTGCCGAAGTGGATGTTGCTGTCGGCCGCGGGATCAGGCGAAAGGATCGGGAACACGATCTTCTGGTGATCGTCGCCGGGCAGAGGACCCACCAGCAGGATGTTGGGGTTCTCCTCGTTCCAGGTGGTCACGTAGACACCGGCGGTCTCTTCCTTGAGCTCATCGCTGAGGCGATCAGCGGGGGCGAGGGTGAAGCCATCGGGAAGCATCACCACGGCACCCACGTTGAGGCCGGTGGGGCTGCCATCGCCAGCCACCTGCTGCACGGCGGTGTCATAGGGGATCTCCACTTCCACCTTGAACACCTCATCGGGGAACACGGCCTGGGGCAGTTCCACGTGGGTGGGCTTCTTCGCCAGGTGGCAGTTGGCGCAGGCCAGCTTGCCAGTGGCTTCGCGGGGATAGTCGTAGTTCTGTTGAGCCCAGAACGGATAGGCCCAGCTGGCCTGGGGAGCGGACAGCAGAGCGCCGAGGGCCAGCAGCGAGCTCAGCAGCAGGGAAAAGGGGCGACGCATGGGGCGGAAGGGCGAGGGGGAGACGGCTGGAGAGGAGATCAGACCCACCAGGGCTTCTCGCCGGTGCGGAAATCGGTTTCGGTCCACTGGCTCAGGAACACGTTGTCGCTTTCAACCGACACGTGGGCCAGGGCCAGGGAGAGGGGAGCAGGGCCGCGCACCACCTTGCCGGTGGCGTCGTACTGGGAGCCGTGGCAGGGGCACATGAACTTGTTGGCCGCTGCGTTCCAGGGCACCACGCAACCCAGGTGGGTGCAGATGGCGTTGATGCCGTAGCTACCGATGGCATCGCTGCCCTCGACGATCAGATAGGTGGGATCGCCCTTGAGGCCCTGCACCAGGTTGCGGTCACCTTCACGGTGGTTGCTCAGCCAGCCGCTCGCGGTGACGGCATTGCCCAGCTCATCCTTGGCGGCGGTGCCGCCACCGGAACCGGCGGCCTTGGGGGGAATGAAATAGTTCACCACCGGGTAGAGGGCGCCCAGGGCTACGCCGGTCACCGACCCGAAGGTCAGCAGATTCATGAATTGACGACGACCCATTCCGGGCACGTCACCACTCGAGGCGCTTGCTGGGATCTGGGTCATACGGGGCGGCGTGGTGGCCACTGCAACGTGGCGCCCATTATGGACGTTGCCCCTCCGGCTCCCGCTGGCCGCACTGGCCTTGCGCCGGCAGCCTGCAACATGCTGTTGCGCGCCACTGCTCCTGTGACCCTGCCGCCCGAAGCTCCGCTCAGTACCCCTGAGGTGCTGGAGATCCTGCGCCAGCGCTGGCAGGCTTCCTACGACCTGCAGTTGATCGTGCGCCGCGGACGCCTGTATCTCCAGGTGATGTGGGGCTACCTCGAGCAGCAGTCGTTTCCGATGACGGCGGAGCAATACGAAGCTCAGCTTGAGGAGCTGGTGGCCACGCTCAATGGCCTTGGGGTGGCCGGGCAGGTGCGCGGCTGGCTGCTGACCACCACGGATAAACCGCGTCTGGGTAAGGCGATGAACCTGGCGCTTGACCTGCCGGAGGGTCGGGCGAGCGAGTTTCTGCTTTAGCTGCGCTGCACGACGCGAGCCAACCCCACGCCCACCAGATAGAGGGCCGTGATCGCGCCACTGAGCAACAGCATCGTGACGGGATCGGTGGAGGGGGTGAGCACGGCGCCGGCCAGGGCCGAGGCCACCACCACGAAGCGCCAGGCCGCCAGCATCGTCTGGGCCCGAACAACACCGAGGGCCGCCAGCAGCATCTGCAGCACCGGCAGTTGGAACGCCAGGGCTGTGGCCACCATCAGCAGCAGCACGAAATCCAGGTAGCGCTCGATCGACCAGAGCGGTTCCACCACATCGGCGCCGTAGCTCACCAGAAAATTCAGCGCGGCGGGCACCAGGGCCCACCAGGCGAAGGCCAGGCCGGCCATGAACAGCACGGCTGACCCTCCCACCGCAGGCGCCACCAGCCGCTGCTCGCGGCGCGTCAGCCCCGGCAGCACGAAGGCCAGGCCTTCGTAGAGCACGTAGGGCAGCGCCAGGATCAGGCCGGTGTAGCCGGCCACTTTGATCGACACAAACAGGAATTCACCCGGCGCCAGCTGAAGGAAATGAATGCCCTTTGCCGGCACCTCCAGCAGCCGCACCAGCGGTTTGACCAGCAGCAAGCAGCCCCCGGCCCCGATCACCACCGCCAGCAGGCTGCGCAGGATGCGGCGCCGCAGCTCCTCGAGGTGATCAACCAGGGTCATTTCCACCTCGCCCGGGAACTCCTCGTCGGGCGTGAGCGGGGTGTCTGCCGCTTCGGGTGGTTCGATGCGAATGGGGGCTGGGGCGGGCAGCACGGTGTTGCCTTCGGGCCTGGTGTCGCGCTCGCTCATGACTTCAGAGGCTACGGGCCCCGGCGGCCAACAGAGGGGCCGCACGACCCGGTTCGGCCCAGATCACCACGCCACCACGGTGCCGAACGGTGCCCGGTGCGGCACCGGGAATGCGTTGGAGTTCTTCGCAGGGCACCATCACCACCGCCACGCGACTGTTGCCGCGGGCACGGCTGAAGTGGGCGGCCACATCGGCAGCGGCCTGCAGATCCCCTTCGGCGCTGAGGCCCTCCGAGCCCTTCAGCACCACATGGCTGCCCGGACACTCCTGGGCATGGAACCAGAGATCCCCGCGGCGCGCCTGCCGCAGGCTGATCCATTCGTTCTGGCGGTGGTTGCGGCCCACCTGCAGGCGCAGCCCGCTGGGGCTGGCCAGCTCCAGTGGGGTGGGTGTGCCGCTGGCTTGCTGGCGGCGTTGCGTGCGGCTGGGCCGACCCTGCTCCTGCAGGTTTGCGCACTCCTCCTCCAGGGTCTGGAGATGCTCGAGGGCTGCCGCATGGCTGTGGCGTGGCCCTTGCTCCAGGAAGGTGAGGCTGGTTTCCAGCTGTTCGATCCGCTGGCGGTGCTGCTCCAGCCGCGGTGTGATCGCGGCCACGGAGCGCCGCAGCTTGCGGGCGCGTTTGTAGAGCGCCTGGGCTTCAGCCACCTGATCCCGGCTCGGTTGCGGCAGACAGAGCAGCGCATCGGCCTGCTGCTGCAGCTGATCGCTGTTCTCCACTTGATCGAGCAGCTGTTGCTGGTGCTCGCACTGATGGCGTTCGCGTTTGAGCTGCTGCTCCAGCCGTTGCTGCAGCTGATGCTGGCGCTGCAGCACCTGGCGGCTGCCCAGGCGCTCGGAGTAATAGGCCGCCAGGGCCCGGTTGATCACCAGTGGCTCCGCTGCTGGAGGGATCTGGTCGGATGAGGATCGTTGTTCCTGCCAGCAGCGGTAGGCGCAGCAGTGGCCTGGGCTGAAGCCGAAGCGCTTCTGCTCCAGGGCATTGAGCCAGGCTTGCCAGCGTTGCCAGAGCTCCTGCCATTGCGCGCTGCTCAGCTCGCCCACCGGTTGGGCCAGCCAGGCTTCGCTGCGCTCCGGTGTGTCGCCAGTGAGCTGCAGGGCCAAGGCCGGACTGATGCCCTGATAAGCGCTTTGCAGGGCTTTGAGCAGGGGCAGCGGCAGCAGGTTCAGCTGCGCTCGCCAGTGCTCAAACGTTTCATCGGGGTTGGGAGGCTCTCCGCTCAGCGGTGGCGGTGGGCTGTAGGCATCACCGGTACCGATCGGCCGCAGCCGCGATTGCTGTTGGCGCACCTGGCGGGCTGCCGCCACCACGCGCCGCTGCTCATCGAGCAGAAACAGATTGCTGTGGCGCCCCATCAGCTCCAGCACCAGCCAGCGCTGAATCGCGTCGCCGGGCCGCGCCGCAAAGCCCAGCTCCACCACCCGCTCCCAGCCGGGTTGCTCCAGGCTCACCAGGGCCAGGCCCCCCAGGCCGTGCTGCAGCTGCTGGGCCAGGGTGCTGCCATCGCCCTGCCGTGGTGGTGGTTCGATCGCCAGACAGCGCGGCGCCTCCGCCAACCAGCTCAGCTCCAGCCAGAGACGCTGCTCCAGCGTGCGAAAGCCCAGTTGCACGGTGTGGCTGTCGGCCTGCTGGGCCTTCTCGAAGCGGCTCGGCACCAGCAGTGGCTGCAGTTCGCTCAGCACAGCCCGCAGGCTGGTGAGGTCCATGGCCTGAAGCGCGGCAGGTGCCATGGGCGAGGGCGATCGGGCTGCGGCGGCACACCTACTCTGCAGGGCCGCGATCGATCGTTCATGGCTGCTGAGGCCTCCGCTGCCGGCCGGCTGTTTCTGATCACTGGTCCGAGCGGGGTTGGCAAGGGCACCCTGGTGTCGGCCCTGTTGCAGCGGCACCCACAGATCTGGCTGTCGGTGTCGGCCACCACCCGCCCGCCGCGGAGCGGTGAGCAGGACGGGCAGCACTATTTCTTTCTGGATCGCGCCGCCTTCGAGGCCAAGGTGGCCCAGGCAGGCCTGCTGGAGTGGGCCGAGTTTGCCGGGAACTGCTATGGCACGCCCCGGGAGCCGGTGGAGCAGCACCTGGCCGCTGGACGGCCTGTGCTGCTGGAGATCGAGCTGGAGGGGGCCCGCCAGGTGCGCCAGAGCTTCCCCAGCGGCTTCCAGATCTTCATCAAGCCCCCCTCATTCGAGGAGCTCGAGCGCCGGATCCGTGGCCGTGGCACCGACAGTGACGAGGCGATCAGGCGACGCCTGGAGCGGGCCCGGGTGGAGCTGGCGGCTGAAGCTGAATTTGATGCGGTGCTGGTGAACGATGACCTGGATCGCGCTCTGGCCCAGCTGGAGCAGTTGATGGGGTTGCGTTGACGGCATTGGCGGCAACGCAACGCTGAGATTTCCTCTAAGCAATAAAAAAGCGGCTCGCAGGAGCCGCTTCAACAGGGATTCAGCAGAGCGCTGCTCACATCGGGTGGAAGAGCAGGTCGGGATAGAAGCGGTTGAATTCGATCAGGATGCCGGCGGTCACGGTGAACCAGATGGCGGCGAAGACCGGAGCAGTGGTGAGGAACTTCTTCATCGCTGGTGAGTAGATGAGGGGGAGATGCGTTCAGGCCGAGGCCTGATCAGCGGGGGGAGACGGTGATCTTGTCGTCAGCCTCGGTGAGCTTGCCGCTGGTGAGGGCGCCGAAAGCGGCCAGGGGCCAGGTGGCTGCTGCCAGGGTGCTCTTGAAGGCCAGGGAGAGATCGATCTGGATCTCCTTCATCGCGGCATCCTTATCGCCACGGATGGCCATCAGGTAGTTGCGGCCGGCCCAGCCGATGCAACCGGCGATGTAGAGGAAGGCGATGCCGGGGATGATGAAGTCACCGGCGTGGCTGAGGCGGCCGTCCACGATCAGGTGGGGCAGGCCATCAGCACCGCAGGAGGCCTGGCTGTACATCGCAAAGCGAGCCTTGGCCTGGTCGGTGGTGGCAGCAGCGGCGCGCTGCTGGAAGCGGGCGCTCTCAGCGCAGGGGGTCAGACCGGCCACATCGGCTTTGGCCACAGGGGCGAAGCCGAAGATCAGCAGGGCGGAAATCAGAACAGCAAAGAGGCGGCGCATCGGGTCCAGCTGCTGCACGGCAGGATGTCACTTGCGGACAGTAAGAGAGTCGTTCAAACCTGATGCCAACCCTGCTGGCCCTCGAAACAAGTTGTGACGAGTCAGCGGCGGCTGTGGTGCGCGATCAGCGGGTGCTGGCGAGCGCTGTGGCCTCCCAGGTGGAGGAGCATGCGCGCTGGGGTGGGGTGGTGCCGGAGATCGCTTCACGCCGCCACGTGGAGGCCCTTCCCGGGCTGATCGAACAGGTGATGGCTGAGAGCGGGCTGGCCTTCAGCGAGCTCGATGCGATTGCGGCCACGGCGGCCCCTGGGCTGGTGGGTGCCTTGCTCGTCGGTTCGGTCACGGCGCGGAGCCTGGCGCGGCTCCACAACAAACCGTTCGTGGCTGTGCATCACTTAGAGGGGCATCTCTGCTCGGTGCAGCTGGGGGATCCGCTCCCGCAAGGCCCTTACCTCGTGTTGCTGGTGAGCGGTGGTCACACCGAAATGATTCGCGTGGATGGTCCGGGTCTCTATCAGCGGCTGGCCCGCAGCCGTGATGACGCCGCCGGCGAAGCCTTTGACAAGGTGGCCCGCCTGCTCGATCTGGGTTACCCCGGCGGTCCGGCGATTCAGAGCGCTGCCGAGCAGGGTGATCCGCGGCGCTTTGCCCTGCCCAAAGGGCGCGTGTCGCTGCCGGAGGGGGGCTTTCATCCCTACGACTTCAGCTTCAGCGGCCTGAAAACGGCGGTGCTGCGGCTGGTCAATCAGCTCAAGGCGCAGGCCGACAGCGGTGGAGAGCCGTTCCCGCTGGCGGATGTGGCGGCCAGTTTTGAGCAGGTGGTGGCGGATGTGCTGGTGGAGCGCACCACCCGCTGCGCGCGTGATCAGGGTCTCAAGACCCTGGTGATGGTGGGCGGTGTGGCCGCCAACCGGCGTCTGCGCGCCCGGTTGGAGCAGCGCTGCGCCGAGCTGGGGATCGCGTGGCGCCTGGCGCCGCTGGCCTATTGCACCGACAACGCCGCGATGATCGCGGTGGCGGCCGAGCAGCGCTTCAACGCCGGTGCCTGCAGCCCGATTGAGCTGGCCGTGGCGCCTCGGTTGGCCCTCGAGGAGGCGCCGGTTCTCTATGAACCGCAGCCGGCCTTCTGAGCTCTCTAGGCTCTTGAGACTCATCGGCATCGGCCATGGCCTCGGCTCAACCGGCACCCGAGCCCTCCGACCTGGCTCAAGACGTGGTGGAAGCAGCTCCTGAAGAGCTCAATCAATGGAAGCGCGGCTTCACGCCCCAGGCTGAGATCTGGAACGGCCGGATGGCGATGCTCGGCCTTTCGGTGGGGTTGAGCGTGCTGCTGATCGCTCGCCTCACCGGCAGGGCCTAGCTCTTGCCGCGCAGAGCCTGGGCCAGTTCGTTCGGCCTGAGGCTCTGGGCCAGCGCGTCATCGGCTGCCACTCGGCCCTGCTCCACCAGGCGTTGGAGGTTCTGATTGGCGGTCTGCATGCCGTCGAAGCCGCTGCGGGCCATGATCTCCTCGATCTCCGCCAGTTCGCCGCGCTGGATGTAGTCCTTGCACGCTTCGGTGTTGATCAGGATGTCGTGAAAGGCCACTCGCTTGCCGTCGGTTGTTTTCAGCAGGCCCTGGGCGATCACCCCCAGCAGGCTCTCCGATACAGCCCGGCGGATACTTTCCTGCTCGTTCGGCGGCACCATGCCAAGCACCCGTTCCACGGTTTTCACCGCGGAGTTGGTGTGCAGCGTGCCGAACACCAGATGGCCGGTCTGCGATGCCTCGATCGCTGTGGCCAGGGTCTCGCCGTCGCGGATTTCGCCGATCAGGATCACATCGGGGTCTTCCCGTAAAGCGGCGCGCAACGCGTTGTGGAATTGGCGGGTGTGCTGCCCCACTTCCCGGTGGCGGATCAGCGACTGCCGGCTCTCGTGCACAAACTCCACCGGATCCTCAATCGTGAGGATGTGGCAGCTGCGATTGCGATTGATCCAATCGATCATCGCGGCGAGGGTGGTGCTCTTACCGGAGCCGGTGGGTCCGGTGATCAGCACCAGACCTTTGGGACGCGAGGCCAGCTCCTGCAGCACGGGCGGCAGCTGCAGGTCGTCCAGGTTGGCGATCTGCTGAGGGATCAGCCGCAGCACCATCGCCGGGCCCCGCAGCGAATCCAGCAGGTTGATGCGCACCCGCACGAACGGGAAGGCGTGGGAGCCATCGAATTCCTTCTCCCGCCCGAAGCCATCGATCTGAGCCGGGGTGAGCATCTCCCGCAGCCAGCCCTGGAAGGTGGCGGCATCGGTGATCGGCCAGCCGGTGCGCAGCATCTCGCCGCGGGCCCGGTACCGGGGTTCCTCGCCCACCCCGAGGTGCACATCGGAGAAGCCGTTGGCGTCGGCGATCTTCACGATGCCCTCCAGGTTGCCGGGCTGGGGGCCATTCAGGGCTCCGGGCTCGCTGAGCGGGCGGGTTGGTGGAGCCTGCTCCGGCGGTGGGGCAGGCGCGCTTTCCCTCAGCGATGGAAACAGGCTGGGGGGAAACGGAGAGCTGGCACTCACCACGGCTTGGATCGCTGGGCCCAGCTTCGCGGCAGATGCAGCGGATGCCCAGGGAATTCGCCCGCCATCTTTAGGATCCGGCTACATGGCCGGCCCCTGTGAGTACCCCCCACAACGTCTGCATCGTTCTGGGCACGCGCCCGGAGGCCATCAAGCTGGCACCGGTGATTCAGGCTTTCCAGGCGGCGCCTGATTTCCGTACGCGGGTGGTGCTCACCGGTCAGCACCGGGAGATGGTGGCTCAGGTGATGGACCTGTTCGGTCTGCAGGCTGATCACGACCTGGAGCTGATGGCTCCCAAACAGACCCTCACCCACATCACCTGCGGAGCTCTGCAGGGCCTTCAGGCCGAGTTTGAGCAGCACCGGCCGGATCTGGTGCTCGTGCAGGGCGACACCACCACCGCTTTTGCTTCAGCCCTGGCGGCGTTTTATGCCCAGGTGCCGGTGGGCCACGTGGAAGCGGGCCTGCGCACCGACAACATCATGGATCCCTATCCGGAGGAGGCGAACCGGCGTCTGATCTCCCAGTTGGCCCAGCTGCATTTCGCCCCTACGGAGGTTTCGGCGGCCAACTGCCGCGCCTCGGGCGTGGTGGGTGAGGTGTGCATCACCGGCAACACCGTGATTGATGCGCTGCTGCTGATGGCCGAGAAGGCGCCGCCGTTCGAGCTGCCCGGCCTGGATTTCAACAAGCAGCGGGTGATTCTGGCCACAGTGCACCGCCGCGAAAACTGGGGCGAGCGGCTCCAGGAGATCGGCCAGGGCTTCCTGCAGGTGCTGGAGCGTTTTCCCGATACGGCCCTACTGCTGCCGCTGCACCGCAACCCCACCGTGCGCGAACCCCTGCAGGCCCTTCTCGGGGATCACCCGCGCGCTTTCCTCACCGAACCCCTCGACTATGACCAGCTGGTGGCGGCGATGCGCGGCTGCACCCTGCTGCTCAGCGATTCCGGCGGCCTGCAGGAGGAGGCGCCGGCCCTGGGTAAGCCGGTGCTTGTGCTGCGCCGCACCACGGAGCGGCCGGAGGCCGTGGATGCCGGCACCGCGAAGTTGATCGGCACCGCCAGCGCTGACATCCTGCGGGAAGCGTCACTGCTGCTCGATAACGCCCATGCCTATGAGGCCATGGCACGCGCGCATAACCCGTTCGGCGACGGC
>VFQS010002898.1_pt1 | contig 13540 bp, 9 predicted proteins | sample 3512361 | NCBI WGS metagenome assembly VFQS01 (sample SAMN10412375, study PRJNA504923) | tailings metagenome | isolation source: Relicate 1 Philex TSF3 active mining | place: Philippines
CTAAAAGCCATTCAGGCGAATATTCCATTAGGCAACCGTTTTACTACCCCAGAGGAGATTGGCCAAACGGTATGCTTCTTATTGTCCGAGAAATCGAGCCATACCACTGGGCAGTTAATCCATGTGGACGGAGGCTATGTTCACCTAGACCGAGCCCTTTAAAAATCCCCCTATTTTTTGGTAAAATCACCCAAAATCGTTGTAGCTTTGAATTAGTTGCATAACTAACTATATGTCAAACAACCAATTTAAAAGAGGCGAACTATACAGTGTCATCAATGGCATGGCCACTACCGCTGTAGCCCGTCGTCTACAAAAGAACTTTCGCAATGCAGGTTTAGAAATCACCATTGAGCAATGGTCAGTTTTATACCATTTATGGAAAGAAGATTGCTTAAGTCAACAAGAATTAGGAACAAGAACTTTTAGAGATAAGGCAAGTATCACCCGACTCATAGATAATTTAGAAAAATTAGGATTGGTAACGCGTGTTGCTAGTTCAACAGATAGAAGAATCAATTTAGTTTGTCTAACAGATACTGCAAAACCTTTACAAGAACAAACTTATCATTTAGCCAATCAAACAATGAACGAGGCTTTACAGCATATTAGTAAAGATGAAATTGAAGTAGTGAAGAGTGTGTTTCAAAGAGTGTATGATAATTTAACACATCCCGATTTAGATAAATAAAGCATTAAAAATATACTTGTATGGAAAACAGTACAACAGCAATTAAAGGTGGAGAATGGATTATTAAAGAAGTAGATGCGAAATCTATTTTTATTCCAGAAGAATTTAACGAAGAGCAATTGATGGTAAAAGAAATGTGTTCACAATTCTTAGACACAGAAGTATTACCAGTGATTGATCGAATTGACAAACTAGAGCCAGGATTAATGCCGGGTTTATTAATGAAAGCTGGTGAGCAAGGATTATTGGGTGTATCCATTCCAGAATCTTATGGTGGGTTAGGAAAAGATTTTATCACAAGTACCATTGTTGCTGAGTATTTAGGTGGAGGATATTCTTTCTCTGTAGCCAATGCAGCACATACAGGTATTGGTACATTACCTATTTTATATTTTGGTACAGAAGCGCAAAGAGCAAAGTATGTACCCAAATTAGCAAGTGGTGAATTCAAAGGCGCTTATGGATTAACAGAACCCAATAGTGGATCAGATGCATTAGGAGCAAAGACAACGGCTAAATTAACAGAGGATGGTAAACACTATTTATTGAATGGACAAAAATGTTGGATCACTAATGGTGGATTTGCAGATGTATATACCGTGTTTGCAAAAATTGATGGAGAGCAATTCACTGCTTTCATTGTAGAAAGAGGCATGGAAGGATTTACACAAGGACCAGAAGAACATAAAATGGGTATCAAGGGTTCTAGTACGGTACAATTGTATTTCCAAGATTGTAAAGTACCAGTAGAAAATGTATTGGGTGAGATTGGTAGAGGACATGTAATCGCATTCAATATTTTAAATATTGGAAGATTAAAATTAGGTGCAGCTACATTGGGTGGAGCAAGAAGAGCATTAACAACAACTGTGCAATACGCTGTTACTAGAGAGCAATTTAAATTACCTATTGTAAAATTTGGTGCGATTAGACATAAGCTCGCAGAGATGGCTATTCAAATGTGGGTGGGTGAATCTGCATTGTATAGAGTATCCAAAAATATTGACGAGCAAGAACAAGAGATGTTGAAAGCTGGTAAAACTTTATCAGAAGCTTTATTAGGCGCTGCAGAAGAGTACGCTATTGAGTGTGCGATCTTAAAAGTATTTGGATCGGAAGTATTGGACTTTGTTGTGGATGAGGGAGTACAAGTACATGGTGGAAATGGTTATAGTGATGAATACCAAATTTCAAAAGCGTATAGAGATAGTCGTATCAACAGAATCTATGAAGGCACCAACGAAATCAATAGATTGTTAACCGTGGATATGGTATTGAAGCGTGCGATGAAAGGTAAATTGGATTTGATGGGACCTGCTATGAGCGTGCAATCAGAGTTAATGAGTATTCCTGATTTTGGATCTGAAGAAGAAGGTGCATTTGCAAAAGAGAAAAAAGCCATTGCGAATTTTAAGAAATGTATTTTAATGGTAGCAGGTGCAGCGGTACAAAAATTAATGATGACTTTAAGTAAAGAGCAAGAGATCTTAATGAATATTGCAGACATGGCGATTATTACCTATCATGCAGAATCAGCATTATTAAGATTAGAAAAATTAACTGCTTTAAAAGGTGAAGCTGCAACTTCTGTTCAAGCAGATATTGTGAAAACTTATATCTACGATGCTGCAGATGCAATTAACAAAGCAGGTAAAGATGCATTGAACGCATTTGCAGAAGGAGATGAATTGAGAATGATGAATATTGGATTAAAGCGTTTCACAAAAGTAGAACCATTCAATACCAAAGATGCACGCAGAAGAATCTGTGCGCAAATGGTAGCTGATAATGGTTATAAACTATAGTTAGACTACTCTAACATTTCTAGAAAAACTTTCTTCAAGGGATATGAACGTTTCAGTACGTTCTATCCCTTTTATTTTTTGTAGTTCATCGTGTAATACAAAACGAAGTTGTTGAATGTCTTTGCAAACAATTTCAGCAAACATGCTATAGTTACCAGTGGTATAATTCAAACGAACAATCTGAGGAATTTTTTGCAATGCATCAGCAACACTATCATACAAAGAACTTTTCTCTAAATAAATACCAATAAAAGCAATCACATCGTAGCCCAATACTTTCATATCCACGGCCAATTTCTTTCCTTTTACAATACCCAACTCTTCTAATTTCTTAATACGCACATGGATGGTACCTCCAGAAACAAATAATTGCTTCCCTAAATCTGCATAAGAAATCTCCGCATCCAGCATCATGGATTGAATAATTTGCAAATCCAGCTTATCCAGGCTTTTGTCAATGTTCAATTTTGGCGTGTTTTTAGGGTCCATTTTTGTGTAATTTTAAATATAAAAGCAAATTATTAAATAAAATCTATATTTTAAAATAATTCATTAAAATATTTGCAACATATAAGCCATTACATTAGTTTTGATTTATCAAATGAGCAATATTTTAAGAAAAAAGATACTCAAATGACAAGTTCTTTATACTGTGGGGTGATGAAATTTTGGAATACATGCCTCCTTGTCTCGGAGGTGGGGATCACGGGATAAACGTAACATAGAGCCGTCTAGTAATAGACGACCAGGGTCGACCACTGAACTTTGTGTTATAGCTAACTGCCTCATGAAGGTTCGAGCCCTTCCCCTACAGCAAAAAAGCCTCTTACCTATCTGGTGAGAGGCTTTTTCATTTTAGCCAGATTATTTCACTAATTTAATAGTGATTAAACGACTGCTATGAAAAAATCCATCTGCATTTTTTGCATAATGCTACTTAGCACCATGATTTCTTTGAACACATTTGCACAAAAAAATACACTAAAAGTGAAGGGCCTACAACAAAAAGTAGAAGTATTAAGAGATCAATGGGGTGTCAACCATATCTATGCAAATAATGAACATGATTTATTTTTCACACAAGGTTATTGTGCTGCAAAAGATAGATTGTTTCAATTTGAAATTTGGAGAAGACAAGCCACTGGAACTACTGCAGAAATTTTAGGGGCAAGAGAAATCAAAAGAGATATCGGTACAAGATTATTTCAATACAGAGGAAGTATCGAAAAAGATTTAGCAAGATACCATCCCAGAGGTGTAGCTATTATCAATGCCTATGTTCAGGGAGTCAATGCTTATATCAAGGAAGCAAATCAAGATCCAACAACACTTCCCATTGAATTTAAATTATTACATATTCAGCCAAAAGAATGGACAGCAGCAGTAGTAATATCAAGACACCAAGGTTTATTGGGCAATATCACACAAGAATTAAACATTGCAAGAGCAGTGGGTAAAATTGGAGAAGATAAAGTAAAAGATATTGTTTGGTTTCATCCCAAGCAACCCAATTTAAAAATGGATAGTACTATCCAGCCAGCATTTTTAGAAAAAGATATTTTAGGATTGTACAATGCTTATAGAAAGGAACTGGTTTTTCAAAAAAGTGATTTTGGAGAAAAAGACGAAGATGCGGTAATCAATACAAATAACATACCCGAGAAAGATTTATTTCTTCAGAGTCAAGAAATGGAGGGAAGTAATAATTGGATTGTGTCTGGATCCAAATCTGCTAGTGGTTATCCTTTATTAGCCAACGATCCGCACAGAAAAATTGCCGTTCCTTCATTAAGATACATAGTGCACTTGGTTGCACCGGGTTGGAATGTGATTGGTGGCGGTGAGCCAGAAATTCCAGGTGTGTCCATTGGTCATAATGAAAAAGGCGCATGGGGTTTAACCATTTTTGAAACAGATGGAGAAGACTTATATGTATATGATTTAAATAAAAAGAACCTAAACCAATACTGGTACAAAGGCCAATGGAAAGACATGAAATTGATCCGAGATAGTATTCATGTTAAGAATAGTGCGGATGTAAAGATCATACACAAATACAGTATCCATGGACCCGTCTGTTTTATTGATTCAGTCAATCATAAAGCCTATGCGGTGAGAGCTGCTTGGATGGAACCAGGAGGTGCTCCTTATTTAGCATCATTAAGAATAGATCAGGCGACAGATTGGGAAAGTTTTAGAGAAGCCTGTTCTTACAGTCATATTCCAGGAGAGAATATGATTTGGGCAGATAAAAAAGGGAATATAGGTTGGCAAGCAGTGGGCATTATTCCAGTACGTAAAAACTTTAGTGGCTATGTTCCTGTTCCTGGAGATGGTAGATTTGAATGGGCTGGTTATTTACCCATCAAAGAAAGACCTCATTTATTCAATCCATCCAAAGGATTTTTTGCCACTGCCAATCAAAATGTAACCCCTACAAATTATACTCAATGGGATGCTATTGGATATACTTGGGCAGATCCATTTAGAGGAAATAGAATCGATCAAGTGCTAGCGCCCAATAACAAAATTGACCTACCCACTATGGCAGCATTGCAAACAGATTATTATTCTATACCTGCGAGTAGAATGGTGCCTTTGCTGTCCAATATATCATTTGAAGATGATCATCTACAAAAAGCAAAATCCTATTTTACGAATTGGAATTTTATCTTGGATAAAAATAGTATTGCTGCAGGAATATATGTAGCATGGGAAAAAGAGATTGCTACCATGATGAGTACTTTATTGATCCCAGCTGAAGTAAAATCTTTTATTAGTTTGCAAATAAGTACGATTATACAAAGACTCGAAAATCCTACTACGCATTTTGGAGACAATGCAATTAATAAAAGAAATAAATTACTTCAAGAAGCATTTACAAAAGCGATTAATAACTTACAAAAAAAATTAGGACCTTCGATGGACCAATGGGTATATGGACAAGCCAAATACAAACATACCACCATGGAGCATCCGCTTTCTTCAATTGTAAGTAAAGAAATAAAACAACAACTTAATTTGGGACCATTGCCCAGAGGCGGAAATGGACAAACCCCAGGATCTACAGGTAGCGGAGACAATCAACTAAGTGGTGCTAGTTTTAGAATATTAATTGATACAAAAGATTGGGATAAAACTTTAATGATCAACACACCTGGTCAATCTGGAGATCCAAGCAGCCCTTATTATAGAAATTTATTTGAAACATGGGCCAATGATCAATATTTTCCTGCTTATTATTCAAAGGAAAAAATAAAATCTGTTACCAAAGAAATAACTGTTTTACAACCACATTAAAAAACTGCTTTCAATTTATTCAATTGGAATGATGTAAGCTTTGTCTTTTTATCAGTAGATCTAATCTCTAGTTTAGTATAAGGCTTTGTACTAAAATACAAATCGGTCATCACGGTTAAGCCATTATCAGCAAACAATTCAATACTGGCTTTATCGATGATGATATCCAAATTCATTTTTGGTGCATTGGTAAATCTTGGAGCAACATGTTTTGCAGCAAAGTCTGGATGAAAATTGGTAATACCAGATTTGGTTCGATCTATATAATATTGATGTTTTGTATGATCATACCCAATAATCAATTCTTCTTTGTGGATATTAGATAAAACAATTTCAAAAGATTTGGCAGTATCCAATGTTAATTGAAAACGAGCAGGAACAATACCATGCTTTCTTTGGATTATATAGGGCTTTGCTAATTGAATATTTTTTTCGCGTTCACTACCCCACCATTTTTCTAAACGTCCCAGTTTTTCAATGGGATTAGAAGCCAATAAATAATCTTCCTTAGTACTATCAGTAGTTTTAACCAAAGAAAGGTTACGAGGAATGGTTAAACCTGAGCGCCATTTTTGCGTAGGCACTACTTGTGCATACAACCAATTACTCATCCATCCAGCTAATATCTTTTTATCTCCAGTGTTGTTCCAAGTTACTCCGGCATAATTATCTGCGCCATAATCCATCCACTTTTCTTTTCTGTCATAAGGTTTAAATAAATGTCCATCAAAATCACCAACAAAATACTGTGTTCCTGATCCCTTCGCTGGCGCACCTGGATTCACATTCACAATCAATACCCAATGTTTTTTCCCATCCACCTCAAAAGAAACTAAATCGGGACATTCCCAATTACCATCATGCACCCCCATACTTGGACCACCAATATCTGATTCTTTAGTCCAATCTCTTAAATTAGGAGAACTGTAAAATTCAATATGATCCCCCACTGCTAAAGACATGATCCATCGATTGGTGGGTTCATACCAAAAAACTTTAGGATCTCTAAAATCTCTAAGATGAGGTGTTTTAATCACTGGATTGCCTTTATAGGTCTTAAAAGTTTTGCCTGCATTTAAACTAATAGAGATACTTTGGTTTTGATAATCATCTCTTCCCGCTTTCTCTCCTTCCATACTATGTTGCGTATAGATAGCCACCAAAGGTGCGCGTCTCCCCTTTCCAAATCCCGAAGTATTATTAGAATCAATCACCGCACTTCCCGAAAAAATAGTTCCCAGGGCATTCGGATACAAGGCAATCTTTTGATGCTTCCAATGAATTAAATCTTTACTGGTTGCATGCCCCCAATGCATCGGACCCCAAACACTTGCCTTTGGATTGTGTTGGTAATACAAATGATATACGCCTTTTACATAAATCATTCCATTGGGATCGTTCATCCATCCAGCTTTAGGGATAAAATGAAAAGCAGGTCGGTATAATTTATCAGCATTGGGCTGCTTCTTAAACCACTGGGCATTAACGGTAAAACTAAAAACAACAGTTAGGAAGATCAAAAGGAATTTTTTCATGCTACAATTTACTACTAAATATAAATTTGAGAATCTTATTACAACACATAATACATTTTTTTAATATTAAGCCATTGTTAATTCAAGTGGAAATGTGACAAAAAATACGTTTATATACCATATTTATAGTAGTTTTGCGGCATAAAAATTAACATTTTATTGGGAAATATATATTCGATAAAATTTTAATATATTCTGAATTTAGAAATTAAATAACAATCAAATGAAAAAAACAATCTTGTTTTTAGCAACCTGTATGACAACCATCATCAGTTTTGCTCAGATTACAACTTCTTCCATTTCGGGTGTTGTTGTAAACGAAAAAAAAGAAGTATTGGTTGGCGCATCCGTTATTGCAACGCACGTTCCAACAGGTACTACTTACAAAACCGTAACCAATAAAACTGGCTCTTACGTATTTCCAGCTGTTAGAGTTGGTGGTCCGTTTACTGTAGCTGTAAGTTTTGTAGGTTATAAAAATGATCAAGTTACAGATATTGCAACCAATCTTGGTGTTGCAACAAATGTGGACTTTGCTTTGTACTCAACAGGTTCAAGCTTACAAGAAGTTGTTGTTTCTACCAACAGAAACGGAATTTTCTCTAAGGAAAGAACTGGAACTGCACAACAATTTGGCAGAAGAGAGTTACAAAATATCCCAATCACTGGTGCTAGAACTATTGAAGGTATTACTAAGTACAATTCCAATGGTAATGGTGCAAGTTTTGGTGGACAAGATTCTCGTTTAAATAATTTTACAATTGATGGTTCTCAATTCAATAATGGTTTTGGTTTAGGTTCTTCAGCGCAAGCTGGAGGTAGAACTGGAGCTTCTGCAATCTCTTTAGATGCGATTGAGCAATTACAATTAAACATTGCTCCATTTGATGTTCGTCAATCAGGTTTCACTGGTGCTGGTATCAATGCAATCACAAGATCAGGTACAAATGAAATTGAAGGTTCTTACTATCAAACAGAAAGAGATAACTCTTCTAGATATAATGGTAGCAAAGCTGCAGGTGTTAAAGTAACTCCTTCTAAGTTTTCAGAGAAAGTACAAGGTTTTAGAATTGGTGCTCCAATTGTGAAAAATAAGTTGTTCATCTTTGCTAACTATGAGAAATTAGAGAAGACAGAACCAGGCACCAACTGGATTTCTACTGGTTCTCCATTAACTGGATCTCAAATTTCAAGACCAACTTATACACAATTAGAAACTTTATCTAATTTCATGAAAGATAAGTTTAACTATATCACTGGTCCTTGGGAAAATTATAACAATGCAACTGTTTCTGAAAAATTCTTGATCAGAACAGACTGGAACATCAACGATCAACATAAATTAACTGCTCGTTATGTTCACCACAATTCTAATGCAGATATCAATATCTCTAACTCAGCTTCTGCTGGTTTTGGTAACAGAACAAATTCAGCATTGGCAATGTCATTCCAAAATAGCGGATATGGTATCATGGATAATACTCGTTCTATAGTAGTTGAATTAAACAGCAAAATTTCAAATACTTTACATAACAATTTGATTATTGGATACGATAAACAAATTGAAGACAGATCCTACAGAAGTAGCATGTTCCCAACGATTGATATTAAATTAGGTTCAACTACATTGACTTCAGTTGGATTTGATCCATTCACTCCAGGTAATAAGTTAGATTACAATACTTTTCATATCACCAACAATATCACTAAATATGCAGATAAGCATACATTGGTGGCTGGTTTCAATTTCGAAAAATATCAATCCAATAACTTATTCTTCCCTGCATCTAATGGTGTATATGTATTCAATAGCTTAGAAGATTTCTATACAGCAGCTAACCAATCATTGGCTGCAGGTGGAGCTCCTTCTGCTTTTGTTCCAGCAAGATTCCAATTCCGTTATTCTGCTTTACCAGGCGCTATTGAGCCATTACAAGTATTAAACACATCTCGTTTAGATGTTTATGCTCAAGACGATTACCAATACAATAAGAATTTGAAATTCACTGCAGGTTTAAGAGTTGCCATGATTGATTTTGTGAATACAGCAATAGAAAACCCAGCAATTACTGCAATGGCATTTGCAAATGGCGCTTCTTTCAATACTGGTGTAATGCCAAAAACGCAATATTTATTTGAACCAAGATTTGGATTTAACTGGGATGTAGAAGGTAAAAAGAAAACACAAGTTCGTGGAGGAACAGGAGTATTCACAGGTCGTCCTCCTTATGTATTTATTTCAAATCAGATTGGGAACAACGGTGTGTTAACTGGATTTATAGATGTGAGTGGTGCTGCAGCAGCGAAATATGGTTTCACTCCAAATCCTAACAAATATTTTATTCCTTCAACGCCTACATTGCCTTCCACATTTGACATCGCTTTAACTGAAGAGAATTACAAATTCCCTCAAGTATTTAAAACAAATTTAGCGGTAGACCAAAAATTACCATTTGGATTAATTGGTACAATCGAATTCTTGTACAATAAGAACTTAAATGCAGTTCATTACTACAATGCCAATTTAGAAAACCCAGTAAGTACATTCACTGGTGTTGATAACAGATTTAGATTTGCAGGAAATGATAATGGTGTTAGAATCAATGACAATGTATCCAATGCAATAGTATTGGCTAACAAGAACAGTGGTGATTTCAAATCTATGACTTTGAAACTAGAAATGCCTTACAGAAAAGGCGTTTGGGGATCATTAGCATGGACAACTTCTAATGCTACTGATTTCATGAGTGCAGGTTCTATCGCTTCAGGTAGCTGGACAAGTGCTAGATCAGTAAATGGCAACAACAATTTATACCTTTCTAATTCAGACTTCAATATTCCAAACAGAATTGTGGGTTTATTTGGATATAGATTAGAATATGGTGGTGAATTTGGTGGAGCTACAAGCATTTCTGTAGGTTATGTTGGTTCTCAAGCGAGTCCATACTCATACACTATATCTGGTGATATGAACGGAGATAGAGTAAACAACAATGAATTGATCTTTATTCCTTTAAAAGGAACCGATATCAAATTTGCTCCTTTAACTGTTGGATCTACTACATACAGTGAAGCAAACCAACAAGGTGCTTTAGAAAAGTATATTCAACAAGATAAATACTTGAATGCTAACAGAGGTAAATATGCAGAGCGTAATGCTTCTACTTTACCAATTTTACACCGATTTGATGTATCTGTAGTACAAGAGTTTTATGTTAAAGTAAAAGGAAAGCGTAATACTTTACAATTTAGAGCTGATATCTTGAACTTTGGTAATATGATCAATGATGACTGGGGTGTATCTCAAAGAGTTACTAACCCTCAGATCTTAGCATTTAGTTCTGTAAATTCAGCTGGTGAACCATTATACAGATTAGCAACTCAAACTGTAAATGGTAACACAAGTTTAATTAAAACAACTTATCAAAGAAACTCTTCAGTATTTGATGTATGGCAAGCTCAACTTGGCTTAAGATATATCTTTGGAAGATAATTGATAAAACATAAAATGTTCTAAACCGCCTCAATAATGAGGCGGTTTTTTTGTGCCTTGTTTAAGTATTTAGATTGCAAAATTTAGAATATATTTATTCTACAAATAAACATTATGGCAATTTCAGCATGGGAGCAATCTACTTATTTTGCACCAAAGGATGTGGTGATTATTGGGTGTGGATTTGTGGGTTTATGGACCGCTTATGAGTTAATCAATAAGTACCCTAAAATGCATATCACTATTTTGGAAAGAGGCGTGATCCCATCGGGTGCAAGCACAAGAAATGCTGGCTTTAGTTGCTTTGGAAGTGTATCAGAATTAATGTATGATGTATCCTTAATGGGAGAAGCCAATATGTTAGAGACGGTGAAGATGAGATATGATGGTATACAAAAGATTCAAAGAACTTTTGATAAAAAAACAATTGATTACGATCAGTTTGGCGGATATGAACTCTTTGAAAAAAATGGAGACTATGATATTAGCAAGCTAGATATAGATATTGCTTACCTAAATAAGCTTTTAGCGCCAGCATTAAAAACACCCAAAAAGAATGGCAAATATTTGCCTATCTACACCAACCAAACAAAGAAAATCAAACAACTAGGTTTTCAAGGTATTGAAGCATTGGCATTTAGTCCGTTCGAAGGTCAATTAAACTCTGCTAAATTGGTTTTAGCATTACAACAGGCAGTGCAATCCAAAGGAGTGCAAATTTTATTCAACACAGAAGTTAAGAAATTCAAGAGTCATAAAAAAGGCGTGACCATACAAACTAATTTGGAAGCTGCAATAGAGACAAAGCAATTACTCATTTGCACCAATGGTTTTGCCAAACAATTGATCCCTAGTGTAGATGTAGTGCCAGCAAGAGGGCAGGTTTTTATTACAGAACCTATCCCAAATTTGAAGTTCAAAGGCACATTCCATTTTGACGAAGGATTCTACTATTTTAGAAATGTAGGTAATCGTTTATTGCTAGGCGGTGCTAGAAATAAAGATTTCAAGAACGAAAAAACCTATTCATTAGAAACTTCTGCACTTATTCAAAAAACCTTAGAAGAATTTATGATGAAGCGCATTCTTCCAAAAGGTTCCAAGAAACCTAAGATCGAATTAAGATGGAGTGGTACCATGGGTATGGGCAAAATCAAAAAACCCATTATTCAAGAAGTGCAACCCAATATATTCTGCGCAGTACGCATGAGTGGTATGGGAGTTGCCATTGCACCAATTGTTGCAGAAAGAGTGGTAAAAATGATGAAGGGATAAGCTAATCCAATCTTCACTTTCTAATTTGTATCTTTGCGGCATGGGGCAGAAAAAATTAATCAAGTTTGCGGCAATCAAAGCATATGAGAATGTATTAGAATATCCGCAGGATATGCCAGGCAAATGGAATGCTTTCTTTACTGAATTAGAAAAAGGTTCAACCAATATTCAAACTGAGAATCTTTCAATAGATACCCATACCAAACCCTTGGTTTTAGAATTGGCTTGTGGAAGAGGCGAATACGCCGTGGGTTTAGGTCGAATGTTTCCAGAACAACATTTTATTGGATTAGATATCAAAGGCAATAGAATTTGGAAAGGTGCAAGTATTGCCAATAAAGAAGGATTGAAAAATATTGCTTTCGTAAGAACACAGATAGATCAGGTAAGCAATTATTTTGCAAAAGATGAAGTGAGTGAAATTTGGATCACTTTCCCCGATCCACAATTAAGATGGTCAAAAGCAAAGAAGCGTTTAACGCATCCAAAGTTTTTAAGATTGTACCAGCAGTTTTTAAAAAAGTCTGACACCCCATCCAAAACGGGTATTGTACATTTAAAAACAGATAGCCCAAACTTATACCAATTTACTTTGAAAGTAATTGAATTGTATGGCTTAAACCTGTTGTACAAAACAGATCACCTATACGCAGAGCCCATCATAGATCCCCGCTGTTTAATCAAAACATACTATGAAGGAAAAGACATCGCACAAAGCAACCAAATTCACTACATTCAGTTTACTTTAGATAAAGACTTACCTGTTGAATTAGATGAGGTCTTAAAAGAAGCCATCAAGGATATTCCATTAGACGCAGGTGAATTACTAAGAATGCAATCATATGAGCGAGAATAAAGAGGAGCATGAAGATTACTATGTAGACGCCAAAGGCCGTTGGGTCTTTACAGCCGTATACCACGAAAAACGTGGCTACTGTTGTGGTGAAGCTTGCAAGCATTGCCCATTTGATTATGAATCTGTTCCAGAGCCTATCAAAACAAGAGCATTGCATATCAAAGAAGTGGCTAGTAAAAAAGCGCCAGCTCAAGAGATCAGCATAAAAGATACCAATAAACATTTATAGTATTGTTTATCTTTGTGATTGATGCAGTACACGCCAAAAACAAAAGATTTTTTCCAAAACGTATTTGATGTAGTAAGACTCATTCCAAAAGGAAGGGTAACTAGCTATGGGGCTATTGCCAAATATTTAGGTACTGGAGGAAGTTCGAGAATGGTGGGCTGGGCAATGAATGCTTCGCATGGGGTGAAACCTATAGTGCCTGCTCATCGTGTGGTGAATAGAAATGGCATGTTAAGTGGGAAAGCACATTTTGAAACCCCTACCAAAATGCAAGAACTCTTAGAGAAAGAAAAAATAAAAGTCCAAAACGAAACCGTAGTGGACTTTGAAAAATTATTTTGGGATCCTATGAAAGA
>VFQS010002900.1_pt1 | contig 13538 bp, 12 predicted proteins | sample 3512361 | NCBI WGS metagenome assembly VFQS01 (sample SAMN10412375, study PRJNA504923) | tailings metagenome | isolation source: Relicate 1 Philex TSF3 active mining | place: Philippines
TTGAGGTTCTGGCCGGGCAGCTGGAGTTGGGTACCGCCCACGAACAGGTCGCAGGGCTCGCCGGGCTTCACCACCTGGCACAAGGCCGTATCAAACAACGCGGGCAGGAAGCCCGCACTGGAACCACTGATGCCCGCCTCCACGGCATTGGGGGCGCGGAAGCCCTTCGAGAAGGTGCCCCGCAGGGTGGTGGTCTTGGTGGGTGCCCACTTCGCGCCCAGTTTGGGCGTGGCGCTGCGGCCATAGGTGTTGTAGTGGTCGACCCGGGCAGCGGCGTCCACCTGAAGGGTTTTGGTCAGCGGCGCGGTCACTTCCACATAGCCTGCGGTGATGCGCTGCTTGCCCACACCGAAGGCGTAGATGTTGCTGCTTTGCACCCCCTGGGCAAAGGGCTCTGGGAACTGGGAGTTGAGTTCACGCGACAGGAATTCCACGCCCGTGCCCAGCGCCATGGGGCCGCCCGGCAGCTTCATCAGTTCGCGATTGGCCCGCAGGTTGATGAAGTTCAGGTTGTTGGTGGACAGCGAAGACGCCTGGGGCGCGATCTGCCGCAGCACCGCAGCCGCCTGGCGGCCGTCCAGCTGGTAGGCCCCACTGGTCAGCGCCGTCTGAAAGGCCGGGAGGCTCAAATAGTTGAACATGTCCAGCGTGGTGCGCACCTGGGTCAGGCCTGCGCTGGCCTGCAGGTCCCAGTCACCCATCGAACCCGAGAGCGTGGCCACGAGGCGGCGCGACTGTGAGGTGGTGCGCGAACGTTGTGCGCCGATGTCGCCCACCACATAGTCGGCCACCGATTCGCCGGTGGCCGGGTCAATGATGTTGGTGCCGTTCAGCGCCGTGGGGCGCGGATTGGGGTTGCGGGGGCCGAAGACGAAGCTCAGCACACCGCCCTCGGGTCCACCGATGTAGTTCTTCAGTCCCACCTGTTCGGCCTGACTGCTGAGCAGGGAGGCGCTGATGTCCAGCGTCCACGCCTGGGGCAAGGCGAAGGTGCCCCGGGCCACCAGACTGCCGTTGCGGGTCTGCGGGGCCACCTGCAGTTCATCGTTGTCCGGCAACGGGCCGTCGGCGATGCCACCAAAGCGGCTCCAGTCCGAGGTGGTCAGGTGCGGGCGGCTGTTGAGCAGGATCGAATTGCGCTGTCGCAGGTCAGCGGCGATATAGCCGGTGTAGCCATCGCGGGCCAAGTCGCCGAAGCCGCGGATGCCCGAGACCTGGCGGCTGCGGCCATCGTTGCGCGAGCTCTGGCCCATATCGGCCTGCAACAGGGTGCCCTTGTGAGACTTCTTGAGGATCACATTGACCACGCCTGCAATCGCGTCGGATCCGTAGATGGCCGAGGCGCCGTCCTTGAGCACTTCAATGCGCTCCACCGCACCGATGGGGATGGAGGAAATGTCCACGAAGTCGCGCTGACCGTCGTCGGGCAGGGGGTAGGAGGCCATGCGCTGGCCATCAATGAGCACCAGCGTGGCCCCCACGGTCAATCCGCGCAGGGAGATGCCGCTACCGCCCGCACCGAAGGCCGCCGGAGCGGCCTGGCCCAGCGCACCCATGTTGTTGGCCGTGAGGTTGCGCAGCGCATCGGCCACCGTGGCGAAGCCGCTGCGCTCGATGTCCTGCGCGGTGAGCGTCACCACCGGACTCGGGGTTTCGGTGTCCGTGCGGCGGATGTTGGTGCCAGTGACCTGCACGCGTTCGGCGGCGGCCGGCTGGGCCTGGGCGCCCGATGAGGCCGCCAGCCCGGCAGAGAAACCGATCATCGCTGTCAGGGGCAGCACAGCCCAAGCGTGACGACCGGGCGAGGTCAGTGAAGGGCGACGGTCGTGCATCATGGCCAGGACACTCCAGGAAATACAGCGTTGAGGATGGGCGTCGGAGCCGAACGCTGCCCTGGACCGCTTGGGGCGCCCGGCGTTGTCGCCAGCAAGGCCCCGGCCAGTTGGTGCCCTGGGGCGCCCATTCAGCGAAGCCAGACGATGATACGGCGCAGTGGCTGCCCGAACGGCACACTGTGGCCTTCGCGACACAGCTGCATACTGCGCACTTTGGTGATCCGCTTCCAACCCGTGCTGCCGCCCGACAACGCCTCTGACATCGCGCATGCCATCCAGCTGGCCCTGGCACCCGTGTTCCTGCTCACCGGTATCGCGGCCCTGCTGGGCGTGATGACCAACCGACTGGCCCGCATCATCGACCGGGGTCGCTATTTCGAGCAGAGCTGGGAACAACTGGACGAGGAGGCGCGCAGCGCCGGGCGTGCGGAACTCAAATTCCTGGAGAAGCGTCGCAAGCTGGCCAACGGCGCGATTGCCGCCGGCACCATGGCCGCGCTGATGGTGTGCCTGGTGGTAGCCACCCTCTTCCTCGAAGCATTGCTGGAGGTGCGCCTGCGCGGGGCGGCCGGCGTGTTTTTCTTCCTCTCCATGATCTCGCTGATCGTGGCGCTGGGCACCTTTCTTCGCGAGATCTTTTTGGCCACGCAGTCGGTGCGTGTGCCGCGCTTCTGAACCCACTTCCGCCGATCCCATGAACCCGACCGTTCGCCTCATCAGCCTGAACACGGCTCGCGCGCGTCGCATCACCGTGGCCGATGGCCGAAGCGTTGTGACCGCCCACGGCAAGCAACCGGCATCGGGCCCGTTGGCAGTGGGACCGCTAGGGTTGGAGACCGACGAGCAGGCCGACCCCACCGTGCATGGCGGCCGCGGCAAGGCGGTCTACGCCTACCCGCACGAGCACTATGCCTTCTGGAAGACGGTACGCGCGCAAGCGAGGCAGCAGCTATGGGATGAAGAGCCGGCGCCAGGCCTGATGGGCGAGAACCTGACCATCCGCGGCTTGCTGGAGACCCATGCCTGGGTGGGCGACCGCCTGAGATTTGCAAACTGCACCCTGGCCATCAGCGAGCCGCGCATGCCCTGCGGAAAGTTCGACGCGGTCATGGGCTTCAAGCAGGCCAGCAAGATGATGGTGCAAAGCGGCTTCTGCGGCTTCTACCTTTCAGTGACGATCGAGGGAACGCTTCAGGCCGGCGAAGAAGGCGAGCTGGTCCCGGGTCCGCGCCAGCTCACGATTGCCGACGCGTTCCGCAGCAAGGCTGGTCGGCAGCACTTGCGCTGAGGTGCCGCCGGCCGCCTCCTCAGCGGGGCAGAGCCGGGTAATCGGTGTAGCCTGCCGCCCCACCACCGTAGAGCGTTTCGCGCTGCAGTTCGTTGAGCGGCGCACCCTCACGCAAGCGCCGTCCCAGATCGGGATTGCTGATGAAGGGGCGCCCGATGGCCACCAGATCGGCTTCGCCCTTGGCGATCACCTCATTGGCCATGGCCAGGTTATAGCCGTTGTTGACCATCCAGGGGCCTTTGTAGTGCTGCCGCAAGGCCTGGTAATCGAAGGGTGGCACGCCCTTGTCGCTGAGGTCGCGCGGGCCGCCGGTCTGGCCTTCGATCACATGAACATAGGCCAGATTCAAGGGGGCGAGTTGGCGCATGATGTGGTCGAAGAGGGCCGCCACATCAGAGTCCTGCGCCGCGCCGTTGACAGGCGTGATGGGAGATAGGCGCACGCCGGTGCGCCCACCCCCGATTGCCTTCGTCACCGCCTGCATCACCTCCACCAGAAGCCGCGCGCGGTTCTCGATGGAGCCGCCATAGGCATCGGTGCGGTCGTTGATGCTGTCGCGCAGGAACTGGTCAATCAGGTAGCCGTTGGCACCATGCACCTCCACGCCATCGAAGCCGGCGCGGATGGCGTTGGCTGCAGCACGCCGGTAATCCTCGACGATGCGGGGCATCTCGTCGGTGCGCAGTGCGCGGGGGGTGGAGCAGTCCACGAAGCCTTCGGCGTTGTAGGTCTTGCTGCCCGAGGGCTTGTCAGTGGAGGACACGGGTTGCTGCCCACCCGGCTGCAGCGACGTGTGGGAAATGCGGCCCACGTGCCACAGCTGGATCACGATGCGGCCGCCCTGCGCCTGCACCGCCTTGGTGATCGGCCTCCAGGCCTGCACCTGTTCTTCGCTGTAGATACCCGGTGTGTCCAGATAGCCCTGGCCTTCGGGACTGATCTGCGAGGCTTCGGTGATGATCAGGCCAGCACCGGTGGTCGGATTGCCCCGCTGCTCGTAGTAGGCCCGCATCAGGTCGTTCGGGATGGTGCCCTTGGCACGGCTGCGGGTGAGCGGCGCCATCACCAGGCGGTTGGTCAGGTCGATGTCGCCGATGCGGATGGGGTCAAAGAGGGTCGTCATAATCGTTGATTGTCTCTGTAGCCCTGAAGGCCTGCTCGATGATCTTCTATTCCAACTGGCGGTCGCTCGCGGCGTACCGCGTCCGGGTGGCCCTGGCGCTCAAGAACATCCCCCATTCGGTGCAGGCCGTCGACATGCTGGGCGGCGAACATCTGAAGCCTGAATTCCGCGCGGTGAACCCGCAAGCGGTGCTCCCGGCCCTGCGACTGGACGATGGCCGGGTGCTGTTCCAGTCGATGGCGATCGTCGAATACCTGGACGAGATCGCCCCTACGCCGCCCCTGTTGCCGCGCGATGCGGCCGGCCGTGCGCGCGTGCGCGGGCTGGCGCTCATCCACGCGGCCGATTCGCACCCGCTTCTGGTGCCCAAGGTGCGCAACCACCTCACCAAAGAACAGGGTCTGTCGGACGAAGCGCTGCAGAAGTGGCTGGCGCGGGCCCTTCACACTGGGGCGGAAGCGATCGAGGCACAGCTGTCGGGCTCACCGGATACCGGGCCTTACTGCCACGGCGATCAGGTCACGCTGGCTGACATTGGTCTGGCATCGCACCTGCTGGCCATGATGTTCTTCAAGCTCGACGCATCGGCCTACCCTACCGCAGTGGCCATCAACGAACGGCTCCAGGCGCTGCCAGCCTTCGCGGCTGCGCACCCCTTGAAACAGCCGGGGGCACCGGCCTGAGGGCGGTTCACCACCATGTCCCCGAACGCTCATCGGCGTGCTGTTGAGCTGGCCCACGCCAGCCGGCTCGTCAACCACGGGCCGACCGTGCTGGTGTGCACGCAACACGAGGGCCGGCGCAATGTGATGGCCGCCGCCTGGTCGATGCCGGTGGAATTCACGCCGCCGCGCATCGCGGTGGTGATCGACAAATCCACCACCACGGCCGAGATGGCGCGCGCCAGCGGGCAAGTGGCGCTGTGCGTCCCGGGCGCGGCCATCGCCGACCTGTGCACCACAGTAGGCCAGACGCGCGGGGCCGACTTGCATGCCGAGGGCACTGACAAGTTCGCACGCTACGGCATTGCACACTTCAGCGGCCCGGTGTTGGGGCTGCCGCTGGTGGAGGGCTGTTCGGCGTGGATGGAATGCCGCGTGATCCCCGAGCCGCACACCCAACAGACCTACGACACCTGGTTCGTGGAGGTGGTGTCGGCCCAGGCTGACGACCGCATCTTTCGCCTGGGGCGCTGGCAGGTGGACGAGTCGAACGCCGCCTTGCATACCCTGCACCACTTGGGCGCCGGCACCTATGTGGTGGGCTCGGCGACACGCACCAGCCGCGTGCTGGACGGCCGCTGATCGCCAGGCGTTCGCGCATTTGGCGCCTGACGTACGGGCACCTACAGGGGCATCACATACCAGGGCTCAGGGCAGCTGGCCACGAAGGGGTAGTAGGCCCGATAGGGTGCGCAGTAGTACTGCACCCGGGACGGCAGGGGCTGCGGCGGGGCGGTGACCAGCGGGGGCACTGACGGCGCCGGCACCAGATGAGACGGCAACACCGGGGCCACGGGCTGGACCGGCACCACCACAGGCTGCACCGGCTGGGCATGCGCGGTGGCGCCCACGATGGCCGCGCCGATCAGGCCGCCGACGATGAGCGGCCCCCATACGCCATGGCGGTGGCCGTAGTGGCCGTGGTGACGATTGGGGCCACCGTGGTACCCGTGATGGCCATGACCACCGCGCCAGCCGTGGCCACCACGGTCGGCATGCGCGGGCAGTGCCGTCGCGGCCGCCATCGTGGTCACCAGACAAACGGCCAGGGCACGCACCAGGGGTTTCATGGCTATCTCCAACAAGCTGTTGTTCCACAACGTGGGTACAGAGCTGCTGGTTGACACCGGACTGGGCTACAGTGCTTCATGCTCGCTTACCGACATGCCTTTCACGCCGGCAACCACGGCGATGTGCTCAAGCACCTGGTGCTGGGTGAGGTGCTGCGCCATATGGGCGAAAAGGACAAGCCCTACACCGTGCTGGACACGCACGCGGGCGCGGGCGGCTATTCGCTCGAAGGACGCTATGCGGGAAAGAAGGGCGAATTCGAGGGGGGCGTGGCAGCCCTGTGGGACGACCCCGACGGACTGCCCGAAGCGCTGACGCGGTACCTGAGGCTGATACGCGACTTCAACGGCGGCGGCGGCGCCAAGCTCACACAGTACCCGGGGTCACCGGCCATCGCTCAGGCCCTGATGCGGCCTTCGGACCCCTTGCGCGTCTATGAAATGCACCCCACAGACGAACGCATCCTGCGCGCCTTCCTCGGCGGGCGGCCCCACACGCAGGTGCACCTGGCCGATGGTTTTGCCAGCCTGGCGCGTGAGCTGCCGCCGCCTTCGCGGCGTGGCGTGGTGCTGATCGACCCGAGTTACGAATTGAAACCCGACTACGGAAAGGTCGTGTCCGCCGTGCGCGAGGTGATGACGCGCTTCGCACAGGCCATGGTGATCGTCTGGTACCCGCTGATCCAGCTGGTGGAAGCGGTGCAGCTGCCCAAGCGCTTGCGCACCGCCGCTGCGGCTGCCCCAAAAGGCTGGCTGGATGCCCGTCTGACCGTGCAGGCCGCCGACGAGCGGGGCTTCGGCATGATGGGCAGTGGCGTGTTCGTCATCAACCCCCCGCATCCGCTGCACAACACCCTGCAAGAATGCCTGCCGGTGCTGGCCGAGCGCTTGTCGCGCATTGAACAGCCCAAGTGGCTGTTGGAGGCGGGGTTGAAGTGATGCAATGGGGTCCGCGTCGTTTGCCCTAGATGCCGCGACGGCGGTCCGCCGCAAACTGGTCGGCGTACGCGGCAAAGCGCCCTTCATCCAATGACTGCCGCACCTCGCGCATGAGGTTGAGGTAGTAATGCAGGTTGTGGATGCTGGCCAACATGGGGCCCAGCATTTCGCCGCAGCGGTCGAGGTGGTGGAGGTAGGCGCGGCTGAAAGCGCCGCTGACCGTACCGTCCTCACGCGTGATGCCTTTGCAGGTGTAGCAGGTGCACGTGGGGTCCAGTGGCCGCTCGTCCGTCTTGTGGCGCGCGTTGCGGATCTTGAGGTCGCCGAAGCGGGTGAACAGGTGACCATTGCGCGCATTGCGCGTGGGCATCACGCAGTCGAACAGGTCCACCCCATGCTGGACACCGTAGACCAAGTCCTCGGGTGTGCCCACGCCCATCAGGTAGCGAGGCTTGTGAGCAGGCAGGCGGTGCGGCGTGTGCGCGGTCAGGCGCAGCATGTCTTCCTTGGGCTCGCCCACCGACACGCCCCCGATCGCGTAGCCCGGCAGGTTCAGCTCCACCAACTGTTCGAGGGATTCCTGGCGCAGGTTCTCGTACATCCCGCCCTGCACGATGCCAAAGAGCGCATTGGGATTCTCCAGCCGTGCAAACTCGGCCTGGCACCGCTTGGCCCAGCGCAGGCTCAACTCCATCGAGGCCCGGGCCTGGGCCTCAGTGGTGAGCACACCGGCGGTCTGATACGGCGTGCACTCATCGAACTGCATGACGATGTCGGAATTGAGCACCGTCTGGATCTGCATGCTCACCTCAGGCGTCAGAAACAGCTTGTCGCCTGTCACGGGTGACGCGAAGCGCACACCTTCCTCGGTGATCTTGCGGCCCTTGCCGTCTTCGCCCGACAGGCTCCACACCTGGAAGCCGCCGCTGTCGGTGAGGATGGGCTTGTTCCACCGTTCAAAGCCGTGCAGGCCGCCGAACTGCTTAAGGATGTCCAGGCCCGGCCGCAGCCACAGGTGAAAGGTGTTGCCCAGGATGATCTGCGCGCCCATCTCTTCCAGGCTGCGCGGCATCACGCCCTTGACCGTGCCATAGGTGCCCACCGGCATGAAGATGGGCGTTTGCACCACGCCGTGGTTGAGCGTCAGGCGGCCACGGCGGGCATGGCCTTCGGTGCGCAGGAGTTCGAACTGGAGCATGGTGGGATTGTGGGGCCCGTGGTGGCAGGCCGAAGCAGGCCTCGGGCCAATCAGGCGCCGCGGCGGGTCAGCAGCATCGCGTCGCCGTAGCTGAAGAAACGGTAACGCGACTCGATGGCGTGGCGATACAGCGCCATGATGTGCGCATGCCCGGCAAAGGCGCTCACCAACATCATCAGCGTGCTCTTGGGCAGGTGGAAATTGGTGATGAGTCCATCAACCACCCGGAAGTCGAAGCCCGGCGTGATGAAGATGTCGGTGTCGCGCGAGCCGGCCTGCAGATGGCCTTCCGGCGTGCGCGCGGCGGATTCCAGGGCGCGCAAGGTGGTGGTGCCTGCAGCCCACACGCGGCCGCCGCGGGCCTTGGTCTCTTCGATGGCCCTCACGGTGGACTCGCTTACCTCGAACCACTCGCTGTGCATCTGGTGCTCGGTGATCCTGTCGGTGCGCACCGGCTGGAAGGTGCCGGCGCCCACGTGCAGGGTGATGGCCACCCGGCCAATGCCGCGCTGGTCCAGATCGCGCAACACGCCCTCATCGAAATGCAGGGAAGCCGTGGGCGCCGCCACCGCACCGGGGCGGGCCGCGAACACCGTCTGGTAGCGGCTTTCGTCTTCGGCCGAATCCTCGTGCGTGATGTAGGGCGGCAGGGGCACATGCCCATGGCGCTGCAGCAGGGGCAGCGGATCCGACGGGAAGCGCAGATGGAACAAGGCCGCGTCCGGGCCGGTGCGGCCCAAGACCTGCGCCATGAAACCGTCGCCATCGGGGCCGGTGAAGCGCACCGAGCTGCCCGGCTTGGGTGATTTGCTGGCGCGCACATGGGCCCAAACCTCATGGTCCGGCAGCACGCGCTCCACCAGGGCCTCGACCGCGCCTCCGGTTTCCTTCTCGCCGAAGAGACGGGCCTTGATCACCTGGGTGTCGTTGAACACCAGCAGGTCCGCGGGATTCAGCAGCCCGGGCAGTTCGCGGAACACGCAGTCAACTGGTAAGTCACCGCGGCCGTCCAACAAGCGCGAAGCGCTGCGCTCGGCAGCGGGGTGCTGCGCGATGAGCTCTGGCGGCAGGTGGAAATCGAAATCGGCGAGGGTGTAGTCGCGGTCCAGGCCAGGGCGGCCGGCGGGCTTGGGCAGGAGGGGCGCAGGAGGCGTCATGGTGTCAGGCTGTACCGGCCTGTTGTCAAAACCCCGATTTTCCACGAAGGCCCACAGGAACGGCGACCCTGGGGGGATGGCAACGGGCAAGGATGTCCGGGAGGCAGCTGGCCGCGCTGCCGGCGGGCAGAATGAACCCATGGCCGAATCCGCCGCTCCCAAGGAAAAGTCCGCGCCGCAGAAGGCGATGGAAAAGATGGGGCTGCGGCGCGACATCGACCTGGCCCTGCACCTGCCTCTGCGCTACGAGGACGAGACGCGGATCACCGACATCGGCGAACTGCGCCACGGCCAGTCGGCTCAGTGTGAAGGCGTGGTGGCGGATGTTCGGGTGGAACTGCGACCAAGGCGTCAGTTGATCGTGCGCCTGCGCGATGGCAGCGGCGAGTTGATCCTGCGCTTCCTGCACTTCTATCCGTCCCACCAGAAGACCCTGGCCGTCGGGACGCAGGTGCGCGTTCGGGGTGAGGTGCGCGGAGGCTTCTTCGGACACGAAGTCGTTCACCCCGTGTTCAAAGTGGTGGGCGACGACACGCCGCTGGCCACTGCGCTCACACCGGTCTACCCCACCTCGGCCGCCCTGCCCCAGGCTTACCTGCGCAAGGCGGTGGCCAGTGCGCTGCAACGCGCCCCACTGCAGGAAGTGGTACCGCCCCATTTGGTCAAGCCCGGGCTGCCCTCGCTGCGCGAGGCCTTGCATGAATTGCACCACCCCTCGCCGCACGCCAGCCTGGAATCGCTGGAAGACCGGAGCAGCCCCGCTTGGCAGCGGTTGAAGTGGGAAGAGCTGCTGGCTCAACAGGTGAGCCAGCTGATGGCCCGGCGGGAGCGAGCCCGGCGCAAAGCCCCGGCGATGGTGGCTTCGCGCGGAGGCCTGCCGGAACAGCTGCTGGCGGCACTGCCCTTCGACCTGACCGGCGCGCAGCGTCGCGTGGTGGACGAGATTGCACAGGACCTGGCTCGGCACGAGCCGATGCACCGCCTGCTGCAGGGCGATGTGGGCTCCGGCAAGACGGTGGTGGCCGCGCTGGCTGCGGCCGTGGCCATCGACGCCGGCTGGCAATGCGCGCTGATGGCGCCCACCGAGATCCTGGCCGAGCAGCATTTCCGCAAGCTGGTGGGCTGGCTGCAGCCCATCCTGGCCGCCCGCGGCCAGACGGTGGCCTGGCTGACCGGCAGTGTGAAGGGCAAGGCCCGCAAGGCCATGCTGGAGGCCACGGCCAGCGGACAAGCCGCGTTGGTAGTGGGCACCCAGGCCGTGATCCAGGACACCGTGCAGTTTGCGCGTCTGGGGCTGGCCCTCATCGATGAACAGCACCGCTTCGGCGTCGCGCAGCGACTGGCCCTGCGCAAGAAGTTGGAGGGCGTACCGGCGGACGCGACGCTTGAACCCCACCTGCTGATGATGACGGCCACACCCATCCCACGGACGCTGGCCATGACCTATTACGCCGACTTGTCGGTGAGCACAATCGACGAGCTGCCGCCGGGGCGTACCCCCATCGTGACCAAGGTGTTCGCCGACAACCGACGCGAGGCGGTGATCGAGCACATCCGCGACGAGATCGGCAGGGGGCGGCAGGTGTACTGGGTATGCCCGCTGATCGAAGAAAGCGAGGCTCTGGATCTGCAGAATGCCACCGAGACCCACGCGCACTTGAGCGAGGTCCTACCGGGCGTGATGGTGGGCCTGCTGCATGGCCGCATGGCTGCGGCCGAGAAGGCAGCGGCGATGTCCCTGTTCAGCGGCGGCCAGATGCCCCTGCTGGTGGCCACAACGGTGATTGAGGTGGGCGTGGACGTGCCCAACGCCAGTCTGATGGTGATTGAGCATGCCGAGCGCTTTGGGCTGGCGCAACTGCACCAACTGCGCGGCCGCGTGGGCCGGGGGGCTGCGGCCAGCGTGTGCGTGCTGCTCTACACCCCACCCCTGTCCGATACCGGCAAGGCCCGGCTGCGGGCCATGGCCGAAACGAACGACGGCTTCGAGATCTCGCGACGCGACCTGGAAATCCGCGGCCCTGGTGAATTCATGGGTGCTCGGCAAAGCGGCGATGCCCTGCTGCGCTTTGCCGACCTCCAGGAGGACTCGGCCCTGTTGCAACACGCCCGCTCGGTCGCCCCACGCCTGCTCGACGAGCACCCCAGTGCCGCCCAGGCGCACGTCCAGCGCTGGCTGGCCTCGCGGGTGGAGTACCTCAAGGCTTGAGATTCAAATAGGGTCAGATTTCCAGGTTGTCGATCAGGCGCGTGGTGCCCAGCCGTGCAGCGGCCAAGGCCACAAGGGGTTCGCCTGCGGCGGCGGGTGGCTGCAGGTCCGCGCGGCGGCGAAGGGTGAGGTAGTCCGGCTTCCAGCCGCGCGCGGCGATGGTGGCCATGGCCTCGGCTTCGATGGCCGCAATGGCGCCGATGCCTTCAGCGGTCACGCGGTCGGCCATGCGCCGCAGCAGGGCGAACAGCTGAGGTGCCTCGGCCCGCTCGTCCGCACTCAGGTAACCGTTGCGCGAGGACAGCGCCAAGCCATCCTCGGCACGGGTCGTGGGCCCGGCAATGATCTCGATGGGCAAGGCCATCTGCGCCACCAGGTTGCGGATGATCATCAGCTGCTGGTAGTCCTTCTGGCCAAACACGGCCAGATGGGGCTGCACGATGTTGAACAGCTTATGGACCACGGTGGCCACGCCGACGAAGAAGCCGGGGCGGAAGTGGCCTTCGAGGATATCGGCCAGTTCGCTGGGTGGGTGCACCTTGTAGCCCTGGGGCACCGGGTAGAGCTCGCGCTCGTCGGGGGCAAAGACCAGATCGCAGCCCACCGACTCCAGGGCCCGCACATCGGCTTCCATCGTGCGGGGATAGCGGTCGAAGTCCTCGTTGGGCCCAAACTGCAGGCGGTTGACGAAGATGCTGGCCACCACGACCGACGAGCGCGGCCGCGCGATCTTCACCAGGTCCAGATGCCCCTGGTGCAGGTTGCCCATGGTGGGCACGAAGCCCACGGTTGATTGACCCCGCAGCGCCGTGCGCAGCTGGCCAATGGTGGAAAGGACTTGAATCGCCATGATGTGCCTAGCCTAACCCAGCGGGACCGTGGCGATGCGCACGGGGCCTCGAGGGGCCGGGGCCCTACCGGCCGCCGGCACGGGTGCGTCAGAACCCGTGAAGGGCCTCGTCCGGGAAGGCGCCGCTCTTCACATCGGCCACGTAGCGGCTGACCGCCTCGTGCACGCTGGCTGCGCCGTCCATGAAATTGCGAACGAACTTGGGCTTGCGGCCTGGGGTGATATTCAACATGTCGTGCAGCACCAGGACCTGGCCGCTGCAGCCCAGGCCCGCCCCGATGCCGATGGTGATGATGTTCGTTTCCTCGGTGATCTGCCGCGCCAAGGCGGACGGCACCAGTTCGAGCACCAGCATGGCCGCACCGGCGTCGGCCAGTTCCCGCGCATGGGCCCGAAGCGTAGCCGCCGCGGCCTCATCGCGGCCCTGCACCCGCCAGCCGCCCAGGGCATGGACGCTCTGCGGCGTCAAACCCAGATGGGCGCACACCGGCACGCCGCGCTCGACCAGGAAACGCACCGTTTCAGCCGTCCAGCCACCACCTTCGAGCTTGATCATCTGCGCACCGGCGGCCATCAGGGCCGTCGAAGACCGCATGGCCTGATCCGGCCCCTCGTGGTACGAACCGAAGGGCAGATCGCCCAGAAGCCAGGCCGTGGGCTGGGCACGGGCCACGCAGGCCACGTGATAGGCCATGTCCTGCAACGAGACCGCGTTGGTGGAGTTGCGGCCCTGGAGCACCATGCCCAGGGAGTCACCCACCAGCAGACAATCCACGCCCGCGTCGTCCAGCAGGGCAGCAAAGGCTGAGTCGTAGCAGGTCAGCATGGCGATCTTCTCGCCTGCCTTGTGCATCTCGCGCAGCTTGTGCAGGGTCAGGGGTTTTCGTTCCATTTCTCGAGTGTAGCCACGGGCGCCTGAAATCGCGTCAACCAGCCGGCCATGCGCCTGCTGGCCACCCGGAGACTGCTCGCGGGACAGTAGGCCCGATAGCCCCGATGCATCCGGTGCCTCGGCACGGACGCACAATGGGCGTATGACGCTGACCGAACTCCGCTACATCGTGGCCGTCGCGCGCGAAAAGCATTTCGGGCGCGCCGCCGAGGCCTGTTTCGTCTCCCAGCCCACCCTGTCGGTGGCCATCAAGAA
>VFQS010002902.1_pt1 | contig 13529 bp, 11 predicted proteins | sample 3512361 | NCBI WGS metagenome assembly VFQS01 (sample SAMN10412375, study PRJNA504923) | tailings metagenome | isolation source: Relicate 1 Philex TSF3 active mining | place: Philippines
CGATTGTGACCTGGGTCATTTTGATCAGTCGCCTATGGGGTTTACGTAATATCAAGCGCCTCAAAAGTGAATTGGATTCGTTTTGGAGGGCTCGCTCGTTTAATGAAGGACTCAATAGTCTTAGCAATCAGGCAATCAACCCCTTCTTCATGGTTGCAAAGACTGGTAATGAAGCCTCAGCTCACCATCAGAACCAAAGTGCTAGTCATCGTGAACTCTTTCAAACCCTCAATTACTCCGAATGGATGGCACGTAGTTTAAAAAATGGTGTCGACTCCTCGACCGCTCAATTGCAAAAAGGGTTAACGTTTTTGGCTTCCACCGGTGCGACCGCACCATTTATCGGTTTGTTCGGTACGGTCTGGGGGATCTATCACGCCCTCATTGCAATTAGCAGCTCAGGCAGTGCGCAAATCGATCAAGTCGCCGGTCCCATTGGAGAGGCGCTCATCATGACCGCCTTTGGTCTCGCCGTTGCCATTCCAGCAGTGCTTGGCTACAACACCATTAATCGCTCGAATCGTTTAGTTGTGGCTGACCTCAATCGCTTTGCTAATGATCTCTTAGCTTACTTTGTCACTGGCGCGCGCGTTGCCCAGAAAGATTAATCATGTCTTTTAGCAATCCCTCAAACGATCAACACGAAGATGGCCTGATGGCCGAGATCAACATGACGCCCATGGTGGATGTCATGTTAGTTTTGCTCATCATTTTTATGATCACCCTGCCCGTCGTCCAGCAAGCGGTGAAGGTCGAACTACCTAAAGCCAATAGCGTACGTAATGAAGTAAAGCCTGAGTCGGTTCAGTTGACTATTGATGGCAAAGGTCAAATCTTTTGGAATAGTACACCGATCGACTTGGCAACTTTTACCGCATATGCGGATAAAGCCGCGAAGAAAGATCCCCAACCCGAGATTAACTTACGGGCTGATAAATCGGTACGCTACGATGCGGTTGCTCAGGTGCTTGCCGCATCACGGCGCGCGGGCTTAACAAAATTAGGGTTTGTAACTGAGCCTGATTAATTAGGTTTGGCTGCCTTACGCTCAGGTGGTGTAGTAATTGGATAACTGCGCTCCCAATGCGAAATGAAGTTTTTGTAGTACTGCTGCGCTAATGATGTCGAGCGCAAAACAATCATGTTCTCGGCATTACTTTTCTCGGCACTATTGGTGAAGTTATAACTTCCAGTCACCACAATCTCGCCATCAATGATCATCACCTTATGATGAAAAATGCGGTGGGCCTTATTACCGCGCACTGATACACCCCCTTTAAGCAATACTGGGATCACATCAAAGTTATTTGCAGCCGTTGGCCCATCCTGAATCACCTGCACCTCCACGCCGCGTTTAGCTGCCCTGGCAAGCGCCTCTGCAATCTCCAAATAGGTAAAGCTATAGGTCATCACCTGAATACTTTTCTTAGCGCCATCCAAATACCGAATTAATCCACGCGCCGCTCCCGTCGGAGGAGTAAAAAAGACTGCCAATACCTCTGCAGTGATTGGTGCATCCGCTTTTGCAGTCTCTCGGGTATTTTTAGTCGGCTCCGGATTGGCCCAAACCGTTTGGACCAAAAAGAGCGCACTAAGAAAAAAGAGAATGTGTTTTTTCATGGGCCTGGTTGCTCAAAAATTCCGTTGTGCAAACGATTTGGAATTCAGCAAAAATGCTTGTTATCACAATTGAGATTAACAAACTTATATGAATATTCTCACAATTAGCAAAATTTGCATATTTTCATTCCTGACTTTTGGTTTTCATGTGCACGCTCAGCCTGCGAAATCAATCATCCCGAGTCTTGAGGTCCACGGCATTCTTTGGGATCAGCATGAGATGACGATTGGCGAAGTCAAACGTTATGCCGCTGCAACTGGTTTTCAAAGTGCGGCAGAGAAAGCTGGTGGTGGCACCTCCTATGAATTAGGCTTTGTGAAAAAACCTGGGTGGACTTGGCGTACGCCTTATGGTGTAGCAGCTGGAGATAATGAACCGGCCGTTCACCTGAATGCCTTTGAGGCCCAAGCGATCTGCGAATTCTTTGGCAAACGCTTGCCCACCGATAAAGAATGGGTTGAGGCGGCATTCGTAGAGCAACGCAAAGCCCCGCCGGCAGGTTTTCAGCGGGGGCAACGCTACCCCTACCCAAACGGTAGTACCCCCAAAGGTTCCCATTGTCTAAGTTCAGCCTGTGGGAACTACAAAGGCCTGGCTCCGGCGGGAAGTTTGCTCCGTGGCGATGGTCATGTGGCGGCTGGGACGACTCAACCAGGCGTCAATGGCCTCTCGGATATGGGCGGCAATGTATGGGAATGGACGTCAACCAAAGTTAACAGTGAGCGCATTACTCGCGGGGCTTCTTGGTGGTATGGTCCTGAGCAACAAATGGAAAGTAATGTAGCGACCAAGCCTGAAAACACTGTGGTGGTCTACATCGGATTTCGCTGCGTACGAAATCCATAATTGGTGCCCGAGGCCGGAATCGAACCGGCACGCCCTTTTTATGAGCGGCAGATTTTAAATCTGCTGTGTCTACCGATTTCACCACTCGGGCAAACGCAATCCAACATTGTAATAAAAACTTTACGCATGGTGATGCGTTGCAACAATGTGGACTATGTGAAATCGTATCACGAGAGGGTAAGACAGCCTTACCGAACATCCTTTTTAAATAACCATGAAGCCATGCAAACAAAGGGTTTACCCCATATCTCATTCCCGCCAATAATCCTACAATTTCCTTCTGCTTTACACGCAGTATTAAATTGATATTAACTAGGAGATATGAATGTCCGAAACCAAAAAACAAGCACCACGTCGTAAATTTCTGAAAGGTGCAGCAGTCGGCAGTGCTGGAGCAGCCGCTCTTAGCTTCCCAATGATTTCTCAAGGTCAGGCAGCGCCACAAACATTGCGCTTCCAGTCCACATGGCCAGCGAAGGATATCTTCCACGAGTACGCACTCGACTTCGCAAAGAAAGTGAACGATATGACTGGTGGCGAACTCAAGATTGAAGTTCTACCTGCCGGTGCCGTGGTCCCTCCATTTGGTCTTTTGGACGCTGTATCGAAGGGCACCTTAGATGGTGGCCATGGCGTGGTGGTTTATCACTACGGCAAGAACTCTGCCTTAGCACTATGGGGATCAGGCCCATCCTTCGGTATGGACGCAAACATGCTCCTCTCATGGCACAAATACGGCGGCGGTAAAGAATTGCTTGATGAGCTCTACAAAACCGTTGGCGCTAACGTGAAGTCCTATGTCTATGGCCCAATGGCAACTCAGCCACTTGGTTGGTTCAAAAAGCCTATCTCGAAATTTGAAGATATGAAGGGCCTCAAGTTCCGTACCGTTGGTATTTCAATTGATATGTTCACTGCAATGGGCGTATCAGTCAACGCACTTCCTGGTGGCGAGATCGTTCCTGCCATGGATCGCGGCCTTTTGGATGCGGCTGAGTTCAACAATGCCTCCTCCGATCGTCAGTTGGGCTTCCCAGACGTTTCTAAGGTCTGCATGTTGCAAAGCTATCACCAAAATGCTGAGCAGTTTGAGATCCTCTTTAACGGCACCAAGTACAACGCGATGCCTGCCAAGCTTCGTAACATCCTTGACTATGCCGTAGAAGCATCTTCTGCTGATATGTCCTGGAAGGCCATTGATCGCTACTCTACCGCTTATGAAGAGATGCAAGCCAAACAGGGCGTTAAGTTCTACAAGACTCCTGACTCGGTATTGCGTGCCCAGCTCAAAGTGTTTGACGAGGTGGTTGCTAAGAAGTCAGCTGAGAATCCACTCTTCAAAAAGATTGTTGACTCACAACGTGCGTTTGCTAAGCGTGCAGTGAAATGGGATCTAGACACGAACGTTCAGCGCCGTATGGCTTATGACCACTACTTCACCCAGCCTGCAAAGAAGGCTTAAATCGGCTGAAGTAAACCGGTTTTCTTGATAGAATACCGGGTGTAGTAACCAATGGGATGGTTAGCCACTAACCATCCCATTTCTTATATTAGTTTCAAGGATATCGTTATGCAAAACCTATTCCTAACCGTCGATAAAGTATCCACATTTGTCGGTCATTTCTTTTCCTGGTTGGTTATTGGCTTAACCGGACTAATCGGTTTTGAAGTCTTCTCACGTTATGTACTTAACAATCCGCATCCATGGGCCTTTGATGCCCAAATGATGCTTTATGGCACAATGTTTATGATGGCTGGAGCGTATACCCTTGCTAAAAATGGACATGTACGCGGCGATATTCTGTACGGCTTCCTGAAGCCTCGCACCCAAGCAATCTTTGATTTAATTTTGTATGTAGTGTTTTTTATTCCAGGTGTGATTGCGTTGGCCTATGCCGGTTATGGATTTGCGGCTGATTCTTGGAGAATTTTGGAACACTCATCGATTACAGCAGATGGCCCGCCCATCTACCCATTCAAAACAATTATTCCGATTGCAGGGGTATTTCTTTTGTTACAAGGCATCGTTGAAATTATGCGTTGTGTGGTCTGTATTCAAAACGGCGAGTGGCCATCCCGAGAGCAAGACGTTGAGGAAGTTGATGTTGATGCCCTTAAAGCCATGGTTGGCAAAGACAAGGAATAATCAACATGCGTAAAGAACTATTATTTGGTTTCTCCATCATGGCCTTGGTGGTCTTGGCCACTTTAATTTTCATGCCATGGGGAAACATTGAAAGCGGTCACATTGGCCTATTAATGCTCTCCTTAGTGGTGGTTGCCATTATGTTGGGCTTTCCAACCGCTTTTACCCTCATGGGTATGGGCATGATTTTTACCTTCATCGCTTACAGCTTTCAGAACCCCGACTTAGCACTTCAAAATACCTTGATGCTCATGGTCCAACGAGCCTATGGGGTGATGACCAATGATGTACTCATTTCGATTCCGCTATTTGTTTTCATGGGTTATCTGGTCGAGCGCGCCAATCTCATTGAAAAACTATTTAGGTCACTTCATTTAGCACTCGTCCGCCTTCCGGGCTCACTTGCTGTGGCAACCATTTTTACGTGTGCTGTATTTGCTACAGCAACCGGTATTGTGGGTGCAGTGGTAACCCTGATGGGTCTTCTTGCCTTGCCACCGATGTTAAAAGCTGGGTATGACACCCGGGTCTCAGCTGGATGCATTACCGCAGGTGGCTGTTTAGGTATTTTAATCCCTCCATCCGTACTCTTGATTGTTTACGGAGCAACTGCTGGAGTATCGGTTGTACAGCTTTACGCGGGTGCTTTTTTTCCAGGGATTATGCTCGCTTGCTTGTATATCGGCTATGTCATGATCCTAGCCAAGCTGAAGCCTAATCTGATGCCACCGCTTTCAGAGGCTGAACGCAAAGTTCCATTACCAATGAGCTATACCGAGCTCGGTGAAAAATTAAGCCAAAAAGTTATTCCGGCACTTTTAATGGCCCTAAAAGGTAAGCGTAATCTCAATGTCAGCGGTAAAGAGATTGCCAAATCCCTCATCATTGCCCTTTTACCCTTAATCGTGTTTATTGGTTTTACTGGGTCTATGTATCAAATCGCGACCAAACCCGCTGAGGTGATCGAGATGGATATCATGCCCATGGGATTTGCGGGAAGTGGTTCAGATTATTCGAGTGAATCTAGCTCTACAGGCCTAAATGAACCGCCTGGTGCTGAAAAAGAATCCTCTGGAACCGGTCTTTCCCTGCCACCGGGTGCTGAAGAAGAAAAACCTGCGGCAGCTCAAGCAACGACAGCCGCCGAGCCTACTAAAGCTGCGGAACCGCCTAAGCCGGTCGACGCCCCATTGTGGTTCTGGATCCTGACCGGCATTCTTGGGGCGATTCTGTTGATCTACTACGCTCTCCTCACCTGGGTTCGTCTTGAGATCTTCAGGATGCTGTTGGGATCGTTTTTCCCGCTCGCCGTGCTGATTCTATTCGTATTGGGCTCAATTGTTTTTGGATTGGCAACTCCTACGGAGGCAGCGGCTGTTGGTGCGATTGGTGGTTTTATTTTGGCCGCAGCCTATAAGCAATTGAATATTACGGTGGTTAAAGAATCTGTCTTCCTGACAGCGAAGACGGGGGCGATGGTCTGCTGGCTCTTTGTAGGTTCATCGATTTTCTCTGCAGCCTTTGCCCTATTGGGTGGCCAAGATTTAGTTGAGAAATGGGTTTTATCCCTCGGCCTAAGTTCCATTGAGTTTTTGATTCTGTCTCAGGTCATTATTTTCTTATTGGGTTGGCCACTGGAGTGGACCGAGATCATCGTGATCTTCATGCCAATCTTTGTACCATTGCTCGATAACTTTGGTATCAATCCATTGTTCTTTGGTTTATTGGTTGCTTTGAACTTACAAACCGCCTTTCTATCGCCCCCAGTTGCAATGTCGGCGTTCTACCTCAAAGGCGTTGCACCTCCGCACGTGACCTTAAATCAGATCTTCATGGGGATGCTGCCATTCATGGGCATTCAGATCATTGCCATTGTCTTACTATATGTATTCCCGCAGATTGGTTTATGGCTGCCCGGGGTTCTATATAAATAATGATCTGCGATTTCAACCCCGCTTCGGCGGGGTTTTTTATGATGCCTTGAGTTCTGATGAAATCCTCTAGATCGATGATGAAACTGTCGCGCTTTTCACGCTACTTTATATTTGCGTTTGTAGTTTTGATCGCATTGATTACTTTAGTTTTGGTCGGCTACTGGGTAAGCACGAAGTCGAATTTCTCCGGAACCGTTCTTAGCACCAGCCTTGGTCATACGGTACAAATTCAGTTCGATGAGAGCGATGTGCCACACATCAAAGCAAAATCTCAACGCGATGCATTTTATGCCCTGGGATTTGTACATGCGACCGAACGCTCCTGGCAACTAGAAATCAGCCGGCGCTTGGCTTCAGGGCGTCTTTCTGAAATTTTAGGCGAGCGCACTGTCTCGCTCGATCGCTTTATCCGTACCCTAGGCATTAAACAAGCAGCTGAGAAACAGTTTGAGCGCTATCCAGCAGAAATCAAGCAATTGGTTCAAGCTTATGCCGATGGTGTCAATGCTGGCAATCAATCACTAGGCTGGGCCTTGCCAATCGAGTATTTTTTGACTGGCTCCAAACCCAGCCATTGGTCTCCTTCAGATAGCGTTGCCTGGTCTTTAATGATGGCGTTAGATTTGGGTGATAACTGGCAAAAAGAATTATTCCGCTTAGAGCTCTCGCAATATCTCAGCACGACTGATATATGGCAGGTGATGCCACCCTATCCCGGAACCAATCCAGTCACCAACATCGATTTTGCCAAGCTATATCGCGAACATCAGGTTTTTAGGCCCACTCAATCCATGGCTCAAACATCGCGTAATAGCGAGCCTTACTTACTAAAGCATGCGGATACGGTGGGATGGCTAAGTGACCAGCAAGAAGGCTTGGGCTCTAACAATTGGGTGCTTACGGGTAAAAAAACAATTTCAGGCAAACCCTTACTCGCCAACGATCCCCATTTGGGTCTAAGCGCACCTTCCACGTGGTACTTTGCACACCTAGAGGCTCCAGGCTTGAATGTAATCGGGGCTACCCTGCCAGGTATCCCAGCGATTGTTTTGGGCAGAACTGACAAAATTGCCTGGGGATTTATCAATACGGGCCCAGACGTGCAAGATCTTTATCTAGAAAAGATTGATCCTACCAATCCCAATCAGTACATTGGCCCCGACGGTCCGCTCTCCTTTTTGGCGCGCGAGGAGATTATTCAGATTAAAGATAAACCGCCCCTACGGTTTGTGGTGAAGCAAAGTCGCCACGGCCCCATCATCTCGGACAGTCATGCCCGGTCTAAAAAGGTAATTGATACGAAGCGTTATGCCCTAGCCCTACGCTGGACTGCATTAGATATCGAGAACCAAACGTTGATGGGTGGCATTCTCATGAATCGTGCCGATTCAATTGACTCGTTGAAGGCTGCCTTACGTCATCACTATGCCCCCATGCAAACCGTTGCCATGGCAGATACTCAAGGCAATATTGCCTTGCAAGTTGCTGGAATAGCGCCACGCCGGCAATTGCATCAAGGCTTGTATGGCGTCGCTCCTGCTCTCGGATGGGAACGCCAATTTGATTGGACAGCCTATCTACCATTTGAGCAACTACCCAGCTATTCGAATCCAGCCTCAGAGTGGCTAGCAAGCGCTAATCAAGAAATTGTTTCTGCGACGAATTCCAATCCACTGACTGGCGATTGGGATCTTCCCTTTCGATACGATCGCATCGCAGCCATGATTGGGGCAAAAGACCAACATGATCGTACTTCTATGCAGGCCATGCAGGGCGATGTACTTTCCTTGGGAGCCCAACCGCTCTTACCTTTATTTAAGAATGCCCGCTCAGGTCATATTCTGCAGCCCAGCATTCAGTCAGCCATCGATAGTTTTAATGGAAGCATGAGTACAGATTCGGTAGCGGCTTTGGTCTTCAATGCCTGGGTTGATCAGTTAACACGGATTCTATTCTCCCGTCTAGGTGAGTCCTTCACCGAAGAATATGGCCGACGCCATTTTCGGGGGGCGGTTATCAATCAAATTAGCAATCCCGATAGTCCTTGGTGCGATGTGCACACTACCGCAGAGCGTGAAAATTGCCAGGATGCCGCCAATCTTGCCCTGCAACGAGCCTTATCTGATTTAAGTCACCGTTATGGAAAATCAACCAATGATTGGCGTTGGGGAATTGCCCATCACGCCGTTTCCGAGCATCGCCCTTTCAAAAACATTCCCTTCTTGTCAGGACTCTTTAATGTCAGCGTTCCATTTCCGGGAGATGCGTTTACGGTCAACGTTGGGCGACCCGCACTGAATCATCCCAAAGCACCTTTTCAGGCTAATCATGCCCCGAGTCTACGAGCGATCTATGATTTAAATGATCCCGAACAATCGGTCTTCATGTTTCCGACGGGTCAGTCCGGTTGGGTACAAAGTCAACGCTATCGCAATTTAAGCGATGCATGGGCAAATAATCAGGTCATCCCATTGGCGATGAAGCCTAAGCAGGTTCAGCGTGAATTGGTCCTCAAGGCTAAGTCGTTTTGAGTTGCGGTATTGACCCATTACAATGCTTAGAAATTAAACAGGATCATTATGAAAATCATTCTTCAACTTCTCAGTGTTGCGACCTTTACTCTTTCCTCCAATTTTGCGTTAGCCGCCTGGGATGAACTGGGAAGTAATGAGTTCATCACGATTTTGATTGATAAATCCAGTATCAAGAAATCTGGGGACAAGGTGCAAGTTCTATCCATGCTCGATCTGAAGAAGCCTGGGGTTGAACCTAAAACCAAATTGCCCGTCAACTCCATCATTGGTCTTAACGAATACCACTGCGGGAAGGTTCAATACCGCCCCTTAGAGGTCAAATTTATGTCGGGTAAGCGGGGTGAAGGTAAGGTGGTTGATGAAATCAAGACCCCCGATAGTAGTTTTGAGGCGATCGTGAGTGGTGATTGGCCAGCAGGAGTCTATAACCTTGCGTGTCGAACAAACTAATCTAATCAAGCGATCAATTAGCAACCAAGGGCTGCTCAACCTACTCTGTTTTTTTATTACCTTGATTAGCCTTACCGGATTACAAGGCTGCGCAGCACCTCTGATGGCTGCCGCCAGTAGTGCTGGTACCGCAGCTGGATCTGCAGCAGCAGCAAGCCCCATGACCGCGGTAAGCGTTACATCAACAGTCACCACCGGACGCTCGCCCCTCGAACACGCCACATCTGCCGCAACCAAAAAGGATTGCAGTTTCTTTAACGTCTTTAGTTCTAAACCAATTTGTGAAGAAATTGTGATCCCAACCGTTCAGGACCGCAGTGAACTCATTATCGGGGAAGCGGATCGCAATACTACGATTATTGAAGTGATTGACGTAAGGCCAAGTCAGTAGCGAATGGGGTGAACGACGGGATTCGAACCCGCGACAACCAGAATCACAATCTGGGACTCTACCAACTGAGCTACGTCCACCATTGCTACAAACGCATTATAACGACTATGCCCCAGAACCGATTGATGGGGGTTCAAATAGCGCCCAATCACCCAACTCCATGCTGGCTTCCAAAAAGAAGGTTTCGATGGCATCGGGTGTTTTAACCTTTGCCAAGGCGTGATGATCGGATAATCGTTGACGCCAACGGCGCGATCCCGCACGACCGTGAGCTAAGCCCATGATGTGTCGGGTAATCGCTCCTAAGTAGAAGTCTTTACGATGTGCATTGCACTGGGCCAGCCATGCTTGACTGTATGTAATCAAGCTGATTTGAACTCGGTGCCAGTCTGCCTCACTAAAAAGATAACCTACTGCATCGCCATCGCTTTCGATAAGATCATCCCAACCAAATAGCATGGCCGGAAAATGATAAGCAGCACGACCAATCATAAAACCATCAAAATCAGACCAATGCCGCGCAATATCGTGATTGGACTCTAAGCCACCATTAAGTAATACGTTTAGATTTGGATAGTGCTTTTGTGCATCGCGACGAATTTGCTTAGCAACCTCATAGTGCAATGGGGGCTTGCTGCGATTCTCTTTAGGCGATAGGCCTTTTAGAACCGCATTACGTGCATGAATCGTGACCTGGGTTGCTCCTGCAGCCGCGACTGCCAGTACAAAGTCCAAGATAAATTGATAGTCGCGCGGCGATTGGGCCGCATCCATTTGATCGAGCCCCAAGCGATGTTTCACCGAAATCGGTAGATCACAAGCAGCACGCATCGCACTCACACACTTAGCAACGAGTTCGGGTTCAGCCATGAGGCAGGCCCCAAAAGCCCCTTTTTGGACCCGCTCTGAGGGGCAGCCACAATTAAGATCGATTTCATCATAGCCCCATTGTTGGGCAAGTGCTGCACACTGAGCGAGCTCAGCCGGATCGCTGCCGCCGAGTTGCAAAACCACCGGGTGCTCTTCCTGACTAAAATCCAAATGCCGTGGCTGGTCACCGTATAAAAGCGCCCCCGTGGTGACCATCTCGGTATACAGCACAGCACGCTTTGTCAACATTCGATGAAATGACCGGCAATGACGATCGGTCCACTCCATCATGGGAGCAACGGCTATACGTTTATCAGGCATCGCCGCTGATCATTAGACCTCTTCGCGGGAGGCCTTCTTACGCTCGTGTTCTTTCAGAAAGCGCTTGCGTAGGCGGATGCTCTTGGGGGTCACCTCCACCAACTCATCATCGGCAATAAATTCCACCGCGTATTCCAAGGTGAGTTGCACGGGTGGCACGAGACGCACTGCCTCATCGGTTCCGGAGGCACGCACGTTGGTGAGTTGCTTTCCTTTGATGGGATTCACCACCAAATCATTGTCTCGACTATGAATCCCAATAATCATGCCCTCATAGAGAGGATCACCAGGCGATACAAACATGCGCCCCCGATCTTGTAGTTTCCACAATGCATAGGCAACCGCATCGCCATCATCCTGGCTAATCAATACACCATTATGGCGCTCACCCAAGATACCCTCTTTCACAGGACCGTAGGAATCAAAGTTATGGCTCATGAGTCCGTTGCCACGGGTGAGGGTCATAAACTCTCCCTGAAATCCAATCAATCCTCGCGCTGGAACCCGATACTCAAGACGAGTACGGCCTTTACCATCACTCACCATATCGAGGAGTTCGGCTTTGCGCTTACCCAACTCTTCCATCACCCCACCCTGCGTCGTATCCTCCACATCCACTGTAAGGTTCTCGTAGGGCTCTAACTTCACACCATCCTCTTCATGAAATACCACACGGGGTCGTGACACAGCTAACTCATAACCCTCGCGTCGCATGTTCTCAACCAAAATCGTGAGGTGGAGCTCGCCCCGACCCGATACTTCAAACACGGTATCGTCATCGGTATCACGCACCCGCAATGCCATATTGGATTTGAGTTCACGATCTAAGCGCTCCCGAATTTGCCGACTGGTCACAAACTTCCCTTCCCGGCCAGCGAGAGGGCTGGTGTTCACCATGAAGTTCATGGTGAGGGTTGGCTCATCGATCTTCAGCATCGGTAAGGCATCAACCTGATCGGGCGCGCAGATCGTGGTACCAATCGCTAAATCTTCAATGCCATTCACTAAGACAATATCGCCGGCAATGGCCTCATCGACCACTTCACGCTCAAGACCTTTGAACTTCAGTACTTGATTAATACGGCCCTTGAAGGGCGTACCATCCGGTCCATTGACACAAACTACATCCGTACCGGGTTTAATTTTGCCGCGCCGAATCCGACCCACTCCAATTTTGCCAACGTAGTTGCTGTAATCAATCGATGAGATCTGCAACTGCAATGGGGCATCGATTTCATCATCGCGCACTGGAACATTCGTTAGCACTGCATTAAAGAGTGGGCGCATATCACCAGAGCGCACATTCTCATCCGTACCTGCATAGCCATTTAAGCCAGAGGCATAAATGACTGGGAAGTCTAACTGCTCCTCGGTTGCGCCCAATTTATCGAAGAGCTCAAAGGTCGCATTAATCACATAATCACAGCGGGCTCCTGGACGATCCACCTTATTGATCACAACGATAGGCTTTAAACCCAAGGCCAGCGCTTTCTTGGTCACAAAACGGGTTTGAGGCATCGGGCCCTCAACCGCATCGACCAGCAGCAATACACCATCCACCATCGAGAGAACGCGTTCAACCTCACCACCAAAGTCTGCGTGTCCAGGGGTATCGACGATATTGATATGCGTACCCTCGTACTCTACGGCACAGTTTTTAGCCAAGATGGTGATACCACGCTCTTTCTCGAGATCATTGGAATCCATAATGCGTTCGGAGATCTTTTCATTCGAACGAAAGGTTCCAGATTGTCTTAAGAGTTGATCAACCAGAGTGGTTTTGCCGTGGTCAACGTGGGCGATGATGGCAATATTACGAAGTGCGCGTTTGGTCATGAGTTACTTTACAAAAAGATCAATTAGTTTTGGTTTAGAAGTCGTTGAGCGATAAATCGTCGGGGGTGCAACACCCCACTACGCCAATCCGCCGTTCCAATAAAGTTTTGCGGCAAGGCTTGGCTGCGATAAATCCGAAATAAAGAATTAGCCCACTGGCTAGCACGATTGAGTGCGCATGGCACGCGCTGACCCATTTCCAGACGTTTGGCCTGTTGGTCATCGACCGTCAACTCGGGCAGAGTTTGCAACAAAGCATCCACTGGAAGTAATACCTTGGCAGTATTTTCAAGGGTCTCCAGGGTACAGCTTTGCTCCAAACTGAGGTGACCTACCTTGGTACGTCGCAATGCACTCAAATGTGCACCGCAGCCTAATGAATTGCCAATATCTTGTGCTAAGACCCGGATATACGTTCCCTTACTGCAATGGACTTCGATCTCGACATGCGGCCAATGAATAGCGACTAGACGAATCGAGTAAATGGTAATTTTTCGGGGCTCACGCTCAATTTCCATACCTGAACGCGCGTATTCATAAAGGGGTTTGCCATCGCGTTTTAATGCGGAATACATCGGTG